>Ga0335085_10000558_pt1 | contig 101765 bp, 95 predicted proteins | sample Lox_Sample_45_FD_206712 | JGI IMG/M metagenome (GOLD analysis project Ga0335085, IMG submission 206712) | Soil microbial communities from Loxahatchee National Wildlife Refuge, Florida, United States - Lox_Sample_4.5 | ecosystem: Environmental > Terrestrial > Soil > Wetlands | place: USA...
CCACGTCTTTTCCCCTAAACAGATGTCGGCCCTCCTCTGTATTCCAGAGTCGGGGTTAACACCACCCGCCGGGGGAGTTGGGGAATTTTCAACCGGCACTTTGGGGATTATTGCACCGGCGCTGACAGAACCATTCAGTGGGAGTAATTCGGGGCGGAGTTTCGCAAGCATATAGCAAGATGTCTACAGGGAGGCGTGATCGGGTCCCAAGTCGACTGTTGAAGACGGCGGCGGAGTTCAGGCCAGCACCGAGCGAAGTTTTAGGTACTGTCAGACCTTAAGGAATAACAGCCAAATCTCCGCGGAACGGTGTGTGTGTGCTTCGGCAGAAGCGGAAGTGGGATTCACGCGATTTGTCCCAGCGAGTGAAGAAGTATGCAGAAGAAAATACCCCAGCTCGATGGTGTCCGGGGTATAGCTATTCTCGTGGTGATCATGCACAATGAGAGCGGCAGATTCTCAAGTCTTCATTTGGAGCGCATATTTCGCAGTGGCTGGATGGGAGTGGACCTTTTCTTTGTCCTTTCGGGATTGCTCATCACCCGGATTCTAATCAACACAAAGACAACGCCAAATTATTTTCGAAACTTCTACGTTCGGCGTTGCTTAAGAATCTGGCCGCTCTATTATGCACTACTGTTTTTCATGTTTGTCGTGGTTCCGTTTGCACGTCCGTCGGAAGCGAGCCTGGTTTTTGGAAGATCTTCACCATGGTGGGCGTACCCGTTATTTCTGCAGAACTTCTTGGTTCCCAACTCGGCCGGCGCCACCGGGCCACTGGGCGTCACATGGTCGCTGGCCGTCGAGGAGCAGTTCTACTTGTTCTGGCCGTTGGTTGTCCGGTACTGTAATGTTAGCAAGTTGCGCCGCATCAGTCTGGCCGTTGTGTGCGCTTCCCCGGTGCTACGGCTTTGCCTGTCCCTCGGGCACGTCAACATATACTCAAATCCGTTTTGCCGTCTGGACGGCCTGATGGCGGGAGCCTTTATTGCCGCGACGCTAGACCGTAGCCATGATGTGCCGGCCAGAAGCAGACTAGCAGTCGGGGGCGTCCTCATTGCCTTGCCGCTCGCATTATGGACCGATAGACTTGGTGCACTTTGGGTCGCTATTTCGTTCATCACATTGGCGGCCGCCTCCTTCGTGTATCTGGCGCTGTTCTCGAGGAAGAGGTGGTTTCGGATCGCGTTAAGTAACAGATTTCTGGTGCACACGGGAACAGTCAGTTATGGTCTTTATTTGCTTCATAAGATTCCATTCGACGCGGCACAAGGTATACACGTCAGTGGCTTTTCCCTGCTGACCTTCACGGTGTGCGCAAGTGGTGGGTATGCCGCGGCGGTTCTATCCTGGGAGTTACTCGAGAAGCCATTGTTGCGGCTGAAGCGGCATTTCCCATCGGGCAGCGTGAGCGAGGTGCGGAGCTTATCTTTCGAAACTGTGTATCTGCCCGCTCGAAGAGCTTAGGCAAGAGGCTGACTAACCACCTGAGAGGTGTTTGTGGTCTATTTGGAGCCGATCCCAAGAGTGAGCATGCATTGACAACCTGCGACATAGCCATTATCGGCGCCGGTCCTTACGGGTTGGCCGCGGCCGCGCATCTGCGTACGGTGAAGGGTCTGCAGGTGCGGGTATTTGGGCAGCCAATGGCCTTTTGGCAGGGCAACATGCCAGCTGGTATGTTATTGCGATCGAATTGGACCGCGACCCAGATCGCTAGCCCTCAGGGGACTTTGACACTGGAAGCCTATCAGAATGCGACGGGTGATCGGTTCTCAACTCCGGTACCTGTCGATCGATTCGTCGGCTATGGGCTTTGGTATCGATGCCAAGCTGTACCTGACCTGGATCCGCGCACAGTGGTAGGCGTTGAACGCGCTGACGTGGGCTTCTCGATTGCCCTGGAAGACGGCGAGGTCGTCCTGGCCGTTCGCGTGATTGTAGCTGTTGGAGTTCATGCGTTTGCCTGGTGCCCTCCGCAGTTTGAGGTCCTGCCGTCTTCGCTGGCGTCGCACACGTCCGCACACCAAGATTTCACCCAGTTTTCCAACAAGCACATCATCGTTGTAGGTGGGGGGCAGAGTGCGCTTGAATCAGGCGCGCTGCTGCACGAGAGCGGGGCAACGGTCGAGGTTGTCACAAGGTCGCAGGAGATTCACTGGCTCCAAGGCCATCTCTCCCGGACACTTCACCATCGATTGGGCAACTTGACTAGGCGGCTGCTCTATGCACCTACCGATGTCGGTCCGGCTGGCATTAGCCAACTCATGGCGCGCCCGAATTTGCTGCGGCGGTTTCCTCGTGCAGTACAGGAGAAGCTATGGAAGCGGGCCGTTCGACCGGCGGGAGCGCGTTGGTTAGTGGAGCGACTCCGCGATGTTCCGATTCGCCTCGGATCTTCGATTGCTTCGGTTGCGCCGGTCGGTGAGAGGGTAAAGGTCCAGCTGAGTGATGGAACTGAACGAACCGTCGACCACATTCTCCTTGGCACAGGATATCGCGTTGACATCGCCAAGTACCGCTTCCTCGCCCCAGAACTGCTATGTTTGATCCGTCACCACGGCGGCTACCCCTGCCTTGAAGAAGGGCTTGAGACCTCGGTGCGGGGTTTGCATATTATCGGCGCGCCGGCTGCTTGGAGCTTCGGCCCATTGATGCAGTTCGTTTCCGGCACTACGTACGCTTCCCAGGCATTAATGCACGCCATCGTTGGATAACTTAGGTGTACTCGAGGAAAGTTGAAGGATACCGTGACTACAACTCAGGCGAGCGTTGATGGAGCCGCTCGATCCGACGGTGATCACCAAACGAACCCAGTCGGCGCGGTTGTCGTCGGTGGTGACTATCAAGGGCTCGGAATTGTCCGTAGCCTGGGAAGGCGAAATATCCCTGTCTGCGTCATTGACGACGAACACTCCATTGCCCGTTTCTCGCGATACGCGGCTAGGGCAGTAGCCGTGCTGCGCATGCGGGACGAACAACAAACGGTGGCTGTCCTTCTAGACGTTGGCCGGCGCCTAGGTCTTCAGGGCTGGATGCTCTATCCGACCAGAGATGAGACGGTTGCTACCCTATCACGCTACAAGTCGATCCTGTCGGAGATCTTCCACGTGTCAGCGCCGGACTGGGAAACGGTCAGGTGGGCGTGGGACAAACGCAACACCTATCGCCTTGCGGAGAGACTTGGTATTGCGACGCCTCAAACTTGGTATCCGACCAACGTCAATGATCTCGATCAAGTCGCCATTGATCCTCCATTCACCATCAAGCCAGCGATCAAAGAGCACTTTGTCTATGCAACCAAAGCTAAAGCCTGGCGTGCGAATAATCGGGCGGAGTTGCGAGAACTGTTCATAAAAGCCGCGGCGCAAGTTGGCCCCGACGAGGTTATGGTTCAGGACCTGGTTCCTGGCGATGGTTGTTATCAGTTCGGTTATTGTGCATTTTTCAAAAACGGCCGTGCTGTAGGCAGCATGACTGTGCGCCGACGTCGGCAACATCCGGCTGAGTTCGGCCGAGCGAGCACTTTTGTTGAAACTGTTGAATTGCCGATCCTGGAAGAGCTGTCGGAGCGATTTCTCAAGGCCATCGGCTATTACGGCTTAGTTGAACTGGAATACAAGTTGGATCCCCGAGACGGTCAATACCGATTGCTGGATGTCAACGCAAGGACTTGGGGTTACAATAGTCTTGGGGCGCGCGCCGGTGTTGATTTTCCTTATCTCTTATTCGCTGATCAACTAGGCGAAAGCGTTGAGTGCTGCCGGGCCAAGGCGGGCGTCAGTTGGATTCGATTGCTGACGGACGCCCCAACCGCTGCGCTGGAAATGCTGAAAGGGAGACAGAACTGGTTGGCCTACTTGAAATCTCTAAGAGATTTTCATGTCGAAGCTGTCTTCAGTCGTGAGGATCCCTTACCCGGTCTCGTAGAACTCGCTTTGTTTCCTTACCTGTGCGCCAAGCGAGGCTTTTAAGATCCTCGAGCAGCGTGATTTGAATTCCCGCAGCTGAATGGTATACTGAGGTTTATTGGAAGTTTTCTGTACATTAGTTGAAGGCGACCATGCCAGAAACAGAAGAAAGTCAATCGTTTGATTTCGGACAGATCATACAGATTTTCGTCCGGCGCCGATGGTTGGTTCTGCTGACCGCCAGTACCGTCACTCTCGGGACAATCGGCATTGTGCAGATCCTGCCCAACCGCTTTACTTCCGAGGCGACCGTTCTGGTGATTCAGCAACAGGTGCCCGAGCGATATGTCACGCCAACCACTACCACGGACGTCAGCCAGGCGTTACAAGGCATGACAGAGGAAGTATTATCCCGATCTCGACTATTAGCGATCATCGATGCCACTGGTCTTTATGGAAAGTATAAGAGCCGGTTGGCTCCAGAGCAACTGCTCGACCGAATGCGCAAAGACATCGCGATCCAGCCGCTCGAAAGTGGTACCGAAAGGAGGAATGTAAATTCGTTCAAAATTACGTTTGTTGCCGACACAGGTCAACGCGCTCAAGAAGTTACGGCCAGACTAACTTCCCTCTTTATTGAGGAGAATGTCAAGATGCGTGAGCATCAAGCCACAGTCACCACCGACTTCTTGCAGGAGCACATGGAAGAGGTGAAGAAGCAATTAGAAGCACAGGAGGCGGTAGTGCGGGCGTTCAAGATGCAACATTTAGGTGAACTTCCCGAACAGGAGCAGGCCAACAGCCAAATCATGGCGAGCCTTTCTGGCCAACTCCAAAGTACCGTGGCGGCTCTGGGCCGAGCTCAGGAGCAACGAGCATACTTGGAGTCTTTGCTTCAGGGGTATCAAAGCCTTTCGGGCCGAGACATAGATGTGTTAGTCGGACCAGGTGCGGATATTGCGGCCAGCCCGGCCGAGTTGCTTGAGAAGCAACTCGCTCAACTCGAATCTGAGAGAAACACTTTATTGAGCAGTTACACCCCTGACCACCCTGACGTGATTAGCAAAGATACTCAGATCGCCAAAACCAAGGCTTTACTCGCGCAGGCCAAGGCCTTAGAAGCGAAGTCAGTGCCCCAGAAGAAAGGGACACCTGTCGTTTCGTCGAGCCGGCGAGACGCAGCTCCTATCGCTCAGGTAAAGAGCCAATTGGAAGGCAACCGCATCGAGATCGACAACCTGACCAAGGACGAAAATCGTCTAAAGGAGAAGATCGCTCAGTACCAGGAGCGGCTCAACGACACACCAGTGCGCGAGCAACAGTTAGCCGGAATGATGCGCGACTACGAATTGCTTAAAAGTAACTATTCCGACCTGCTCAAGAAACAGTTAGAGTCAGGATTAGCCATGAGCCTGGAAAAGCACCAGGAAGGCCAGCAGTTCCGCGTGGTTGACCCGCCCAGTCTCCCCATGCTGCCTTCTAGCCCCCAGCGGCTAAAGATGAGCATGGGCGGGGCGGCAGGCGGACTCGGACTGGGACTGGGACTTGCCTTTCTCCTGGAAATGACGCAGGGTTCGTTCTATTCGGAAAAACGGCTGCGCGATCGACTCAAGATTCCGCTGGTAGTCGGTATTCCGATCCTGCTGACGCGGCGGGAGGCGCGCCGTCGGACTTGGAAGGGCGCCGTCGAATGGGTGGCGGGATCAACAGTGGTGTTAATCATGCTCGCCGCAGAGTATTACGTCTATCGACGCGGCTAATTCGCATCACTCTTGTCCAAAACATCTTTTGTGGACGCCGTCTTGGACAGGAAAATCACGCATGGCCCGAGGTTCCCAAGGCATCAACGTCGCATGAAACATTCGAAAATGGCCTCTCCTGGTGCAGTGCCGGCGTGTTTCGCCGCCCAAGAGGTCGTTTCCGGCGTTTTGGACAGGATCGCGCCGTGACCAGAGACCTGGTTTTGGGCCGAGCCGGAGCGAGACTCAGAATAAACGACTTGGCCCGTCCAAAACGGCCATTCCGGACCTGTCTTGGACAGTAGTGAATTCGCATAACAATAGATGAACCTTTTTGCGCTTCGTTTGATACCAGTCTCCAGGATTTGGGTAATAATAGAAGTTGAGGTGCCGCTATGCGGCGCGCCCGTCCCCAGGGTTCAATGATTCAATCTCTCAAACTCGCTCAGCAACCTCAAGAAAAGGCGCTCCCATCGACCGTTCGCTCTATGGGTCCGGTTTCAGAGCAAGTCGAACCCACAGCCGACTTGGAAGAGGTGCCGGTTAAGGAGATTCAGATCGATCCGCCCAGCCGGATCGTCTTTCACACCGACCCGCGCGGTCTGGCCGCAGACCGCTTTAGATTCTTGCGGATGCGAATTCGCGAGCGCTCGAACGCAGGGAAGCTGCAGACCATCCTGATCACTAGCGCGCAGCCACAGGACGGCAAGTCGACCGTCAGCTTAAATCTGGCAACGGCCTTGGCCGAGCGGGGACAAAACCCAGTGCTGCTGCTCGAAGGCGATCTTTATCATCCGACGCTCGCTGAACGTTTGGGTTTAAATGCCGGCCCTGGCTTGGCGGAGTGTCTCGCCTCAGGAACACACCCCTTCTCCGCCATTCGAAAGTTAACGCCGTTGGAGTGGTACCTGCTACCCGCCGGGGGAGAAATGCCGAATCCGAGTGAGTTGTTGCACGGTGACAGGCTAGCTCAGCTCATGCGGATTGTCACTCCGCACTTCAAATGGATCGTCATGGACTCGCCGCCGGTTGCACCCATTGCCGATGCATTGGCCTTGGCCCGGTACGCAGACGTCAGCTTCCTGGTTGTACGTGCAGGTGTCACCCCCGGCCACGCAGTCGATGCAGCGGTCGAGGCGCTCGGCCCCAAGCATGTCATGGGAGTCATTCTTAATGGCGTCGAAGGATTGCACCGGCTATATTCGAAATACAATAAGTATTACGTGCCTGGTTCCACTGAAAAGCAGCGCCGTTAACCCGGTCGGCCAGGCGTTCCGCAGAGCAGGCAAATCTTTTTCGTTGCTCCACGCGTGATCTACCAGCATTTGTGAGGTTTCGGCCAACGCAAGACAGGATTGGAGTAATTGCTCATCAGCGGAGCAGAAGTCATGAGGCCAATGACGGATACCAATTTCAGGTACAGGCATCTGGTATTTGCGCTCTTGACAGTCATCGGGGCCGTGACATCGTTGGCGGCCCTGCGTTCCATCCTGCTCTTGTCGTTGAATGACGCGCGCTACACCCATATCCCGGTCATCCCCGCGGTAAGCGCCTTGTTCATCTACTTGGATAGGAAGTACATCTTTGGCGATACAGGCCGTTCTCTGCCGGCCGGCATCCCTCTGACCGTCCTTGCAGTTGCACTACTGCTGGCGTCCGGCCGAGCGGGCGAATCGATTCGGTTGACCGTGGCGTCGGCGGCGCTAATTCTATTTGTCATCGGGGCTATTATCATCTCCTACGGACTGACCGCAGCCAGGCGAGCCGTCTTCCCGCTGCTCTTCCTGGTGTTGGCTGCACCGGTCCCGAGCATCGTCCTCGACAAGGTGGTTGCAATGTTGCAGGCAGGATCGGCACACATCGCGTACGGGTTGTTTCGTCTCTCCGGAATTCCTGTCTTCAAACACGGACTGAACATATCCCTGCCGGGCCTCGACATCGAAGTGGCGCCGGAATGCAGCGGAATACGCTCCAGCATGGCCTTTCTGGTGGCGACCATAATCATCTGCCACATGTTGCTCCGGTCGGCCTGGGCTAAGGCATTCGTCGTCCTTTGCGTGGTGCCGATCGCGATTTTCCGGAATGCAGTTCGGATTGTCTGTATTTCTCTGCTAGGCCTTTACGTAGACAAAGGCTTTCTCTTCGGCAACCTCCACCGCCGGGGTGGCATCGTTTTCGCGTTGATCGGGTTCGTCATGTTGATCCCCCTTGTTTGGGTTCTGCGGAAATTGGAAAGCCGCGCCGAACATCACGGAATGGCGCTCACAGCACCTGTCGAAGCGGGTGGCGAATGAACAGAACAAGTCATCACCCGTGGGTATCGGCACCGAAGACATCGACCCCTAACGGAATGGTGTACAGGCTGACAACACGAGATGGAACTGCCCTCATTGTGGAAGAGGCGGACATCGGGTTGATCACGGAGTTTCTCGTGTCGAAGGGCTACCCGCCGGTCAGTATGGAGACCGCCGACGAATCGTCCGAGGAGATCTTCGACATGATTCGGCCACCCGCTCGAGCGCGGCCTCACGTTGATTGATCACGGAACATATCCAACGGACGATCCTATTCCCCCTTGAAAGGGGAAGGCACCTGCCGGCCATAGCTACTGTTTAGAGCCTTTGCGAGTTCCGGCAGACGGATCTGATGGACTTGTGCAAACCACCTTTCTCGCAGCCGATGGTATGAGTCCGGATTCTCCCGGTGATCTGCCGCGCAGAGAGGAATCGCAGAAGTCTGAGGCTTTCTGTCCGATCCCTCTCCTGCCCAGTCCATGCGTGTGGGCGGCTTGAGTGTGTCGATTCTCGCCTCAAGGGTATGCTTCGCGGCGGTTGCGAATATGCAGAATCCGGATGATGTCCGGCTTCTCCTACACGAGACGAACTCGCCCGTCTCCACGCGCAACCTGAGTTGGCGTCCCTCGCCTGTCGGCATCTTTATGTCGCCGGCGCCGGTTGGGCAAACCGTTCGATGGCTCAAGCCGCGTGGCGCGGATGTATTTCGGACCGGATGCGCGCATCCCACTGGTCGCGGGCGCTCTCGAGGTCAAATTGGGCCTGCATGTTGATCCAATACTCCGGAGTCGTGCCGAAGTAGCGTGCCAGTCGCAACGCCGTCTCCCCGCTGATCCCCCGCTGGCGCGCTACGATGCTGGAAATGCGATTGGCCGGCACATGCAGCGCTTGGGCCAGGTGATTCATGCTGATTTCCAGATCGCCTACCGTCTCTTTGAGCATTTCTCCTGGGTGGATGGGTGGCAATCTGCGGGTCATGGTAATCCGCTGAGCGGTAGTGTTGAAAGCGTCCGAGAATCACCGTCGTGAGACAACAATGCAGCTGCGACGCTTTCGAGTTCAATCCTCGGAATCAGGCCCGTGCGGGCTGCCAATTATGCGGTAGGAGTTCGGGGAGCCGGGTAATGGGATGGGCGGGTATGCGCGAGAGGACATCCTGGAACCAGGCGTAGGGATCGACTCCCACGCGCTGACAGGATGCCACGAAGCTCCTCAGCACCGCGCCGGTATGCCCGCCCCGATCGCTTCCGAAGAAGGTCCAGTTGTTGCGGCCGACCGCAATGCCGCGAATGGCGCGCTCGGTACGGTTGTTGTCGATCTCCAGGTCGCCGTTCTCGCAGTAGCGGTTCAGAGCCGCCCAGTTCTTCAGCGTGTATCGGACTGCCCGCCCCTCTGGGCTTTTCGGTAGCACCTCTGCCTGCATCTCCAGCAGATAGTTATGCAGCTTGTCCAGAATGGGTCGCGACTGGCACTGGCGCAACTCCAGTCGCCCGGCCGCGTTCCATCCGCGCGCCTGCTCCTCTACCCGATATAACTGCGCGATCAGAAATAGGACCGGCCCCACGCGCGCCTGGTCGGAATCCAGCGCTCTGATGTAATATCGACGGGCATGGCTCCAACATCCCACCTCGGTCAAACCACGCGCCGGGTCCTTAAAGAAGGCATCATAGCCTGCATAGGCATCAGCTTGTAAGTGACCACGATATCCTTTGAGAAATTCTTCTGGCCCGGCCCGCGCCCGGGTCTTGGTGTAGTCATACAGAATCACCGGATGATCTTTATCTCCGTAGTAGGGCCAAATGCGCCCGGTGCGGGCGAAGGGCAGGTTTTCATCCAACACCTTCACGCCGGTATCATCCGTTCCGATGGTGTGGGATTGGAACAGAACCTCTTTGGCAGCTCCATACAGCGGCCTGAGCAGATCGCCGCATTGTGCCATCCAGCCACACATGGTCTTGCGGGATATCTCCGCGCCATGGCGCTGGAAAATCTGCTCCTGCCGATGGAGGGGCAGGTGATCGGCGGTCTTGGCCACGATCACCTGGGCCAGCAGGCTGGCCCCGGCGGTGCTCTTCTCAATCGGCTGCGCTGGCTTGGTTGCGGTCTTTACGGTGCATTCACAAGCGTACTTCTTGCATACATCCTCGACGACCTTCAGTTGCGCCGGGATATATTCGTAGCGCTCGCTGGTCTCTTCTCCGATGGGCCGCAGATCCTGGTGGCACGCGGTACAATGCTTTTCTTCTTCGGCCAGGTCATGCACGATCCGCTCGCGCAGCAGGTTCTTCGGAAGCGCCTGCCGACCGCCGGCTTTCTTCTTGGGGGCAGTATCGCCGGTCCCGCCGCCGGCGGCATCGTTATCCGAGTTGTCCCTCTTCACTGCCGATTCGGATTGTGCCTGCCGGGCCTGCAATAGCTCTGCGAAGAGAGCTAATTGATCGGGGGAGAGTTGTTCGCTCTTCCGGTTGCGCTTGGCGTCCAACAGTTCACGCAATAGCGACTCGATCTTGTTTCGCTCGGTGGACTCACGATCCAGTTGAGCCATCAGGTCCAATACAATTCGCTGGAGAACCTTGGGATCATCAGGAAGGTGTTTGGGATCGAAGACCACGAGTAAGTAATCAGTTTACTATGTGACTTACTCTTTGCAAAGAACAAAATGACTCAACTCTGATTTTTTAATCAGATTTTCGGTAGCGCTTGCGGCGGGCTGCTTGTGTCAAGTCGATTCCGCTCAGAATGGCGCCTAACTCCTGCGGCGAGATCTCCCTCCGTCGCTCTTCGTCGCCGTCCTCCAACGGTACCGCGTAGGTGCCTTCTTCCAGACGTTTGCTCCAGATCGCGAAACCGTCCCGTTCCCAATATAAGATCTTCAGGCGATCTCGCCGCCGGCTGGCGAACACAAACAAGTGGCCGGCGAAAGCATCCAATTCCAGGTGATCGCGCACTAAAGCGTGCAGGCTGTCAAAACTTTTGCGCATGTCGCACGCTGTCAGGCACACATATATCCGCACGCTGGCCGGCAGGTGAATCATCTCCGCAAGACTTCCAACACGGTGCGTAACGCGGCCGCGTCGACTCCCGCGCCAATCCGCAGCCGCTCGCCCGTGGTCAGCACCAGTTCCAAACCGGCCGGCGCGCTGGGCTCCGGCGATGCCGCGGATCTCTCCACCAAAGCAAAACGCACTGGCTGCGACTGGCGCCGCAGCCGCTTCCGCCAATAATAGAACACGTGCTCTGCGATCCCACGATCCTTGCAAAAACTCCGTACCGACTTGCCACTGCGTTCCTGTTCCGCCAAACGCTCCGGCCATTGCGGTTGGTTGATACCACCTTTCGGTTCGGTCACAGCTTCGGTCATGAGACCACTATGCAACCGCGGCCTGGGTATTGGAAAGAGGGGTTGACGAGACGCTTACGTAGTGTTTGGTGATTTCGACGCCATGGGGACCAGCCTCTTTCCCAGTAAAGCAGACTCTGTATTGATCGTTGATCCGGATGCATTGCTGTCCTTGGCGATTTCCTAAGGAGAGCTTTCAATCGATTGCCGGGAGGAATCCGAAGATCCGCCAAAGCGCGGGCGCTGTTCAGGGCAAACAAGCGCCGGCGTGCCACAGATGCGATGTGCGCAAATTCTCTGACGGCCTCCCGGTTGAACAAACGCTCTGTTTTTCTCGCAGGAGAACGTTCGGATCATTCATCGAAGATCTACATTGTACGTCAAGGGCAACAGAATCAGACGACTCTGCAAGCAGACGGTGCGCCAAAGGAAGAGGTACCTGCCAAGTTGGCAAGGTTGACATTTGAGATGGGCGAGGTCGGAAGAGGAGGTGTGGCGGAGAAACCTTTTGAAGGTACCCGGCCCATACCAACCCCCAAATCCCTCCCGCTCCCAGAGAAATATTAATCCTTTAAAATCAATAACTTTACAACCCAGCCCCTCCTCTTTGCGAGTCGGACCGCACGGAGGCTCTTTAACTGTCGAGTAGCCTTGTATGATATTGCAAAAGAACTTCCATCAAAACGAGCCGCCCGCGGACGCTGGTCCAAAGGAGCCAGCGGCAACCCGGCCGGCAGACCTGCGGGGAGCCGCAACAAAACAACCTTGTTATTGGAAGCCTTACTCGAAGGCGAAGGTGAAAGACTCACCCGCAATGCCATCGAAAAACCTTGGAAGGCGATTCCCTGGATCTGCGGCTGTCTCGAACGCCTGCCGCCCCCGCGCCGGGATCAGCAGATCAACACGTCCCTACCTCGATCAAAAAATTTCGGCACGCGGTCCAAGCGTTCGCCGAGGTCACCGCAGCCATCGGAGAGGGGCAGATCACGCCGGCGAGGCGGAGCAGATCGTCGTCGTTCTGGAAAGACAGCGTCAAACCATCGAAAACGTCTCGAGCCAAGATCGGGGCGCGCGGATCTGGCCCGGCTGTTCGGCGAAGGGAGACGGGGGGCGTATCACGAGGCCTACTCCTCGGTGAAACACGGTGAACGAGCGAATGTGGGAGAGGAACTTCCGAAGTCTTACTGCTATTCGCACGGCCCACCCTGACCCTTTCTTACAAACGAACTCGTCATTCGCTCACGAGCGTTCGGCTCATGTCTCACTTGCAACCTCTGTTGTTCTTTCCGTCTCGGGCGACCACGGCATTTTCCCGCTAGAGAACCGGCTAGAAGTACTATCTGCTTGTTTTGTCAGTCCTGTTACTCCATTTTTCTTTGGATATCTCGACGGCTGATGTATAGTATGGAGAAAGCGGGTATGCTGACCTAACCGAGCAAGACCCTGAAAAGGCGGTAGCCTGTCGAGCGGTTTCGGACGCAAATCCAGTTCCCTTCGTGGCAAGCAGCAAAACTAACAAGATTCAAGGAGAATAGTCATGGTAACACTCGCCCCGGTCCAGCAGAATCTGGATCACGCACAAGAAACGTCCATTCAGGAGCGAATCAACCGTTCAACCGATGAGCTCCTGGCTTCCTTTCCCAATCCCGACGAGCTCTCCGCGGCCCAGAGGCGAGGGATCATCGCACGCTACACCGCGGTGCTGGAGGGGAATTTCATCTACTGGATGACGGCGACCTACCTCTCCATAGCATCGGAAGAGGCCCGCGCCAAAATCCAGGAGAACCTCTACGAAGAAGTCCACGACTGCCACCCCGGCATGATGCGGAGATTCGCGCTGGCGGCTCACGCCGCTCCAACCGATTCGGATTTCGCGGCAGTTTACCAGGATCTGATGAATGTCCGGCTGTTCCTGGGCCGGCTCTCTGGCGTGCCGAACGTCCTCACCATGGCCTTCTTCGAAGGCTGGATCCAGCGCTTCATGTCCTATCTGGCGGATCTGGCTCGCCTGCAGGGTTCCCAAGAGTTCGAGTACACCGACGTCCACGGGGTCTGCGACATCACCCACACTGCAGAACTCTATCACGCCCTCGCTGCAGAGATGGCGCTCAACCCGGTCGGCGCGGAGACCAATCTTTTCGAAGGAGTCGACCTGCTAATTACCCTGCTGCGGACGGTCGTTAACCAGGCGAGCAACTAACAGCAAAATGGTCGTCACCCGGACGCCGAGAATGGACTGCCATGTCCGACAAATCGATCGTGATTGCGACGCCTAGCGCGTTTAAGCTCGAACCTCAGACTCATCCAGTAACACGTAGCTGGGTCCTGAGCGGCAACCCGGTAACGCGGACCCTGAACGTGGTAAGGAGCCGGGACTGGACATCGAACATCGTGGTCTGGGAATGCTCGGCCGGACGTTTCCGATGGCATTATGTCAAAGACGAAGCTCTGGTGGTAATCTCCGGCGAGGCTTTTATATCCGAGGGCAACGGTGAGGAGCGCCGGCTGGGCCCGGGAGACCTGGCGTTTTTCCCGGCTGGCGCCTCGTGCGTCTGGCGCGTTCCGGAGGGCATCAAGAAGGTCGCGATTCTCCGGGAAACGATGTGGCGGCCGATAGGGTTCTGCCTCAAGGTTTGGAAGAAACTTTTACGCATGGCAGGCTTGGGCGGCGAATCCCCATTATAAAAAGGCCGGCGCAGAGCCCGGAACCGGTTCCGACTGAATATCGACGCATGCAATCGACTCCCAGACTTTCGCCCGGGGATCTCGTGGAGGTAAAGCCGCCCAACGAGATTCTCCACACTTTGGACAGCGAAGGAACACTCGAAGGCCTGCCGTTCATGCCGGAGATGATCGGTTTCAGCGGACAGAGATTTCAGGTTGAGATCCGCGTATTCAAGACCTGCGTTTCGATATCGCGCTCCACCAACATGCGAGTGTTCAAAATGGACGATATCGTGACACTCCGTGGACCGCGCTGTTCCGGCCTCGACCATGACGGCTGTCAAAAAGCCTGCACGATTTTCTGGCACGCCTCATGGCTACGCAAAGTACAGGATTCCGCTTCGCCCTCGCAGATAATTGAGCCGGACGCGGATCGGCTGAGATCCCGCCTCAAGACCATGGCCGGTCCGCAGACTTACTTCTGCCAGGCCAGCGAATTATTGAAGCTGACGAATCCATTGTCGCGATGGGGACGATTCGGAATGTGCTTCGCCGACGTACGTGCCGGCAATGCCAGCGTCCTCGAAATGGCTCAACGAATCGCAATCTGGGTGTTCTGGAGACTGCGCCGGTTGTTTCTCGGCGTGTACGGCCGGGGGCCAAACAAAACGACGCCGGTCGAGACCTTGAATCTCCAGCCCGGTGAAGTCGTGGAAGTCAAATCCGTGGACAGCATCAGCCGGACCCTCGATGAGACGGCACACAACCGCGGATTGTATTTCACGCCGGACATGCGTCAGTTCTGTGGACATCAACAGAGGGTCGAGAAAAGGCTTGACAGGTTGATTGTCGACGGAACCGGGGAGATGCGGCAGCTCCGCAACACAGTCTACCTGGAAGGCTCCCAGTGCGGGTGTTCTCACGTGGCATTCGGCGGGTGCCCGCGCCGTGAGTACACCTACTGGCGGGAGATCTGGCTCCGCCGCCCCACCCCGGTCGATAGTGTGCCAACCAGCGGCAAGGTTCACGCGGAGCCTTAGAACACACCAACAGGATATCGCACCAAGTGTTGATTGACAAACCCAGGATTCCGTTCCGCCATATCCTTCTGCACGGATGGTGGCCTGGATTCCTGAAGATCCTCTTCTATCGGGCCAAAGGCTATCGCATTGGAAAGGGTGTCTCGATCGGCTTCGGGACCGTGATCTGTGGGAAGCAGGTGGAGGTGGGCGAACATACCTCGATCGGATTCCTGACGATTATCCGCGGAGAGCAGATCCGGCTGGGCTCGCACGTCCAGATTGGAGCGATGACTTTCCTTGACACGCCTCACATGGAGATCGGAGAAGGAACCAAGATCAACGAGCAGGTGTTCGTGGGCGGGTTGCAGGCCCCGGATTCCCGGTTTATCGTGGGCCGCAACTGTCAGATCATGCAGTTGTCCTTCATCAATCCGGCGCGTTCGGTCGTAATCGGGGACGATTCCGGAATCGGTGGGCACTGTCTGATTTTTGGTCATTCTTCCTGGTTGAACCAGTTCGAAGGATATGCTGTCGACTTTGGGCCAATCGAAATCGGGAGCAGCGTCGGATTGGCGTGGCGAACTTTCGTGCTTCCTGGGGCGAGAATCGGCGACGGCACGATGGTGGGAGCAAACTCTGTGGTGTCCGGAACGCTTCCCGAGAACTCGATGGCTGTAGGGTTCCCGGCTCGCGTTGTCGCTGGCCCGCCGGCGTTTCCGAAGAAACTCATGCATGAGGAAAAGGTGGAGATGTTTCGGCGGATCGTGGCCGAAATGATCGACTACTTTGGCGGATGGGGCTTGGATTGCCGGCAGGATGGTGAGTGTTACGTCGTCCGGCAGTCTACCAACGGCTGGCGAATCCGGAGAGCGAAAGGGTGGCGGATGCAGGTGACGGACGGAGACGTTCGGGAGGCAGCCAAGCGTGTGGCCGGCGTAAAACCTGATGTCTTCCTCAGCCTCTGCGAAATACCTCGCGATGTGCGGGAAGTCTTGAGCGCGCAGAAGATCATGTGGATCGACATCGCCAAGAAGGAACAGCCGCGATCATCAAACGATCTGGGTGACGAAGTATTGAACTTCTTCAAGCGATACGGCGTCCGAACGCTCCGGTGCCCCACGCTATCGCCTGCTGCAGGCGTTGCCGTGAAAGCCGACCAGTTCCCGTACACTTCCGCAAACTAAACTTCTATGTCTATCCGTTCAGAAGTCATAGCTCAATTCAGCCAGGTCGCGCAAGAACACGACAGACGGTTGGCGCCGTTGGTCGATGATTTGAAGCTCCTGGACTCAGGACTTGACTCATTGTGCATGTCAGTCATCGTCACACGGCTCGAGGATGTGCTGGGAATCGATCCCTTCACCACCGCCCAAGAGGCCGGCTTCCCGGTCACCCTGGGTGAGTTCATCAGCTTTTACGAAAATGCCGCAAAGTGACCTGGAGTCGCTCTGGAGCGGGATCAGCGCGGCTGGAAACCTATCCGATCGTTTCCTGTCAGGAATTGAAGCCAACATAACTTTGGGCGCGCTGGCTGGGGGATCGTGTCTCGGCGGCCGAGCCCGGGAGCTTACCGGCCGTTCGGTGCTTGTCTCTACAAGGGACCAGCTAACGACTGCATTAGCGCTCATCGAACTCGATGGCGTCGCGGGACGCTTGGTTCTTTGCCCGCCGGATTTGCCGGTCGAACACCTTTCCTATGTGATCGATCTAGCGGCCGTGGATGCGATCGTGTCAGATTTCCCGCGGCCAGCGCCGGAAATTTCGCATGTCGGATCCTTTGTCACGTGCAGCCCGAAGATCGTACCCTCCCGTGATGCTTGGACCACAACGCACCCAACCGAATGGATTCTCCTCACCTCCGGCACGACAGGGCTGCCGAAGCTGGTTGTCCATAACCTGGCAAGTCTGACGGGCGCCATCAAAACCAGCACGCCGTCCCAGCTCGATGTTTGGAGCACGTTCTACGACATTCGCCGTTACGGCGGTCTTGCGATCTTTCTGCGTGCCTTACTCACGGGAGCATCGTTGGTAGTCTCGAGCACGGAAGGGTCTATGGGGGATTTTCTGATCCGAGCCGCAGCATACCGGGTGACACATATCTCCGGAACCCCCTCCCATTGGCGTCGCGCGCTGATGAGCCCGGCGGCGCGCAGGATTTCGCCCCAACACGTCAGACTGTCAGGAGAGATCGCCGACCAAGCCATCCTGGACCATCTCCACTCATTCTACCCGCAGGCCACTATCACACACGCCTTTGCGTCGACCGAAGCTGGCGTGGCGTTTGAGGTCACCGACGGACTGGCGGGACTGCCCTCAAGCCTCATCGGTGGAAATACCGGCGTCGAGATGAGAGTGGAAGACGGCTCACTGCAAATCCGTTCGAACCGCACTGCCGATCGATACTTGGGTTCACCGTCCAAGCCTCTCAGGGACGCCGGCGGCTTCGTGGACACAGGCGACATGCTCGAATTGCGCGGCGATCGGTACCACTTCGTGGGCCGGCGAGACGGGGTCATCAACGTGGGTGGCTGGAAAGTGCATCCGGAGGAAGTAGAAGCCGTCATCAACCGTCACCCCCAAGTTCGCATGTCGCTCGTACGTTCGAGAAAGAACCCGGTCACCGGCGCGGTCGCTGTGGCGGACGTGGTTTTGAAGAGCGCACCCGCGGATGCTAACGGCCAAGCCTCCACGCTCGCGCATGAGATCACGCAGCTCTGTTTTGGAGCACTCGCTCGACACAAAGTTCCGGCGGCAATCCGCTTTGTGAACAACTTGCCCATGGCTGCAACGGGCAAGCTCGTCCGCCAGCCATGCGTAATGTAATCGTGACCGGTGGAAGCCGCGGCCTGGGCCTGGGAATCGCTCGCAAACTGGCTGGCGAAGGTTATCACGTCATCGCAGTGGCCCGGAAAGAGACGGATCAGCTCGGGTCGGCTCTGCGAGAGGCTGAAAGCGCGAGCGCAGGTTCCTTCCATTTTGTTCCATTCGATCTTGCTAAGACCGAAGAGATTGGACATTTAGTTAGGAAGATACGGAAGGATTTTGGCGCGATCTACGGGCTGGTAAACAATGCGGGCATGAGTTTCGATGGCTCTCTTGCCCTGATGCCCAACGCGCAGATCGAGACGCTCGTGCGCTTGAACACGGTCTCCCCTATAGTCCTCACGAAATACGTTGTCCGCTCCATGATGGCCGATGGCGGCGGGCGGATCGTGAACATCGCCTCTATCGTCGGTTTCACAGGCTACAGCGGGTTGTCCGTATACAGCGCGACCAAGGCTTCGTTGATCGGCTTCACGCGTTCGCTGGCGCGAGAGGTCGGGCGTATGGGAGTGAACGTGAATTCGGTCGCGCCCGGGTTCGTCGATACGGAAATGACCCAGGGGCTCAAAGACGAACAAAGGCAGCAAATCACGCGGCGCAGCGCGCTTCGGCGCCTTCCCGAAATCGACGACGTAGCCAATGCGGTCGAGTTCCTTCTTGGCTGCAAGTCAAAAAACATCACGGGCACGGTACTTACAGTCGACGCTGGCAGCACGGCATGATCAGGACCTGTACAACGAGACCGGAGAACAGCAACGGCTCCCCTGCCAAGGCTTGGCTGCGCGCGCTCGAACTGACGGCATCCATTACCCGGTATCCTGATCGCCTTCTTCCTTCGGTGATCGAAGAAAACGCCGCGCAATTCGGCGAAGCGCCGGCCCTACTATCAGAACGCGAGTCTCTTACTTATCGCGCGCTCGCAGAACGCTCCAATCGATATGCTCGGTGGGCACTCGACCAGGGCATCGCGAATGGGGACGCGGTCTGCCTGATGATGCCGAATCGACCCGAATACATAGCCATCTGGCTTGGCATCACCAAGATCGGCGGTATAGTCGCCCTCGTCAACACCAATCTGACAGGCCCCGCACTCGCGCATTGCATCAATATCGTCGCACCCAAGCACGTGATTGTTTCCGCGGAGCTTGTTGACGCGTTCACTACGGCTCGAGCGGAGCTTGGAGGGTCGGCAACACTGTGGGTACACGGATCGAGTGACAGCTCATACCCTCGTATTGATCGCGAAATTGAGCAGTATCCCGGGGAAAGACTGAGCGAGAACGAGCACCGGCGAGTGACGATTGAGGATCGGGCGCTTTACATCTACACGTCGGGAACTACGGGCCTACCCAAAGCGGCCAACGTCAGCCATGCTCGCCTCATGCAGTGGAGTTATTGGTTCGCCGGCATGTTGGATACCCGGCGGACAGACCGGACATATGATTGCTTACCCATGTATCACAGCGTGGGTGGCGTGTTGGCCCCCGGCGCGGTTCTAGTCGCCGGCGGCTCGGTAGTCATCCGCGAGAACTTCTCTGCCAGCCAATTCTGGAGCGAGATTGTCCGTTGGGACTGCACGCTCGTCCAATACATCGGTGAGCTCTGCCGCTACTTACTCCAAACACCGCCGTCTCCAAACGATACGGGTCACCACATCAGGATGGCATGTGGCAACGGCCTAAGACCGGATGTGTGGGAAGACTTTAAGAGCCGTTTCCGCATCCCCCAAATCGTGGAATTCTATGCCGCTACCGAGGGCGGCGTTTCGTTGATCAACGTGGAGGGCCGAAGTGGCTCGATAGGCCGCGTCCCGCCCTACCTCGCGCACCGATTTTCCCCAGTCTTGGTTCAGTTCGATTTTGAGAAAGATGGGCCGCGCAGAGACCCGCGCGGGTTCTGCCTGCGTTGCGCTGTGGGCGAAGCCGGCGAAGCCATCCTTCGAGTTCGGGTAGACCCTTCTAATGTCGGCAGCCGATTCGAAGGTTACACCGATGAGGCAGCTTCGGAAAAGAGGATTCTGCGCGACGTTTTCGAGCCAGGGGATGTGTGGATTCGTACCGGCGACCTGATGCGGAAGGACGAAAAAGGCTTTTTCTATTTTGTGGACCGTGTCGGCGATACCTTCCGCTGGAAGGGCGAGAACGTTGCGACGCTCGAAGTAGCCGAAGCGATCTGCGCCTTTCCGGGAGTCAAGCAGGCCAACGTCTACGGGGTCACTATTCCGGGCGCGGACGGCCGAGCCGGCATGGCGACACTCGTCACCGAACAAGAGTTCGATCTGCGAGCTTTCCGGGCGCATTTAGGCTGCCGCCTTCCCCGCTACGCGCATCCCCTGTTCCTGCGCATCCGGAGTGAGATGGAAGTCACCGGCACTTTCAAATACACCAAGACCGATCTCGTGCGCCAAGGATACGATCCGACCGCCACGTCCGACCTGCTCTATTTCAACCATCCGGAGCGACAACGATTCGTGCAGGTAGACCAGGAGCTCTACGACCGCATCAAAGCCGGTGAGATCCGCCCATGATCCCCGGGCCCCAACCGGAACTCGGCATGTTACTCAACGAGATTCGCGATGCGGTTGACAACTTACAATCCAACATTGCGCGCGGCCCCATTTATCCGCAAGTCAAACCGGAGACGATTCAAAACTACCTGACTTCTCGCTTCGACTTTAAGCAACCGGTACCGCTCGATGAAGCCGTCGCCGAAGTGAAGAACATGTTACAGACCTGGCAGGTTCAGGTGACCCACCCGCGTTACTTCGGCCTCTTTAACCCGAGTGTGATGCTGGCATCCGTCATCGCGGACACGCTCGTCGCCATGTATAATCCTCAACTGGCGACCTGGAGCACCTCTCCCGCCGGGAACGAGATCGAACGGCACACTCTTGGTTGGCTCGCCGCAAAGTTCGGCTTGCCCTCAAACACCAGCGCGACTTTCACAGGCGGCGGCGCGGAGGCCAACCTCTCAGGCGTGGTCGTGGCTCTAACTCGGGCCTTCCCTCGATATGCCGAACAGGGATTGAGGGTGCTCGCGGCCACGCCGGCGCTTTATCTGACTGGCGAGGCCCATCACTCGTTCAACAAGATCGCCCACATGACGGGACTGGGCCGGCAGGCGGTCCGGGTGGTCAGAATCGACCGCGACCTGAAGATGGACGTAGACGACCTTGCGAGACAGGTCGCCCAGGATCGCAGCTGCGGGTTCGCGCCTTTTATGGTAATAGGCACTGCCGGCACCACATCCGCCGGGGTAATCGATCCCCTATCGGACCTGGCGCTTTTCTGCCGGCGGGAGGGCCTATGGTTTCACGTGGATGCGGCATGGGGCGGAGCCGCCGTCATCTCGCCGCTTCTGCGCCAGCATCTGACGGGAATCGCCGAAGCTGATTCCATCACGTGCGATGCCCATAAATGGTTTTCCGTTCCGATGGGCGCCGGCATGTTTTTCTGTCAGCACCCGGATGCCGTTGCTCAGGCCTTTCACGCCGCTGCATATTACATGCCGCGGAAAACAATCGGACCGGTCAATGATCCGTACACATCATCTGTACAGTGGTCTCGCCGGTTCATCGGCTTGAAGCTTTTTCTTGCGCTCGCCCAGCAGGGCGAATCCGGATATTGCGACATGATCGAGCGCCAGACTCGTATGGGCGAATTCATGCGTGAGGCGCTCAAATCCGCTGGCTGGCGGATCGTCAACACAACGCCGTTGCCGGTGATTTGCTTCACCCGGGAGGGGCTTGACACGGCGAAGTTCTTGACCACTCTCCAGCAGCGGCAAATCGCGTGGATGTCGGAGGTTCGGCTCGGCAATGGCGAACCTGTACTGCGAGCATGCATCACCAGTTTCCGGACGACCGAGTCGGACATTCAGGATGTAGTGCACGAGATGAGCCTACTCACATCGATGAGCTAAGAGGGGTCGGCTGAATGGCAATTTTAGATGTGCCGTTGCATAAGGCAAGACAAGTCCCTGTTTCGGCGACGAAGCTTCTGATCAACAATCGCTGGGTGGCAAGCGAGTCAGGCAAGACCTTCGCAACCGTCGATCCGTCGACGGGAGAAGAGATCTGCCAGGTTGCGGAGGCGGATGCTGCCGACGTGGACAAGGCGGTCGAAGCGGCCCGTGCGGCATTCGAAGGCAAAGCGTGGCGAAAGATGTCCGCATCGGAGCGAGGCCGGCTGATCCATCGCCTGGCCGACCTGATAGAGACCAATGCTGACGAACTTGCCAGCCTCGAATCACTCGACAACGGCAAACCTGTTTCCGTGGCAAAGGCGGTAGACGTTGCCAAGACGGTAGCTTGCTACCGCTACTTCGCGGGGTGGGCAGACAAGGTTCAAGGCAAGACCATCCCGATCAATGGCGACTTCTTTTGCTACACCAGGCATGAACCCGTCGGAGTGGTTGGACAGATCATTCCCTGGAACTTTCCCATGCTCATGCAGGCATGGAAACTGGCGCCCGCGTTGGCGACCGGGAACACGGTGGTAATGAAGCCCGCCGAACAGACGCCTCTGTCGGCGCTGCGCATCGGAGAGTTGATACTGGAGGCGGGATTCCCGGAAGGCGTCGTGAACCTGCTCCCCGGTTTTGGGCCCACGGCCGGCGCGGCCATCGCGCGTCATATGGACGTAGATAAAGTGGCGTTCACCGGCTCAACGGAGGTCGGTCATCTGATCATGGAGGCCGCCGCGCGATCCAATTTGAAGCGAGTCACTTTGGAGCTGGGTGGAAAGAGCCCGAATATCGTGTTCGCCGACACTGACCTGGATCAAGCGGTCGAGGGTGCTCACTCCGGACTCTTCTTCAATCACGGCCAGTGCTGTTGTGCCGGATCCAGAGTTTTCGTGGAAGACAAGGTCTACGAACAGTTCGTCGAAAAGAGCGCTGCCCGCGCCAGAAAGCGCAGAGTTGGCGATCCGTTCGATCCCGGCACGGAACAGGGGCCCCAGGTCGACCAATCGCAGTTCGACAGAGTCATGGGCTATATCGAATCGGGAAGGAACGAAGGCGCCCGGCTCGTGTGCGGCGGCGGCCGCGTGGGAGATCGCGGTTACTTCATCCAGCCCACGGTGTTCTCCGATGTTCAGGACGGCATGACTATCGCCAGGGAAGAGATTTTCGGCCCGGTGATGAGTATCCTGCCGTTCAAAAGTCTGGACGAGGTCCGCAAACGGGCCAACCGCACGAACTATGGATTGGCCGCGGCGGTTTGGACCCGGGACATCCAGAAGGCGCATGCGATCGCTAATGGGGTGCGAGCTGGAACCGTTTGGGTGAACTGCTACAACGTGTTGGACCCCAGGGCTCCGTTCGGCGGGTTCAAGCAGTCCGGGATGGGCCGTGAACTGGGCGAGTACGGACTGCAACAGTACACCGAAGTGAAAACGGTGATCGTTAAGCTCGACTCGGACAGTTTAAGCTAAGGCATGAGACGAGAGACGATCGCTATACACGGCGGCTACCAGGTCGATCCAACGACTAAGGCTGTGGCTGTACCGATCTATCAGACGGTCGCCTATGAGTTCGACAGCGCTGATCACGCGGCCGCGTTATTCAATCTCGAAGCAGACGGATACCGCTACAGCCGCATCAGCAACCCGACGACGGCTGTCCTGGAGCGGCGCGTTGCCGCGCTGGAGGGCGGCTTCGAGGCGCTGTGCGTGAGTACAGGGCAAGCAGCGACTTATTACGCTACCCTGAATGTCACCGAGCAGGGGACCAACATCATCTCAGTCCCCCAACTCTATGGGACCACGCACACGCTCTTCGCGCACGTCCTGCCTCGCCAGGGCGTGACAGTGCGCTTCGCCGAATCGGACCATCCCGGCGAAATCGAAAAGCTGATCGACTACCAAACGCGGGCGATCTTTTGCGAAACGGTCGGTAATCCGGCGGGAAACATCTGCGATATCGAGGCATTGGGGCGTGTGGCCCACGAACACGGCGTGCCTCTTATTGTTGACAATACCGTGGCCACGCCTATGCTGCTGCGGCCGATCGAGTACGGCGCAGATATAGTGGTGCATTCTCTGACGAAGTTCATGGGTGGGCACGGCACCACCCTTGGCGGGATCATCGTCGACAGCGGCAAATTCCCGTGGAAGAATCACGCCGAGCGTTTCCCGATGTTCAGTCTACCCGATCCGTCGTATCACGGCCTGATCTACACAGAACATTATGGGGATGCAGCCTATATCGCCCGCTGCCGCAGCGTTTACCTGCGAACCACCGGGTCTGTGTTGCCGCCCATGAGCGCATTCCAGTTACTACAGGGGATTGAAACGCTGCCACTGCGGATCGAGCGCCACGTGGAGAACGGCAGAGCCGTTGCCGAGTTTCTGCGCAAAGATCGACGGGTCGAATGGGTCAATTATGCGGCATTCCCTGACAGCTCATTCTGTGCGCTTTCACAAAAATACCTCGCCGGCCGTGCCTGCTCTTTGATGACCTTCGGGATTAAGGGAGGGTTTGAAGGCGCCAAACGCTTCTACGACGCCCTCAAACTGGTCAAACGGCTGGTCAATTTGGGTGACGCCAAATCACTGGCCTGCCACCCGGCCTCGACCACCCATCGACAGATGTCGGCTGAAGAACAACGCAAGGCCGGAGTTCATCCGGAGACAATTCGGCTGAGTATAGGTATCGAACATATCGACGATATCCTTGCTGATTTGGATCATGCGCTGACCGCTGGATTTGCTGATCCAGGGACACCGGCCGCTCAAGAGGAACGCTGATGCCCACCCATTTAGTTGGAGATATGTCCGGCCGCGATTACCCGGCTAGCACAGAACGTAATTCGCGCGCTGCGGGCATTTGCCTCCATATCGGTTTGGTCAACAACATGCCCGATGGAGCCCTGAAAGCGACCGAACGCCAGTTTCTGACGCTACTCGACTCGGCGGCTGACGGCATCATGGTGCACGTGTCGCTCTATGCGTTGCCCGATGTCCCCCGAACCGATTCGGGCCGGCAGCATGTAAGCCGATACTATTCGAGTGTCGAAAGTCTATGGGACCGCCAACTGGACGGCCTGATCGTGACTGGCACGGAGCCTCGGGCTTCAGATTTGACGCAGGAGCCATATTGGGGCAGCTTGACAAAATTAATCGAATGGGCCGAACATAATACCCACTCGGCGGTCTGGTCCTGCCTGGCCGCCCACGCAGCGGTCCTGCACAACGATAGCGTTGGAAGGCGCCGGCTCGGCGATAAGCGCTTCGGCGTTTTGGAATGCGCGCGGGCTTCAGATCACCGGCTGATGGCCGGCGTTCCCTCACCTTTCCGAATGCCGCATTCCAGGTGGAATGAGATTTCAGAAAGCGAACTGCTGGATCAGGGATACCAGGTTCTCACTCGGGGCAAAGACGGAGACGTCGACGCTTTCGTTAAGCAGCGAAACAGCCTGTTCGTTTTTTTTCAAGGTCATCCAGAGTACGAAGTCAACACCTTGCTGCTAGAGTATCGCCGAGATGTCGGACGCTACCTTAGTGGCAAACGAGACACCTACCCGTCCATGCCGGAAGGTTACTTTGACTGCGAGGCAGCGGACATATTCACAGCTCTGCGGAAACGAGCTCTACATGAACGGCGGAGAGAACTGCTGGCGGAGTTTCCGATCGTTCAAGTGGAAGAGAACATCGCGAGCACGTGGCGTCCCGTAGCATCACAGGTCTACGGCAACTGGCTGGCATATCTGCGTGCGCAGAAAGCGCGCCGTATGGCGGACACGCGGCGCCGAAAGCGTCCGCAGCGTAAGGCAGGCTTACCCCTCTCGTTGCCGCGAGCCGGAGTAAGTACTCTCTAGATCCCGAAGACAGTCTTAGCGGCATCCCGCGCAGCGTTGACCAGCCGGTCAACCTCCGCCCCCGTGACGACCAGCGGAGGAGCGAAGAATAAGATGTCGCCTGGCGCCGGATGCGCACCAGCAGCGGGGCGTACGCGCGTAACAACGCCCCGCTTCATCATCTCGGCGTGCAGGCAGGCGCCGGCCTTTCGTTCGGGTGCTAAATTCTGCTTAGTAGCCCGATCGGCGACGAACTCCACCGCCGCTAGAAGACCCCGGCCCCCGCGGATGTCGCCCACATTCGGATGGTCGGCGAATGCCGTCAACAAGCCATCGTAGAGCCGCCGCCCCATTCTCTCCGCGTTGGCACAAAGAGCTTCGCGTTGTATGATGTCGATGTTCTTGAGGGCGACCGCGCAGCAGGTCGGATGCGCCGAGTAGGTGCTACCGTGCATCCAGCGGTTCTCCGGCTTGACTGAATCCATGGCGTCCTTGATCTTCTTGGTTACCATGATCCCACCTAGCGGAAGGTAGCCAGAGGTCACACCTTTGGCGAAGGAGACGATGTCGGGCTTCACGTCCCAGTGCTCCAGCCCGAACCAGCGTCCCGTCCGGCCGAAACCCGTAATAATTTCGTCCGCGATCAGCAGTACGTCATAGCGCGTGCAAACCTCCCGCACCCTCCCCCAGTAGTCATCCGTAGGATAGATCACACCGCCCGCGCCGTGAATCGGCTCGCCGATAAAGGCGGCAACCGTGTCCGGCCCCTCGCGGAGGATCGTTTCCTCGAGCTCTCGCGCGGCCGCTTGTCCCACTGTCTCGCCCGGCCCGGCCCCCTGGAATCGGTACGGATAACAGGTTTGCACGTGGACGAAACCTGGAACCCGCGGCTCGAACATCTTCCAGTACGAACCCATCTTAGTGGCGCTCATCGCTTGAAGCGTGACGCCATGGTACCCTTGGTCGCGCGCCACGACCTTTACTTTGTCGGGCCTGTCACACGCCTTCCAGAAGAACCGCGCGGTCTTAAATGCCGACTCGTTCGCCTCTGCACCGCCCGATGTGAAGAAGACGCCCTGTATACTGCCACCGGCAATCTCTACCAGGCGGTTGGCGAGTTCGATCGCTGGAATATTCGTCGACCCAATGTAGGCTGAGAAATACGCAAGCTCCTTCATCTGGACCGCGGCGGCTTCCGCCAACTCGGTCCGGCCATGACCTGCATTGACGTTCCATAACCCGGATAACCCGTCCAGATACTCCCGCCCACTGACGTCCTGGACTGTGGCGCCATGCCCCCGGACGTAGATGGAAGGCGTCTTGTGGTCGTCCGGATGGTGCAGGGGATGGATCAGGTGTTCCTGATCGGCTCTCACCAACTCTGCGGCGTTCGGTTCCATTGCTCACTCCGGGTTTTCAACGAGGCCCGCGAACCCACGACTCAAATCGCGCGTGGTTACGTGTTTATTGTTGCCTGAAACGAGTCACTTTCCTTTTTTAAAAGCTTACCACGATAGACCTGAATTCAAACATTGAACGCGAGAATCGTCTGCGCAGTCTTGGGCGATTTCGGTAGACTGGCAATAGCGCCACGCGGGTGTTGTCTATGGAGCCCATCCTGAACCAAGTAACGAGTCTAGGGATTCTGATCGGCTGCCTCAGCGCGAGTCTTCTCTACGCAGGTCCTCCTGCCGAAGCTCAACGCCCCACGTCATGGAGTCCGAAGGCCGCCGCCGCTTACCTGGATCGAAGAGAGAATTGGTGGATGATGTGGCCGCCCGCCAGGCGCGATCATGGCACCTTCTGCGTGTCCTGTCATACGGTGGCGCCATACGCACTAGCGAGGCCAGCCCTGCGCGCCGTGCTTGGGGAACAAGCCCCGTCCCAGGCGGAGCGCGCACTACTGGAGAGCGTCACCAAGCGCGTGCGCCAATGGGATAAAATCGCCCCGTTTTATACAGAATCCAGCGGGCCCAACAAGTCCTTCCAGTCGCGCGGAACGGAGGCTGTTCTCAATGCCCTGATCCTGGCGAGCACGGATGCCCGGAACGGGAGGCTGACCGCGGATTCGCGGGCCGCTTTCGACCATATGTGGGCGCTGCAGGAGAAGATCGGAGATCAGAAAGGAGCGTGGCCGTGGCTGGATTTCGGAAACGAGCCCTTTGAGGCTGCGGACTCGGCCTACTATGGGGCGTCTCTGGCAGCCGTCGCCGTGGGCATGGCCGCGGATAACTACCGCGCGGAACCGGCAATCAGGAACCACATGGCGCAACTCGCCGGCTACCTCCGCAGCGAATGCTCCCGCCAATCCCTGATCAATCAAGTGATCGCGTTGTGGGCTTCCACGATATGCCCGGGACTCCTCCCAGCGGCGCAACAAAAATCCATCATTGACAAGGTTTTCGGCCAGCAGCGGCCCGATGGTGGCTGGGGCCTCTCATCGCTTGGTTGGACCTGGAAAGGATCGAACGTGCGTTCACTCGTCAACCTGTGGTTCCGATCGAACGATGCACCTTTCGCGGCGAAGGGCGATGGTTACGCTACGGGCGTGATCGTTTTCGTCCTCATACAGGCCGGCGTCCCGCACGAGGATATCCATTTGAGGCGAGGACGAACTTGGTTGACACGCAACCAGAACCAGACCGAAGGCTCTTGGCCGGGTTACTCGTTGGTGAATCGGCGCGATCCGACTTCCGGCACCGGCCTTTTCATGAACGACGCGGCCACGGCCTACGCCGTGCTCGCCCTCACCGCGCCCAGCGGCAAATAGTTGCCAGCGGAGGAGGGCGCGCCCCACGGGTTTACGGCAGCCTGAGCCTTGGCATTTCTTATTCGCCGCGAAACGACAATGTAAAGGTTGCGGGGCTCGTTGCTCTGAGTGAAGCTCAAAGCCCTGGAAGAGGAGGCGTGGGGGAGAAACCTTTGGAAGGTTTCGCTCCCACTGGCCCGGCCCCAAAAAAAGCAAGATCTGTGCCGACCGGTTTGTCAGGCAGCCTGGCGCGGGCGTACTTCGGACCGGATGCGCGCATCCCACTGGTCGCGGGCGCCCTCGAGGTCAAATTGGCCCTGCATGTTGATCCAATAATCCGGAGTCGTGCCGAAGTAGCGTGCCAGTCGCAACGCCGTCTCCCCGCTGATCCCCCGCTGGCCCGCTACGATGCTGGAAATGCGATTGGCCGGCACATGCAGCGCTTGGGCCAGGTGATTCATGCTGATTTCCAGATCGCCCAGCGTCTCTTTGAGGATTTCTCCTGGATGGATGGGTGGCAATCTGCGGGTCAGGGTAGTCTGCTTAGCGGTAGTGCGTGGTGATTTCGACGTCATGGGGACCATCCTCTTTCCCAGTAAAGCAGACTCGGTATTGATCGTTGATCCGGATGCTTTACTGTCCTTTGGCGATTTCCTTGGAGAGCTTCCAATCGATTGCCGGGAGGAATCCGAAGATCCGCCAAAGCGCGGGCGCTGTTCAGGGCAAACAAGCGCCGGCGTGCCACAGATGCGATGTGCGCAAATTCTCTACCCGCGAGTACCTGCGGTCGTCTGCGGTCACTCTGACTGCGGAGCGACACGTGCGGCGCCACTTGCAAGCCTGTTGGAAGAGGAGGTGTGGGGGAGAAACCTTTCGAAGGTTTCGCTCCCACTGGCCCGGCCCAAAATCCCTGCCGCAATGAATCTCTATTTTCGAGTCCCGGACATGCAAACTGAACCCAGACAAGAAGAACCGGGATCACAGCTACCCGATAGACACGAAAGGCCGCAGTTTCGGGGTGGGTGGCTTCTCGGGCTTGCGGCTGCTCTCCGTCAGTTCCATCATTTTCTTCACGGCTGCAACTTCTTCATCTGTCAGAACTTCGCCTTGCAATCGGGCTGAAAGAGCTGCCAGCCCAGCTCGACGAATTCGTATTTGTTCAACGAGTTGCTGGTCACTCAAATGGGCGAGTTCCGGGATCCGCTGGCCGTAGGCTCTTACCGCGCGCGTGGCCTCAGCTTCGAGTTGTTGAACTCTCTTGGTCAAGTCTGCCATAAATGCTCTCCAATCCTTTCTGGTCCATGGCGCCGCTGCAAGGTCCAATCTGAACCCTTTACCCGCTTCTCTCTCGTGGCCAGGCTATCGGCCCTCCCTCCCCGCGCTTTTCGGCGGCTTTTTGCTCCAGGCTGGTCACACGATGCTCCAAATCCTCGGTCTCAAATGTCTCGTGCGCGATCTCCCACACATCCTTCGCCGCGCGGAGTCGGATGCTCGTGGCTACCTTGGGATCGTTCATCGTCTCGATCATGACCGCAGCCGCTCGCTCCGCAGCTTGTTGCATCCGGCCTATGGCTCTGCCGAATGCGGCGCGACGCGCTTGCTGGTAGGCAGCTTGAAAGCCGGGGTCGTGCAGCCAGCGCCGCAGGGTCTTCTCTCCGATACCAGCCGCACGCGCCGCCACCAGAGTGGGCTCAGTCAGGAGCGCGGCGATAGCGTCTTCCTGTTTCCGTCCGATTTTTGCGCCGTGGCCGGCGATCTCGAATGCGACAGCCATAACATACTCCTCAAGATTTCACTTTCGCGGCAGGACGCTCGAGCTGGCGGGCAGACACAAGCCTCGCGAAAATGCAAGACCATCCTCAAAGCAGCTCTCTACAGCTCTGGGTGAGCCATAGAAGAGTGACCCACCTGGGGCCAATCTGGGGCGAAATACCTCTTTATTCGCCTGAGGCTCTTTGAGAAGCTCTCAGCCACATTATACACGATCCGAAGGCGCTGGTTGGGCTCTGGGTCCCAGGAGTGGGCGCGCGCCGCACTCCTCTCCCGGGTCGTCAGACCGAAAGAACAGCATGATGGCGGAGCGATTCGATTTACTCAAGCTGCACGGACCGGATGCGGGCCATGCTTCGGAAAGTGGTTCAATTCCCTGGGCGCCTGAGGGGAGATCGGCGCGGACACCCCTTATGTCCGGAAGATTCCCATCGCCGAGCGCCGTGGCCATATCAGGCTCTTGGAGCTGTAAGTTCCATTTACATTGCAGAGTACATTACCACGTAAAGTTTGTGAACCGCGCGAGTGCCTGCGGTCATCTGGCTGCGTAGCCAGCTTGATCCGCATAGGAGAGAATCTCGGCCAAGGCGAGACCCCCGAACGCTGCTTCATGGCCGGCAACCGGGTCGGTAAGACCTTAGCCGGAGCCTACGAAATGACCTGCCATCTCACCGGGCTCTACCCGCATTGGTGGACAGGCAAGCGCTTCGATCACCCCGTCACAGCCTGGGCGGCGGGCGAGACCCACCAGACCGTGCGCGATGTGGTACAGAAGAAACTGTTGAGTATCCCCTATGGGACCGGCGTAATCCCCGGCAAACTCATCGTGAAAGCCACCCACCGCGCCCAGCCGGCAGGGGCCGTCGATACGGTCTCGGTAAAACACGTGTCCGGAGGCATCTCGCAGCTCATCTTCAAGAGCTACGACCAAAAGCGCACCTCCTTCGCCGGTACCGCCATGCATGTGATCTGGTTGGACGAGGAGCCATCCCAGGAAATCTATCACGAGTGCTTGGCCCGGCTCATGACGACCAAAGGGATCCTCTTCCTCACCTACACCCCAATCAAAGGCTTGACACCGTTAACCCTCCGGTTTCTCCCCCAGCTGAGGATTTGACCCGTTCGTGTTATTTTCGCGTTATTTGACGCGACCGCCGGTGCTCAGCAACGTGGCAAGAGGCCTCGATCCAACCCCGGAAAAGCCGCAGGGTACGGTTAGTACTTTCCGAGGCCTCGTTTCGGAGCCTTTTGCCCTTTGGTGCCATTGACTTGGACGGACCCGGTCGGTTAACCTTAGTTGTATTTACCGGAACGGGGTTCCGACCAATCGATCTAGGGGAAGTCGGCCGCGACACTCAGACGCTTTTGGGAAGGGTGAAAATGCTAAAAACAACCTCGATCTTACTCGGTCTCCTGGTGTTGATTCTCCCGCTTTGCGCGCTGGCCGATAGCAGCACCACTTGGTCGCTGGGCGCGGGCGGGACCTATCAATGGACTGGCAACAACGCTCCCTTGACTGGTAGTGGCATCGACGTCGGATCAGTTTCGGGTGGCCCAGGCGACACGACTTTGTCGATCACCAGCGGTATCCTCGACTTCACCAGCGGCGCCTACGCCGGCAGCGGCTGGAACTGGGATGGTGGCGGTACATTCACCATCGATGGTTGCATTGCCGGAGTTACTACCAGCAGTGATTGCTCCAACAATGTGCTTCTGAGCAGCGGCGATTTCGACAGCGTCTCGATCGTTCCGGTCGTCAGCCTCGGACAGTACAGCTTCGACGTTGAGTTCAGCACGTTGACTGGCACCCTCAATTCCTCGGTGGCCGCGGCTTTTGGTGTTCCCGAGGGTTTCGCCGCAGAGTCTTTTAACCTGATCCTGGCCGTCGGCCAATACGGTGGCCCGTTCAAAGGTACCAACCTGGGCGGCGAGATTGTTACCACCCCCGCAATCTCCGCGGCGGACGACGCCAGCCTCTTCGGCGGCTTCGCCCTTTACGCTCTCACCGCTGGCATGATCGGATTGGCTTGGCGTTTCCGTAAGTCCTGGGTTCACTAACTTCTCCGCGGCTCATACCGCATCGCACGAACAGGGCCGCTCGTAGCAGCCCTACGCAGTCCATGCCGAGATCTCACATCCTAAAGGTTCTTTGCGTTGCCTGTATCACGGCATTCCTCCTGGCCTGCTCCACCGATCCGGCTTCCCGTAAGCTCAAGTATCTATCGAGCGGCCAGAAGTACTTCGACAAAGGCAACTACCAGGCCGCCGTCATCGAGTTCCGCAACGCCGTGGCCATCGATCCCCGCTTCGAGAAGGCCCACTACCAACTGGCCAGAAGCTATCTCAAACTAGGCAACCTGCGCAACGCCCGGCAAGAGCTCGAAACTACCATTAGTCTGAATCCGCACAATTCCGAAGCCGAGCTGCAGCTCGCCGGCCTCCTGGTCGCCGGACAAGATTACCAACAAGCCGCGCAACTGGTGGCCAAAATCCTGGCGGCCGAACCCAACCACAGCAAAGCCCACGCCATGCTTGGTGCCATCGATGTGGCCCGCCACGACAACGCCGGGGCCATTGAACAACTGCGCAAAGCCATCGCCATCGATCCGCACCATGTCGACAGCTACTCGAGCCTCGCCGCCGTCCTCCTCTCGAACAAGCAGCCCGGCGAAGCGGAAGCAATCTACCAGAAATCCATTCAGGCCAACCCACGGTCTCCCCAAGCTCACGAGTCGCTGGGCCGATTCTATTTCGCAGCCGGCAAGCTCCCGGCCGCCGAAGCCGAACTCAAGGCGGCCATCGCCCTCGATCCGCACTCCGTCCCGCTGCGTCTGGCCTTGGTTCCCGTCTACCTGGCCACAAGCCGCAAGCCCGAAGCCGAGCAACTCTGCCGCGACGTCACATCGATGGCCCCGGCCGACCCGCAATCCTACCGCGCTCTGGCGATGTTCTACCTGCTCACCGGTGACAAACAGAAAGCCGCGTCCGAACTGCAGACCATCTCCTCCTCGAAGCCGAAGGACGCAGAAACCAAGGCGCTCCTGGTCGACCTCCTACTCGACCTCGGCCGCTTCGCCGATGCCGAAGCTCTCAACCAGCAACTCACCAAGCTCACGCCAGGCGACCCGCGCATCCCCCTCTACAACGGCCGCATTCTTCTGTCTCAAGCCAAGTACTGGCAGGCCGCCACCGAGCTGCAGAACGCCGTAAAGGCCGCGCCGCAATCGGCCGCCGCGCAATACCTCCTCGGCGTGGCGCAGAACGCCCTCGGTTCCCCCGGACAGGCGAAATCGGCCTGGACACAGGCATTGCAGCTCGATCCGCGCCTGATGCCCGCCCGGCTGGCTCTGGCTGATCTGGCGGCCAACCAGCGCGACTACGACGAAGCTCTCCAACTCTCGGGAGAAGTGCTCAAAGCCGCCCCGGGTCAGTCGGCCGCCAGCCTGATTCGTGCTCGCGCCCTGTTCGGAAAAGGAGACGTCAAAACCGGTGAAGCAACCCTGCAGGCTGTCCTCGAACGCGATCCTGTCTCTCTTCCGGCCTTGACCATGCTGGTCGACCTCCGGCTGCAGCAGAAGAGACCGCAGGAGGCCGTCAGCCGGCTCTCGAAACTGGTGCAAGCGAATCCGCGCAATCCAGCCTTGCATTCCTTGCTTGCCTTGGCAGCCTTCCGTTCCGGCGACCTGGATGCGGCCGAGTCGAGCGTCCGGCAATCCATTGCCCTCGACCCACAGCGCTCCGAATCCTATACCCTATTGGCCCAGATCCACTACGCGCAAGGTGCCGTCGAAAGAGCCAAGGCCGATCTCCAACAGGCCATCGATCACAGTCCCAACAACGCCGGAAACTACATGGCTCTGGAGCGCCTCTATGAAAAAGAGGGACGCTGGGACGCTGCGACCAAGCTCTGCGAGAAGGCCCACGCGCTCGATCCCTCTCCCCTGATCGCCAATGATCTTGCTTACCTCTATCTCGAGCACGGCGGCGACCTCAGTCTGGCTCTGTCACTGGCGGAAACCGCGAGACAAGGTCTGCCGGACTCCATAAACGCATCCGATACTTTGGGATGGGCCTATTACAAGAGCGGCTTGGCGGCGTCGGCCGTTCCCATCCTGGAACAGTGCCTCCAAAAAGCTCCGCGCAACCCGACTTACGAGTATCACCTGGGGATGGCTTATCTGGCCTCTGGCCACTCTGATCGTGCCGCCGAGCTTCTGCGCGGCCTCCTCAAAGACGATCCCGGTTTCTCCGATGCGGCTAGCGTGCGGACTGCCCTGGACAAGCTTTCCAGGCGGTCGCGTTGAATTGCGGCCACACCTCGGGTTAGGCTTAGTCGATGCGCTCTGTTGCCCAGTTCGGGGCGGCGCTGGTTTGCCTCTGGATCGCTGGGACACAAACCGGGCAGTGTGCCTCGCTGTCCATCTCCGCTTCTGTCGCCGGTCCAGGCTCGAGCGTTCCCGCAGCCATCGCCTTCGCGAGCGACTCCGCTCCCATCAGCGGTCTGCAGTTTGACCTGTCCTTTGATGACTCGTCCCTCAGCCTCGCGAGTATCATCGGTGCCGCTGTGCGGGACTCTGGGAAGGCCGCCTACGTCTCGTCGCCTGCGTCTGGCCGGATCCGTTTTCTAATCTGGGAGCTCAACCGGAATCCCATTTCGGATGGCCCGCTCATGAACCTGTTCGTGAACGTCGCATCCGGCGCAAAGCCCGGCGTCTATCCGATCCATTTCGAGAATGCTCTCGCAACCGATGCTGATGGACATCCGGTCCAAGTCTCTACATCCGATGGCTCCCTCACCGTAGAAACCCTCACTGCGATTCCCATATTGACTGAAGGCATCCTCAACGGCGCGAGCCTCCTCCCTGGTCCCGTGGCGCCGGGAGAGCTTATCACCATCATGGGCGCCGCAATCGGCTCGGCAGCTAGCCCAAGTGGCGTCACTTTCGACGGACTCGCCGCGCCGTTGCTTTATGTGGCGCCTGACCAGATCAACGCCGTGGTCCCGTTCGGCCTCGCGGGCCGGACGGCCGCCACGCTTGAAATCTCCAACCCCACCGGTACACCGTTCAGCGTCTCACTTCCCGTTTCCCCCTCCGCCCCCGGAATTTTCACGCTAAGCGCTAGCGGCGCGGGCCGTGGCGCGATCCTCAACCAGGACTCCACCGTCAACTCCCCCGATAACCCGGCAGCCCGCGGGTCGATCGTCGTGCTTTACGCCACTGGTGCCGGGCAGACCAGTCCGTCCGGTGTGGATGGCGCAGTTCCCTCCGCCACCCTTCCCAAGCCCGTGCTCCCTGTTTCGGTCCAGATCGGCGGTGCCCAGGCGGCCATCCTATACGCCGGTGCCGCGCCGGATATGATCTCAGGCGTGCTTCAGGTGAACTGCCGGGTGCCGCAGCAGATCGATCCAGGGATCTCAGTGCCGGTCGTACTCACAGTGGGATCTGAATCGAGTGCCCCGGTTTCCCTGGCAGTGAAGTGAGTTCAGGGTAAATCTGATCTCACATCCATCCCTCATCAGTAGATCTATTAGTACATAGCGTATTGATCCGAAACAAGGGTAGTACTTTTCCGTGCGCTATTTGTATTTCTTTCTTTATCAAATTTTGCCTGCGGCCGTCAAAACCAGTTATCATTCTCTGAAAAGGATGTGGGCGTGGTTACTTGGAGATATGTTTCGATTTACGCCGCATTTTTGGCGTCAGTTACGATTTTGCAAGCCCAGAGGGATACAATTTCTGAGTATCCGATCGAACAGGGTTGCTGCCCGAACGGTATCACGACGGGCCCCGACGGAGCGTTGTGGTTCGCCGCTGGCTTCGTCATCGGGCGCGCCACGACTTCCGGCGCACTATCCTATTACCAAGTGCCTTTTACTCCCCAAGGCGCTATTGTTTCGGGACCTGATAACGCATTGTGGTTTACCGGATATCAAGCAACCGTCGGTAGCATTGGCCGCATCACCACTGCCGGCGTCGTAACCCAATATCCAACGCCTGCGCAGAATAGTTTTCCGCAAGCCATTACATCCGGGCCGGATGGAGCTATGTGGTTTACGGAAAGCGGCGCCAATAACATCGGCCGTATCACCACCGCTGGAGTCTTCACTGAATATCCCATCCCCACTCCGAACAGTTACCCAATCAGTATCGCGACTGGCCCTGACGGCGCATTATGGTTTACCGAAGGTGTCGGCGATAAGATCGGCCGTATCACTACTCAGGGAACCATCACTGAGTTTGGCATCGGCGCCGCTCTGGCGTCTCCCAACTGGATCACCGCCGGTCCGGACGGCGCTCTATGGTTTACCGAATTGTCTTTGCCCGCACCGCGAATCGGCCGCATCACAACCGCCGGTGCCGTGACTTCGTACGTCTTGGCGCCGGAAGGAGCCACGGGGCAGATTACGACTGGGCCAGACGGAGCGCTGTGGTTCACCGGCGGCGAATTCAACTCCGTCGGCCGCATCACAACCTCGGGTGTGGTTACCGAGTACCCGCTGCCGACATCCAGCAGTTTCCCTACCGGCATCACTACCGGACCAGATGGTGGCCTGTGGCTCGTCGAAAACAACGCCGCCAACGTCGCACGGGCGTCGGCCTGCGGCATTGGCCTCAGTCTCAATTACGCCAACGGTACGCTCACCATTGGTTTTGATGTCGGCACCAATAACGCAGCCACCTGGCGCACTTGGTTGGTCACCGGAACGGGCGGCTCGCGGTTGTTTGAGAAGTCTCTAGATCCAATTACTTCCCCGCGGGTCACGAGCACTAATCTGACTAACTTCTCAAACCAAGGTAATGTGGAAGTGTTATCCACTCTTAGTGGCACAAATGGCATCTCCTGCTCTGAACTGCAAATGGTGAATACCGGCCCCTCGCAGTGACTGTTATAGATGAAGGTCTGGCTCCCCGTTTTGTATGCCGCTGCTGGTTGGGGCGGCACCTGGGCTATCGGTTTATCCGCCGTCTACTATTGGTCCGCGCCGGAAGGCTGGATCCTGATGGGAGTACTGGCCGGAGCCGCTAATGCAATGTTTCTGCGGCGCCTACCCGGGAGGCCCACCAATCGGCGCCTGTTACTCGCCGCCATAAGTTGGATCGCCGGCGGCCTTCTAAGTGCCGCATACGTGACCTATGCGGTGCTGCCAGGTTGGCTCGGCCTGGCCTTACCCGGCGCCAGCGTGACGGCCTGGGCTGCCGGCAGTCGTAGCCGCATCGCTACAGCGCTGGTGTTCCTGGCTTGGTTCGGAGCCGGAGTTGCTGGATGGGCCGGCTGCGGCACCGCGGGCAAGGCGATCGGCATGGCAATCGCCGGGTTTATCGGCGGCCGTGCCGCACCGTATCTGGTCTGGTCGATCGCGTGGGGCGTCGGCGGACTCGTCACCGGGTTGATCGGCGCTCTCGTGACTCTTCGTTTTTCGCCCTCGGCATGACATCCTGGGAGTATGCGGGCATGGTTGCCGGAACTCCTATGTGGTGCCGTCTTGTGTGTCATCCTCAGCCTGGGCCTTTGGCCCTTTCATGTACCCCGCAACGATGTCACGTGGCTGCCCGGACGCGACGGTCTCCACTTTGGCCGTTACAGCACCGTCCTCAGTGCCTCCGAGTTTCCCCTGCCGCTTGAACAAACCAGTCCTTCCGCCAGCCTGGAAGTCTGGCTGCAACCCGGCCGCATCTGGGACTTCAGCACGATTCTGGCGTTCTACTCCCCGAACGGTCTGGCGCGCCTCTCGCTGCGCCAGTGGCAACTGGATTTGCGGCTGCACGCCGCGCAGGATCTTCAGGTCGAGAACGTCTTTCCCAGGCAGGGCTGGGTCTTCCTGACCGTCACTTCCGGAAGCCAGGGCATCACGGTCTACGTCAACGGAATACCCGTCAGGAAGGCGCCGGCGTTCCCGCTGCCTGCGCGAGCGTTTACCGGCCGTCTCGTGCTGGGCGATGCTCCGCGTCAGAGTGACAGTTGGCGAGGCCAGTTGTTTGGCCTGGCCCTCTATCACACCGAGCTCGACGCGAGCGAGGTTCACAGTCACTTCCTGGCCTGGACAGGCCGCCAAGCCCCCAGCCTGCTCTCAAGTAACGATGTCTCGGCGCTGTATCTTTTTGGCGAGCATTCCGGCAGCGTGACACACAGCAGCACCGGTGCCGGCCCGGATTTGTTGATCCCAAAGAATTACACGGTGCTCGATCAGGTGGTTCTGGAGACGCCCTGGAGCGAATTCAGAAGATCCCAGGATTTCTGGGGCGCGGTCGTCAAGAATATTGTCGGTTTTCTGCCGTTCGGTTTCTGCTTCTGCGCTTACTTTACCCTCGTACGGCAAACCCGGCATCCGATGCTGGTCACCGTGCTCATTGGCACGGCCACCAGCCTGACGATCGAGATACTACAAGCCTTCCTGCCCATGCGCGATTCGGGCATGATGGACATTGTCACCAATACGCTAGGAACTTATTTAGGTGCGCTGGGCTACGCTGTCGTTAGTCCGATCGTGCACAGGTTCGTCGAAGACAATCCGCTAAGCCAAACCATTCGCTAGGTGCGGGCGAATCGTCGGCGCAGGAAAAACAGCACTCCCACAGCGGCTAGAAGATCGACGCCCAGCAAAGCCGCAGAGGATGGCTCCGGAGTCGAAATTGCAGGCCCGTTGATAACCAGAAACTCCTGTGAGGCGGTCGTCGGACTTGGTGTGAACACTGTCACGTTGTTGGCCGTGTAGCCACCGAGCACTTCGGTAAAAGCTTCCGTAATGAGGCTGAGCGAGTTGCCATCCGGATTTGTCGTTTGGCCGTCGAAGATGTCCCAGATCGCAAACGAATAGTTCACTTGGGCGGTCGCGTTGTCCACGTTCGACGCGAGCAACAGCTGATTCGCCAGCCAAGCGACGGCATCGTAATTCTGCTGCACCGTATATCCAGTTGAGGTGGCCGTGAACTTCTCCGTGCCGTTCAGATTGGCGGCGCTCGTCGCGGTCGCGCTCCACGGGTCGTTCAAAGTCGATTCCGTATTGAAATCGTCGCAAATCATGTAGCCGGAATAGATTTGCTGGTTATTCTCGCTGATCGTACCCTGGTAGGGGCTGACGTACACGCCATCCGCCACGACTCCATCCCCCACACCGGTCAGGTCCATCGTGTATTGCGCGAAGCCCGCCGACGCGAATACAAGCAAACCAGCGGCGCTCAACCATGCGATCCGTTTCATCATATCCGTCCTTACGCTTAGCCAGGTGAAAACTCTAGATCCAAAGACAGTATCAATTATGCGGCGCACCCATGCCCCCGGTCAATGGCACCAAGGGGCAATTCAGTTCTATTGGATGGATTGAACTATTAGTACTATTGGTCGGCGAAAAGCAGCCCTTCCGTACCTGGTGATATCTTAGAAATGCGAGAACATGGTAGGAGGGAGAAAAACATCCTCCGCAGGCCGCTTCGATGAACGCCAACATATACATGAGAAAAGAGATATTATCGATTATCCCGCTCATTGCAATCTTGCTCCTACCGGGCTGCTCGACCGACCCCAACAAGCAAAAGCTATCCTATTTGAATAGCGGCGACAAATATTTTGCGCGCGCCAAATACCGGGAAGCGGTAATTGAATTCCGCAATGCTACCCAGATTGATCCTAGGTTTGCCACGGCGCACTGGCATCTTGCGCAAGCATACCTAAAGCTTGGCGACTCCGAAGGCGCCCGCCGCGAATTGGCCAACACCGTGACCCTGGAGCCTGCGAACGCCGAGGCGCAGCTCCAATTCGCCTCACTCCTGCTGTCCCGCGGCCAGTTTGAAGATGCTCAGGCAGCCGCCCTCGCCGCCCTGAAAGCCGCTCCAAGCAGCGCGCGCGCCCATGCCATCCTCGGAGAGAAGTACATTCTCACCCACGACCGGCAGAAAGCCATTCAGGAGCTTCAGCTAGCCATCGCCGGCGATCCGCAGCGAGTGGAAGGCTATGCGGCTCTGGGAGCGGCCTACATGGCCGCCGGCCAGCCCGCAGACGCCGCGGCTGCCTACAAAAAAGCCGTGGAGATGAATCCGCGCTCGGTGCAGGCGCACGTTTCCTTCGGCCAGTTCTGGTTCTCGCAAGGCAAGTTGCCAGAAGCCGAGGCGGAGATTCGTGCCGCGGCGGGCCTGGATCCCCACGCGGTCCTGCCGCGCCTGTTTCTCGCCCGCATATTCATCGCGACCGACCGGCCAAACGAAGCCGAGAAGCTCTATATCGCTCTCAAAACGCTCGCGCCGGACGATCCCAGGGCCTATCAGGCGCTCGGATTATTCTATCGAGCGACGGGACAAGCCGATAAAGCCGTCGTTGAGTTCCAGTCCCTGCTGGCTGCCAAGCCCAAGGACGCCACAGTGAGAGCCAACCTGATCGACGTGCTCATCGACCTGGGTCGCATCAACGAAGCCCAAGCCCTCAATCAGAAGCTTCTGAGCCAGAATCCTGGCGACGCCCAGGCGCTGCTTTCGAACAGCCGCATACTGCTCGCCCAGGGGAAGTACCAGGAAGCGAGTACGGTCCTACAGACGGCTCTCAAGTCGGAACCGAATTGCGCCCGCTGCGACTTCTACCTGGCCAACGCGCAAACCGCCCTGGGCCTTACCAGCCTGGCGAAGGACTCCCTGGCGCGCGCCCGCGCCTTGTCCCCGCAAATGTCCGGCGCCACTGCGGCTTTGGCCGATCTCGACGTGCAGAGCGGCGACTACCAGGAAGCTCTCGATCTTGCCGGCAGCGCGCTCAAAAGCAATCCCGCCCTGGCATCGGCCTATGTCACTCAAGCGCGCGCCCTCATGGCGCAGGGCGATTTGGTGAAGGCCGCGGAGAGGCTGGAAGAGGCGCTCAGCCGCGATGCCACCTCCTTGCCGGCTGTCGCTACGCTGATCACCCTGAATATGCGTCAGGGGAAGCCCCAGGCTGCCGTGACGCGAATCGCCAGATTGCTCCAGCAGTATCCGCAAAATGTAGGCTTACATGTCCTGCTTGGCGTGGCTTATTTCAACGTCAAGGATTGGGATAAATCCGCGGCCAGCGTGTGGCAGGCGATCTCGCTCGATCCGAAGGCGAAGGACGCGTTCACTTTGCTGGCCAACGTCGACCTCGCACGCGGTGACTATGAAGCGGCCCGCAAGCACTTTCGCGCTGCCATTGACGCCGATCCGCGCGCCACTGTGAATTATCTGGCATTGGCGACCCTCTACGAGAAAGCCGGAAATTGGGATGAGGCCAAGAAGCTCTGCGAAAAGGCGCGCCAGGCGGATCCCAATTCGGCGGCGGTGGACAACCATCTGGCCGATTTGTATCTGGATCATGGCGGCGACTTGAACGTAGCCGTATCTCTCGCCCAGGCCGCTCGCCAGAAACTGCCCGATTCGCCGGATACCGCCGGCACTCTCGGCTGGGCGTACTACAAGCTGGGCTCCGTGCACGCAGCCCTGCCGCAGTTAAAGGAATCCGTAGCGAAAGTGCCCCGCAATCCCGTCTATCAATACCGGTTGGGAATGGCTTATCTTGCCGATAGCCGGCCCGATCTGGCGCGGCAGTCTTTCGAGCGGGCGCTGGCAGCCGATGCCAATTTCCCGGACGCCGCGAACGCCCGCGCCGCGCTCGATCGCGTCTCCAAGTTGCCGCACACCGTCAGGCAATGATTTGGTAGGCCGCTAGGCGTGGTATCCTGAGTCGCGGAATGTTCCGTCGCCAGTACCGGAAAGTCAAAGTCATCTTTGGGTTGAGCGATATATTGCTCACCTCATTGGCCTTTGTCGCCGCATATGAAACCCGCCTGCTGCTGAACTTCCGGGGTCTATTTCATTGGGTTTTCTACATTGACTTTCCGGTTGCTTCTCTGCTGCTGCTTCTCTCGGGCGTGTGCTGGCTGGCGATCGGTTATTGGCTCAACGTCTACGAGAAGCTGGACTCCGCGCATCCCAGCATCGTACTGCGCGACACTTTCCGCCAGTGCGCGCTAGGCGCCATCGCCCTGGTCATCGGCGAGTTCCTGCTGCGTCTCGACCTGAGCCGCTTCTTCGTCTTCCTCTTCGCCGCCTACGCCTGGGTCTTTCTTTGTCTCTTCCGCATCAATGCCGCGCGCGTGGTGGGCGCGCTGCGCACCGAGTTCGGTGCCGCGCATTACATCATGGTGGTGGGTTCCGGCGAACATGCCCGGCGCTTGGGCGAAGCTCTCGAAAAGTCCTCGGACTACGGCATCCGCCTGCTGGGTTTTCTTGACGAAGAGGCTGGCGAGGTCAGGCTGTCGAAGACCTACGACCGGTACCCATTCTCGCGCCTGCCCGACCTGCTGCGCGAGCACGTCATCGACGAGGTGATCTTCGCGGTCGATAGCAGCAAGCTCGGCGAGATGGAAGACATCTTCCTGCTTTGCGACGATCAAGGCGTCCGCACGCGCGTAGTGCTGAACTTCTTCCCGCACGTGAACAGTCAGGTCTACCTCGATCAGCTAGACGCACTTCCGCTGCTTACTTTCTCCGCCGCGCCCCATGACGAGATCCGGCTGCTGGCTAAGCGCGCCATCGACATCGTGCTGGCGGCGGCGGCGCTCGTTTTACTGATGCCTTTCATCGCCCTGATTGCGCTATTGATCCGCCTGACTTCGCCAGGACCAATCATCTTCCGGCACGAGCGCTGCGGTCTGAACGGCCGCCGCTTCACGTTTTATAAGTTTCGCTCCATGTGCGACGGCGCCGAGGAGTTGAAGGCGCAACTGATGCACCTGAACCAGAAGTCCACCGCATTCAAGATCGCGGACGATCCGCGCCTCACCTCCATCGGCCGTTTCCTGCGTAAGTTCTCGATCGACGAATGGCCGCAGCTCTGGAACGTTCTGAAGGGCGACATGTCGCTGGTCGGGCCGCGTCCGGCCGTTCCCGAGGAGGTCGATAATTACCAGACCTGGCAGCGCCGCCGCTTGCGCATGCGGCCTGGCCTGACCTGCCTGTGGGCCGTCTCGGGGCGCGACAACCTGGACTTCGACACCTGGATGAAGCTCGACATGCAGTACATCGACAACTGGTCGCTGGCGCTCGATTGGAAGATCATGCTGCGCACCGTGCCGCGCGTGCTGACCGGCGCTGGGGCACACTAGAAAATCAGCTTCAGCCCAAATTGAATCTGCCGCGATGTGGTCGCTGTCGTCGTGATCAAGCCTGCCGATGGGCTGACGCTGGTGCCCGAAAACACGATCGCGTTCGGTGTTCCGAAATTCGTGTGATTCACAATGTTGAAGAACTCGGAACGGAATTGCAGGTTCGCGCGCTCGCTAATCGGGAAGGCCTTCAGCAGCGATAAATCGAGTTCGGCCAGACCCGGGCCGGAGTAAACGCCGCGGCCCAGGTTGCCGTAAGTGCCGGCCGCCGGCAGGATGAACGCGTTCGGGTTGAACCACCCGTTCGGATTGCCCAGCACCACCGGCCCGCTGAATGACGGATTGAGCGACGGCCGGTCGGGATTGCGCGTATCGCCATCTCCCGAACGGTTTGAGCCGATCTGCGGCGTGAACGGAAAGCCGCTCAGCAGCGTGGTGATGCCGTCGATCTGCCATCCGCTGGCCAGGCGGCCGCGGCCGAAGGGCAGGGTATAGGTCCACGAGATGCTGCCTTGGTTGGCCACGTTCAACGCCGATGGGCCCCAGTCGCGGCCCAAGTCGTTGCGGTCGAGAATCATCTGCGCCTGGTTATTGCCCTGCGCTCCGGTCAGCGCGGAATTCATATCCAGGTTCTTCGACCAGGTGTAATTCGCCCGGAACTCCAGGCCGCGCGTCAGGCGATGGCTGAAATCCAACTGCAGCGCGTTGTAGCTGCTGTTGCCTTCGGTGTACCAGAAGAAGCCCGCGCCTAACTTCGGATTCGGCCGCGTGCCTACCGGGACGTACTGCGCGCCTTGCGGCACGATGCTCGAAGTGGTGCCGGGCGTTCCGCCGGCTTTGCAGCCGCTAGCGTTGGCGCAGATCTGGGCGGGGATGGTGTTCGGGTCGACGCTGAGCAGCCCGTGATAGCCAAACGAACCCACATAGGCCACCCGCAGAACTGAGTTGCGGTCGAGCTGGCGTTCGATCGTGAGCCGCCATTCTTCGACGGTGGGCGTCTTCGCGTTGGGCTGCACGCCTTGCGGCGCGTACGTGGTGGAAGGCGAGGGCGGGACATTCGGAAGAATTGGCAGCAGCGATGGCAGCGAGACGTTGTTAAAGGAAAGAGCGCCGTTATAAGGCGGCACGGAATTCAGCAGGAAACTGAGATCGTCGATCAGCGAGTAGTAAGTGCCGAAGCCGGCGCGCACCACCGTCTTGCCGTCTCCGCGTACATCCCAGGCCAGACCCACACGCGGCCCGAAAAGCTTGATGGCATTGTTCGCGGTGAAAGCTGAACTGCCGACGATGGGAGTGGTCACCAGCACGCCCGCGCCATTTGTCACATAGTTCGCGGCACGGCCCGCCTCTTCATTCCAGCCGTTGGTAAATTCCTGACGAACTCCCACCTCCACGGTGAGATGCGGCAATAGCTTGATGGTGTCCTCGAAATACCAGGCGCCCATCAGGGTTCGCCAGCCGAGCTCGCTGGGCGTCGGCACCACCTGAAAGCTGCTGGATTTGCCTTGCAGAAACGTGGTCAGGCTGGCGAAACTCGCTTGCCCCAACTGGCGCGAGGCGGTGTCGTCGTTATCCTGCAGCCGCTGAAACCACACGCCCGCGCTGATGGTGTGAATGCCCTTAATGATCTGGATGTTGTCGGTCCAGGTGAAGAGGTTGCGGCGCGTCCAGGAACCCGCGGCATTGTTAGGTCCGGCGGAAGTGAGGGATCCAGATGCCGTGGTGGTGACGCCGCCGCCGATGACGATGCCGCCGGGACCCAGCCCGCTGACGAACGAATCGCTAGACGGAAAAGTAGCCAGCGGATCGGAATCCAGATTGAAACCCGCGCGCGAGAAACCGCCGGTGAACGTATTCAAAAAATTCGGCGAGAAGACGTGCGTCTCCTGCGCGCTGGCCACTTGCGAGCGGAGGGTTTCGTACGACGCAAACAGCGGATCGGAGAGCGGGATGAGGCTGTTTCCGTCGTCGATCGTGTAGACGCCCGCGAGCCAGTCGCGGCTCGTCAGGCTGTAGTCCGTGCGCGTGTTGCCGAAGTCTTCGCGGATCGACTGGCGCGGATTGTTATAAGATAACGCGGTGCCGGTGGGCAAACCGTTCACCAGCCTTTCCGGGCCATTCGCGACGGGCCAAAACGACATGTAGTTGAGCATCGCCGGATTCAGATTGGCGACCTGGGTATAGACGCCCGATGCGTTCGGCAGCAGCCCCTCGCGCGCCTGCGCATCGGGAACCACGGCCACGTTGCTGACGGCCAGTGCCTGGCGAAAACCTTCGTAATTGCCGAACAGGAACAGCTTGTTCTTGCGCAGCGGACCGCCCAGCGCGCCGCCAAACTGATTGCGGCGAAACGGCGGCACCGAAGCCTGATCGAAAAAATTGCGGGCATCGAGGGCGCTGTTGCGCAGAAACTCAAACACCGTGCCGTGCAGGGCATTGGTGCCGGATTGCGTGGCCACGCTGATCTGCGCCCCGGCACGCTTGCCGTATTCGGCGCCATAGGTATCGGTCAGGACGTTGAATTCGCGAATTGCGTCGATGCCCAGTAACTCGCCGCTGACCCCGCCCGGCGTGACGCCGAGCTGGCTCGCGCCCGTGTATTCGATGCCGTTCAACAGAAACTGATTCTCCGCGGTGCGGCGGCCATCGACGGAGAACGTGTTGCCGTCACTGGTGCTGGTCTGCGGGCTCTTCATCGCGCTGTAATTGATGGAGCTGGGATTCAGCGCGATGAGGTTGTCGAAGCTGCGCCCGTTGAGCGGCAGGTCTTTCACTTCGCGCTCGCCGACCAATCCGGCGACCGAAGCGGTGGTCGCGTTCACCACCGGCGCTTGTTCGGAAACCGTCACCTGCTGTTCCAGATTGCCCACTTCGAGCTGCAGATCCGCGATGGCTTCCTGACCCACGCGCAGATCAATGCCGGTGCGCAACGCGGTCTTGAAGCCGGTCTTCTTGGCTGCGACCTGCTGCGGCCCCAGAGGCAGCGATAAAACCTTGTAGCTGCCGTCCGCAGCCGTGACGGTGGTTCGGGATGCGCCGGTCTCGAGGCTCTTCACCGTGACCGTAGCGCCGCGGATAGGACTGCCGGAGGCATCCGTCACGCTTCCTGAAATCGAAGCGGATGCTTGCGCCCAGGCGGCCGTGGCGGCCAGCGCGATTATTGCGGAGAGCCTGAGAAGTTTCCCGGCTGCCCGGCGTGCCGCGCTGCCGTCCACGGAGAGTAGCATCATTCGGTTGCGGAGGCGCTGCCGTGCGGACGCCCAGTCCTTCCTGTCTCGAACAAAAACCAGACGCGCCGCTCGGTTTCGTCGATCCAGGTCTCGAGCAGGCTGGCGGTGGCCACATCGTTCTCTTCGTCACACAGATCGTGGACTTCGCGCATGCTGGCGGTCAGGGCGCGGTTGTCTTCGCACAATTCGGCGAGCATGTCGGCCGGGTCGACATACAGCGCGTCGTTATCTTTCAAGCGCTGCAAGCGGGAAATGTGGCCGATCGAACGGACGGTGGTGCCGCCGATCTTGCGCACGCGCTCGGCGATTTCATCCGTCATGGCGAAAACCTGGGTAGCCTGCTCGTCGAGCAGAAGATGGTAATCGCGGAAATGCGGCCCGCTGGCGTGCCAATGGAAATTCTTAGTCTTCACGTAAAGCGCGAAAACGTCGGCCAGCAATGCGTTCAAAGCGCCGCTGATGTTCCGCATCGCTTCGGTTCCGAGTTCGGAAGGCGTGGCTAGAGCCGCGTTCCGGTGGGTGGTAGTGGTATCTTTACTCGTTGGCATGATCAAACTCCACTGCGATCATACTTTGGCCGGCGCGCATGAGGCAACTCAGAGAAAAAACGCACATTCGAAGCCTATTTCGATGGTTGGGACCACGGCGGCACGATGCCATTCATGCGGGCGTAAGCCACCAATTGTCCCATGTGTTCATTGGCGTGGATGATAATGCGCAGGTACATCCCGTCGACCGTTGCGTCTCGTCCGGCGATCTTGACTTTGCGCTGCAGGTCCGCGGGTGTTACGGCCAGGTGCGCCGTCTTCACCGCTGCGAGCGAGCGTTTCAGCCAGTCGATCACTTCAGGCTTCGACGTTACGGTTTTTTCCAACTCGGGCGAAGTCATGCCGGCAGGCATCTTCGGACCGGTGACGCTCAGCAGATAGAAGTCGGCCATGGCGATGTGCATGTAGACTTCGCTTACGGAGCGCACGCCCGGTCCGGGCCGCCAACTGTATTTTGCGGCGGGGATGGCTTCAGCCAGTTCGACGAGTTGCTTCGAGACATGCTGCCACTCGCCATCGTAGCCCTGCCACACGCCTTCATCCTGCGCGTGCAGCGCAGCGGCAGTCAGGGCAAAGCCCAGCAGCAATGTCCGCATGACCCCTCCTCTTACTCCCACTCTATCGTAGCAGGAGGTTTGTGCGTCAGATCGTAGAATACGCCGCTGATGCCGGGCACCGCGAGTAACTCGCCCGTGATGGATTCCAGCAGATCGGCGGGCATGAGCACGGACTGCGCGGTCATGCCGTCGACCGAGTCGATCGGGCGCAGCACAATGGCATCCGGCGCGTCCGGCGTGCCGAGCGGAATCAGCACCACCGGGAACTGCCAAATCTGCCCATCAAAGCCATTCTGGTGCGAGAGGCGGCGGACAATAGCGTCGGCGTGCCGCAGGCGGTCGAGGCGCGCGGACGTCAGCGCGCTGGCCGAGACACGCAGCTCCATGACCGGCGCGGTGGTGCGGACTGCGGCGATCACGCGGTTCACACCCGAAATGCGGTTGATCAGCTCGGTGGCGCGGGTGTGGTCGAGTGTTTCGATGCACAAGACCGGCGCGTAGCTGCGGCTATCGCCCTGCACGCCGACCGAATTGAGCGGCAGGACGTAGCCGTCGGCGGTGCATTCGACGACGGCGCCGGCCTCCGCGCACAGGCAGCGGATGGCGAGCCCCGGGCCGGGGAAGGGATGCCGGTCGAGCAGGCCGTCCGGCAGGCCCAGCTCCCGGCCGATTTCGCGGACTTCGTCCTTGTAGTAAGAACGCAGCGGTTCCACGATGCGGCCGGCTTCCATGAGCCGCTGGATGCCGGGCACGCGGTTATGATGCGTCTTGATGACCGCGGCTTTCTGCGTGCCGCCCGATTCGATGGTGTCGGGATAGATGGTGCCCTGGCCGAGAATCCAGTGGCCGTCGAGCAGGTGTTGCGATTCGACGATGCGTTCCTGCACCCGCACGAATTCCTCGCCGATGATGTGGCGCTTCTGCTCAGGGTCGCGCACGCCCGCGAGCGCGCCGAGGAATTGAGCCTGCGCGGATTCGACCGAGACGCCGGGCATGCGGCTGACGTAGTCCGTCTCGCCCTCGCGCATCAAGCCGGTATCCACGTAGACGCCGTGCACGCGGCCCGGGCCGAGCGCCCGCTGGCAAAGCGCGCACGCTACCGTGGAATCCACGCCGCCGCTGACAAAGAAGAAGACGCTGCGATCGCCGACGCACCGGCGGATTTCGTTTTCGATCTGCGGAATGCGATGGCGCGGATCCCAGTCGCGCAAGCAGCCGCAGATACCAATTACGAAGTTCGAGAGAATTTCACGGCCGTGCGTGGTGTGCACCACTTCCGGATGGAACTGGACGGCGTAGAGGCCGCGGTTGGCATTGGCGATGCAAGCGACGGCGCAGGTGCTGGTGCTCCCGAGCACCGCGAATCCGGGCGGCGGAGCGGTCACCAGGTCGCGATGACTCATCCACACGCGCTGCGGCCCGGCGATGCCTTCGAATAGCTTACTCGCAGAGCCATCCAGATCGAGCGTGGCCATGCCGTACTCGCCCTTCTGGCCGAGTTCGACGGTGCCGCCCAGGAGGTAAGCCATGAGCTGCTGGCCGTAGCAGATGCCCAGCACGCGCGCGCCGCTTTGGAAGATGGCCGGGTCGACGGTGGGGCTGGCGGAATCGTAGACGCTGTTGGGTCCGCCGGAGATGATCAGGCCGCGCGCGCCGGCCAGTTCACTGGCGGGCGTTTCGCTGGGGCGCACTTCAGCGTAGACGCCCAGATCGCGGACTTTACGTGCGATTAAGTGGCAATATTGACCTCCGGCATCCAGGACGAAGATCTGCGGAGCCGTGCTCACCGGGCGAAGACGGGTTGGCGCTGCATGCGCTCGACAACAATCTTGCGGGCGGAGTCGAGCAGCGCTTTCGCCTTGGGCATTGCGTCGATGGCCTGGGCGACCTCGGGATCGCTCTCGACCGAGACGCGTTCGCTCTCGTCGAGACTGAAGGCGGTCTTGTACATCTCGAGCTTGAGCTGGCGCTTGATCCAATCGGCATCCTGCGTGAACTGGGCTTCGGTGAAGTCGTAGTTCTGCTTAAGCAGGTAGTCGTGGAACTCGTTGAGCACGGTAATGTCGGGTGCCCAGCCTTTGGGCAGCTTGGCGTCGTGCTGGCCGAAGTAATAACGGCTGAAATTGAAGAAGCCGGACTTGTTGTAAATCTGTATCTGCAGGTGATCCGCTTTGGGCTCGACATATTTCTCGTCGGGGGTGATGCCGCCGCCGCCGTAAACCGTCCGGCCGCTGTCGGTCATCTTCACATCCTGCATGTTCCGGGCGTTGTCGTCCTTGTGGTAGTAGTAATCGAAGAACGACTCGTTCGAATAATCACGCTGGATCAGGCGGCCGCTGGGCGTATAGAAGTGCGCCGTGGTCAGCGCCAGGCCGGTATTTTCCGATAGCGGATAGACGGTCTGCACCAAGCCCTTGCCGAAGGTCGTATCGCCCAGAATCCAGGCGCGGTCGTGATCCTGCAGCGCGCCGGCTACAATCTCGGCGGCGGATGCGGACGATCCATTTACCAGCACCACGATGGGGTAATCATGCCCGTGATTGCCGTTGCGCGCGGTATAGACTTTCTCGGGCGAACTGCGGCCGTGATGCGAAACGATGGTCTGCCCTTTTTCGAGGAACTTATCGGCCACCGACACGCCTTCATTCAGCAAACCGCCGGGATTGCCGCGCAGATCCAGCACCAGGCCGTGGATATTGGCTTCACCGAGCTTCTTGAGCCCGTCTTCGAGCTCCTTGCCGGTACCCTCGTTGAACTGTTCGATAAAGATATAGGCAATGCCGGGCTTAAGCCACTGCACATCCTTAACGCTGCTGCGCGAGATCTCGTCACGGGTGATGGTGAAGGTGAGCGGCATGTCGCTGCCTTCGCGCGACACCATAATAGTGACCTGTGTGCCGCGGGGACCCTTCAGCAGGTCGGCGACTTCGGTCGTGCTCAGGTTGTCGGTGGGCTTATCGTTCACCTTCATGATGATGTCGCCCGGACGGAGGCCAGCGCGATAAGCGGGCGAGCCGGCGAACGGCGCCACCACGATGGTCTTGCCGTTGAACGGCCGCACCTGCATGCCGACGCCGAAGTAGTGGCCATTCTGGTCCTCGCGGAGAAGCTTATAATCGCGGGGGTCAAAGAAGTTGGAGTGCGGATCGAGGGTACGGAGCGCGCCGGGGATAGCGCCCTTGTAAATCGCCTTGTCGGGATCGAGCTGGTCGGCAAAATTCTCTTCGACCAAGCCATAGACTTGGGTGAAGGCCTTGAGACTGGCGCCGATATCATCTCCATCGGCAACGGTAGCGGCAGCCTGCACTTGAGGCCCGAAAATGCCGCCGAGGAGTGAACAAAAAAAGATTACAGCGAGAAAAAGAAGGAACGAGCGCCGCTTTTGGGCCATCCGCAAACCATCCTAAGAATGAGTATACCTAATCATTGGACGCGGGCGCACGGGATTGGGTGACGCCGATCTCGGCCAATGGAATGGCGGGCCTCGGGCCCGCCGCAGGCAAAGTGCCTGCCCCACTTATTGGATCGGCGCGGCCGAAATACGTTCCGCCAGCGTGGCCTGGAACTCTTCCATCGACTTGCCGCGGGCGAACCCTTTTGGATTCGGCAGGAAAGCGAGCGATTCCTCGTAGGGCATGGGTTGGCCGTGCGGGAATGCGGCGTAGCCGAGCACGTCCGCGAGGTGCCAGCTTACCTTAACTACATTATCGAGGCCGGCTTCGCCGGCCACCGGCGGCTCGTGGTGCACCGCGATGGCGGCCGCCAATTCGTCCGGAAAGTTCCAATCCTGGGCGAGGTAGCAGCCTGCCAGGCAATGATCGATATCGAAAAGGTCACGCTCGGTCTTGAGCAGGTCAAATCCGAAATCGTTAGTGACCTCGAGCATGCGCGAGTATCCTTCCGGGTAGGCGGACATCAGGCCCAGGACACCCAAATTGTGAAGCAACCCGGCGGTATAGCCCATGTCGGGGGCGATGCCGGAGGTCCGTGCAGCTTCCTCGGCGATCAGGCCGGTGGCCAAGCTGTGGGTCCACACCTTGCGCAGCGCGTCGACGCGCACCGAAGAGCGCACCATGCGGTTGACGGCCACCAGGGTGGCCATGGTCTTGACGCGTTCCAGGCCGAGCATCACGATGGCCTGCTGAACGCTCTTGATCTCGTTGCGGATACCCAGCATGGCCGAGTTCGAGAAGCGCAGCAGTTCGGCCGAGAAGGACGGGTCCATTTTGACAAGGTCGCCCAGTTCCTTAATGGGCACATCTTCCTGGCCCACCAGGGCGAGCACGCGGTGGGCGATCGCCGGGAACGGCGGCAGCAGGCGCAGGGCCCAGGGGGCTTGGGGACGTTCAAGGGTTACGGACATATAGTTCCCACTTCCTGCATTCTTATCGGCCGGCGGGCCGGGAAAGATTAGGCAGGGGCTTGCCATTCGCCCCGGCGCTGAATTATTGTCGTGGACGTGACCATTACCCGACGAACCATCCTGGCCGCCCTCCCCGCCATGGCGGCCGCGCAGGCGGCGCGCAATCGCGCTCCCAACTGGAAGCCGAAACTCGGCGTCCTGGGCGACTATTCCGAGGCAAACCTGGAGTTCGTGAAGGCCGAGGGCTTCACCAGCATGCAGTTGCGCCTCAATCCCGAGCAACTGGACGACGCGGCGATTGCCAGCATTAAAGAGCACATCGGGCGCTCCGGCATCTACATTTCGTCGCTGGCCGTGGATGGCAACCATATCGACCCGGATCCGGCCCGCCGCGCGCGGCAGAACGAGCACACGGCCAAGTGCCTGGAATTATGCGGGAAGCTCGGGATTCCCAATATCGGCGGTCAATCGGGCACGATCAAGGGCCGGCCGCTGGCGGAACAGGTGAATGAAATCGTCCGCGTTTATGAGGAAAAATATTTCCCATTATGCGAGAAATACAAAGTCCGGATTCTTTGGGAACCTTATGCGGGCGGTCCGAACATCGCCACCGGACCAGTGGGCTGGGAAGCTCTGTTCAAGGCGTTCAACAACAGCCCGCATGTCGGTTTGCAGTTCGATCCATCGCACCTGGTGTGGCAGTTTATGGACCCGGTGGCGGCGGCGCGCGAATTCGCGGATAAGATTTATGACGTGCACCTGAAGGACACCGAGATTCTGTGGCACATTCTACGCCGGACCGGCATCCAGCCTGTGGATCGAACGGAATGGTGGCGGTTCCGCATCCCCGGATATGGGTCCATGGATTGGAAGGGCTTTTTCTCGGTGCTGGCCGAGGCGGGTTACACGGGGGCGATGAACATCGAGAACGAGGATGAGTTTTTCTATCCACCCTACAGCGGGCACGATTTCACGGAACAGTTCAAGCGCGGCTTCCGTACGGCACACGAATACTTAAAGACACTGGTGCCTCCGGTGACGGTTTAGAACCTCTAGCAGCCCGGCGCCCTGGGAGGGCGCCGCTGGCTGAGAGCCTGCCCCACCTAGTCGAAGCCGGGCCGGTAGGTATTGCCCCGGCGGACGGCGGGAAATGCGGCCGCGGGAGGCGGGGCGGCGGGCCGGTCCACCGGCCGCTCGAGCACCAGCGACCGCAAGTTGGGAATCGGCGCATTGTTCAGGCGGCTGGGCTTTTCGGAGATCTGGGATTGTCCGGCGGTCAGGTTCTTGAGCCCGAACAACGCCAGTTCGAAACGATCCTTAACGCCCACCTTCTGGAACAAGCGCGACAGATAAACCTTCACAGTGCCTTCGGAAATCTGCAAAGTGGAGGCGATCTCCTTATTCTTCAAGCCGTGGGACAACAAGGTGATGAGCTGGCCTTCGCGCTGGCTGAGGACCACGCGTTTGGCGGCCAGGAAGCTGTCCGTCAGGGCTTTTTCGAACCACAGTTCGCCTTCGTTCACTTTTTGCAGGCACTTCACCTGCAGGTCGGACGGCAGGGTCTTACGCAAGATGCCGCGCACGCCTAGGCCCATGGCCTGAAATGCCAGCTCGGTGGAGATGGCGTTCACCCAAAGCACCAGCTTGGTTTCCTGCACCACGCGCTTGATATCGCTCAGAACGCCGAAGGTGACTTCCGGCGTCAGGTCCAGCAGTAGGATATCCGGGGCGCCGGTCTGCAGCCGCTCCAGCAATTCCGGAATTCCGGAGTAGAAACTCTCCAGTTGGAAGCGGCCGGTGGCCGTCAGAACAGCCTCCAGACCCTTCGCCAGGATGGGTTGATCGCTGTATAAGTAAACCCGCGTCATTACTGCCTCACCAGCCTTTCGGCCGCCCTGCTCAAGAATTCAACCGGTTTTCTGGGCCGGCGATCCAGTGTCGTTGTTAGGGGCACCTGATACATGAATTGTTACTTTTGATGGCCTAGTTGTCAATTGAAATCTGTAAAAAAGTTAGAGAATTTTCGTACCCAAACGATACGTGGTACCGACCCGCCTCAAGTGCGCTATCTAGCGGGGTCCAAAGCGTCTGTCTGCTGCGATTCGCGACATTCTCCCAATAGAATTTGTAGCAAAAATCACTTTTAGTACCTTACCGTTAGTTAATTTATGCAGATCGGGACGGCGGTATGCCCGCCTGGGCGGCGGAAGTCAATTAACTTCGGAAAGCAGATAGTTATCTCCTATTTACGGTATTGCGCGGCCGTACTGGCGCGGGCTAGAGTCGCATCGTGTACCCGGAAAGTGTTTCCAGGATGAATCGGCGAAGCAGCACCCGTGTGGCCGTGCGTCTGGCGTGCCACGTGGCGTGGCCGCAGAGCGGCGAGCGCGGCGCGATGTGGACGGAGAATATCAGCCGGGACGGCATGCTGCTGCGCTGGGAGGAGTCCAGTGGGCCGGTTCCTAACGCCGGTGAGATGCTCATCGTGGAAGTGGAGCTCCCCGAGCAGGAGGGCTTCGAGCGGCGCTGCATCCGCTGCCAGACCACGGTGGCGCGCGTGCAGGCCGAGCCGGAAACAAACCTCGCATGGGTGGGGCTGCACATTCACGCCATGGATTTTCGGGTGGCGCAATCCGCGCCCGCGCGCCGCGAAGCGACTTTGAACGGCCGGGGGGGATTCGGTTACTAGATGGCGGACACCAAAACCAACCCGGCGATCCGGTTCCTGCCGTCGATGGCGGACTTCGCTTTCCTGATGCCGATCGTTTTCATTTTTGCCGGCATGCATGGGGCGAGGACGTTGCTGGCGGACGGTGACACGGGCTGGCACATCCGCACCGGCGAGTGGATTTTGAGCCACGGGCGGGTCCCGCACCAGGATCTGTTCTCCTTCACTAAGGCGGGACAGCCGTGGTTTGCGTGGGAATGGCTGAGCGACGTACTGTTCGCCTGGCTGCATCAGCACTGGGGCATGGCGGCGCTGGTGGTGTGGAGCACGGTGGTAATCGCGCTGGTCTCGGCGTTGCTGTACCGCCTGGCGTACCGCAAGTCGGCGAGTCCGTTGATCGCCATGGCGGTGACGTTCCTGGCGGTAGCCGGCTCATCGATTCACTTTCTGGCGCGTCCGCATTTGTTCACGCTGTTGTTTGCGGTAGTGTTCTACGCCATTCTGGAGCGGGTACGGAGCGGCGAAGCCAGCGCCAAATGGCTGTTCTGGCTGCCGGCGCTGACGGTCTTGTGGACCAATCTGCATGGCGGATGGTTTATCGGCGTGGTGCTGGTGGGGACGTACGCGGCGGGCGAACTGGCCAGCGGGTTGTGTGACTCCGGGAGCGGCGCGTTGCGGTCCGCGGTGCGGCGCGCATTGCCCTATGCGGGCGCGGCGGGGTTGTGCCTGGCGGCCAGCCTGGCGGGACCTTACACCTATCATCTGCACGTGCACATCTGGCGGTATCTGACGGATTCCTACCAGCGCGAGCACATCCAGGAAATGATGCCCATCAGCTTCCAGAATCCGGCGGCGCGCTATTTCGAGATCCTGCTGCTGGTGGGAGGCGCGGCATGCTTCTGGCATCTGCGGCGCAAGCGTTTTACCGAATGCCTGCTGGTGGCGATATTCGCGCACGCCGCTTTGATTGCTTCGCGCAATATTCCGATTTTCGGAATCGTGGCCGCGCCGGTGCTGGCGCTGGCTATCGCGGAATGGCTGCAGTTGCTCGAAGATGCGCCGGTATCGGCATGGCTGCGGAACCTGGCGCGCGGATTGCGCGAGATGGGCGGCAACATCGGCAGCATGGAAACGGTCTGGCGCACGCACCTGGCGAGCGTGCTGGGCCTGGCGCTGATCACGGCGATCCTCTATGCGCCCGCGCCGCCGGCCAACTTCCGTGCACGGTTCGACGCCAAGGATTTTCCGGTGAAGGCGTTAGCCAGCCTGGGCGGTCCGGAAGCGCAGGGCCGCATTTTTACTTCGGATCAATGGGGCGACTATTTGATCTACAATTTCTATCCCCACAGCCGGGTGTTTATCGACGGCCGCAGCGATTTCTATGGGTCGCGATTTGTCCAGAAATACCTGGAAATTGTGGGAGTGAATTACAAGTGGCAGCAGTACCTGAACGATTATGGAGTCGACACCGTGCTGCTGCGCACGGACGCGCCGCTGGCCGGCGCACTCAAGGAATCGAGCCGGTGGCACGTCGTTTACGACGACGGCAATGCCATCGTATTCCGGGCGGGCGCCCGTCCGGAGAGCCCCCAAGTTTCCGCTGTCAACCGCGGCGGGAAAGATCGTGATCGCGAGATCACGAAGACTCAAGCGAGTGATCGGACGATCACCAAAACCAAAACCTAGGAGAACAACGAACAATGACGACGTTATTGCGCAACCTGTGGAATGACGATCAAGGCCAGGACCTGATCGAGTATACGCTGCTGATGGCTTTCGTAGCCCTGGCATCGGCCGCCCTGTTTATCAGCTCGGGATCAAGCGTGAGCAAGATCTGGAGCACGACGAACGTGCAGTTGAGCGCTGCCGCCAGCGCCGCGACGAGCTAGGCAAGAAACGCGCCAGGGAGGCTTTTTACCGGGGCTTCCCTGGCGCCGCAAGTGTAGCCGGTATGCGGAAACATCAATTGAGGAAACCATGAACCAACGCTTCATTTCGGTATTGGTATTTGCCTTCGTGGTCGCGGGCTGCGCCAGCCTGCTGCTCTACCGGCTGACGGTCGGCCACGGGAGCACACAAGCGGCGCCCACGACGGCCAAGGCGCTCGTCGCAGCGCGGAATCTGGAACTGGGCGCGGTCATCAAGGATACGGACATCAAGGACGCGGCTTGGGCCGGAGCGCTGCCTACCAATGCCGTGCTTAAGCGGGAAGATATCGTCGGACGCGGCGTGACCACGGCGATCTACGAGGGTGAACCGATCGTGGAAAATCGCTTGGCCCCCAAGGGCGCCGGCGGCGGATTAGCCGCCATGATCCCCGAGGGTATGCGCGCAGTGGCGGTACGCGTCAATGACGTAGTCGGGGTGGCGGGATTCGTGGTGCCGGGCATGCGCGTGGATGTGTTGATTTCGGGGAACCCACCGGGTCCCAGCAACAGCAGCGAGGGCAGTCTGACGCGCACGCTGCTGCAGAACATCGAAGTGCTCTCCGCCGGGCAGGATTTCAAGAAAGACAATGAAGGCAAACCGCTGGGCGTGGGCGTCGTGAACCTGCTGGTGACGCCGCAACAGGCCGAGATGCTGAGCTTGGCGAGCAATCAGACCACGATTCAACTGGTACTGCGGAATCCGCTGGATACGCAGGTGGCGAAGACGCCGGGCACCGCGGTGGTCGAATTGTTCGCCCAGAACGGCGTCAAGAAAAAGCCCGAGCCGGTACATGTGCGCGCGGCCGCGCCGAAACCGGCGCCCCTGCCTGTGGTCAGGCCCGTGGCGCCCGCTCCGCAGCCTTTCGTGATGGAAGTGCTGAACGGCAGCAAGCGTACCGAGGCGCGATTCGCGTCGACCCCGGAGGTGAAGTAACGTGTTTATCAGGAATACGATTTCTCATCTGGCAGCCCTGGCGGGTGGCCTGCTGGCGATGGCCGCCGGCCCCGGCGTACTTCCGGCCCTGGAACTGCAATCCCAGACTACGAACCTGGTGGTGACGGTCGGCAAGTCGCTGGTGCTCGATAACGCGCTCAACATCCAGCGCATCTCCGTGGCGAATGGCGAGCTGGCGGAAGCCGTGGCGGTGAATCCGAAGGAGGTGGTGATCAACGGCAAGATGGCGGGCGACACCACCCTGATCGTATGGCAGCAGGGCGGGCCGCGGATGGCCTTCGATCTGACGGTGCGGCCCAACGACAGCCGCCTGGATAACGCGCGCGCGCAACTGGCGCGGGAGCTGCCGGGGCAGGACGTCACCATGTATAAGGAAGGCGAAACCGTCTTTCTGCACGGCACGGCGAAAGATCTAATGAGCGCGCAGCGCGCCGCCGCAATCGGCGCCACGATGGGGAAGGTGGTCAACCTGCTGCACGTGATGACCCCGCCCGAAGAAGCGCAGATCCTGCTGAAGGTGCGCTTCGCCGACGTAGACCGGACGGCCACTTCGCAACTGGGCCTGAACCTGTTCAGCACGGGCGCCACCAATACGCTGGGCACGGTCAGCACGCAGCAATTCTCTCCGCCCACGGTGACCGTTCCCTCGGCCGGATCACCGGTGACGGCCACGCTGACGAATGCCTTGAACATCTTTCTTTTCCGTCCGGACCTGAATCTGGGCGCCACCATCGAGGCGCTGGAAGCCCGGAACCTGCTCGAGATGCTGGCCGAGCCCAACGTGCTGGCGATGAACGGCAAGCAGGCCAGCTTCCTGTCGGGCGGCGAATTTCCGATTCCGGTGGTACAAGGCGGCGCCAATGTGGGCGCGGTGACCATCCAGTTCCGGGAATATGGCATCCGTTTGAACTTTCTGCCGGTGATTACCCCGCGCGGCACGATCCGCCTGAAGGTGGCGCCGGAAGTCAGCTCGCTCGATTACAGCAACGCGGTGGTGCTTTCGGGCTTCACGGTCCCGGCCATTGCCACGCGCAAAGTGCAGACCGAGATTGAACTGGAAAGCGGCCAGAGCTTCGCCATTGCCGGGCTGCTGGACAACACTTTCAACGAGACGCTGGACAAGATTCCGGGCATCGGAAACATCCCGATTCTGGGGAAGCTTTTCCAGAGCCGGATCAGGAGCAAGAGCAACTCCGAGCTGCTGGTGATGGTGACGCCGGAGCTGGTGCGGCCGATCCCTGCCGGGCAGGCGCGTCCGGATGTTCCGATGCCGCGGCCATTCATGAAAGGTACCCTGACTACGCCGCCGCACACGCCCGGCATGGAAGTCACCGGGCCGGTGCCGGTGAAACCACAGCGTGAGACGCTGCCGGTGGAAGAACTGCAGGAAATACAGAAGAGGGAAGACAGCGCGGCCACGGGGAACACGCAGCCCACGATGCTGTTGCCTTTGATGTTGAATCCGGCGGGGGGCCAAGTGAACCCAGGCACGGCCGCTCCAGCGGCGGGACCGGGCACGGGTGCGAGCAATGCGGCGCCCTCGGGTGCGGCGTCCTCCACTCCGTCCGGCAGCGGCACGGGCGGCCAGCAGTAGCGCGCCCTTGAGAAGGCACGGATGTATTCCCTGACGTTAGGCTTGGCCATAGAAACGAAGCAGCTTTGGGACGAGCTGCAGTCCTGTCTGCCGGCCTTGCCTTTGCGCCCGGTGATCGAGCATCAGGACATGTCCACGATCGGGTCGTTCCTGGAACGGCTCGAGCGCTTGCGGCCCGAAGTGGTGTTGCTGGACGTGGCCATGGCGAAGGAGCCCATCAGCGAGCTGGTTCCCATGATCCGCTCGAAGGCGCCGGAAGCCACCATCGTGGCGCTGCACACCACCGCGGATCCGGATGCCATCCTGACCGCCATGCGGGCAGGCGTCAACGAGTACATCTATCCGCCGCTAGAAGCGGCGTTGCGCGGCGCGCTTGACCGGCGCGCATCTACCGGCCGGCGGGAAAGCGGCTCGCGGTGGGGCGGCCGGACCATCGGCTTTTTTTCTTCGAAAGGCGGCTGCGGCGCCACCACCGTAGTCTGCCATCTGGCCGTGGAGTTAGGGCGCCACGGCCAGAAAGTTCTGCTGGCGGATCTGGACCTGGACGCGGGGCTGATCGGCTTTTTGACCAAGGCCAAGCCCGGCTACTCGATTCTGGATGCCGTCAACAATCTGCACCGCATGGATGTCAGTTACTGGAAGGCGCTGGTATCGAACGGTATCCCCGGTGTGGAGATCATCGCCGCGCCGGGCGCCACCGCGGACAAGACTTATCCGCGGCAGGAGCAGTTGCGGCAATTGTTCAGCTTTCTGCGGTCGTGCTACGACTTCACGCTGATCGATCTGGGCCGCAGCCTGACGCGCGTGGGCGTGGCGGCTTTGGAAGAAATGGACGAGGCTTACCTGGTGAGCACGCTGGAAGTTCCGGCGCTGCACCAGGCCAAGCAGGTTTTGCAAATCTTGATGGACGCCGGATACGGCAAGGACCGCCTGAAGCTGATCCTGAACCGCGTGCCGAAGCGCTCGGAGCTGGCGCCGGGCGAGATCGAAAAGATCCTGGGCCTGCCGGTATATGCGGTGTTGCCCAGCAGCTATCCGGAACTGCACGAATGTTACTCGCTCGGCAAGCTGCTGCCGGAGCGCAGTTTTCTGGGCAAGCAGATCCGGGAGTTGGCGATGCGCATGGCGGGCGTCGAGGAGCAGCAGAAAAAGAAGAAATTCAGCTTATTCGGGTAAGGATGAAAAGTGGCAACCACGACAAACGGATCGCTTTATAAAAGTGGTGAGAAAGAGGCCGGCTGGGTCAGCCGTCTCTTCACGCAGGATCGCGCGGCGCTGGAGCATCAGGAGTTGAAATTCGCTCTGCACCGCAAGCTGCTGGACCGCATCAACCTGGAAGCGTTGGCGACGCTGGGCGGCGAGCGGGTGCGCACGGAAGTACGCACCGCGGTGGCCAAGCTGCTCGAAGAAGAGAAGACGCCGCTCAGTCTGCTCGAAAAGGAACGCGTGGTGGAGGAAGTGCTGGACGAGGTCTTCGGGCTCGGCCCGCTGGAGCCTCTGCTGCAGGACCCCACCATCTCGGACATTCTGGTGACCACCCCGCGGCTGGTCTACGTGGAACGCAACGGCAAGCTGTTCCGTACGCCGGTGGAGTTTAAAGACAACGCGCACCTGCTGCGCATTATCGAAAAAGTCGTCTCGCGGGTGGGCCGGCGTGTGGACGAATCGTCGCCGCTGGTGGACGCGCGCCTGCCGGATGGATCGCGCGTCAACGCCGCCATTCCGCCGGTGGCCGTGGATGGGCCGCTGCTGTCGATCCGCCGTTTCGGCCGCAGCCTGATGCACGGCAAAGATCTGGTGACGCGGCTGACGCTTACCGACGGCATGCTCGAAATGCTCCGCGCGGCCGTGCGCGCGCGCATGAACATTTTGATCTGCGGCGGTACCGGCGCTGGCAAGACGACGCTGCTGAACGTACTTTCGAGCTACATCCCGGAAGACGAACGCATCGTCACCATTGAAGACGCGGCCGAGTTGCGGCTACAGCAGACCCACGTGGCGCGCATGGAAACGCGTCCGGCCAACGTGGAAGGCGAGGGCGCCATCCGGATCCGCGACCTGGTCATCAACGCCCTCCGTATGCGGCCCGACCGCATCATCGTGGGTGAGGTCCGCGGCGAGGAAGCGCTGGACATGCTGCAGGCCATGAACACGGGCCACGACGGCTCGCTGACCACGATTCACTGCAACAACCCGCGCGACGCCATGTCGCGCCTGGAAGTAATGGTCGGCATGGGCAACGCCAACATGGGAGTGCGCGCCATCCGGCAGCAGATTTCGGCGGCGCTCGACCTGGTGGTGCAGGTTTCGCGCTTCAGCGACGGCACCCGCCGCGTGACCCACATGACCGAAGTCACCGGCATGGAAGTGGACACGATTACGCTGCAGGACATTTTCCTGTTCGAGAAAACCGGCGTGGCGGAAGACGGCCGGGTGACCGGACGGTTCCGCGCCACCGGCATCCGCCCGCGCGCTTACGACCGCATCAAGGCATGCGGCATCCAGTTGCCGGCCTCGCTGTTCCAGACCGTGGTGGAGATCAACTGAGCTATGTCTCTCATGCTGGCGGGCATCTTTCTGCTGGTCTTCGCGCTGATCCTGGCGATCGCCGTCTTCGGCTTCCTGTATCGCCAGAAGCACCGGCAGAACGTCGTCAAAGACATGCTGCAGACCGTGGCCGGCACGCGGCCGATGCCGGTCACCAAGCTGTTGAAAGACGTGGTGCCGGACTCTCAAGGTTTCTCGAAGCTCCTGAGGCAGGTGAATTTCGCCGATCACCTGCAGGACTCCATCAAGCAGGCGGGGCTCACCTGGACGCCCTCGACGCTATTCATGGCGACGGCCGGCATGGCGGTGCCCGGGTTTATGCTGGGGCTGCGCTTCCCATTCATCATCAACGTGGTTCTGACGTGCCTGACGCTGGCCTGCGCGACGGCGTCGCTGCCCTACGTATTCGTGCGCGCGAAGCGGCGCAAGCGGCTGGCGCAGATCGAAGAGCAATTTCCGGAAGCGCTGGACTTCATCGCGCGGTCGGTGCGCGCGGGCCATGCGTTGCTGATCAGCCTGTCGATGGTGGGCGAGCACGTGCCGGAGCCGCTTTCGACCGAACTGCGCACCCTGTTTAACGAGATCAATCTGGGCGCGCCGTTGAATACGGCGCTCGAAAATCTGACCAAGCGCGTGCCGCTGCTGGACTTCAAATTCTTCACCTCCACCGTGCTGCTGCAGCGCCAGACGGGCGGCAACCTGAACGAGATTCTGGGCCGGCTGGCGCATGTGATCCGGGAACGCTTCCGGCTGAAGGGCGAGGTGAAGGCAGCCAGCGCGCACGGGCGATTGACGGCTCTGATACTGACGATTCTGCCGGTAGTGACTGCGCTGGCATTGCTGGCGGTGGCCCCCGGTTATCTGCAAGGCATGGCCAAAGACTCCGACGGCAAGTACATGATGGTGGCCGCCGGCGGCATGGTGCTGCTGGGGAATTACTTCATCCGGCGCATTGTCAAGATCAAGGTGTAAACGATGCCCCTCTATCTGATCATCGCGTTTTTCATGGTGGTGATGGTGGCCATCACGGCCTTCGGCTATCAACGTTATGCTCGGCCAGGGCAGGTGTACGAGCGTCTTGGCGAACCGGTCATCGAAGCGCCCACCGCGGGGCAGCCCGAAGAAGCCGAAGTGCGCCGGCCGCGCGAATACAAGATCATCCAGAAAGTCGGCGAGCTGATGCCGTCGTCGGAAGACGAAGCTTCCACGACCCGCCGGATGCTTTCCTACGCGGGCTATCGTTCGGACAATGCCCTGAAAGTTTATGCCGGCATCCGGATTCTGGCCACCGTGATCCTCGGGCTCATCGGCCTGTCGTTGCGCAATGCGCTGGGCGATAAGCCTTCGTTGCACATAATATTTCCGCTGGCCATGGCCCTGGGCGGATACGTATTGCCCAGCTTCCTGCTAGAGAAGCGCATCACCAAGCGGCATACGACACTGCGGCTGGCGCTGCCGGACGCGCTCGACCTGATGGTGATCTCGGTGGAGGCTGGGTTGGGGCTGGACCAGGCGATCAACTATGTGGCTGCGGAACTGCACAGCGCCCATAAAGAGCTGAGCGAGGAGTTTTCGCTGGTTAACCTGGAAATCCGCGCCGGCAAGCGGCGCAGCGACGCGCTGAAGAATCTGGGCGAGCGCACCGGCGAGCCGGAGCTCAAGAAGCTGACCGCCATTCTGATTCAGAACGACCGGTTCGGCACCAGCATTGCCGATTCGCTGCGGCAGCATTCCGATTTCATGCGCGTGCGCCGCCGCCAGGACGCCGAGGAACGCGCGGCCAAAGTCGGCGTCAAGCTGGTGTTCCCGATCTTTTTCTTCATCCTGCCGGCCATGATGCTGGTGTGCGCTGGGCCGGGCGTGCTGGGCGTGGTGAAATACCTGATCCCGCTGATGAAAGGTTATTGAGGTAAGAGTTTTGAGCGTCACTTTAAAGAAAGGAGACAAGGTCAATGAATAGCACAACGATGCAGATTCTGATCTGGGTCGCGGCTGGCGTAATTTTATTGCTGCTCCTGCAGCGCCGCCGTAAACGCAAGGCAGCGCGTTAGTTGCCGCTGTACTCTTGGCTGGCTCACAAGCAGTTTGGGTGGGGCGGCAGTGGGACCGCCCCACCAGGTATCCGTATGGAGATCGATAGCGGCGCATTGGACCGCATCCGCGCGGCGCAGAATCCGGATGGCGGTTGGCCCTATTACAGGGGGAAATCGTGGACTGAGCCGACCGTGTATGCGCTTCTGGCGCATCAAGCGGCCCGGACCGCGGCGCCGCGCAGCGCGGATGCCTTCGCCTGGCTGAGCGCGGCGCAATTGCCGGATGGCGGATGGACGCCGCAGCCGCCGGTGGACAGCAGCACGTGGGTGACGGCGCTGGTGGCGCTATTGCCTCCGGAGGCGATCGGCGCCGGGCGGCATGCGCGCGCGGTGGAGTGGCTGCTCCGGCTCAGCGGGATGGAGTCGTCGCGTCTGCTCGAGTTGTCCGCATTCCTGAGGAACGGCAAGCTTCCGGAGGCGCGTAAGCCGGATGGCTGGCCCTGGTTTCCGGGAACCGCGGCCTGGGTGACGCCCACCTGCTTCGGTATTCTGGCGCTGAAGAAATGCTACTGGCGTCAGCCCTCGACGGAATTGCGGGATCGCATCGATCAAGCGGTAGCGTTTCTGTTTGCGCATCGCTGCGCGGATGGCGGATGGAATCACGGTTCGGCGCGGGCCTTGGGATATGACACGGATTCGTATCCCGAGTCGACCGGACAGGCGCTATTGGCGCTGGCCGGCACGGACAGCGGGAAGCTGCAAGCGAGCTTTCAACGGGCGCAGTGCTTTTTGCGGGCACGCTGCGCATCGAGCGGCGCGGCCTGGCTGCGGCTGGGCTTGTCGGCCCACCAGCAGCTCCCGGCGGACAGTACGGTTGCCGCGATGCCTTGCCGCACGTTGCCGGATCTGGCCCTGACTTGTCTGGCGAGCGCCGCCGGGCAAGGCTACAACGTGTTTCTGGATTGACGCGAGATGCGACGGCGGGAATTCTTGGCGGGATCGTTCGCGGCGCTGGCGGCGCCGGCGTGCAGACGTGCCCCCGTGCCGCGCCGCCGCCCCCTGGTCAGCATCACGCGCGCATCTTCCTATTCGCAGGATCTATACGATACCGTGCGCCGCATTCTGGCACTGCACAAACCGGATGTGCGCGGCAAGCGCGTGGTGCTGAAGCCCAACCTGGTTGAGTTCGAACCCGGCACGACCATCAACACCAATCCGGTGCTGGTGCACGCCGCGCTCGAAGCCTTCCGCGGGTGGGGCGCCTCGGTGGCGATCGCCGAGGGGCCGGGACATCGCCGCGGTACGCTCGACCTGGCCGACGCCGCCGGATACTTCAGCTTGATTCCGGACTTCGAAGATCTGTTCACCGATCTGAATGTGGATGACGTCTCGCGCGTGCGTCTGCATCATCCTTTCTCGCGCCTGGATTCACTCTATCTGCCGCACACAGCGCTCTCCTGCGATTTGCTGGTTTCGATGCCCAAGATGAAGACGCATCATTGGGCCGGCGCCACGTTGTCGATGAAGAACCTGTTCGGCCTGGTTCCCGGCGGCGTGTATGGCTGGCCGAAGAATGTGTTGCACTGGGCCGGCATTCACCAGTCGATCGCGGATCTGCACACGCTGTTTCCGCGGCATTTCGCCATAGTGGACGGGATCGTGGGCATGGACGGCAACGGTCCGATTCAGGGCCAGCCGAAGCCGGCGGGCGTGATCGTGGCGGGGGGGGATCCGGTGGCGGTGGATGCGACCTGCTGCCGGATCATGCAGATCGAGCCGGCGCGCATCGATTACTTAGTTATGGCCGGCGGCCTAGACCGAATTGCGGAAAAAAACATTCAACAAATAGGTGAAACGATCGATTCCGTCGAGACGCGCTTCGAACTGATAATGGAGCTGCGGGATTTGCGGAGGGAAAAAGCGTGAGGGCGAGCTATCGGCATGCGGTCCGAATCGCCGGCGTGGTGCTGGTCTCCGCGCTATTGCTGGTTCCCTGTTTCTGGCAGCAGAGAATCCAGGCCGGCGACCTGTCGAGCCACATCTATAACGCCTGGCTGGCGCAATTAATCGAACGCGGGCAAGCGCCGGGTTTGACGATTGCGCGGCAATCCAATAACATCCTGTTCGACTTGATGCTGAGCCGGCTACTGAACGCCTACGGCGCGGCGGCGGCGCAGCGCATCGCGGTTTCGATTGCCGTGCTGGTGTTCTTCTGGGGTTCCTTTGCGTTCGTCTGGACGTACTCGCGGGAGCGGCGCGCGCCCTGGGGGCTGGCGCCGTGCCTGGCGATGCTGGCTTACGGCTGGGTCTTCCGCATGGGCCTGTTTAATTTTTATCTGTCACTGGGGCTGGCCTTCGGGGCGCTGGCGCTGGCGCGGCGAAAAACCGTTTGGGCCATGGCCACTGCGGTGCTGTTGTTGGCGATAGCATATGTGGCGCACGCCATGCCGGTCGCCTGGGCCGTGGGTGTCTTTGCCTACAAAGAAGTCGCGTGGAGGATGCGGCCGCGCCGGCGCGTCGCGCTGATGAGCGGCGCACTCGCGGCGCTCGGTTGCGTGGCGGTGCTACTGGGTGTGTTCCTACCAACGCGCCGCGGTCCGGATCAATTCATGGCCATGACCGGCGTAGACCAGTTCTGGATTTATGGCCGTGCGGATATCGCCGTGGTCATCGCGGTACTGGCCGTGTGGACGGTGTGCTTCACCGCGTTGCTCGATCATCGCGGCGCGGCACGCATCTTATTTGATATTCGTTTTCAGCTTTGCGCGCTGAACGCGCTCGCGCTAGTGATTCTGCCGGCTGGTGTACTGCTGCCAGGCTGCCGCGCGTCGCTTGATTTCATCGCGGAGCGGATGTCGCTCGCGGGCGCGGTGCTCTTCTGCGTGCTGCTCGCATCGAGCGCGCTACGCCGGCCGTTCGCGGTGGCGTTCGCCGCGATTGCGCTGGCGTTCTTCAGCCTCTCCTACATCGGCGAGCGCGCATTGAATCGCGTGGAAACCCAGGTGGAGCAGGCCGTGTTGCTGCTTCCGCCCGGCCAGCGGGTGGTCAGCATGCTGGCCGATCCAGGGAGCCGCGTGCAGACGCTGACGCACGTGGCGGATCGCGTTTGCGTGGGCCGTTGCTTCAGCTATGCGAACTATGAGCCCTCCACGGCGGCCTTCCGTGTGCGCGCCTACCGGCAGAATCCGTTCGTGGTGTCGGACTACCGCGCCTCGTGCCTTATCCAGAAAGGCGGGTACGTAGTCCGGTCGAGGGACTTGCCCATATACGACATCGATGTGTGCGCCGCATCCGCAGCCCGCATTTGCGCGCTGCCGCTGCGGGCCGGCGCGACGCTGCGCAACAACAGCCTGCCTGCCGGCTCTCTGACAGGAGGCGAATAACCGATGCCGCTGCCGCTCGCCATTCCGTTGGTCTGCTGGCTGGTTGCGGTGGGCGTGTTGGCATTGCGCGGGCGCGACTTGCGGCTCGTGAATCTACTCGTGGTGAGCTTCACCTGCGTGCTGGGCCTGGCGTGTGTGGGCATCGCGCTCCAGGCGGCCGCGCGGCACACCGCGAAATACGACTTGTGGCTATACACGGCCGATATGGCGCTGGGCGCGCCGTCATTTCTGTTGGCCCGCCTCATGCGGCCGGGCGCGTTTTACACGGTGCTGGTCTGGCTGTATGATGCCATGCCCATGACGATGCTGCTGGCCTACGCAGCACACTTGCTGTGGGCCGGCAAGCCGGAGCGCGTGCTAGCGGCCTTCGCTTTGAATTTCGGTACGGGCTACTGCATCTATCTGCTCTTTCCCGCCTGCGGTCCGGGTTATGCGTTCGCCCGTTTCCCGGCTTTCGCGCCGGCGGCGCCGGCGTTGCACCCGCTGCATTTGCTCGCGCCCCCCAACTGCATGCCTTCGCTGCACATGTCGACCGCGCTGCTGGTGTGTTGGTTCCTGCGCCCCTGGCGGATTCCGCATGCGGCCGCCATGTTGAATGTGGTGCTGACCGTGCTGGCGACCCTCGCGAGCGGAGAACATTACCTGGTGGATTTGATCGTAGCCGCGCCTTTTACGGTATTCGTGTATTGCGCATCCGGGCGGCAATGGCGCGCTGGGGCAGCCTGGCTGGCGGCGGTGCTCGCGTGGTGCGGCCTGCTGCGGATCGGCGCCGCATGGATCACGGCTGTGCCCGGCGCATTCTGGGGTATCTGCGCGCTGACGGTAGGCGCCGCGTGGCTCTACTCGATGTACCCACGGTGGCTGCCGTTAACCAAAGCGAGTACGAACTGGCCGGCGGAAGCGCCCGGATAATGAAGGACGGAGGGATGGAATTGATGAGTCAAGGAAGCGCGGCCGGGTGCGTAGCGGCCTCCAGCGCACCCCGGATCGAGATCGAAGGAAAGGCGCGGACGATGGTCCGGCGCGTACAGTCGGCGCCCTGGTTGCGCGTGATTGTGGATGCCGTGTTGGTGGCGGCTATCCTGCTGGCGTCATCCAGCATCCTGGTCAGGTAAGGTCTTGTCCCGTGTCGTGTTCCTGATCACCTGTCTGCTCGGTATCTGTGTCACCGGTTGGATGGGCCTCCGCATCAGCGGCGGAGGCGACTTCAACGAATTCTATTCCGCGGCCAAACTGGCGGGCACCGGCCATATCTACGATTGGGACCGTATCCGGGAATTGGAGTCGGCCAACGGACCAAAGCCCATTCCTTTCGGCCGCCCGCCTGTTTATGCTTTACTGCTCAAGCCGCTGACGATCCTCAGCTATCGTGACGCGCGGGCGATTTGGCTGCTGCTGAGCGGGGCGGCGTTGATCGGCTTCGCGATGCTGTGGCCGGTGCGGCGCCGCGGGAAAGCGGTCATGATGTTGTGCTGGTCGTTGCCGGCAACCGTCATGCTCGTTTTCGGGCAGGACACGGCGTTCTTCCTCCTGTTCGTAACGGTGGGGCTGCGGCTCCTCCAATCCAAACGGGATTTTGCGGCAGGCCTGGTTTTCTCGTTATGCGGCGCCAAATTTCATCTGGCCCTCGGAATTCCCGTTTTTCTGCTGGCCCGGCGCAGGTGGGGAGCCCTGGGCGGCGGACTGGCGGGCGCTCTGGTCCAGTTGGCCGTTTCGTTTGCCGCGGAAGGGTGGGGATGGCCGGCACGCCTGCTGCGGCTCTCTTCGATTGGCGACTTCAGTCCGGCGCCGATGCGCATGCCGAATCTACTGGGCCTGACGCATAGCCTGCCTTTTGGCGGTTACATCGAGGCCGTGCTGGCCTTGCTGGCGCTGGCCGCGGTGTGGCTGATTGCCCGCCGCACGCCTCTCACGGTGGGAGCCACGGCGGCGGTCACCGCGGGCTTGCTGGTCAGCCACCATGCCTATATCTACGATGGCGTGCTGTTGCTGCCGGCGTGCGCGCTGGCCCTGCGGCTACCGGTTCCCCGCATGCTCCGGTATTGGGCGCTGCTGCTGTGCGTGCCGATTCCCTACGTGCTTCTGGTATTGCTGCGCGGCGGCTGGCAGGTGGCGCAGGTCAGCATCAACGGCTTCAGCCTCTCGTTGTTGGGTCTGATGGTCCTGCACGGTTTACGCAGGCAGGCACGCGCGCGGCTGTCGTGGAGGCAAGCGGCTCCGGGTCTGGCCGGCCGCACATGTTAGCTACTAGATATCTTGTTCCAGAGTTAACCTTCGTGTTATCTCTCCTAAGTGGCTGACTTGCGCAGTGCCGCGGTGGCGGCCAGATCAATCGCTTCCGCGGCGATTGTGGCGCTGCTGATCGCCTTCATGCTGTACTTCCACATCGCGAGTTATGCGTATCTGGCGTGGGCACTCGCGGGGTCGGCGGTCATCTACTTTTCGACTCGTCCCGGCTTTCGAAACATCGCTGTTACCGTAGCTCTTGCGGCGGTCTTTGCCTTCACTTACACGTTCATGAAGCATGCGCCAGTAGGTGGCTCACTGCCGGCCTTTCTCGGGTTGGGCAGCATCGCTTGTATGAGTTTCTCGGCTTTGTGGGGCGGCGGCGAACGGCGCAAGGCGAGTGTGGACGCGTGTCTGATGGCCACCATGTTCCCGTTGTTCCTGGTAATCTCCGGATTTTCACTGGCGGTCACCACGGCCGTACATCCGAAAACCTACGATCTGTTCTTATATGCGTTCGACGTGCAGTTAGGCTTGTCACCGAGCTTCCTGGTAGGCAGGCTCCTGGCCCGCTTCATCCTGATCCGCCAGATCTGCTTTAGCGGATATGAGTCGCTCCCGCTGGCTATGGCGATCGCGTTTGTGCTAGACCGCGGACGTTCGTCACGCATAGTAGTGGCGTTCACCGTCGCGGCTGCGGGCGGATTCCTGCTCTACAACCTCTGCCCGGCGGCCGGTCCGGTCCACGTATTTGGCGCGCAGTTTCCATATGGATCGCCGGCCTCGATGATGGTCCCTTACGGCTTGATCGAGATGGGGCCGGCGCCTCGCAACGCGATGCCATCGGTGCACATTGCCATGGCGTTGCTGATCCTGTGGAACTCGCGGCGTTGGGCGGCGGTGTGGCGCGTTCTGGCGGGCGCGCTGGTGACCGTGACAGTGCTGGCGACCTTGGGATTCGGCGAGCACTACCTGGTGGACCTCCTGGTGGCGGTGCCTTTCGCATTGTTGGCGCAGGGCGTAGCGGCAACTGGCCTGCCATGGGACAGCCGCGTGCGAGTGGCCGCGGTCGGCGGGGGCGGCCTGGTGGTGCTCGCCTGGATCTGGTATCTGCGGCTGCCTGTGCCGCCGCTCTACGCGAACGGTCTGTGGGCCTGGGAGCTTCTTCTGCTGACGGCGGTGCTGGCGGTGTGCGTGGAGTCGCGCCTCCAGCGCGCGGGACGGCCTGCGCGTGCCGCGGCTCTCATCACCGAGGGTGAACTGCTCGCCACGCAGCCTGCCGGCCTATAGCCCAAACACAAACGGCTTGCCGTGTTCCAGGCGGAGATAGCGCACTTCCGGCGCGCGCAGGGCGAGGGAGGCGCGAAACTGGCCGGGGTCCACGGAATTGTCGGGGAACATATCGTAGTGGCAGGGCACGGCGGCCTTGGGCTGAATCTGCGCCGCTAGCAGCGCGGCTTCGTAATGCGACAGATTGTTGAAGCCGCCGTTGATGCAGGTGATCATCATGTCCGGATGATGTTTGGCGGCCGAGACCAGCAGTTCTGTGTAGTCAGTGTCGCCGGTCATGTAGATGCGCGGTCCCTTGCCGAATTGGAAGACGAAGCCCATGTGGTTCAGATCGGTCGAGTCGGTGGGCAACGCGAAGGTGCCGTGAATGACGATGTCGCGAAACTCGATTTCGCACGACGGCCAAGCCGGCACAATCCGGCCGCTCTCGATGCCGTGCGCGCGGAACACGTCGCAACTCGGGTGCGGTCCGACGAATTGCGTAGTGTCTTTGTGGCGCAGGCGCTCGATCGTGGCGGGGTCGGTGTGGTCCTGATGGTTGTGGGTGCAGGCGAATACATCCACATTCACCTCTTCGGGCGGAATCAGCACGGGAATCTGGCGGTCGAGATTGATGCCGGAATCCAGGTAGGCTTCGTGGCAGGAATTGGTCAGGTACAGGTCGGTGGCGAGCAGCGTGCCTTCGGGGGTCTTGAAGATGTAGCCGTTCTGGCCAAGCCACCAGATGGCCACCGTGTTGCGCGAGACGGGGAAGTCGCGGATCTCCTGCATCAGGCTCATGAGGCTCATTGTGGCAAGGCGCGCGGGCGCTTGCAAACGCGCCGGAGTTGCGCCACATTGAGAGCATGCCGATACCGGTGGATGTGCTGCGCGTCGTGTTGGGGCTGTTATGCCTGTTTTTCGCGCATTTTCTAGGACGCGCGATCGTGCGTATGCGCCGTGGCCAACGCGCGCGCAGCATGTACGGCTGGCTGCTCCGCACGGTAATCACGGCCGGCGCAGTGCTGTGGCGGCGCGGGCTGGACAATATCTCGATCGTGATCCTGACTTTGGCCGCGGCGGCGCTGGTGGTGGGCGTCTGGGACGAGCAGCGGCCGAAGCCCCAGGAGGATCTGACGAAGGAGATCTTCGGGGGATCTTGACGCGCTTTATGGTCTCGCCTCGGCCGGCACCCTTACGAGAATCGCTTTGAATATCTCGCTGGCTGCCGCGAGCGCAGATGCCGCCTCTTCCCGCTCTGGCTCGTCCGCTTCGCCGGGATAGCGGAACTTCCACGCGTATTCCGAGAGAGGCGCGGCTTGGGTGGCTACCGCTTCCAAACTGCTGTCCAGGGCTGCGCACCGTTGTCCGATTTCCTCAAGGTTATGGGTCTTTCGGAACGGTATGTCATGCCAGGCGAGAAACGCCTTGAGGCTCTTTTCGGCAACCTGCTGGCTATGGAACAACACATCACCCCATAGAGCTTCAGCCGGGGCTGACATCTCGTATGCGGCCGCCTTGAGGTCTAACTGCGCTTTTGCGAGCCAGGCGCGAACATCCTGTAGCCGGGCGTCCTCAGCCCCCATGCAACAGTCGCCCTTCCCGCAGCACGATACCCGGCAGAGACGCTCGTAGCGTGCGCCGGTCCTCGAAGTACGAATGCGTGCAGACAAGCACGTCGGCTGCGATACCCGTACCGCGGAGGGTCTCATACGCCAACCGGCTTCGGCGCTGTGGGGGAGGGGAGTCGTCTCTGACCACCAGCAATAGGTCGTAGTCGCTGTCGGGTCCTGCCTCGCCGCGGCTCGCGGAGCCGAACAGATAAATGCGCTCTGGAGCGTACGCCGCCACAAGGCGACGCACCACCTCGGCCAAGGCGGTATCGTCCGCCACCGGAGTCCTAAATTTCGTCGCCGCCTCTGTCGCCATGCGTCGCCTCCATTAGTTTGCCACAGAGGCGCGTCCAGTGTCCCCGGGTCAGAACCGCGTGACTTCGGTGAAGTGAAATCCGCGGACCTTCATCGCGGGCACCACCATATCGAAAGCTTCTTCGCCTGAAGCGCGCACCGCGGGCGACAGCGCTTCGACGTTCGACAACATTTCCGGCAGCGCTTGATTGAAGCGGAAATTGCGCACGCCGCGCGCGATGTGGCCGTCTTCGATCAGGAACGTGCCGTCGCGCGTCATTCCGGTCATGATCTTCTCGTACGGATCGACCTCGCGGATGTACCACAGCCGCGTCACCAGGATGCCGCGGTCCGTCGAAGCGACCATGGCGTCGATGGGCGTTTCGCCGCCCGCGATGACGATGTTCATGGGCGCCTCGCCGTATTCGTTGGGCAGCGGGAAGCCGTGTCCCGTGGGTGCCGCGCCCGCCGCGTGCGCGGCTTGCCGGCAATAGGCGATCTCGCGCACCACGCCGCGATCGGCCAGCGCCAGCTTGCGCCGCGGGACGCCCTCGCCATCGAACGGCGGACCGGCTTGCAGCGGATGGCAGGCATCGTCGTCGATCGAGATATTCTCGCCGAACAGCTTTTCGCCGATGCGGTCGCGCAGGAAGCTGCGGCCATCGGCAATCGCGGTGGCGCTGAAATCGCCGAACATCTGGCCGGCCAGGTCCAGCACGGCGGCCGGCTCCAGAATCACGGTGTAAGCTCCCGGCGGCAGTTCCAGCGGGTCGCGCGATGCTTGCGCTTTGCTCGCTGCGCTCAACGCCATCGCCGCGGGATCGAGATCGTGGTGCGAACAGGCGCTGCCCTTGGCCCAGCCGGAGCTATCGGCGGCCATGGCAGTAATGGAGAACTGCGCCATCGTCTCCGGATAGTAGGCGAAGACGCCGCGCGAGTTCAGCAGGGCGAAAACGGTCTCGGCTGTCGAATAGATGCCGGCGGCGGTCTGTCCGGCGGATTCCACGATGCGGATCGCTTCGCCGACAGCCTGCGCGCGCTCGGCGGGAGTCACGCAGGCAGTCACGGCGTGCCAGCGATGCAGATCGGGTACGGGCGCGGGTTCCACGAGCGGCAGCAAATCCGGATCGGGCTCCTGCAGCCTGGTCAACGCAGCGGCTTCGGCCACCACCTGTCGAATCGAGGCGTCATCCAGCAGATTGGTAGTGGCGCGCGCGGTGCGTCCCCCGGTCTGCAAGCGCACGGAGACGTGCACGCTGCGCTCGGCGACGTTTTGATGAATCGCGTTGTTGGCGAAGCGCGTGAGCGCGCTCGACCCGCCGGTGACGATAGCCTCGGCGTCCGCGATGCCCAAGGCGCGCGCAGCATCGGCCACGCGATCGAAGATAGCCTGGCAGCGTGCGGCATCAATCAGCATAGGCGCCCCCGATTTTGATGCGGCGAAAGCGCGCGGGGCTGGCACCGTGGCCTGTGCCCATGACCTGCTCCGGCTGGCCCTTGCCACAGTTGGGCGTGCCCCACAGCCTCCAGTGCTCGGGTCCGGCGATGGCCTCGCATGCATTCCAGAACTCCGTGGTGATGCCGCTGTAGCTCGGATTCTTCAGCATGCGGACGCGCTTGCCGTTGCGAATCTCCCACCCGATTTCGCAGCCGAACTGGAAGTTGTAGCGCTTGTCGTCGATCGACCAACTCCGGTTGGTCTCCATATAGACCGCATGATCCGTGCCGCCGAAGACTTCGTCGAGCGACTGGCGGCCGGGTTTCAGGCTCACGTTCGTCATGCGGATCAGCGGCATACGCGACCAGCCGTCGGCGCGCATGGTGCCGTTGGAGCGCGTCTCGCCCACCGCCGCCGCGGTCTCACGCGAGGTCATGTAGCCGGTAAACAGGCCGTCGCGGATGATGTCCGTCGATTGCGCGGGCACGCCTTCATCGTCGAACGCGAAGGTGCCCAGGCCGGGACCGTGTGCGGGGCGCGCGTCGCAAACCACGTTGACGATCTCCGATCCGTAGCGCAGCCGGCGCAATTGGTCGAGCGTAAGAAAACTCATGCCGGCGTAATTGGCCTCACTGCCCAGCACGCGGTCGAGTTCGATGGGATGGCCGACTGACTCGTGGATCTGCAAGCCCAGTTGCGAGCTGTCGAGGATCAGGTCGAATTCGCCCTCGGGGCACTGATCGGCGGAATGCAGCGCCACGGCCTCTTCGGCGATGCGCGGCGCGTTGGCCGCCAGGTCCCATTCGTCGATGAGTTCGTAGCCTTTGAGCTGATGCTGGCCGCCGAAGGAATTGGGATAAGAGCGCTTCTGGATTTCGCCGTCTTTGTAGGCCAGCGCCGCGTAACCCACGCCGCTCAGGTAGCGCGTCTGGTCGATCACGCTGCCGAGCGAGGACGCGAAGATCTGGCGGCGGCGCTCGAAGCTCATCGCGGCTTCCGCCAGCGTCACGCCCGGATTGCGCCGCAGTTCGCGATCGACCTCGAGCAGCAGCGCCACGTTGCGATCCACCGGGATCGTGAACGGGTCGACCTTGATGGGCGAGACCCAAGTGGCCTCGTACTTTTCTTCGGGCGCGAGCGTCACATCGTGCTTCTTGGCGAGCGTGCCGGCGCGCGCGATTTCAAGCGCGAGTGCGGCGGCCGAGTGGATGCCCTCGCGGGTTAGATCGTCGGTGGCGGCGAAGCCCCAGCAGCCTTGCGCCAGCACGCGAATCGCGAGGCCCATGGAAACGCCGCTCGAAACATGCGCGGCTTTGCCGTTCTTGGTGGCAACTTGGCGATCATGAATTTCCATCACGCGCGTGTCGGCGTACGCGACGCCGGAATGCATGGCCGCGTCGAGGGCGTCCAGGGCGATTTGCTTCATACGGTCTGCCTACCAGATTACGCCACGGCGGATTACAGCCGCATCTCTTGCCCGATGCGCTCGATCGCAATCCGCTCGGGCTCGCGGCCGGCCGCTCCGTAGAGCCGCTCGATCGGCTCGCGCCGCGGTTCGCGGCTCAGCGCAAAGGTCTGGTGATGCACTGGCAGGAAGATGTCCGCCCCGGCGTCATTACCCATCTGCCAAGCCTGCTCGGGCGTGCAGTGGAAGCGAATCCAGGGATTGTACGCGCCTACGGGCATGATTGCCAGGTCGATGCGCCGTGAGCTGCGCAGCGCGCGGAAGGCAGTGGTGGCTGCGGTGTCGCCGCCGAAGAGCACGCGATAACGGTCCGCTTCAATCAGGTAGCCGTTGTAACCGCGATAGGTGTCGTGCTGCATGCGGGCGCCCCAGTGGTTCACCTCGAACGCCTGAATGCGCAGCGGGCCGACGCGCGTGTGCTCGCCCCAGCCCAGCTCCTTCACGGCAGCGTAACGGTTCACGCGCAGCAGGTCGCTGGTTTTGGCGGCGGTCACCACGGTGGTCGATGGGCTTTCCAGTGCGCGCAGCGTGGCCAGGTCGAAATGATCCATGTGCGCGTGCGAGAGCACAATCAGGTCGATCTTCGGTAACTGGCCGACGCGCAGGGCCGGCGCCACCAGGCGCTTCATGCCCACGGTCATCGGTCCGAAGTTCAGGCCGATGCGCTTGCCCAGCACCGGATCGGTCAGCACGGTCATGCCATCGATTTTCAGCAGCACGCTGCTGTGCCCCAACCAGGCCGCATACAAACCTCGATCATGCCAAAGGATCGGATTGGGACGTTCCGGCGCGGGTGTGATAGGATAGCCTCACTACATTCGATGCGGGCAGGCCCGCGCGCGTTGCGCGGCATCCTCGTGACTCGCATACAAGGAGGGTGAAAATGAATCGCTTAATGACGGCTCTGCTGGTGAGTGCGGCCTTAGCCGCACCCGTGTTGGCCCAGGACGCGCTTCCGGACACACTGGTGAAGCACTGGAAGACTTCCAAGAAGTACATGCTGGCGCTGGCAGACCAGATGCCGGCCGCGGATTACGGCTTCAAGCCGAGTCCCGAAGAAATGAGCTTCGGCCAGCAGTTAGCGCATATCGCGCAAGCGAATGCGTACTTCTTTTCCACTATTTCGGGCCAAAAGAGTCCGATCTCGAAGCCCGCGAATTACGACAAGGCTACCGTTGAAAAACTGCTGAACGATTCCTACGATTTCTGCATCGCCTCGCTCGAAGGCTTGACGCCGGACAAGTTGCACGCCACCTACGATGCAGAAGGCCAGAAGATGGCCGGCTTCGAGATCCTGCTGCTGGCCACCGATCATACCGCGCATCATCGCGGCCAAGTGATCGTCTACCTGCGGTCCAAGAACATCAAGCCCACGGAGTATCAATTCTGAGCATTCCGGCGCTGGTGGCCGCCTTCTACGACCGGATCTGGAACGCCGGCGATCTGGCGGCCGCATCGGAATTGCTCAGCGAAGACATGGTGTTCCGCGGCTCGCTGGGCGCGGAGCTGCGCGGTCGGGCGGCGTTTCTCGGTTACGTGCAGGCGGTGCGCGGCGCGTTGTCAGGCTATCGTTGCGACATCCTGGAGTGCGTGGCGGAAGGGCCGCAGGCATTTGCCAAGATGCGTTTTTCCGGCGCGCACGCAGCACCGTTCCGCGGCCATCCGCCGACGGGCCTGATTCTCGAGTGGCAGGGCGCGGCGTTGTTCCGCATCGATGGAACCACGATAGCTGACATCTGGGTGCTAGGCGATCTGGCCGCGTTAGACGCGATGCTCGCGCGGAATCACGCTACCGTTTGAGTTTCTCGCGGATCAAATCCTCGATATCGCCCAGCTTGTCGCCCAACAGATTCAATTTACGCGAGACGCCCTGGATCTCCGATTCGGCGCGGCGGTTCACTTCGTAATCGAGTTCACTACGCAGGCGGTCCTTTTTGTCCTGGCGGTTCTGGCTCATCATGATCACCGGCGCCTGGACGGCGGCCAGCATCGATAAGAACAGATTGAGAAGGATGAACGGGTAAGGATCCCAGGCCTGTCCGCCCAGCCGCACATTGATCAAGGTGTAGATGCTCAGCACCACGCTGAAAGCGATGATGAACGTCCACGATCCACCGAAGCGCGCCACGCTGTCGGCCACCCGTTCGCCCGTGGTGGCGCCTTCCTCGATCACGTCATTGGGATTGCGCGTGGTGCGGGTGCGCACCAGTTGCTGCGCGGCGTGAAACTGGCGGCCCAGCACCGTGAGCATATCCATGCCGGCGTGCGGCTTGCGTTCCAGCAAAACCTGGATGTCGTTGCGATCGACTTCCACGCAGGCCGATTCCTCCACTGCGAACGCGTCGGTCTGATGGGGGGTCTCGTCGAGCATCGAGGCGAAACCGAAAAACTCGCCATGACCCGGTTCGTCTACGATCACTTCCTGGTGATCGTCGTCCACCGTGGTCAGGCGGATTTTACCGGACACCACCACGTACGCCCGCCCGCCGGGATCCCCCATCTTGTAAATCCGCTCGCGTGGTGCGAACCTCTTGAGCTCGACCTGAGATCCGAGCACGGCCCGCTCGTCGGAATCCAACAGAGCGAAGAGAGGCACGTCTTGCAGTACTTCGGGGTTGCACGCCATCAGATCACCTCCGGAGATTGCCGCGCCGGGCCGCGCGTCTTATTCGACCACGCCCAGGATTTCGTCCTCTTTCAGGATCAGGTAATCCTCGCCGCTGAGCTTCACTTCCGAGCCGGAATACTTGCCGAATAGAATGCGGTCGCCGGCCTTCACGTGGGGCGGCATGCGCTCGCCGGTCTCCAGCAATTTGCCGCTGCCCACGGCGACCACTTCTCCCTGTTGCGGCTTTTCCTTGGCGCTATCCGGGATGATGATGCTGCCGCGCTTGGTTTCGCCCTCTTCCAGGCGTTTGATGACCACACGATCGTGTAACGGACGTAGTTCCATTGTGAGTTGTTCTCCTATCGTTGAAATTATAACCGCAAGGCGCTAATTCAGAATCTCGGCCAGGCAGTGTCCCACCGACCCGCTGGGCGTCTCCACGTCGAGATAGGTGGCCAGTGTCGGCGCGATATCGTTTACCGCAATATTGCGATTGTAGCGTCCCGCTTTGATGCCCGGTCCCATGAAGATCACCGGCACGTGCGTATCGTAGCCGAAAGTTGTGCCGTGCGTGGTGCCGCGCGATCCATACAGCCAATACGGCTCGAGCAGCACGTAGAGATCCGGACTGCGCGGCGCGTAGTAGCCATTCATCACCAACCGGCCCACGTCCGCGTCCATCGCCACGCCGCTGGCCAGCAGTTCGCCCGGGTAGGCGCGAAACACGTGCGCCACGCGGCGCGCCGCCTCGGCTGCCACGCGGTCTACCTGCGCTTCATCGAGCTTCTTATCGCGCATCAGTTCGCGGTTGAAATAGTAGGCCGTGTCGCCCGGCGTGATGATCCATTTGCCTTCGCCGAAGTGCTCGTCCAGGGCCGTTTCCACGGCCTTCCGCACGACTCCCGCCGGCATGCGCCCCCCCGGCATTTTGCGCGCTACGTTCACTTCGGGCACCGGCGCTACGCCGTGATCGGCCGTCATCACCACCAGCACGTTGCTCATCCCCACCACCGAATCGATGTACTGGAACAGCTTGCCGAATACGCGATCGGTCTGGATCGACATCTCCCGCACCTCGGGCGAATCCGGACCATCCGCGTGGCCCACGTAATCGTTGGCCGAAAAGCTGACCGCCAGCAAATCGGTGGCGTCGCGCTGCCCGAGCTTCTCATTTTGAATGGCGCGCTCGGCGAAGCTCTCCACCAAGTCGTTGCCGAAGGGACTAGCCTCGAGTGCGGCGTAAACCGAATTGTCCGACGGCAGCGTGTGATTCAGCCAATGCGCGCCGCGGAAGCCATCCGCCGGACGCGTATCGTTGTAGCTTTTCACCCATGCAGGCAGATCGGCAAAGTAGAACGTGCTGCTGACGAAGCTGCCGGCCTTTGGATCGAACCAGTAGGCGCCGTCAGCCATGTGCCCCGCCGGCAGGATCGCGCTGCGGTCCTTAAGCGAGATGCCGACCACCTTGCTGCCCTTACGCGCCATCTTCAACTCGTCGCCCACGGTGCTGACCAGCAGCCGCCGCGGAGAGGCGCCCGTGCCGGCCGCGCCCAACATCTGTACGGAATCGTCGCTCACGCTGGTGACCACTTTGCCTGCCTCGCGGTCGAACCATTCGTTGCCAACGATGCCGCTCATGGCCGGCGTCGCGCCGGTGAGGAAGGTGCTGTGGCCCACCGCGGTCACCGTGGGGTAATGTTCGTAGCGGGCGTTGGTGAAAACCGCGCCCTGGGTCAGCAGGCGATTGAAGCCTTCGCGGTACTCGCCGCGAAAGCGTGTCAGGTAATCGTAACGGAACTGGTCGACCACAATGGCGACCACCAGCTTGGGAGGCGCGGGCAGAGCTTGCGCGGTGAATAGGATTGCGAGGAGGCCAGCCAGGCTGGCCGCGCGGAATTTAGCCATCCTCTTGAGGATAGCCGATGTTTTTCGGATGCCGGGATCTAATTTGCGCGGCTCTTGCGGCGGCCGCGCACCTTCCAGACGATCGCGGCCAATCCGCCCGCCATTAATGCGATACTGCCCGGCTCGGGCACTCCCGAAGCCGGCATCCCGTCGCCGGTCATCTGGGCGATGCCGCTAAGTCCGTAACTACCGGATAAAAACGACGAGTTGCCGATCAGGAAATAAGATACGCTGCTGTCCAAGCCTACTGTCGCCCAGAAATCCTGCGGCGCCGTTCCGCTGAGGGTGCCCTCCGGCAGCGACAAAGAGGCCGCGAGAAACGGAGTGAAGCCGTAGTCGCTGAGCGTGAAAGTAAACATCATGTAGTCCGGGCCGGTGCTCGAATCCTGGATCGTCATTGAGGCATCGTCGGAAGTGAAGGTCAGCCCGCGCATGGTCAATTGCACATCGCCGGAGACATCATAGGTGGCTGAATCTGTGTCAGTGGCGACTGGAATCGCATTCCCGTCGATGGTGCCCGTGAATTCGAACGAGTCGCCTGCCAGGGACAATGGATCTGTGCCCGACTCCAATGGCCCAAGCACGCCAACCATATCGAACGTGAGAATACTCGCCTGAACGGGTAACACCGCGGCTAGAGCGATTAGTATAAGTGCACTTAGCTTCATGAGTCTCGACCTGGCAATACAGCGCCTGTGACTATGTTTGCGTGAGTTATCGGCGAAGTCAATGAACCTGCGTACTGGAACTCATTGATCAGCCAAACGGTACCTATGCTTTGCTGGTACGTACTGGCTCTGCCGTCGATAATTCCAGCTATTCGGCGCGCGCTATTACTGCCGGGTGTAGGGAAGCTCAGCACTGGGCTGCGTGAATTGGCGATCCGCCGCGCACGCTATGATGAAAAAATGACTAGTGCAGATCCGTTGCCCGCCCTCTCCGCCGAGGCTGTTATCGATACGGAGCGCCAATTTGTGCTGCCGAACTATAGCCGCTATCCCCTGGTAGTGCATCGCGGCAAGGGCTGCTACATCTACGACCTGAACGGAGCCCGTTATCTGGATTTCATCACCGGCATCGGCGTGAACGCGCTGGGCCACGCGCATCCGCGGATTGTGAAGGTGATTCGCGAGCAGGCCGCGCTGCTCATCCATTCCTCGAATTTGTATTACCACGAGTACCAGGGACCGCTGGCGAAGCGTCTGGCGGAGACCAGCGGCCTCGAGCGCACGTTCTTCACCAACAGCGGCACCGAGGCCATGGAAGGTGCGCTCAAGATGATCCGCTCACATGGCAACCGCGTGGGAGGCGGCAAGCACGAGATCATCTCCCTCGATAATTCGTTCCACGGGCGCACGCTGGGCGCGCTTTCGATCACCGGCCAGCCGAAATACCGCCGCGATTTCGAGCCGCTGCCACCGGGCGCGCGCTTCGTGCCGGCTAACGATATCGCCGCGCTGGAAGCCGCGTGCAGCCCGTCGACTGCCGGCATCGTGCTGGAGATGATTCAGGGCGAAGGCGGCATTTATCCCGTCACAAATGAGTATGTCCACAAAGCGCGCGAGCTGGCCGATCGCCACAACGCTCTGCTGGTCTTCGACGAGATCCAATGCGGCGTGGGCCGCTCCGGAACCTATTTCGCCTACCAGCGCGTCACGCCCCCGATTTTGCCGGACATCATGGTGACCGCTAAGCCGCTGGCCTGCGGCCTGCCGCTCGGCGCCATCGTCGCCAACGAGAAAGCCGCCGCCACCATCGCGCCGGGCATGCATGGTTCCACCTTCGGCGGCAGCGCACTGGCCTGCCGTGTGGCGCTCGAGTTCTTCGATATTCTGGACGGCTTGCTGCCCGCCATCCAACGGGTGGGCGGCTACTTCCACGTGATGCTGAGCGATCTCGCCCGCAAGCACGGCTTCGTCAAAGAAGTGCGTGGCTTCGGCCTGATGATCGGCGTGGAACTGGAAATTCCCGGCAAGCAAATCGTGCTGGACGCTATGGCCGACGGCCTGCTGATCAACTGCACGCACGATACCGTGTTGCGTTTCCTGCCGCCGTTCATTGCGACCGAACGAGATGTGGATAGCGCCATCAAGACGCTGGCCAAGGTTTTCGCCAAACAGAAAGGAGCGGCGGCATGACGAAAGCGTTGTTGCTTTGCGCCGCGCTGGCCGCGCCCGCGATCTGTTGCGCTCAATCCGGATGGATTAGCCTGTTCGACGGCAAGACCATGGCGGGCTGGGACGATCCGCGGCAGAAGACTCCGCCCGGCGATGCCTGGACCATTGCCGATGGCTGCCTGAAGGCCAATCGCAATCCCCGCATCACCGAAGACCTGTTCAGCAAAGGCCTGTATCGCGATTTCGAACTGGCCTGGGAGTGGAAGGTGGCGCCAGGCGCGAATAGCGGCGTGAAGTATCGCATCCAGGACCATGTCTTCCTGGCGCATCACATGACGGGCCGCTTCGAAGACCTGGTGAATTTCTCGCTCCAGAACCGGCCGGCCGGAAGGCCCGATCGCGGCCAGGATTACGTGGTCGGATTCGAATACCAGATGCTCGATAACGCCCGTAACTCAGACGCGCGGGTCGGCGGCACGACCCACCAGGCGGGCGCGCTGTACGACATCGTGGGTCCGGAGAAAGACGTGACGCATCCCGCCGGCGAGTTCAACGAATCGCGCCTGATCGTGAAGGGCAATCATGTGGAGCATTGGCTGAACGGCGTGAAGGTAGTGGAAGCGGATCTCGATTCGCCGCAAGCTGCCGAACACATCGCGCACCGCTGGGGGCAGGGAACGCCGGTCACCATCGACCTGACGAAACAGCCGAAAAAGGAGTGCCCGATATCATTACAGAACCACGGCGGGGACACCTGGTTCCGCAACATCCGCATCCGCAAACTGGATTAGTGGGGCAGGCTCTCAGCCTGCAAGCGGCCTCGCAGGCCGCTCACTCTAACCGAGCCAAGTGATGCGACAAATGTCGATCCGGCAGCAGCAGAATCTCTTCAGTGTGCGCGCGAGCCGCGGCCTGTCCGCCGAGAGCCAGCTCCAGCATCGCGGCGGTCTCCGGCGAACCAGTTTTCGCAAGCGCACTCTGCGCCCGTGCCCGCCAATCCGCTTCCTGGTAACCGGGAAGTTTCCGCGCCGCGCGCCAAGCCCAAGCCAAATCCGCGGACGAGGCCACCCGCTGCCAGCGCGTATTCGCCTCCGCCGAGCGGCCGCAGCGCGAGTCCACCTCTCCCAGCAAATACTGTGTGCGAGGCGCATCCACGAAAGGCGGCATGCCATCCCGCGTGAAAGGCAAACCCGCCACTTCCGCCCCGATACCATTGACGATGCCGAGCGCCGCATCGCACCGGCCCGCCTGCGCCTCGTTCAGCGCCTGCATCGCTTTCACTTCCACCCACACCTCGCGCACATTCGTGCCGCCCTCTTCGCGCACGAAGAAACGATCATGAAAAAGCGCGAGGGCCGGCTCGAATTCGCCCGCCTCCGCGCGCACCAGCGCCAGCGAGTAAACCAACTCGGTGGGCATATTCGCCATATCCGGATATTTCTCGAGCGCCGCCGCCAACTCGCGCGCCGGCCGGCCCATCAGGCTGAGCGCCGCATCCAAGCCCTCGTACAATTTCAAATTGAGCGGATCGATGGGCAGGCCCTCGCGGAAAGCCTCCACCGCGCCGTTCCAATCGTGCTTCTCGCGCAGTAGCGCCAGCCCGATATCGGCATCCAGCACCGGAATTGCCGCGTGCGCCCGCCGCGCGGTGCTCCATTCGGCGAGCGCCAGGTCAGTAAGTCCGCGCGCGAAATATTGGGTGCCGAGCAGATAATGTGCCGTCATATCGCCGGGATTGGCGCGCAGCGCATCGTGCAGCACTTCCAAATCTTCCGCGCGGCTTGGGAAGACGTAGAGCGTCGCCAGTTTTTGCGCCGCCTGGTAATCCGCGTCGGGCGATTCACCCAGCTCCTCGCGGCAATAACCGCGATAGTAGGCAACCAGCGGATGCTGTTGCGGCAACACCGCGCCCGGCTCGGTCTCGCTTGCGGGCACTGCCGGAAAATCACGCCCGAGCAGCTCCAGAGCACGCCGGTACAAGCCCAGCCGCATATACTCCGCGGCGATTCCGAGCACGCGGTCCGGATCGGCCGCCAGGAAACGCAACAGCGCCGGATCGCGGCCCTTACCCGCGTCCCATTCAAGGAACGGGCTGGGCGCACCTTCGGGTGCGGCGTCGACCGCGTGACCCAACGCGCGTTCCAGCGCAATGCTCTCTTCTGCCGCCCGCAGATCGCTCTTGGCTTCGTGCAGAAATTCGAGCGCGGCCTCGCGTTCGCCGCTGCGCGCCAATAGTTCGCCCAGCTTCAAACTGGCCGCGGCTCGGAACGACGGCATCCGTGCCGCCGATTCATACGCCAACCGTGCACGCGCGAAACCGCCCGCGCCATCGTAAGACAGCCCTAGATAATACGCGATCTCCGGATTCGACGTAGCGCGGGCTTGGGCGGACTTGAGGTACGGGATGGCTTCGTCGTAGCGTTGCAGGCTGGCGAGCAGCCGCCCCGCGGCGAAGCTCAGTTCGAAATCGCCCGGCGCACGGCGCAGCCCTTCCTGGTAAGACTGCAGCGCCAGCAACAACTCGCCCTGCAATTCGTGATCGGTGCCCTGCTCGAGCGCGTCGCCCCCGGGCAGATGCGGCTGCGGCCCGATTTGGATTTCCGGCTTCGGCGTCCAGTCGTAGCGGCCCTCGGTATGCCGCATCAGCACGTGCCCCTTCGCGTCACGCAACTCGAAGGTGTATGGCGCCTGGGCGGCGTTCTTGACCTCGTGCGACCAGATATGCTCGGGCGCCAGATCGGCGGTCTCCTCGAATGCTAACTTCGCATTTTGCAGAATGCGCAGCGAAGCTTGCGGGATCGCGTGGTTGGCGTTGAACGAGGCCGTCACCGTGTCCGCGTGACGCTCGAGGTTCAGCACGCCATCCAGGTTCGCACGCGCGATGCCGCCGATGCCGCGCACCGGCATCCAGTATTCGGAAAAACGGATCGTCTGCCGCGGCTCCAGAAACGCGTAAGTTTCCTGGTTGCGGAACAGGCCCGCCTGCACCTCCACGTAGGCGCTGTTGTTATCCGACAGCGTGCGCCGCCAGTCGAGGCCGTCAGCATCCACGCCCCACGACCAGATCTTCTTGGCGGGTAGCTCCGCGTAGTCGGCATAGTGTACCGTGCCGGTCTTGGTGTCCGGACGCCACACGCCCATGAACGGCTCGCGGCTGCCATGTACGAAGCGCGACACCGGACCATCGGTCTGGTTGTGGATGATGCTGAGATCCTTGCCGGTAGAATCGACCGGCCAGGTGTCCACGTCCGTGAAGCCGTGGCTCGCGGTGAAGCGCATGGGATAGCAGATCTCGGAATCGTCCTTTACCTCGACGCCCGCATTGTTCCACCAATAAAAACGATGCCGCACGTCGGCGCGATTGTTCAGCGTGACATGCTCTTCGAGCACCGTGCTGCCCGGCCGCAGGCGCAATTCGACCTGCCACTCCATGCCGTAGACCCGATCGATATTGCCGACCCAGACCGACGCGCTGCCGTCCGCGTGCCGTGCGAAGCTGTAGCGCACCGGCGACATCGACACCCAATTGTGCGATACCGGAAAATTGAACTCGATGCCGAAGGCCGCCCACGCGCCGCGATACCCGATGTCGGCCTTCTTGATCGATGGGTTGGCGTAGAACATCGCTTGGCCGCTGAGCTTGTCGATGCACGTGTATAAGTGGCCGCCGATATCCGGCAGCACGGAGCATTTCAGATATTCGTTTTCAAGATACACGGCGCGCCAGGCTTGTGAGACGCGATGATTGGTCAGATTCTCGCGCAACGTGTAGGGATAGCTGAATCGGCCCGTGGAAAAGGCGTCGAAGGGCGGATTGCGGTCGGGCGCCGCTTCTTCGTAAGTAGGCAGCGTGAGCGTCGCCTGCCAGACGCGGACTTGCGCTTGGGCAGCAGGCAGGGCAAGCGCGACGAGCGCAACACTCAGATGGCGGCTGCGAGCGATGGTGTGCACGGTTTCCTCAAAAGCGCAAAGGGGCGCGTTTCTCCGCGCCGCCGTATAAGACAGCAACTCCGCAGACTCAAGCGGCGCGAGGCGACCCGTTTTGCGCTAGTTCCTCAAATGCCGGTTATACCATCGGGCAGCCCCCACTGCGATAACGCAATGCGCCGCGCGTCGGCATGCCGCTAGGCGATATACTCGGAGCTTCTGATCCGATATGCGCCTTCGCACCCTTCCGGTTTTTCTGGCCTTCCTGGCGATGGGTTTCGCCGATGCCGTGGGGCCCTTCGTCAGCCTCGCCAAGAATGAGTTTCAACTCAGCAATGCCGTCGCTTCGCTGATCCCCTTCGTGGGATTCAGCATGTTCGGATTGCTCTCCATCCCAGTGGGTGTTTTCCAGGATCAGCGTGGCAAGAAGTTCGTGCTGATGCTCGGCCTGCTGGTGGCGTTTGCCGGGCTGCTCAACGCCGCCTTCGGGCTCTCTTCTTTCGGAAGTTTTCTGATCACCGTGCTGCTGCTGGGCGCAGGCGCGGCCATCCTCCAGGTCTCCGGCAATCCCATCATGCGCGATGTCTCCGGCGAGGGCAAGTACGCGCGCAATCTGTCGCTCGCCCAGTTCGTCAAAGCCATCGGGTCACTGTCGGGACCGATGATCCCGGTCATCGCGGCTAAATACTTCGGCGTCAGTTGGAAGGTGATTTTCCCCATTTATACGATCGCGCTGCTGGTGGCCATCGTGGCCGTCGCCGGCCTGCACGTCGACGAAAAAAAGAGCGAACATCGCGCCGCCACCTTCCGATCCTGCCTGTCGCTGCTGTCGAATCCTTACGTGCTGATGATGGTGGCGGCGATCTTCTTCTACGTCGGCGCCGAAGTATCCGTCAGCGCGGGCATCCCGTTGTATCTGAAAGAGCGCTTCAATATCGACATCAACAAGGTCGGGCTGCTCGGCACCGGCCTGTTCTTCACCGCGCTCACCATCGGCCGCTTCTCCGGCGGAGTCATTCTCAATTGGATGGCGCCCCGCAAATTCTTCCTGGTCACCTGCGGCGTCTCGGTGGTCGCCCTGCTGGGGATGTTCGTTCCCGACCGGACCCTCGCCATTTCGTGCTTCTTCCTGGCCGGCCTGGGATTCGCCAACATCTTTCCGCTGGTCTTCGCCATCGCCGTGGACGCCATGCCGGAGCATACCAACGAGCTATCAGGCTTGATGGTCACCGCCATTCTGGGAGGCGCCTGTCTGCCGCCGCTGATGGGCTTCATCGCCGATCGCAGCTCAGTCGAGATCAGCTTCCTGGTGCCGCTCGCGGCTATTCTGTACAACACCTGGACGGCGATTAAGAACCGCCGCGTGGCGCTCGCCTGAAACGATCATGCTCAATTACTCGAATGATAATCGCGTGGTGATGACGCTGGATGCCGGCGGCACCAACTTCGTTTTCTCGGCGATGCAGGCCAACCGTCCGGTGGTCGATAGCTTCGCGCTGCCCGCCAACGCCGATCACCTGGAGCGTTCGCTCGCTAACATCGTCGCGGGTTTCCGGCAGGTCCAGAAGCAGGTGCCAGCGCCGCCCGCGGCCATCAGCTTCGCCTTCCCGGCGCCGGCCGATTATTTCAACGGCATCATCGTGAGTCCGGGCAACCTGCCTGCGTATCGCGATGTGGCGCTCGGGCCGATGCTCGCCGATGTGTTCGGTCTGCCCACTTATATCAATAATGATGGCGATCTGTTCGCGTACGGCGAAGCTACCGCCGGATTCCTGCCCTACGTGAACGCGCTGCTCGAAAAGGCCGGCAGCCCCAAGCGCTATCGCAACCTGTTCGGCGTCACGCTGGGCACCGGATTCGGCGGCGGCATCGTGCGCGATGGCGCGTTGTTCATCGGCGATAACTCCATGGCGGGCGAAATCTGGTTGGCGCGCCACAAGCTGGATCACGAAACGAACGCCGAAGAAGGCGCATCCATTCGCGCCGTACGGCGTGTCTATGCCGCCCGCGCTGGATTGCGCTTCGAAGATGCGCCCGAGCCGAAAGTGATTTACGAAATCGCCGAAGGCCGCGCCCCAGGCAACGTGGAAGCCGCGCGCGAGGCCTTTCGCCGCATGGGCGAAGTGGCCGGCGATGCTATCGCGCAAGCCGTCACCCTGCTCGATGGACTCGTGGTCATCGGCGGCGGCATTGCCGGCGCGCATCGCCAGTTCCTGCCGGCCATCGTCGACGAGATGAACAGCAGCTATATCGCGCCGGATGGCACGCGTTTTCCACGCCTCGCGCAGCACGCCTTCAACCTGGAAGATCCGGGGCAGTTAGCCGCGTTCCTGAAAGGTGAGACCAAGGAATTGACTGTCCCCGGCGGCACGCGTAAGGTGCGGTTCGACGGCTTGCAGCGCACCGGTGTGGGCATCTCGCGTCTGGGGACCAGCGAAGCGACGGCCATTGGCGCGTACGCCTTCGCGTTGAGCCGCCTCGACCAAGGAACTTAGTATGCGGAATTCGGTGTTACTCATGCTGATGGCCCTGCCCGCGTTGTTCGGACAGCCATACACGCTCGGTGTAGGCGTGTATCCCGGCGATCCCAATGAAAACTTCGCGCCGGTAATGCGCGCCGATTCCACTTATCGCAACTTAGCGTTACATCGGCCCGCGTATCAATCGAGCAGTTACGATTACAACCTGACCGCGCAGTTAATCACCGACGGCATTAAAGATACAAAGCTGCCGCGGTGGGTCTCCGTCTCCACCAGCCAGCAGGGCGTGCTGCCGAAGAACGCGCGCGAATGGCTGCTCGATCATAACTGGGTTACGTCCGTCACTCTCAAAGGCGCGGACGGCTGGGTGCAGCTCGAGTTAGCGGGAGGCGACACGCCGCGCGAAGTAGACCGCGTCGGAATTGACGCGCGGGTGCGCACGAAGCAATCTGGCGCGCCAGGCTGGACCGTAATCGTCTCCGGGTCTGACGACGGACAAGCATGGAAGGAACTCGGCCGTGCGACTGGCTCCGGCAAGCCCGCGCACGAGTTCCTGCCGTCGATTCCGCTCGGTGCGCCGTCGCGCAGCCGGTTCTATCGCGTCACGCTCGACGCAGCGAGCGTCGCCGAATGGGAAGTGGGCGAAGTCAGTCTGTTCGACCAGAACGCGCGCGTGGAAGCCGGCGGTCCATACGATTTCACCAGCGCGTGGAAGAGCGCGGACACGGGCGAAGAGTGGGTCTACGTCGATCTCGGTACATCGTGCGAATTTGACCGCGTAACGCTCCACTGGATCCGTCGCGCCGCGCAAGGCTCCCTGCAAGTCTCCGATGACGCGGTGAACTGGAAAATACTGCAGCCGATCGCCGACGACATGAAACTCGCGCAACCGGCGCATGGCCGCTACGTGCGTCTGCTGCTGGCCAGGGCCGCATCGCCCGAAGGCTACATTCTCAGCGAAATGGAAGTCTATGGCCGCGGTGGATCGCTTCCGGAAGCCAAGCCCGCGCCGCCCACGCGAGCCGATGGCCGCCAGGACCTGGCCGGCGGAGGTTGGCGCATCCAGCGCGACTCACTGGTCGAGACCGATGGCGCGACGCTATCAAAACCGGGATTCCCCGATAGTGACTGGTTAGTCGCCACCGTCCCCGGCACGGTACTTACCAGTTACTACAACGCCGGCGCGTTGCCTGACCCCAATTACGGCGACAATCAGTTCGCCATTTCCGATTCGTTCTTCTACGCCGACTTCTGGTATCGCAACGAATTCGTCGTCCCAGCCGCTGCGCCCGCTCACCATGTCTGGCTCAACTTCGATGGCATCAACTGGAAAGCGGATGTCTTCCTGAACGGCCACAAACTCGGGCGCATCGAAGGAGGCTTCATGCGCGGCCGGTTCGATATTACCCCTTACGTGCATGCCGGCCAAACGAATGCGCTAGCCGTACGCGTGGAGAAGAACGCCACGCCCGGCAGCGCCAAAGAGAAGACCTTCGACAATCCCGATAAGAACGGCGGTGCGCTCGGCGCCGACAATCCCACGTTTCATGCATCCATCGGTTGGGACTGGATTCCGACGATTCGCGGCCGCAATACGGGCATTTGGAACAACGTCTTTCTAACCACCACCGGCCCTGTCACGATTGAAGATCCGTTCGTTAATAGTACAGTAACATCCGGCTCAGCAGACGTCACCATCGAAGCGACTCTCCGCAATCAGGAGTCACAACCAATTAGCGGAACGTTGCACGGCCGCTTCGGAGACACCGCCTTTGACGAGCCGGTCAGCCTGGCGCCTTCGGCTTCGGCCACCGTCAAACACGTGTTGCATCTGACTAACCCGCAGTTATGGTGGCCCAACGGCTACGGCGACCCGCATCTTTACTCAGTCAGTTTACAGTTCGAAACCGCGGACCACGCAACCTCCGATGCCAAGTCTTTCAACGCCGGAGTCCGCCAGTTCACTTACAGCGAAGAAGGCGGCGCACTGAAGATCTGGATCAACGGCCGCCGCTTCATTCCGATGGGCGGTAACTGGGGTTTCAGCGAATCGATGCTGCGCTACCGCGCCCGCGAATACGACGCGGCCGTACGCTATCACCGCGACATGCACTTCACCATGATCCGCAACTGGGTGGGTCAACTCGGCGAAGATGCGTTCTACGACGCCTGCGATCGTTACGGCATCGTGGTGTGGCAGGATTTCTGGCTGGCGAATCCTTACGACGGTCCCGATCCGGACGACGACGCGCTGTTCATGCGCAACGTGCGCGACACCGTGCTCCGCATCCGCGCTCATCCGTCGATCGGCCTGTATTGCGGCCGCAACGAAGGCTTCCCGCCGCCTCCGCTCGAGCAGGGCATCCGCGAGGCGCTCGCCGATCTGCATCCCGGCCTGCACTATATCCCCAGCTCGGCAGACAACGTGGTCAGCGGCCACGGCCCGTATCGCGCCATGCCCGTGAAATTCTACTTTGCGGAGCGCGCCACCGCCATGCTGCATAGTGAACTGGGCATGCCTAACATCGTGAGCATGGATAGCCTGCGCGCCATGATGCCCGAATCCGCCATGTGGCCACAAGGACGCATGTGGGGCATCCACGATTTCTCGCTCAACGGCGCGCAGGGCGGGGCGTCATTCCGTGAGCGCATCGAAAAAAGCTATGGCGGCGCCAACAGCGCGGCGGAGTGGGTGCACCTCGCGCAGTATGTCAATTACGAAGGCTATCGCGCCATGTTCGAAGCCCAGAGTAAGAATCGCATGGGCCTGCTTATCTGGATGAGTCACCCCACGTGGCCATCCTTTGTCTGGCAGACTTACGATTATTACCTCGAGCCGACGGCCGGTTACTTCGGCGCCAAGAAAGCCCGCGAGCCGCTTCACATCCAGTGGAATCCAGTCACGGACAATGTGGAAGTCGTGAACTATAGCGCGGGCCTCGTACAGGGACTTACCGCCGCGGTTGAGCTCGTTAACATGGACGGCTCGGTGAAGTGGCAGATGTCGGCGGATGTCGAAAGCGCCGAAGACACCGTCTCCACCCCGATCCACATGGAGTATCCGGCTGGGCTGACGCGCGTGCATTTCATTCGCATGAAACTAACTCGTGCCGGTGAGGTCCTCTCGGATAACTTCTACTGGCGCGGAACCGAAGAGGGCAATTACCGTGCGCTGCGCGATCTGCCGAAGGTGAAGCTCGAGGCCAGGACCCGTACCGAACGCCGCGACGATCTCTGGACTTTGACCACCACGGTCCACAATCCGGCCAACACGCCAGTCTTGATGATCAAGCTGAAAGCCGTGCGTACGACGTCCGGCGACCGCATTCTGCCGGCGATCTACAGTGACAATTACATCGCGCTCATGCCTGGCGAGAGCCGCACCATCCGCACCGAACTGTACGATGCCGACACGCGCGGCGAGAAACCGAGTATCGTAATTGAGTGAACGCCATGCGCAAAGTAGTTACAGCGAGCGCCGCCCTGTTCGCGGTCGCACTCGCGATGTGGGCGGCGGAGGCCCCACTTTCGACACCCATCGGCCGCTGGAAAACGATCGACGATAAAACCGGCAAGCCCAAAGCCATCGTCCGGATCTACGAAGAAAACGGCAAGCTGTTTGGCAAAATCGAAGCGACCCTGCAGCCGGACGCCAAGAAATTCTGCGATAAGTGCAAAGATCAGCGCAAAGACCAGCCCATTGTCGGCATGGTGATCGTGCGCGGCATGCAACAAAAGGGCGACGAATACACCGGCGGCGACATACTCGACCCCGACAATGGATCAGTCTACCGCTGTAAGATGCGCCTCGAAGATAGCGGTCGCAAGCTCTTGGTGCGCGGATTTATCGGCTTCTCGCTGCTGGGCCGTTCGCAGACCTGGACGCGCGAGCCTTAATAGCCTTCCAGGTGCTTCAGCACAGCCATCAGCACCGTACCCACAACCTCAAAGCTATGCGCACTAACTTTGTCGATGGTGTCCTCGGGTGTGTGCCAGTAAGTCTTGTCGAAGTCGATTAAGTCCACCGCATCCACGCCCATCTTGATGAAAGGCATGTGATCGTCATCCGTCGGGCCGCCGCTATCTAAGAAGTATTTCCCATAGCCAAGCTGCCCAGCCGTAGTCCAGATGAGCTTCAGCAGCGCGGGCGACGAATTGCCCTCCTGCATGATGTCCAGGTCTTTGTCGCCGATCATATCCACGTTGATCAGCGCCTTCAACCGCCCCAGCGTGCCATCGGCTGACCAACGCTCCGCCAGGTGCCGGCTGCCGTACAAGCTATCGGTATCCGACCATTCTCCGAACGCTTCCTCGCCATCGAACCACACCAGGTAGATGTCGTCCGGGTGCGGCGTGCCTTGCAAAGCCTCGGCCATCTCCAGCAGAAACGCCGTGGATGAGCCGCCATCGTCCGCGCCCACGAAGCGCACGCCCGCCATCTTTTTTGTGTCGTAGTGTCCGGTGAACGCCACCGCGCGCCCCGACTTGCCTTTGAACCGCGCGATGATATTGACCATCGGAATCGGCCCCATCGGCGTGTGGCCGGTGAAGCTGTCTTCGATCACCTCGCAGCCGCGCGGCTTCAGTTGCTCCAGAATGTAGCTGCGCAGGCTGTGCAGCGCCGCCGAGCCCGGTGGTCGCGGCCCGAACGACACCACCTTACGCTCCAACTCCATGGCGCGCGCGCCGCTGAACTCGCGGCCCTGCGCAGGCGTCGTGACCCACAGCGCCGCTGCTAACAGCGCGCTCCAGACGATTTTCTTGCGGTGCATATGTATCCGAGAGTAAAGTTGCGTTCGCGGTCCAGAAAATCCAGAAACGGAATTACCAGCGCCGGTGGAACCAATAACAACGCGGCGGGAAGAAAACCCAGCCAACGAAGGCCGCCTGTAAAGAATTGTAGCCCGTTCAGCAGACGGCGGGACAGCAAGCGGAAGTATCCGCCCACCGGTTCGACGCGGATTTCGGTCATGCCCGCTTGTTCCAACAGGTAAGCCATGCCGTGCCGCGTGTAACGAAAATAGTCGTGCGGCGACTGATGCACTTCCCATTCATGCGGCACCACCACCAGCAGCGGAGCCGCGCCGGCCAGCGTGCGCGCGATCTCGCGCAACACACACGCGGGCGCGCGCACGTGTTCCAGCGTCACGATGTTGATGGCTGCATCGAAGCACTCGGAGCGGAAGGGCAGGCCAGTAAGATCCGCCACGGCGTCCAGGCGGCTGTAGTCCCACGCGCGGTCGCCCACGGCCAGATCCACGCCGCAATAGCGCTGCCCGGTGAAGTAGCGCGCATGCCGCACCTCGCCCGCGCCGGCATCCAGCACGCGGGCGTCTGCTGGCAACGCCCCGGCGAAGCGCGCGACCGCGTCCTCGATAGCCGCTTCGAAGTGCAGGACGTGGCGCCCCAGTCGGCGCGGCAGCAACTCCACCATCGCGGCGTTGTTCATGGCCGCTTACGCGCCTCGATCATCACCGTCGATCCGGCCCCGCACGCTGCTTCTAGCAAGGTGAACGGCACAGCGGCGGCGATCAGCGCAAAGTGTGCCAGATCTTTGAACAGTTTCTCGCGCGGCGATTCCTGCCGCCGTCGCACGCGCCGCGCCATGGGGTCGAGCCCTGGCGCCAGGCTGGTGGCCAGCCCAGCGGGATTGTCGCGCAGCGAAAAATACTTCCGGCGCACCACCTCGAAACCGGCCGCTCCCAGCATCGCTTCCAGATCGCGCGCGCGAAAATCAGTCAAATGGCGCGGCGCATCCACGCCGTTCCAACGCGCGCCCAGCAGCCGGAATTGCCAGCAGGCCGCGTTAGGCACCTGCACAATCAGCCGGCCATTCGGCTTCAGCAGTACTCTCGCAGCGTCCAGGTACGCCCGCGGATCGTAGAGATGCTCCAGCACATGAAACATGGTGATGCCGGCGCACGATGCCGCGCCTAGCGGGGCTTGCGCCAGGTCGCCGCACAGCACCGGCACACCGTTCCCGTGCCAGGCGATGGCCGCCGCTTCGGAGGAAGAATCCAGGCCCACCGCGGCGAATCCGCGTTCGCGCAGCATGCGTGGAAACAGGCCGCCGCCGCAACCCACATCCAACACCGCGCCGGATTCTCCGCAGCCAGTCAATGCGCGCGTGACGAAACGCACGTGGTCGCCCAACACCACGCGCCGGTAACGCTCCTCCAGGTTGGCCGCCAGCGTGCGATCCGGCGCGTACCAATAATGCGCGGGATAGTAACCTGGTAAATCTTCAGGCGCGGGCCGCGGAGCCAGGCGCATCAAGCCACACCTCGTGCAAGCCACGATCTGAAACTCGCGCGCGGTGGTTCCGTACAGGCGATCGGTGGCCGTGCAAAGCGTGCGCGAACTCGCATCGCCGCACATCAGGCAAGCGGTCATCGCGATAAGTCCCGCGTCCTGGCACAGCGGGCAAGTAACCTCACGTACGGACTCACAGTGCTTACTGTTGTATCATAGCTAGAAGGAAGCAGTTGGGGTTATGAGTTCCGTCGGCGATACGCTCCGCCGGGAACGTCTGCAAAAGGGCCTGAGCCTGGACCAGATCTCCCGCGAAACCAAAATCTCCACGCGCCTGCTGGAAGCAATCGAGAAAGATCAACTCGACCGGCTGCCCGGGGGGGTGTTCGCCAAGAGTTTTGTGCGCCAATACGCGCGATTCCTCAAGCTCGACGAAGAGGAGCTGGCTTCCGAAGTCGAGAAAGCGATCAACCCCGTCGGAGACCTGCCGGCGTTCGCCGTCAGCCTGCCGGAGCCTTCGTTTAAAGTGCCGCCGGTCCCGGCTTGGGAAAGCACTGGCAGCCGGTCGAATTCTGTTTTGCCCGCGCTCGCCATGGTTGTGGCGGTGATGCTGGTCTGCTCGGGCGTGTACGTGTGGTGGCAGCGCAGCAACAACACTAAGGCCGCCCCGCCGAAGCCTTCCACCGCGCTCAACGCCGCTCCGCAATCCGCCGCTAAGACTACCGAACGGCCGCCTGCGGTCACGCCTGCCGTGTCCCACAACCCGGCGCCTCCGGCCGATACCGAGGTGGCCCAGTCGTCTCCCGCGCCTGCGGAGTCCAATTCGGCAACCGCCTCTCCCGCTCCCAATCCGGACGCGAAGCTGCATGTCTCGCTGGCCGCGGATGCCGATGCCTGGGTCCAGGTGTGGGCCGACGGCAAGTGCGTCATCGTCGGGACTCTGCATCCCAACGAGACTAGAACCGCCGAGGCCGTGGATACCCTGCGTGTCCGTACCGGGAATGCGGGAGATTTGCAGGTTACCGTGAATGGCAAGTCCGTCGGGCCGCTCGGACCCAAAGGCCAAATCCGCACCGTGGAGATCACGCCCCAGGGCGTTCAGATTCTGGCGCCGCCGCCAAAGCCCGCCCCCGAACCGCTCTGACGGCGAAGTTCCATCCGCTGCTTCCGCTTCTCGATCAACAACAGTTCCCGCCGCCGGCGTTTCTTGACGCGCTCGTCGATCTTCCGCCAGAACTTGCGGAAGTAACTCACCGCCGAGAGCATGGCAAAAATCACCACACCCCACATCAGGATGATGCCCGGCATCGTCAGCACGGGGTAGCGGATGCTGAGCAACAGGCACGAGATCGCGGCCACCTGCGAAATCATTTTGGTCTTGCCCAGGTCGCTGGCCTTGATGGTATACCCTTCCGACGCCGCGATGGCCCGCAGCCCGGAAACCGCGAATTCGCGCCCCACGATCAGGATCACCATCCACGCCGGGACCGCCCGCTCCTGCACCAGGGCGATCAGCGCCGAGGAAATCAGTAGCTTGTCGGCGATCGGATCGAGCAGCGTGCCGATCGTCGTAATCTGCCGCCAGCGGCGCGCCAGGTAGCCATCCAGCAGGTCGGTGCTCGCCGCAATCAGGAAGATGGCCAGTCCCAGCCAAACGTTGGTGATCACCGCGCCGCGGAAATGCAGCACCAGTTTTTCCTGCACCAGCGCGGCCACCAATAGCGGTACGAAGAAGATCCGCAGAATCGTCAGTAGGTTCGGGACATTCATCGCTCCTTCCCAACTATAATTCTTCCAAGGTGACCGCCACAACTGCCGCCGGCAGATAGAAGTACCCGCCATGCTATGCTCAAGAGAGTACATCTCCCGGAAAAACCTTTGAAAATCGGCTTTGTGAGTCTGGGCTGCCCCAAAAACCTGGTGGACAGCGAAGTCATGATGGGTCAACTCGCGTCGCGTGGGCACGAGCTGACGCCCCATCCCGGCCAGGCCGAAGTGTTAGTCGTCAATACCTGTAGCTTCATCGATCCCGCCAAAAAAGAGTCCGTCGACACCATTCTGGAGATGGCCGAGTACAAGAAAATCGGCCGCGCCCGCAAGCTAATCGTGGCCGGATGCCTGGTGGAACGCTATCGCGGCGATATCCGCAAGGACATCCCCGAAGTGGACGCGCTGGTCGGCACCAACGAGCTCGACCGTATCGCCGGACTCTGCGAGGGCTGGGCTGAGGACGCCGCGCCCGCCGCCGCGCGCGATTATATCTATCACGACCTGACTCCCCGCGTGCTCGCCACCCCCGGCCATTACGCCTATATCAAGATCGCCGAGGGCTGCGATCATCCTTGCACCTTCTGCGTGATCCCGCAGTATCGCGGCAAGTTCCGCAGCCGGCGATTCGAATCGGTCGTGGCGGAAGCTACGCGCCTGTTCCGCCAGGGCGTGCGCGAAATCAACCTGATCGGGCAGGACACCACCTGCTTCGGCGAAGATCTTGGCGTTCAGGACGGACTCGCCCATCTGCTCGCCCGCCTGGCCGAAATCGAGACCCCGCGCGAAAAGTGGATCCGCTTCCTGTACGCCTACCCGAACAAGGTCACCCAGCGCCTGCTCGAAACCATCGCCCAGCATGACGCGCTGGTGAAGTACATCGACATGCCCCTGCAGCACGCCAGCGCCGCCGTGCTGAAACGCATGAAGCGCGGCGCTTCCGGCGATATTTTCCTGAAGCTGATCGGGCGCATCCGCCGCACCATCCCTGGGGTGGCCATCCGCACCAGCTTTATCGTCGGCTTTCCCGGCGAGACCGATGCCGATTTCGAAGAACTGTGCGCCTTCGTGCGTGCTGCGCAGTTCGACCGCCTGGGTGTGTTCTCCTATTCCGACGAAGATACCAGCGCCAGTTTCGGCCTGGACGGCAAAGTCGACGCCCGCACCATCTACAATCGCAAGCGCCGCCTGATGGCGCTGCAGCGCAAGATCGCCCACGCGCGCAATCGCAAGCTGGTCGGAACGGAAACCTCGGTCCTGGTGTCGGGACTTTCCACGGAGACGGACCTGTTGTGGGAAGGCCGCATGCCCTCCCAAGCTCCCGAAATCGACGGCGTGACCCTGATCAACGACGTCGAAGGCAGCGCGCCGCAGCCCGGCCAGATCCGCCGCCTGCGCATCACCGAAGCCCACGACTACGACCTGGTCGGAACGCTGCTGCCCGCCACGGAAGCCGAAAAGCAGCCGATTATTCCAATGCCTGCACTGATCCAGATTTCCGGTTCCATGCCTGCGTTGCCAGCCGGCCCGCCGGCTTAAGGTGGAAACTGGCATCAGATGGAGCGGCTGTCGACCCAGTTTCTCATTCAGTCGCAGCAGGCGGCGGAAATCCGGCAGCAGGAGGCCGTTTTGCGCGAGTTCCCCGAAGATTCGCTAGACTGGTAGCAGTATGACCATCGACGAACGCCTCGAAAAACTCGCCGAGCGCCACCAAGCTTTGGCCGAAACCGTGCAAATCCTGGCCAGCATGCAGTTGGAAGCCGGGCGGCAGGCGCGCGAGCACGACGCCGAATACGCCAAGCGTTTCGCCATCAACGAGACTCGTCTGGTCCAACTCATGGACACCATGAATCGCCTCGGCCGCATCCTCGAAGTCCACGACGCCGAAATTGACGATCAGAGCCAGGCCCGCACTGAAAACCTGGAACATTAACCGTTGTATGAAGTGCCCCATCTGCAAGAAAGAAGTTCAGCTCGGCGATCCCGAAGCGCCCTTCTGTAGCGAGCGCTGCCGCACCATCGACCTCGGCAACTGGGCGTCTGAAAAATACGTCATCTCCACGCCCCTGCAACCGGGAGAACGCCTCGGCCGTGACGACGACGATGAGGCCTAGAGCGCCGTGGGGCAGGGCCGTGCCCTGCGCGGGGCTCAAAGCCCCGCAACTCTAATCATGCAAAATAGCAAGCTAGGGCGAATCAGCGCCGCTAACCTGATCGCCACTTGGTTCGGCTGCGGATACTCACCGAAAGCCCCCGGCACGGTAGGCTCAGCCGCGGCCATCGTCATCGCCATCCTGATCGAGCGCTTCGCCGCCTGGCCGCCCGTGGCCTTCGCCGCACTGGCTGCGGCCGTATCCATCCCCGGCATCTGGGCCGCCGGCGAGACCGCGCGCGCGGCGAAACTGAAAGACCCCCAATACGTCGTAGTGGATGAGGTCGCCGGCCAGTGGCTGGCGCTCGCCGGCGCCCACACGCTCAACTGGAAAACGTGGCTGGCGGCGTTCGTGCTGTTTCGCCTGTTCGATATCTGGAAGCCCGCGCCAGTGCGCCAATTAGAATCCTTGCCGGGCGGTACAGGCATCGTGGCCGACGACCTGGCGGCCGGTCTCTATGCCGCACTTGTCTTATTACTGGCAGGATGGTTCAATCTTTATTAGTAAATATGCCAATTCGGAAATCGGTCGATGGCCGGCCGCAAATCTCCCAGGTGAAACCGGTGGCCGCCATAGCCGGCGGGGAGTTGCTGATCCAAGGCAAGGGTTTTGCCAAAGCGGACCGGCCGCGTGTGACCATAGGTGATGTTGTCGCCCCGGTGGTCATCGGTTCGGATTCGCTGGTCATCGCCCGCGTGCCCGAAGGCGCCGCGGCCGGCGAATTGGTCGTCGCCAGCGGCAACCAGTCGAGCGAAGCCTGGGCCTGCGACATCGGCGTCCAGATCGCCGACAGTTTGCATCCCGTCGCCAACCCGGCGGTCGATACTTTTGGCAATATTTACACCACCTTCAGCGGTTCGCGCGGCCAGAAAGTCGCGGTCGCAGTCTACAAGGTCGACCTGAACTACAACACCAAGCCGTTCATCAACGAGATGATGAACGCCACCGGCCTGGCCTTCGATCGCCATGGCATGCTGTACATTTCCAGCCGCCACGATGGCACGGTTTACCAGGTCACGCCCAACGGTAACGCCAGCACCTTCGTCGAGGGCATGGGCGTCGCCACCGGCCTGGCCTTCGACGATGAAGGCAGCCTCTACGTCGGCGACCGCCAGGGTACGATTTTCAAGATCAGTCCCAACCGCCAGATCTTCGTCTTCGCCACGCTCGAGCCGTCCATCGCTGCTTATCATTTCGCCTTCGGCTCCGATGGCTACCTCTACGTGGCCGGCCCCACCACTTCCAGCTTCGATTGCGTGCACCGTATCTCGACGACCGGCGAAGTCGAGGTTTTCTACCGCGGTCTCGGGCGCCCGCAGGGCCTGGCTTTCGACGATTCCGGCCGCTTGTACGTGGCCGCGTCGCTTGCCGGACGCAAAGGCATCGTCCGCATCGACGCCAACCGGCAGGCTGAGTTGTTCGTGTCCGGTCCCGGCATCGTGGGCCTGGCGTTCACGCCTTCCCGGGCGCTGGTGCTGGCCACCACCAACGCGCTCTACCGCGCCGATGTCGGCATCAAGGGCCGTCCAATTATCTAACGCATGGATGCAGAAATTATCGCAGTCGGGTCCGAATTACTGACTCCCCAGCGCCTCGATACCAACTCGCTCTATCTCACCGATCAGCTCAATAGCCTGGGCGTCGAAGTTGTCACCAAATCGATCATTGGCGATCATCTCGATCGCCTGGCCGACGCCGTGCGCCGCGCCGTCTCCCGTTCGGCCATCGTGATCCTCTGCGGCGGACTCGGCCCCACCGAAGACGATCTCACCCGCGACGCCGTGGCCGCGGCCCTCGACCGCAAGCTGATTTATCATCCCGAAATCGCCGAAGCGCTCGAACAGCGCTTCGCCCAGATGAAGCGCAAGATGGCCGAACGCAACAAGCGCCAGGGGTTCATCGTCGAAGGCGCCGAGATTTTACCCAACGATCGCGGCACCGCGCCCGGCCAATGGATCGACGATTCCGGCGGGCACATCATGCTGCTGCCCGGTCCGCCGCACGAAATGAAGGCCATGTTCGAGCGGCAATGTCTGTCGCGTCTCGTGCGCGTCGTGCCCAAGCAGGCCATCCGCACGCTGGTCCTGCGCGTCACCGGAATGCCGGAATCGGACCTCGATCAACTGATCGCGCCGGTCTACAAGAAGTACACCAACCCGGCCACCACTATCCTCGCAGCCGCCGGCGATTTGCAGGTCCATCTGCGCGCACGCTGCGCCACCGACGCAGAGGCGGTCGCATTGCTGGCCGAGGTCGGCGGGCCGATCGAGTTGCTCTTGGGCGACCGCATCTACTCGCGCAACGGCCACACGCTCGAAGAGGTAATCGGCCAGATGCTGCGCGATCAGCACGCCACGCTGTCCGTCGCCGAGAGCGCCACCGGCGGCCTGCTGGGCGAGCGCATCACCGGCGTGCCCGGCAGCTCCGAATATTTCCTCGGCGGCTTCATCACGTACTCGAGCCGTATGAAGATCGAGTGGCTCGGCGTGCCCGAAGAGATGATCGCACGCTGCGGCGCCGTGAGCAAAGAGACCGCCGAAGCTATGGCGCTGGGCGCGCGCCGCCGCTCCGGGTCAACTTACGCGCTCTCCATCACCGGCGTCGCCGGCCCCGATTCCGGCGGCGAAAACGCGCCCGTCGGCACCATGTACGTGGGCCTCGCCGACGCCAGCGGATGCCAGGTTCTGCATCGCCAGTTCATCGGCGACCGCACCCGCATCCGCCAGTTCGTCACGCAAATGGCGCTCGACGTTCTCCGCCGCAAGCTGATGTAAGCGGTCAGAATCCCCCATCGATCACCCAGCGGTGCGACGGATTATCGTTACGCACCGCCAGATTGTGTTTCTTGGTGTGACCGTTCATCATGATCTCGTACGGCACAAACCAGCCATGGTAGGGCCAGGATTGGAACGGCTCTCCAATCGAGATCACCACCAGGCTCGCATAGTGGCTTGCCCACTTTGGCGGCGCAGTGATTGGGTACACTTCCATAAGCTCAGCCATGTCCTGCCGAGCCAGCGCGTCGAAGAATGTGGTCGCCGCCTCCTTAGCTGATTGCGGAAGCGCATTTCGGTAGTGGGCTACTTTGATTTTTTTCGCAGCCTTGACACGGGTGCGCGACATAAAAGTGGAAGTCACGCCGCTTGGCGACCCGCCCAATAGTCCTCGAACCTGCCGTTGAGATGGCAGCAGCGGAGGGCGAGGATGGCATTGGCGCCCCGCACTGTCCAGAACAT
>Ga0335085_10000559_pt1 | contig 101740 bp, 96 predicted proteins | sample Lox_Sample_45_FD_206712 | JGI IMG/M metagenome (GOLD analysis project Ga0335085, IMG submission 206712) | Soil microbial communities from Loxahatchee National Wildlife Refuge, Florida, United States - Lox_Sample_4.5 | ecosystem: Environmental > Terrestrial > Soil > Wetlands | place: USA...
GACGGTAACCAACTGCACGTTCGGCAATTCCGCGGGCGGACTCTCGATCGGCTACGAGAACGCCTACTCGACCGGACTGAAGATCTCCAGTTGCACGTTTACGGACGGGATCGTGTGGGGCATCGACCTGCACGGCGAAGCCAATGCCTGCCAGCTCGACAATGTGACGATCGATCACAACAAATTCATCAACTGGGACACGCGCTTCTCCACCGTCAACTGGACCGGCTACGGCGAATGGCCGCATTGCAACGCCCTCTTCCAGCGGCCCGGCAGCCAGGACGACGTGAGCACCGGCTGCAACTCCAGCACCAACGTCAACATCCATGACAACGAGGTCTACGACACCGAACCCGGCGGCAGCGGCACGTCCGGCTTCTGGCTGGCCACGGCCGGGGGCAACATCTACAACAACCTGTTTGCGATCTCGGGCTCGGGCACGCCGGCGCTGGAGCTCTCCGCCGGGCTGCAGTCCCACACCAACACGCTCAACAACTGCCTGATGCGCGTCTACAACAACACGTTTGTCGTCAGCGCCACCACCGCCGCCGGCAACGGCGCGATCCGCGTGGGCTGTGACGGCAGCGCCACCTGGCCGGCCCAGGCGATCCTCGACGTGCGCAACAACATCTTCTACGACTTTCGCACCGCAACCGCCGGCGGCGACCAGGCGTTGATCTACACCGACACGATCAACAACCGGCCGACCTCGTGGACGATCGATGACAACGACTACCGCAGCCTGGCCCAGCCCAACGCGCTATGGAACTGGTCCGGCGGCGGCGGCGAGATGGGCATCACGGCGCTGCGATCGCTCGGCTACGAGACGCACGGGCTGACCAGTGATCCTACATTTCTCAGCCTCGCCAACGGCTCGGGCGCGACATCATGGCTGGATAACTACGGGCTGGCGGCCAACTCGCCCTGCGTCGGCGCCGGCGTGAACCTCAGCGGACTGAACCTCCCCGGCCTCAACGCCGACCGCACCGGCAATCCCCGCCCCGCGTCGGGCAACTGGGACATCGGCGCGTATCAACATTGAGCTGTCCGTTCCGTCCCCGTCCGATATCGTGGCGACATTCCCCGAGACGCTGACCGAGAAGGAGGCTGTCGACGCGTACATGAGTTCTCGGCGCCCGGTCTGACTCTCAGCCTTGTCTTTTCCTTCACCCGCCAATACATTCCATCTATGGCTTCGGCAGATGGTAGGCTGTTTATCGTTGGCACGCCTATTGGCAATATGGAGGATATCACCCTCCGTGCCCTTCGCGTTCTGCGCGAGGCCGACCTCATTGCCGCCGAGGACACACGGCACACGGGACTGCTGCTTGCTCGCCATGGGATCGACAAACCCTTGGTAAGCTACCACGAGTTCAACGAGGCAAAACGAACCCAGCAGCTGTTGCGCGAGATCGGACAAGGTCGTCATATCGCGCTTGTGTCGGATGCCGGCATGCCCACGATCTCTGACCCCGGGCAACGCCTGATTCGCGCGGCCATTACGGACGGAATCACCATTGAGGTTGTTCCAGGGGTCTCCGCTATTACCGCAGCGCTGGCCGGCAGCGGATGCGATGCCGAAGACGGTGTTCTATTCTACGGGTTCCTGCCGCATAAATCCGGACAACGACGGAATGCTCTCACCCGACTCGCTCCCCTGCCCCATTCTTTGGTCTTTTTCGAATCCCCACACCGCCTGTTGAAGACCCTGCAGGACGTGCGCGAGCTCTTGGGAAATCGCCAGGTGGTCGTCGCCCGCGAATTGACCAAGAAATTCGAGGAATTCGTTCGCGGCGATGTTGATTCCGTCCTGAAAAAGCTTGAGAACCGCGCGATCAAAGGGGAAATTACTCTCGTCGTCGACGGCCGTCAGAAATGATCGTTTCGCATATGTCACCACACAGAATTTGTGTCCTGTTCCTCCTCCTTGCATCGTGCTCCACCACCGGGCCGCGTGTGCTCGAGGTCACCAGTCGTACCCGGCTTCAGGACGTGGAGTTCGTTGATCGCCAGTATTTCATCGACGATCAGGCATCCCTCATTCGCTACGAACCGCAGGACCTGAGCGTCGAGGATCAGCGTGAGGAGTTTTATGTGCGGTGGACGCCCCGCACAGTCGACCTGGTGAAATTTGAATACCGCCAGCTCGCGAAACCAGATGAAGTCTTCGTGCAAACATACACTCCGCACGGAGATACTCGGAAACTGTTCCAAGTGCGGGGTGAAGCCTTTCGCTCGGGTGGCCTGGTTTCCGCATGGCGCGTGAGCCTGTGGAACCGCGACCAGCTTTTGGCAGAGAAGCAATCCGTGCTGTGGTAATATTCCTTTGAACGCGTTCATGACAGAGTCAACCGTCATCGCCCAATTTGACGAAATCGCAACCCGGTTGCCGCGGAAGGTTTGCATCTACTGGGGCGGTGACCGGTTCACCAATGCCGATCTGGCCGGACACATCGAGCGCTATGGAGCCCGGTTGCAGGCCTGTTACGGCATCAGGCGCGGAGAGCGTGTGGGCATTCTCTTGAAAAACTGTCCCGAATTCATCTTCGCGCTCTATTCGGTATTGAAATCCGGCGCGACCGTGGTCCCCATCAACAATTTCCTCAAGGCCCCCGAGATCCAGCACATCGTGGATGACTGCCAGATCAAATGCCTGATTACCTCCGGTGATTTCGAGGAGACCATCGCCAAATTGCAAGGGGTCACCGCCATTCTGCTTCCGGAACTCGAGCGGGGTGCGCCGTCCACTCCCCCCAACTGGGTAACGGCCCGACCGGAGGACTTGGCGGTCATCATTTACACCTCGGGAACGACGGGCAAATCCAAGGGCGCGATGCTGACTCATGGGAACATCGCCGCCAACGTCCGCAGTTGCATCAAGGCTCTCGAAGAGACAGCCGACGACCGTCTGACGTTGTTGCTGCCGATGTTTCACAGTTTCATGTTGACCGTTTGCATTTTCACTCCGCTGTCCATGGGCGCGAGCATCGTGCTCATCAAGTCCCTGCAGCCGTTCAAAGCCGCCATGCGGGAAATCATTCGCAACCGCGCCACGATTCTGGTCGGCATTCCCCAACTGTTCAACGCGCTCGCCGACGCCAGGATACCCTTCTGGCTGCATTGGGTGCTCAAGTTGCGTCTGGCGATCTCGGGCGCCGCTCCCCTTCCCGGCGAAACCCTCGGCAAGTTCAACCGGAACTTCCGCTTTCCCCTCTTGGAAGGATACGGCCTGAGCGAGGCGTCACCCGTGGTGTCCTTCAATCCAATCCGCGGCATTCAAAAGCCAGGTTCCGTCGGGCTGCCGTTACCCGACATCGAGGTGAAAATCTTTGACGATCATGATCGTGACCTCCCCGCCAGCAAAGTCGGCGAAATCGTGGTCCGCGGACCGAATGTGATGCGCGGGTATTACAATCACCCGGATGAAACCAACGCCGTGCTGCGCAATAACTGGCTGCACACGGGCGATATGGGGAAGAAGGATGACGACGGCTACATTTACATCGTGGACCGCCGAAAGGAGATGTTGTTGGTGCGCGGCATGAACGTGTACCCGCGCGAGATCGAAGAGGTTCTCTATCAGTTCCCGAACGTGCGGGAAGCGGCCGTGATCGCTAAAACCGACGAGAAACGCGGCGAGGTGCCCGTCGCATTCGTAAGCGCTGCCAACGGCTCAACGCTCGATACGAATGACATGCTGCGGTTTTGCCGCGACCGTCTCGCTGACTACAAAGTCCCTCGCGAAATCCGTGTGCTAGCCTCTCTGCCCCGCACAGCCACGGGCAAGATCGCCAAACTGGAACTAAAGAAGGCTCTGTAAGCCACCACGCCAGCGCTTGCAACTCTCGCGGTAGCTGTCCGCGTTTCGCTTGAGTTCCCGAACGCTGTCCCCGCCGAATTTGTCGAGCACCGCCTTCGCCAGCTCGAACGCGACAACCGCTTCTCCAATGACCGCCGCCGCCGGGGTGGCGCACACATCCGACCGTTCCACCGTGGCTTTTACTTCCTCCCCGCTCTGAATGTCCACCGACCGCATCGGCTTCATCAGGGTCGATAACGGTTTCATGGCCACGCGAACCACGACGGGCTGGCCGTTGGTCATTCCACCTTCAAATCCGCCTGCGTTGTTCCCCGACCGCGTCAAAACGCCATTCTGGGCCGGCAGGATTTCATCGTGCACCTGCGAACCGAATCGTCGTGCCGCTTCAAAGCCCAGTCCCACTTCAACGCCCTTCATTGCCTGAATGCTCATCAATCCGCGCGCCAAATTTGCGTCAAGTTTCCGATCCCACTGAACATGACTGCCAAGGCCAACGGGAACTCCAATGGCAATGACCTCAAACACCCCACCCAGCGTATCACCCTGCGCTTTGGCCGCATCGACCGCCTCGATCATCTGCTTCTCGGCGGTCGCGTCCGCGCAACGCACCTCGCTGGCCTCGCTCCGCTCGCGGATTTGCGCGAACGTCAGGCCATCCGTTTTCGCCTGCACCGTTCCAAGACTGACAATGTGGCCCACGATATCCACGCCGATCTCCGCCAGCAGAAGTTTGCACGCTCCGCCAATCGCCACGCGCATGGTTGTCTCCCGTGCGCTGGATCGCTCCAGAATGTCGCGCGCGTCCTGTCGGTCGTACTTGATCACGCCCGCAAGATCGGCATGGCCGGGCCGCGGTTTGGTCACGGCTGGCAATACGTCGATCTTGAAATCACGATTCTTGACCATGAACGCAACCGGCGAACCGATCGTCTCGCCATGACGAATCCCCGAGAGCACTTCGGCCTGGTCGGTCTCCAGTTTCATCCGGCCTCCGCGCCCATACCCCTGCTGACGGCGCGCCAGGTCGCGGTTGATCGCCGCGAGATCGAGTTTGAGCCCGGCCGGCAGCCCCTCCACGACGCCGATCAAGCACGGGCCGTGCGATTCGCCTGCCGTGAAGTAACGCAATTCTGGCATGTCATCCTCGGATAAAGCCTAGGTACCAATTGATCAGTCCGTGACCGCAAAACATCCATAACAGCGCGCCGAACGCAATGTACGGGCCATACGGAATGCGGCTTTGCCACCCCTTCCGGGTCCCGATGACCAGTATCAATCCCACAACTCCGCCTACCAACGATGAAACCAGAATCGTAAACAGAGTCGACTCCCACCCGAAAAACGCGCCGATGGCCGCCATTAGTTTCACGTCGCCCATGCCCATCGCTTCCTTGCGAAAGATCAGCTCCCCAACGATCGCTACCGTCAGCAACGTCACCCCACCCACCACAGCGCCAAGAAGCGATCGCATCACGGATATCTTGATCGAATCCGCGCCCATGAGGGGCGGATACGCGGCGCTCAACACCAGCCCCACAATCAGCCCGCCAAACGTGATCTCATTGGGGATGATATAGTGCTCAAAGTCGATGAAGGTTGCAACGATTAAACCCGCGATGACCATCCAGTAGATCGGCGCCTTCAGGAACTCCGCGCCCTGCAGCGATGGGTGGTCCCACTGTGTCAATTTCAGCCACATCAGCAAAAACAACACCGCCGTTAGTAATTCAATCAGGAAATAGCGCGGGCTGATCCGTGCGCCGCAATGCCGGCATTTTCCCCGCAACAGCAGGTAGCTAACGAGCGGGATGTTGTCCGCCCACTGGATACGCTGATTGCAGTGCGGACAATGGGATGGCGGCGTGACGATGGATTGATCGAGCGGCATGCGATGGACGCATACATTCAAAAAACTGCCAATCACAGCCCCAAACGCAAACACGACAAAATCCAGATAGAGCTGCAGCCAGGTCACGATTTGTCACCGTAAACCGCGGCCCGCAAGGCGCGCCGCATCACCGCCAGCGGCGCTTTCCGCTTCGTCCAAATCTCAAACGCCTTGGCACCCTGATGCAGCAACATGCTCAGCCCGTTCGCCACCTTCGCGCCCGCACTTTCGGCGATCTGCAGCAATGGCGTTTCCGCGGGGCGATAGATCGTGTCGTACACATGCTGACGCGGGGAGAAAAGCGCCGCGCCCAGCCCGAGCGAGCCGCTTTCTTTCAGTCCGACCGTCGTGGCGTTCACGATCAGATCCACTTCCGCCATTACCTTCCCAATCGCTTCCGACGAAAGTGGCAGTGCCAAAAACTCACTCTTGGTCCCCGCCACCTCGCGCGCAATGGGTTCGATCTTGGCAACTGTGCGATTCGCTACGATCACTTTCGCCGCGCCATCCAGTGCGCATTTCACGGCGATCCCCCGCCCTGCCCCACCGGCGCCAAGCACCAACACGCGTTTGCCCTTGATCGACAGATTGAAATCCTCCTTCACTGCCTTGAGAAAACCGGAGCCATCCGTGTTGAACCCGCGGGTCTTATCCTTGTCGAAGACGATGGTGTTGACCGCTCCAATCTTGCGGGCCTCGGGATCAACCTCATCGACGCAGTCCAGCGCGAGGATCTTGTGGGGAACGGTCAGATTAATGCCTGTCAGCCCCATCTCTCTCGCTCCGTGGAGTGCGGACCGCAAATTGCGTGGGTCGACGTGAAATGCGAGGTATACCCAATTCATCCCGAGCGCTTCAAACGCGGCATTGTGCATCGCCGGCGACGCCGTATGCGCGATCGGCGCCCCGAAGACTCCAACTATCGTTGTCGAACCGTCAATATGCATGGACCGCAGATCCGGACCGCCGTGTGCCGACAGCCGTCAGTGCACCCATCCGGCCATGATAGAGTAACTGAAGCCGTTAAGAAGCTCAAGAATCGGCTTGGGATAGACGCCGAGCATGATGACTGCCAAAGCCACCAGGCCGAGCGCCACATTCAGATACGTCGGAGTCACTATCGGACTCTGGTCCGTTCCCTCGATGACGTAAACGTGCTTCAGGAGGATCAGATAGTAGTAAAGAGACACGGCGCTCATGAAAATCCCGAGCACCACCAGCCACAACAGACCGAAGTGCTGCGCGTCTCGCTGAACCGCCGAGGCAAATAGATAGAATTTCCCGAAGAATCCCCCAAGCGGCGGGATTCCCGCCAGCGATAGCACGAAGATGAGCATCAGAAGCGAAAGAAACGGCGCCCGTTTGGCCATACCATCGAAGTTCCGCATCTCGTCGCCGCCAGCGCGGCTGGACAGCGCAGCGACGACCCCGAACGCGCCCAGATTCGTCAGCGCGTACACGATGATATAAAACAGCACGGACGTTGCGCCCATCTGCGTGGCTGCGACCAGCCCGATGCAAATGTAACCCGCGTGGGCGATGCTGGAATACGCCAGCAGCCGTTTCACATTGTGTTGAACGATCGCGGCGCAATTGCCCAGCACCATGCTCAGCGCTGCCATCACCGCCAACAGCATCGTCCAGCCCGAGGTGAAATCTCCCCAATAGGCCGTGCCTTCGAGCCCCGCGAACCCCACGAACAACACCTTCAGAAGGACAAAGAAGCTTGCGACCTTCGATCCCGTGGCAATGTAGGCCGTTACGGGCGTCGGTGCGCCTTCGTATGCGTCCGGTGCCCAAAGATGAAATGGCACCACGGCAACCTTGAACCCAAGCCCCACAAGCGTAAACAGCAGTCCCACCGCCAGCACCGGGCTCATCCTCAGCCCGCCCGTGGCTTTCACGGCTTCCTGGATGGCCTGCAAACTCGTTGTGCCCGTCACGCCAAACACGTAACTCAATCCAAACAGCAGAAACGCCGACGACATCGCCCCGAACATGAAGTACTTCACCGCCGCTTCCTGGGACCGCAACTCGCCCTTGTGGAAGGCCGTCAGGATGTACAGGGAAATGCTTGTCAACTCGAGAGCCACAAAAATCGTGATCAACTCCTCGGCGCTGATCAGCAACATCATCCCCACCGCGCCGAACAACAACACCGCGTAATACTCACCAACATGCCGCCCAACGTCGTAATCCATCGAGATCAACACCGTGATGACTGCCAGCCCAATAATCACGAGTTTGAAGAACACGATCAGATTGTCGATCGCCAGGGTCCCCCCCAGCAGTACGGTGCGCGGCGCGCCGAGTTGTTGCCACAGCGGAAGGATCGCCGCCAGCAGACCCACAACGGCCGCCGTCCCAACCGTCCGCGAGCGCACGGTCACTTCTTCACGTCGCGCGGACACGAGATCGAGTGTCAATGCAACCAGCGCCGCCAGCGTCAGAATCAGTTCCGCGCCAAGCCCTCTCAGCACGTCGAAATACGGCACCGGCGTCATGGCGCGCCTTTCAGGAACAGTTGTACGTTTGCTTTGATCATGTTCAGCATGATGGATGGATACACACCAATGATCACCAACAACGCCATCAAAATGACCGCCGCGGTTTTTTCGGGCAACGTGATCGGTGGCAACGGCGCGTGTGAGCCGCCGCCATCCGCGTGGCCATGCCCGTGCCCTCCGCCAGCGGGTTGGTCCCTCTCCATGAACACCTTGTCGTTGGCGTTCAAAATATAGGCAACCGTCAACGGAATGCTCAGGGCCGCCGCGAACGCCAGCAACGGATGCATTTCGAACGCTCCGACAAAGATCTGATACTCCGCCACAAATCCGCTGAAGCCCGGCATCCCCATCGATGCCGCGCCCGCGATCATGAACGTCACGCACGCGAACGGGATAACCTTGGCCAACCCGCCCAGCTCATCCAACTGCCGCGTGTGGGTCCGATCGTAAACCATGCGGCCGACGACGGCGAACAACAGGCTCGCCACAATCCCGTGCGAGAACATCTGCAGCACCGCGCCCGACATGCCAAACAGATTGAGCGTGGCCAGGCCGAGCAGCACGAATCCCATGTGACTGACGCTCGAATAGCCGATGATGAACTTGAAGTCTTTTTGGACCAGCGCCACACCCGCGCCGTACACAATCCCGATCACCCCCATCCAGGCAATCCACCACCGCCAATGTTCGAGCCCCTGCGGGAACAGCAGCATCGCGCCGCGGAAGCAACCGTAGGAACCAAGCTTCATGACCACGCCGGCCAGGAGCATCGACGCGGCAGTTGGGGCGGCCACGTGGCCCGTTGGCGCCCACGTGTGGAACGGCCACATGCCGGCCAGCACGGCGAAGCCCACAAAAATCAGCGGAAACACCCACACTTGCACCGCGGGCGCGATCGGATGCTTCGCGAGATCGAGAATGTCGAATGTCTGGGCTCCTGCCGCGAAATAGGTTGCCAACACACCGATGAACACGAGTGCGCTGCCCACGAACGAGTACAGCACCAACTTCATTGCCCCGTACTCTTTGCGCGTCGAGCCCCAGATCGCGATGATGAAGTACTTCGGGATGATCGCCAGCTCGTAAAACACGAACAGCAGAAACAAATCCATCGCCATGAACACGCCGTACACGCCACCGATCAGAGTCAGAAAAAACGCAAAGAACTCTTTCACCCGGTTCTCGACATTCCAACTGAACAGAATCCCCGTCACGCACACGAAACCGTTCAGCACGATCAACGGAAAACTGATGCCGTCAACCGCCAGGTGATATTTCACATTGAGCGTGGGGATCCACGAAACGTTCACGAGCTGCCGGAACCCATCTTGCAGCGCGCCATGGGCGCTGATCTGGGCGTTGACCCAATCGTTGTAGTTAAAGTAGTTCTTCAGCGCTACCACGAGCGCCGCCACCCCCGTCAACAGTGCCACCCAACGGATCAGGCTCTTCGATTCGCGTGGCAGCAACAAAATCAAGCCCACGCCGAGGAACGTCAGATAAATTGTCCAATCAACTTGCATGGTTCCGTTAGAATCTCGCGACCATCATCGTTTGGAACAAATCGACCAGTTGCTTCACCGCCGCGTTCGTGGCGTTGATCATCGGCCCCGGGTAAATCCCGATCCAAAACATGAAGAACATCAGCACTGCTCCGATGAAAATCTCTCGCGCCGTCATGTCGGGCAGGCCGGCCCATCTCGTGTTCAACGGACCGAAACAGACCTTCTGCATCATGCCGAGCAGGAACACGCCCGTAATGACCAGGCCAATCGTGGACAGCGACGTGACCAGCGTGACGATCGGGAATGCCCCTTTGAACACCAGGAATTCACCTACAAACCCGTTGAGCCCCGGCAGCCCGAGTGACGAAAACATCGAGATGCCCAAAATACCGGCATAAATCGGCATGATCTTGCGCAGGCCGCCGTATTCTTCCAGCTTGCGCGTGTGCGTACGCTCGTAGATGACGCCCACGAGGAAGAACAGCGCCGCCGAGCTGATGCCGTGATTGAACATCTGCAACATCGCGCCACTCAATGCTGCAGCCTTTTCATTCGCCACATCCGCCACATTGTTTGCCGAAGCAACCGTGGCAAAGATGCCGAGCATCGCGTAGCCCATGTGATTCACCGATGAATACGCCACCAGCCGCTTGAAGTCCGTCTGCGCGAGCGCCGCATACGCGCCAAACACAATGCTCGCCCACGCGAGAAACAGCAGCACGTGTACATGCGCGTGCACTTGCTCGGGGAAAATCGGCAGGATCACCCGCAGGAAACCGTACACGCCCATCTTCAACAGCACGGCCGCCAGCAGCATCGAACCTCCCGTCGGCGCTTGGGTGTGCGCATCCGGCAACCACGTGTGAAACGGCCAGATGGGCACCTTGATGGCAAACCCCAAAAACGTGCCCCAGAATAGCAGCGATGTGAAGCACGAGGCACTGATGTGAAAGCCGGTCTGCTCCTGGAGGCTGGCGACGAATGTCGCAATGACGCGGGCCAGTTCCCCCGAAGCGGCCTTTTGCCGCAGATCGAGAAAATCAAATGTGTTCGTCGCAAGATAGATAAATGCAAACGCCAGCAGCATCCCCACGCTCCCCGCGAGCGTGTACACGAAAAACTTGAAGGACGCGTAGGTGCGATCCTCCGCCCCCCAGATCTTGATCAGGAAGTACATCGGGATTAATCCGAGTTCCCAGAAGATGAACCAGTGGAAGAAATTCAGCGCGGTAAAGACCCCGAACATGCCGGTCTGCAGAAGCAGGAACAGGATGAAGAACAATTTCACGTTGCGGTCCTGCTTCCAGTGCGCCAACAACGCCAGCGGGGTAACGATCGCCGTCAGCAGGACCATTGTTACGCTCAGACCATCGACGCCAAGGCGATACTCCGCCCCCAGCGCGGGAATCCACATCCATCGCTCCTCAAATGCCAGTCCGGCATTCGGATCGAACCGGCTCCACACGCACAGCGTCGACAGCAGGGAGATGATGCTGGCGCCGAGTGCAACCAACTTGATTTCGCGGTCGCTCTTCTGCGGCAGCAGCAGGATCAACACCGCGCCGATCAGCGGCATGAACGTGATCAACGACAGCAGCGGGATCGAGGAATGGTTCATGTGAAGAAGTAGATCAGCAGGAGAATCGCTGCTCCCAGGCTCAACACACGAAAGTAGTTTTGTATCCGGCCATTCTGCAGCTTCGACAGCTCCTCGCCTCCCAGTTGCACGGTTTCACAACCGGTATCGAAACCGCCATTAATGAAAAACTCATCGCCGACCCATCGAAACGCTTGCGAAATCGCCCACGCCGTCCAAGCGATCGCGTGCAGGATGCCGTCGACCACCAGCTTGTCCACAAGCCGGAAGAAGATGCCGCATGTTGCCGTGAACCGATACACCGTCGCCGCGTACAGCTCGTCGATGTACCATTTGTTGTTCAGGAAAATGAATACACCGCGCAACGCGCCCAATAACGGATCGGGATCGGTGGCTTTCTCCATCTTCTTTCGCCCGTAGATGGCCCACCCAAGCAACAAACCAAGCGCCACGACAGCCAACGAGGCGCCCATGACGACCGCCTTCCCCTCCTCCGATCCGCCCGCCTCGGCTCCAAGATACTCGCCGTAGTTGTGCCCGAAGAAACCCAGTCCGATCGAGAATAGACTCAGCACGGCGATCGGCAGCCACATGTTCCAGGAAACCTCGTGGGGTTCCCCGCCGTGATCTTCGTGCGCTTCCGTCGCCTGCCCGTGCGCTTCGGCGTGTTTGCTGTGGGGATAATCTTCGGGACGACCACCGCGCCACGTGCCGGCGAAGACCATGAACATCTGGCGCGTCATATAAAACGCCGTCAGAAATGCCGCGAACGTTGCCGCGCCCCACGCGTATTTGTTGCGATGGAACGTCGCCAACAGGATTTCGTCCTTGGAAAAGAAACCCGCGAAGGGCGGTACCCCGGACAATGCCAGCATTCCAATGAGGTAACACCAAAACGTGATGGGCATATATTTCCTGAGGCCGCCCATCTTCCGCATGTCCTGTTCGTGGTGCGTGCCGATAATCACGCAGCCCGATCCCAGGAACAGCAGCGCCTTGAAAAACGCATGCGTCAGCAAATGAAATTGTCCGCCCACCAGACTTCCCGCCCCGAGCGCCATGACCATGTAGCCCAGTTGCGAGCACGTGGAGTATGCCAGCACGCGTTTGATGTCGAATTGCGCCACCGCGATCGTCGCGGCAAACACCGCCGTGATGCAGCCAACCCACATGACAAAATCCATCACCCACGAACCGCGGTCCGCCGTGAACAGCGGATACATGCGTCCGACCATGAACACGCCGGCCGCTACCATTGTGGCCGCGTGGATGAGCGCGCTCACGGGTGTCGGGCCTTCCATCGCGTCCGGCAACCACACGTGCAGCGGGAACTGTGCGCTCTTGCCCATCGCGCCGATGAACACGAGAAGCGCAATCGTGCTCGCCGCCGACAGTCCCCACCAACCGGATCGCAACGCCAGTGCGCTCACCTGTTCCAGCGCGCCGGGATGCAACGCGTCGTGTGTGTACAGATTCAACGTGCCTGTTTTCCAATACAACATTACGATGCCGAGAAGGAAACCAACATCCCCAATGCGCGTCGTGATAAATGCCTTCTTCATCGCCGCCGCCGCCGAGGGCTTGAAGTACCAGAAGCCGATCAATAGGTAGCTGCAGAGGCCAACGAGTTCCCAGCACATGAACAACAATAACAGGTTGTTCGCAATCACCAGACCGAGCATCGACGCGGCAAACAATGACAGGAAACAGAAGAACCTCGTGAAGTTCTCATCATCCGCCATGTAACCCGTGGCGTTCACGAAAATCCAGAATCCAACGAACGCCACCATCGCGGCCATCCCCGCCGTCAGCGGGTCGAGGATGAATCCGATATCGAGGCTCGTGGTTCCAAACCTGAACCATGTGAAGTTGAAGACGGCGCGCTCCACGTCATGATGTTCGCCACCGCCAATGGTCGCGAAAAATGCCCGCAACGCGAACAGGCACGAGAGACCCATGGCGACGATCGTCAGCGCCGCCGACGGCTTGCGCGCCGGCCGTTTCAGCAACGATTGAATCGCTGCCGCGACGAGGGGAAAGAACGGGATCAGCCATTGTTGCCGGACGAGTTGCTGAAGGTATTCGCTGTGGTCCATTTATCCCTTCAGATCCGTCATCTCGTCGAGCGTGACCGACTTGTAGAAGCGATACACGGCGATCACCAGCGCGAGGGCGATGGCCGATTCCGCCGCGGCAATCGCGATGGCAAAAATCGCGAACATATAGGCCGTCGGCATGGTGATATACTTGTAGTGCCAGAACGCCATGAGATTCAAAATCCCCGCGTTGAACATGATCTCAATGCCGATCAGCACGATGATCGCGTTCTTGCGCGATAACGCGCCGCACAGTCCGATGGCGAACAGAAATGCCGACAGCATCAAGTAACTGGAAAGTGGGATGCTCATCGCTTGCGGATGACCTCCTCCAATGCGATGACCACCGCACCGATCAGCGCTGCGGTCAGCAATACTGCCATCGCTTCGAACGGCACAACCCAATCGGTCACCAGCGCCTTGCCGATTTCAGCGACCGACGTGGTTGCCCCGCCGGCTGGCAACACGGCAGTCAGTTGATCTTTTCGAATGACCGCCCACAGCAGACCGGCGACGATCACCGCCGTACCCATCCCGGCCCACCATTTGCCGCCCAAAACCTCCCGCTCTTCTTCGTCGCCCGTCACGTGTCGCGTCAGCATGATCGCAAACAGCATCAGCACGGCGACGGCTCCGATGTAGATCAGGATTTGCACCGCGCCGAGGAAATCCGCGCGCAGTAGGAAATAATGCCCCGCGATACCGAGGAAGAACAGGATCAGCGACAGTACGCAGTGCACCAGATTGCGCAACGTGACCGCAAACAGCGCGCCGAGTACCGTGATGATCGACAGAATCCAGAAGGCTGCGTTCATGGGGTCAGGAGGCGTACCGATAGGTTCGTGGCGCGACCCCTTCCGTGGCCGCCAGTCTCGACAGAACGCCGAACCAAACAACAAGCCACAGGGTGGTGATGATCCACGCCAGCGGGCGGATGGTGATGTAATGCCAGAAGCCGACCGCGATAATATTGACGATCGACATCGGCAGCAACAGCTTCCAGGCAAACCCCATCAACTGGTCGACCCGCACCCGCGGCCAGGTGCCGCGGATCCAGATGTTGAGTGCAATCATGAAACCGAGCTTGATGAAGAACCAGAACATCGAAATCAATCCACCGATCCAGCCAGGACCGCTGCCCGGACCGTTGTACGCCCCCAGAAACATCGTGACCGTGATCCCCGCCATCGCAATCGATGCCAGGTACTCGCCCATCTGGAACAGCGCGAACTTGAACCCGCTGTACTCCGTGTGGTAACCCGCAATGATCTCCGATTCGGCTTCGGGAATGTCGAACGGTGTGCGGGCCGATTCCGCCATCGCGCCGATGGTGAACAGGACAAACCCAACGAATCCCCACGGACGGAACACAAACCAGTTGGTGACGTTGAGGATCCCCCCACTCTGCGCGTGGGCAATCCGCAACGTTGAAAGCGAACCCACAACCATGACGACCGCTACCGCCGCGAGCACCATCGGAACTTCGTAGGAAACAACCTGGGCCACGGCGCGCATCGCGCCGAGAAGCGAAAACTTGTTCCTCGATGCCCAGCCACCCATGAATAACGCCAGCACGCTCGCCGTGCTCACGGCGAAGGCGAACAGAATCCCAATGTTCAGATTCACCGGAACGAGCCCGGCCCCGACCGGCACGACCGAGAACAGCAGGATCGCGGGAACAACCGCAATTACGGGTGCAAGGAAATGCACAATGTGATCAGCCCGCCGCGGTACGATGTCTTCCTTCGTGAGAAGCTTGAGGCCGTCAGCAATCGGTTGGAGTATCCCCCATCGCCCAACCCGGTTGGGCCCAATCCGATTCTGGATTCGCCCCAGCGCTTTGCGCTCGACAAGAGTGGTATAGGCGAAGATCCCGGGGTATACCGCGAGGACGAATAGAATGGGAATAATCACGGACAGCCAGAACAGTACGGCATCCGGCGCGTTCGCGAACCAGGTACGCAATTGTTGGTAGACTGTCTCCAAACAGTAATCCCCCTCAAAAGCCCGTTCGTTATAAGGAAACCACGAACGGCTGTCAAACCTCACACCACGCTACGCTTTGCCCGCTTCCTCCATCAGTTTCTTCAGCATATTGGCTGTTTCAGCTTCTCCGGGCAGGCAAAGTGATAAATCGCTCTCGGCACCACCGGCAATCGCATCCGCATACCCGCGGCAATCATACCCGCAGGCATGACAATCTGTCTGGGCCATCGCTGCCATCAGCTTGTCGGCCAGGAGCGCGCTCTTCGCCAGGTCGAGGCGCTGCTGCATGCCCAGGCCAGGATCGTGCCATGGCCAGTTGCCGGCAGGCGCTGCCGCGGTGGGAGCCGGTTCGGCCGCAGGAGCTGCGGCGGATGTCGTTGGCGGTGTCACCGCCTGTGCCGGCGTTGACGGCGCCGCCCCTGTTGCAGGCGCGGCTCCAACCGAAACCGCACTGAGAAATCCACTGAGCCACTGACGTTGTTCGGGCGAAAACGGCGCGTCGTCGGGAATCACTAGCTTCGCCGCCGGTGCCGATGCTGCTGCCGTCGCAGGTGTTGGTGCCGGCGCGACCGCCTTCGGAGCGACAGCAGCCGCCGGTTTGGCTGCCGCGGCTGGGGCCGCTTTCTTTGCCTTCTTTTCCTTCTCGGCCTTCAGCTTGGCATCAACGGCCGACGCTTCGGTTGGCTTGATCTTACTGTAATACTCGTTCGACTTGAGCAGGTCGGGCAGGTGTTCCACGAGCTCATCGAAACGACCGTACTGCGACTTCTCATAGTCGTTGTCCATCTTGATCGCTTCGAATGGACAGACTTCCACGCAAATCTGGCACTGCATGCACACGCTGGTGTCGATGTCGAACACCTTGGGGCGTTGCCGCGGTTTGCCCTTTTCGTCGCGGTCCATGACGATGTAAATGCACTGTGGCGGGCACTCCGTCTCGCAAATCTTGCAGGCGACGCACCGCATCGTCGCAACAGGATCCTTGTCGTCGTCATACACGAGGAATGGAAACGTCCGCGAATTCTCCGGCGTCTGGACCCGCTCCTCGGGGTACTGCACCGTGACCAGCCGTTCCTTGTCGAAGTAGCTGCCGACGAAGTTGCGGGCGGTGACAACCATGCCCTCGAACAAACCTTTGCCGATGAATCCCATTAGCGGTCCACCTCCCCCAACACGATATCGATACTGCCCAGAATGATGACCACATCCGCGACCTTGTGGCCGAGGCACATGTCTTCAAGCGTCGTCAGGTTGATGAAGCTCGGCGGACGCACATGATACCGGTACGGCTGCTTGCCACCCTCGTCCGAAACGAGATAGAAACCGAGTTCGCCCTTGGGAGCTTCGACTCGTCCGTAACCGTCCCCCGGCGGAATCTTGAAATTGCGGAGCTTGACCTCCGGCGCGACGTGCGGACCCGCTGGAATGTCGCGCAACGCCTGCTGCAGGATCTTGATGCTCTCCCGCATTTCCAGGACGCGAATGTAATAGCGGTCGTAAACGTCGCCGATATCGCCGACCGGCACGCGAAAATCAATCCGACCGTACACGCCATACCTGTCGACCTTGCGAATGTCGTATTCCACGCCGCTGGCACGCGCCATCGGGCCGCTGATGCTGGCGTTGATGGCTAGCTCCTTTGGCAGAATGCCAACGCGTTGGGTGCGGGCGAGCAGCACCTCATTTGTGGTGAGCAGTTTCTCAAACTCGTCGAGGAAGCGCGGGAAACGGGAGATAATGTCCCTGGCGACAGCCAGGTCCTTCTCGGTCATGTCCACGCGGACGCCGCCGAAACGCATGTAATTGCACATCATCCGCGAACCGCTGACGGCCTCGAACAAATCGAGGATCTTTTCACGTTCGCGGAAGGCGTACAGCAGCGGCGTACCCCACGCACCCAAATCCTGCAGCATGAAACCGATGACGCACGAGTGATTCAGGATACGCGTCAGCTCGGCCATGATCACACGAACGTACTCCGCGTGCTCGGGCACCTTGATTCCTGCCAGCTTTTCAACCGCCAATGCGTACGCCCAGTTGTTGGTCATCGAGTTGAAATAGTCGAGGCGGTCGGTGTACGGCATCGATCCCAGCCACGCCATTCGCTCCGCCAACTGTTCGTGATTGCGATGCAGATAGCCCATCACAGGCTTGAGCGCGACGACCGTTTCGCCGTCCAGCACGCAATCCATGCGGAACACGCCGTGAGTGCTCGGGTGTTGCGGCCCAATCGAAACCTCCAGCGTCTGGGTCTCGATCAAGCCCTCCGGCCGTTGCGTGAGCGTAAACCGCTTTTCTTCTGTGAGAGGCTGAATCATTTCTTCTTGGTCTTCTCCAACTCCTCCCGAGCGGTGGGCGGCATGATGCCGCCGGCTTGCGCGGCTCGCTGCAGGGTGTCGTCGTGTGGAGTCGGTTCCCACTCGTAATCTGCCGGCGGCTCGTAGTCCTTGCGCATCGGATAGTCCGTAAACTCGTCCCACATCAGGATGCGGCGCAGATCCGGATGGCCGTCGAAGGTTACACCGTACAAATCGTACGCCTCGCGCTCCTGGAATTCAGCCCCGCGCCACAGCGGCGTCAGCGACGGTACATGGCACTGCTCGACCTCACGCGGCGCGCGCACTTTGAGGATAATGGGCCCCTGTTTGAGACTCACGGAATAGAGATGGTAAACGACTTCGATAAACCCCGGCTTGTCGCCTTTCGGAAGAAAATCAACAGCCGTCACGCACGAACAGAAATCCATCTGGAACCGGGGATCTTCTTTGAAAAACTTTCCAACCGCATACGCGTGCTCACGGTCGGCCAGAATCGCCGGCTGCTGCGCGGCAGGCGTCGATTTGACGATCTCAAGTTGTGCTCCGGCGACAGCCTGGACGACAACCTCTTTGATTGTTTCGATCGGCTCCATCAAGCTTTCTTGACCTCGTCGAGCGTCACGTCCGTATAGTCACGCGGCGGATGCCAGAGCTCGCGATTGGCCGTCGGCTCCAGGTCGCGCTCGCCGTACGCCGGAATCGGGAACTCGGTCGTGGCATTCTTGTCGTACCAGCGCAACTGTTCGCGTTCGAGATGCTGAGTGGCGATCTTTCGCTGAAGGGTCATGATTGCATGAATCAACGCCTCGGGACGTGGCGGGCAACCCGGAATATGCACGTCGACGGGGATATACCGGTCGATGCCCTTCAGCACGTTGTAGCCATCCTTGAACGGTCCTCCGGAAATGGCACAGGCGCCCATGGCAATGCAATACTTCGGTTCGGGCATTTGGTTGTACAAACGCACGACTTGCGGTGCCATCTTCTTCGTCACGGTGCCAGCAACGATCATCAAGTCCGCCTGCCTTGGCGTCGCCCGGAAAACCTCGGCGCCAAAGCGCGCCAAATCGTAGCGGGCCGCGGCGCTGGCGATCATTTCAATCGCGCAACACGCCAACCCGAATTGCAGCGGCCAGATGGAACTCTTGCGGCCCCAGTTGTAGAGTTGCTCAAACGGAAGAACGAAAATCCCCTGCTTCTGAAGCTCGCTCTTTAGACCCTCGTCGACAGCCATGTTATTTCCAATCCAATGCGCCCTTGGCCCAGGCGTAGACAAGCCCCTCCACAAGGAGAAGCACAAACACCATCATCGCCAGGAATGCGCCGAAACTCAAACCGCCGAATGCCACCGCCCACGGATACAGGAAGACCGTCTCCACGGCAAAAATCACGTACATGAGTGCATAGAGGTAGTAGCCGACGCGGAACTGAACCCAGGCATCCCCCTTGGATGTCAACCCGCATTCGTAGGTGTCATTCTTCGTGGGCGCCGGCCGTCGCGGCGCCAGAACCCACGCGATCGCCAGCGGCAGCAGTGGAAACACCACCGCCACCGCCAGGAAGATGACGACAAACAGGTACTGATGTATGTATAAATCTTTCACGCGACCGACTGCAAAACCACTTCGTACAAGCGACCCCTTGTTCCAATTTTCACAATCTACCTAACAGGATTGCCAACCCTTGTCAAGGCGGTGTCCTTGAAGCGATTAGCCATACCCGCGACACTCTCCCGGCAGCGCCTTCGTCTGTTCCTGACCGGTCACAGTATGCTCTGTTCCAATGGGTTCCCGAGTTGCGGCTGAGTCATGACCACCAGGCGCAAAACTGTGCTACATTACAGTGCTTCTGGCGAGCGGACGGGATAGGAAATTGGGATGTTCAGACTGGGCTATGTTCTGGTCGCAGTGGGATTGGCGGCATCAGGTGGTTGCGCTTCCTATGAGGTGACGGGACCGTCACACGCAGCAGTCCCCTTGCCCGCCGACATCCAACGGTACTACGACTATACATCCGGCCGGGTCACAGCGGTCGCCCGTGCCACGGAAATCCACTCCGAGTATACGGTTAGGGACATTACACTCTCCCCGGAAGGCTCAACCGAGCCGATCCACATCGAGTGGTTCGCCCCAAATACGACGGACCGTTCTCCTTTGATTCTGATCTCCCCAATCCGAGGAAGCGACACCATCGTGGTGGACGGCTGTGCACGCGTCTTCGCCAGTTGCGGTTATCACGCCGCGATCGTCAAACGTGCCCGTTTCCATTACGATCCATCCGGCCCACTCACGCAGGTGGAGGACTTGCTTCGGAACGCTGTCATCCGTCACCGGCAGGCATTGGACTGGTTGATCGAACAACCGGGCGTGGATCCGGGCCGCGTGGCCGCATTCGGTGTCAGCTACGGAGCGATAATCACATCCGTCGTGGCAGCGGTGGATCCGCGGATCAGGGCATGTGTCCTCGACCTGGCCGGCGGTCCCCTGGCCGGCGTCATGCGGACGTCCCTCGAGCCCAATCTTCGGCGGGACTGGAACCGGAGCCGTCGCTGCCATTCACTCACCGATAGACAGCTCTACCGGATGATGAACGGTATCATCCACACAGACCCGGTCAAACTGGCTCCATATCTGCCGCGCGACCACGTGCTGATGCTGATCGCCCGATTCGACAGCTCCGTTCCCACGCAGTATCAGGTCAGGCTCTGGCGGGCTCTCGGCAAGCCGCGGGCGGATTTCGTTCCGTTCGGACATTATACTTCCATGCTCGCCCTGCCGGCCCATCGACTCAGCATCATGCACTTCTTCGAGGAGAATCTCGAATGCGCTGCACCTGATGTCAGAGCCAATTCAATTCAGGCCAGGAATTGAAACAAACAGTGGCTGCAAACCCGAAGTTCTCCGGTCACTTGAGCTTCTGGAATTGCTCGATCGAGCGGAGGAATTGCCGCCCATCATTGAGTGAGACGGTCATGGCGCAGGCGCCAAAAGTATCCTTTGTGAGAATAAAGCAGCGCTCCCGGCTGACCATGATCCCGACGAGTTTGCCGTCAGAAGTCACCACGTAATCGCCCGTGTCCGCGCGGTAGGCGGGATTCTCGAACCACGCCGCAACGCCGCGCATGGATCGTTTGATGACCAGATAGCGCGGATCGGAAAGATCCGGCGCGGTATCGACGTCGAAACTGAGGCCTGTCGCCGTGCTCTTGAAGACGTACAACCTGTGCTGCGGATCGGCCTGCAGAGCCGCATCTGACCCGGCCAATTGCATGGTGCCTGCGCCGGGGACGGGTTGATTCAACTCGACCGCGATGACGTGAGGGTCACCCTGCAGGGCGCACGCGGGACCGGTCAATGCGACCGACCACGGGGTGTCCCCTGCTCTACCGATCGAGTAATTGATCTGGGTTATCTCGCCATCGCCACTGCCGAGTGCCCACCAATCGAACCCCAGAGTGTGATCGTTGACGACGATAAAGGAGCGACCATCCACATTCACTACCGGTGGGTAGGCGACAGACCGAAAGTGATGGACCATGGTCCGCTCGTTGGCATCGCTCTTCGCGAGCGCGACCTGCAGGTCGAGCCGGGCGCCTTTGAACGCCTTGTACGGGCCGGGTCCGCGAGCCTTGATCGACTCGATCTGATTGCCGAGCTTCGCTGTCTGCTGGCGCAAGGCATCCTGGCCAGCCTCGATGGCATTCAGGCTTTGTGCGATCTGATCGCTCTGGCCCGACCGCATCAGCGCATCGAGCTTGGACTGCAAGTCCTGCTGGCTTTTCGCGATGTCCTCCATCGCCTGCCCCAGACCGGTTCGTTCGTCGCCGTTCAACGAAGACCTCAGGCCCTTCACGTCTTCCGCCATCGCCGCGAGGTTCTGCTGCATTGCCTGCTGCTCATCATGGACACCGCCGACGCTCTGTTGAATCGCGGCCGGAAGTGTGCGCGCAAAATCGTTCAGTTGGGCAAGCGTCGACCCCATCTGCTCCTGCTCTTTCGCGACGTCCCCCAATTGCGTCGCGACCCTCTCTTGCGACGCGAGCACCTGCTGACTCAGCGTGCTGATTGTCGCCTGCTGACTTGCGACCGTTTGCCCCAATTGTTGCGCTTGCTGAGTCAGTTGGGACCGTTCCTGTTGAAGTCTTGCCTCCTCGTTCTCAAGCCTGGCGAGGCTCTGCTTGGCGGCTTCACCCTCTTGTTGCGCTTTCTGGCGCTCCTCCGTGACGCGAGTGAGTTGTTGCTCGATGGTGGACAGCTTCTTCTCGGTTTGCGTCTTCTCTTCCGTAATGGCTTTGAGATTCGCCTGTTGCTCTGCAAGGCTCGCCGTCGTCTCATTCAGCCGGCTGCGAAGTTGCTGATTCTCCGCTGATGCCGTGTTGAGCTGGGTAAGGAGCGATTGCTGTTCGTAATCGCGATTCCATGCCTCCTGCTGCGCCTGCATCGCCGCCGGCGTGAATTCCGCGTGGAGTTGCGGCGCTTTGGGAGCGGACGTCTCGAACTGCGTGTGCTCGCCGCCCGTGCCGATGACAAACAGCAACAGCGAGCACACCAGGAAATCGAGCATTACGATCAGGATCGACGTCTTCATGTCGTCCGAGAATTCATTTGGGCAGGATGAGCCGCTCCTTCAATGGATACAAATACCGGATGCGCAGGGACACCGCTGACAGGATGCCCACGACCGTCGACGTGTAGGCGAAATGCCGGCTCATCCCTGCATTTAGCGTGATAAGAATGAAAGCAATCACGGTCAGCGCCAGCCCCGTAAACAAGGGCAGGTCTAAAAACACATCCATATTCTCCAGGCGTTTCAGGCGCAATTCCGCGGTTGCAGCTTCGTCGTCTTCGACCTGGCGGATCTTGCCCCTGACGTAAAACCATACCACCGCATGGACCACCAACGACAACAACACGACCGTTCCCGACAAGAGCGCATTGTCGGCCCCGGCTACCGTGGTCGGTCCGCCACCCGTTTCCCCGGTTGCCGTCGCGTTTACGGGCAACTCCATCGCGGGACGCATCGCCAGTGATAGAAAGTACAGGAGCAAACTCAAGACAACGCCCACGGCCAACGCTGTGAGCAGGAAATGGGCGGGAGTCGGAGCGGCCACGGCGTTTCCGGGCCGCGCGATGAGTTTTTCAAGGTAACGGCCCGGAACAACGACCAGAATCAAGAAGCTGCACAGTACCGCGATCAGCACGTATTTAATCGCCGACACGCCCGTCCCGTATTGATACCGCAGCGATTGATACGCTTGCTGGATCGATTCAAGAGCGGACGACTGTTTCCTGGCCGTTGCCGCCAAACGTTGTGGCGCCAATCCCGGGTGATCGACTACAAATGTCATTCCGTCCATACCCTTGGGAATGGCCGCGTGTAACGCTTCCAAACCTTGCGGACCTTGTCGCATGATGAAATCGATGCACGCGGACGCGGCCGCCCGGCCGTCCGCCCCCGCAACGGCGAGGACCTGCGCCAGTTCCTTCGGCGCATCGGGGGTGAGCGACGCCATCTTCGTCAGCACCGCCAATTGGTCGGGACTGTCCGCCTGACGCAAGATGGTTTCAAACTCGCCCCATGTCCGACAGCGCCGGGCCAATTCGAACATCGGCATGAAATTGTCTTTGAATTTCTCCACGGCAATCCCGGACTTGGGGTCGGACTGCATGAGGTTGAGCATCTGCGTCAACTGCACCATCAGGGATTCGTTGATGGCACCGGTCAACCGGGCCGCCTTGGTAAGGATAATGGCGCCTTGGGCTGGCGGGAATACGGTTTCGATGCTGGTGATGCCGTTGAGCGCGGTGATGAACCCATCCTGATTGCCTTCCAGCCCGCCCTGCCTGGCCATGTCGGCAATGTCACCGTACAACGCCGCATCCGCGACCGTGGAGCCGGCCAAGGTCTCAAAGGAATTCCCGCCGAGTGCGGCCGCCCAGCCTGTGGCCTTCAGACGACTCGCTGGTGTGTTCTGACTTGCGAGCTGAGCAAACACCTTCTGGCGGTCAGCGAGCGCCTGCTGCTTCTCCGACGAATCATGCTGAATCACGTAATCCAGCAGGAGCAACGCAGAGCTGCTTCGCCCGGCAGCCATTTCCGCGGACGCCATGTGCGGCAGGCTGATGCCCGGCAATCGCTCGTATTTCGCCGACGGTGTGTCGAGAGGAGAATCGGCAAGCTGAACGACCACGATCAGCGCTCCGAATAGCAACACCCCCAAAATGAACCGTAGGACTTTCATGCGTTACCTCAATTCCGTCTTTCCTGGCTGCCAGCCACCCGACCCACGGGGGATCTGGACCACCTCGGATCATAACTCAATATTCTTTTGGAGCCTAGAGAATCAATCGTAATTTCCGGGGTTTTTTCGGGGCGGTTACCGGGCAGGGGGCAGTCGGTTACTCGATTGTTTGCCGCAGCCGACCCCATTTGCTAGTCTTCCATCCGTATGAAAACCGTCCGACTTGGCATCATCGGCTGCGGCAGCATGAGCCGCCACCACGCCAGAGTGTATACCACACAGGTCAAAAACGCAGAGATCATCGCCTTATGTGACACCAGCCAGGCAAATCTGGATCAATACCAACGCGAGATTTTCGGGCCGCTCAAGAAGCGCCCCTCGCAGTTCGGTGACTACCGCGATATGCTGGACAAGGCGAAGATGGATGCCGTGTTTATCGTCACGCCACATGCCGATCACTTCCAGCAGGTCATGGATTCACTCGATGCCGGATTGCACGTGTTGGTCGAGAAGCCGATGGTGACGACATCGGAAGACGCGCGCCGTATCATTGGCTGCGCGGCCAAGAAGAAGCGGATCGTCAGTGTAGCCTTTCCCGGAACGTTTTCAGCGGAGTTCCAATACATCCGTGGCTTGATGGATAGGGGCGAGCTTGGCGAAATCGTCGCCGCCGAAGCGTTTGTCGGGCAGGCGTGGAAACAAGGAACCAAAGGAACGTGGCGTCAGAAGCCCAAGGTGGCAGGTGGCGGCATGGCATTTGACACCGGCGCGCATCTGTTCAACGCGTTGCTGTTCCTTTCGAACTCACCTCCTGTCGAGGTCTTCGCGTGGATGGACAATCGTGGCGCACCCGTGGACATCGTCTGCACCGCGTCAATTCGGTATCAGAACGGCGCACTTGGCGCGGCCATGGTCAACGGCGATTCGCTGGTGGGCTGGCAGGAGGGCATGCGCGTATCTTTTGACAAGGGCGAATTCCAAACAGGCATCCACGGTGGACGGCTGCAGCAGTGGGGTGCGGACACTAAGCCCTTCAAATACCCGCTTGTGCCTGCTGTGCGCCCCTTGCAGCAATGGTTCATCGATTGCGTGCTCGGTAAAGCCCAGGACCCCGCCCCGGCCATCTGGGGCCTACGCCAGGCGCTCCTCTACGAAGCCCTTTACGAATCGGCGAGGACGAGGAAAGTCGTAAAAATGGAGAAGGAGTAATAGCCCACAGCGATGGCTGGGGTAAAGTCCGGCACAAGCAAGGGCGCTTGCGCCACTGCGACTGGTTGCGAGCTTCGCAAATTGACGGAAGCGCGGTAGTTTGATACCTTCAATTCGTGGCCGATACGCTTGTTATCAACGAGATTTTTCAGAGCATACAGGGCGAGAGCTCGTATGCGGGACTGACCTGTGTGTTTGTGCGGTTGACAGCGTGCAATCTGCGGTGCACGTGGTGCGACACGACGTATTCGTTTCACAAAGGCGCGCCGATGAAGCTCAGCGACGTGATCGTGAAGGTGCTGGAGTACAACTGCCCGCTGGTCGAGATCACGGGGGGCGAACCACTCCTCCAGCCAAATGTGTTTCCGTTGATGACGCGATTATGCGACCTCGGCAAGCATGTCTTGCTGGAGACGAGCGGGTCGGTGGACGTCTCGACGGTCGATCCGCGCGCGGTCAAGATCATGGATTTGAAATGTCCCGGCAGCGGCGAGTGCGGGAAGAACCTCTACGACAACGTTCATCATCTCGACAAAAAGGATGAAGTAAAGTTCGTCATCGCCGACCGCGCGGATTACGACTGGGCGCGCGGTGCGATGACCGAGCATCAGCTCGCCAGCACTTGCAAGGTGTTGTTTTCACCCGTGTGGGGCAAGCTGCCGCTCAAAACGCTTGCGGAATGGATTCTGGCCGATAAACTGCCCGTCCGCATGCAGACTCAGTGGCACAAATACGTTTGGGGGCCGGAAGCCCGAGGAGTCTAACATGTCGCTGCGCATTATCATCAAACCCGACCAAATTCGAACCTGGATCGAAGAGCGCCGCGGCACCCCGGCGCGACGACGACACACCGATGCCAACCTGGCTGTGCTCTTTGGCGGCGACAGGCCGGATTATGAATCAATCAGTGTCGGCGAGTTTCTCGAAACCATGAAGTTCAACCGCCTCGTTTTACTTGTCGATCAGGAGACGGGCAAGAACTTCCACCGCTTCATCCAGCACGGCTAAAGTGGCGCCGTCGTTGTGAACGATCTGCTGCCACTTCTTAAAACGCGAGTCCCCGGCCCGAAGTCGCGAGGCCTCGCCCGCCAGATGTGCCATTACGAATCGCGCAATATCACCTGCATCTCCGATCGTTGGCCGGTTTTCTGGCAACGCGCTGCGGGCGCGAACGTGTGGGACGTCGATGGCAATCGCTATATCGACCTTACGGCCGCCTTCGGCGTCGCGAGCGTGGGACACAACAACCCGCGTGTCGTTGCCGCGCTGAAGACTCAGGCAGGGAAGCTAATCCACGCAATGGGCGATGTGCATCCGAATGAACTGAAGCTGAAACTCGCGCGGGAGTTGGTCGAGCTGACGTTTGAACGTTGGTGTAACTGCGCTTCTGTGAAGCGCGGTTCGGTGGCCGGGGCCGCGAGCGCCTCTCCATCATCTCCTGCTCGCGTCATCTTTGCCAATTCGGGCGCGGAAGCGGTGGAAGCCGCATTGAAAACGGCTGTAATGCACACCAAGCGGCCCGGGGTCGTTGCGTTTGAGGGCGCATACCACGGCTTGACGTATGGTGCCCTCGATACAACCTGGCGGGCGTACTTTCGTTCACCATTCTCGAAACAACTGGGCCATTTCACGGCGCATGTCCCATTTGGTCGCATGCCCGATGTCGCAAACCTCGAGAACTTCGGCGCGGTCATCGTCGAACCGATCCAGGGGCGCGGAGGCATCATCGTTCCGCCGGACGATTTTCTCCCGAAGCTGCGCAGGTTCTGCGACGACCACAGCCTCCTGCTGATCTTCGACGAAATCTATTCCGGCTTCTGTCGCACGGGACGGTGGTTTGCGTGCGAACACTGGGGCGTGACACCCGACGTGGTTTGCGTTGGCAAAGCGATGACGAGCGGGTTTCCGATGTCGGCGTGTATTGGCCGCGCAGAAGTGATGGATAGTTGGCCCGAGTCGAATGGCGAAGCGATTCACACGAGCACGTTTCTTGGCAACCCGCTCGGCTGTGCGGCGGCGCTCGCATCGATCAGCGAGATGAAGCGGATGAAGCTGGACAAACGAAGCCAGGAGCTCGGCAAGTGGCTTGTGGCGCGCCTGGAGAAACTCGGCAAGGTTCGCGGCAAAGGTCTAATGCTGGGTTTAGAGGCGGGCAATGCAGCTCCACTCGTTGAGAAGCTCTTGCAGCGCGGTGTCCTTGCCCTGCCCGAAGGCGACCACAACGACATCCTCGGCCTCACCCCTCCCCTCGTGATCACGAAGCGGCAATTGGAGTATTGCGTGGGGGAGTTGGTGGCGCTAGTCCACAGGTCGTGAACTTTCCGCGACGTTCAGGCGACGCGGATCTGAGTGCGCTCACCTTCTACGGAAACTGTCCCAAAGCTTTAGAAGCGCGCTGGCCAGTATGGAAATTGCGAGCAGCCAGCCTGCGTTCTTTTTAAGCCACAGTCCGGCTGACGAATTTGTGCGGATCGCCTTGTCTTCCCAGCTGAGGAGCACTGCCATTCCAACGATGAATCCTCCACCCAAGATAAGGGATAGCCAGAACAGGAGTTGGTGCTCCTCGTAGGGAACGAAGCAGGCAACAACGGTCATGGCGACGGCCGCCCAGAATGCTAGCCGCCACTTTGGAATGGGTCCGCGTTTCAGCAATTGGCTCATCTCTGCACTTGCTATCCGATATTATCATATCGGTCGTGTGCACCGCTATTGGGATTCCGGTGCGTTGACAATATGTGGGAGGCGTCACATTCTTAGGACCAGCGCATTCGCAAATCACCATGGACAAGACCGCTTTGGAACTTGAGCAACGCATCCTCGTCCTGATTGCGTGTGGTGTCACGACGCCGACCACGGATGAGGAATTCAACCGGCTCGCGCGCGAGGTGTTCGCGTTCCAATACGAGCGATGCGCTCCGTACCGGGCGTACTGCGACCGGGTGAAGTGGACGCCACAAAACGTTTCACACTGGAAGCAGATTCCTGCCGTGCCCACAAGCGCGTTCAAGGACTTTGCGCTGACGTGTTTTCCCGTTGCGGGAGCTGTGGCGGAATTTCACACGAGCGGGACAACGCGGGAGAAAGCCGGGAAACATTACCTGCGGACGCTGGAATTGTACGAGTCGGCGATCGGGCCGAATTTTGCGGTGCATCTTCTGCCCGATGGTGCACGGTTGCGCATGATGGTTCTAATGCCCTCGCCAACGGAGGCGCCGCATTCCTCGTTGTCGCACATGATGGGCGTGGTGGTGCGAGAGTCTGGGATGCTAGATAGCGAGTATTATGTCGAAGACGGAACGTTGCTCGTCGAGCGGGTGGTGGAGGATTTGACCGGGGCGCAAGCGGCGCGTCAACCCGTGTTTCTGCTCGGAACGGCGTTCGCGTTTGTGCATCTCCTCGATCATCTGACCCGGCAGGGCATACCATTCAAGCTGGCGGACGGCAGCCGCGTAATGGAGACCGGTGGGTTCAAAGGCCGGTCTCGCGAAATGACCAAGGCGGAATTATATCAGGGGATCGAACATCTTATCGGCATTCCCAAAACGCGCATCGTCAACGAGTACGGCATGACGGAATTGAGCACGCAATTCTATGACGTGACGATGCAGACTGGCCGGCAGACCGACATCAAAATGGTTCCCCCGTGGGCGCGCGTGCTCATCATTGATCCCAACACTGGCAGGGAGGCTGCTAAGAATGAGCATGGACTTATCCGTGTCTATGATTTGGCGAACTTCTGGAGTATCATGTGTGTCCAGACAGAAGATTTGGGGGTAGCGCGAGCGGAGACGACTGCAGGCGACAGATTTGAAGTTCTCGGACGGGCTCCCGGGGCGGAGGTCCGCGGGTGCTCGTTGAATGCGGAAGATTTGAAGACGACATGAGCCCAACGGCAGAACAGATTCGCGAAGCGATCGCGCGAACGCGCGAAGCACGCGAGCGCGTCTGGCGTCATTGCACCACGGACGCTGTGATCACCGTGCTGGCACAGGCCGCAAGAAACTGGCTCGATCCGCAGAGCGTGTGGCGAAAGCGGGCGGTTGAGCAGGCACCGGCACCCACGGGCTTCTCCGAAGCGATGGTGAACGAGGCCATCGATCTGATCTTTGGCGCGATCACCTTCGAGTCGCTGGGGGAGTTGCTCGACCGCGAATTGGGTAACCGCCGTGTGCTCGATGAATTTAGTCTGCGCGGGCGGGCGCAAACGCGCGCCATGGCGCCGCGACTGATTGTGCATTTCCTGGCCGGAAATGTGCCCGCGCCGGGCATCGTGAGCATCTGCTGCGGGTTGCTCCTGCGCTCGGCAAATCTGGTGCGAATGTCCACGCGTGACCCGGTGTTCCCTGCCCTGTTTCTGGAATCGGTGCGCGAAATCGATGGGGAACTGGCCCAGTGCGTCATGACGCTGGACTGGCCGCGGGCCGATCTCGCGCTGACGCAGATGGCCGTGGCCGACGCCAACGCGGTCATTGCTTACGGGAGCGATTCGACGGTCTCGGCGTTGCGGCAAGTCGCGCCGCCATCCGCGAAGTTTCTCGGCTACGGCCATAAGATCAGCTTCGCGGTGGTGGCGAAGGAAGCGATGACGGAGGAGAATCTCCCCCAACTGGCGCAGGCCGCGGCATTCGACGCGTCCGTCTACGACCAACAGGGGTGTCTTTCGCCGCATGTCTTCTACGTGGAAGAACGTGGACAGCTCGGGCCGCGCAAATTCGCCGCGGCGCTGGCGGACGCAATGGCGGCCTACCAAACACGCGTGCCTCGGGGGCAGCTTTCGCTCGAGGAAGCGGCCGAATTTGCGAGATTTAGGACCGGCTACGAATTCGCGGCGGCATCGGACCGACGGATCAACGTCTGGGCGAGTGCGAGCGCTAGCGATTGGGCCGTCATTTATGACGATAGTCCCGCGTTCGTGGCATCGTGTCTGAACCGGGTCGTCTTCGTGAAGCCCACGGATGGATACAAGCGCGTGCTCGACGCTGTCCAAAAGTTCGCCTCGCAAATCTCGACGGTTGGCGTCGCGCCGATGAACGAGCGCGCGGCAGCATTTGCCGGAGATTTGGCGCGAATGGGTGTTCACCGAGTCTGCCCCATCGGGCAAATGCAACGCCCTCCGCTCCCGTGCCATCACGACGGTCGCCCGAATTTGGCCGACCTGGTTGATTGGACCGATCTCGGCTAACGGCTCGCGGTCTCGACCCCGCGATCCCCAGATGGACCATTTTCAGGTTCGTGTCTCCACGCCGTTTGACAAGCCTCCTTCGAGTGCTAGGTTACTGGTGTCTCGGGGTGTTCAGGGAAACGATTTCATCGAGGAGGTGCGTGATGAACGTGAGTTGCCCGGTAGCCAGGTGGTTTTATGGCGGTATAGCCTATGGATCATGGAGGCCCCGAAGTGCAGTTTCCAGAGCGGTGACAGCGTTGGCGATTCTCGTAGCCCTGTCTGTAGCCTGTCAGGCAGTCGAGTTGGCATCGTGGTACGGTGAAGAAAATCGCGGCCGGCTTATGGCCAACGGCCAACCTTTCGATCCCGATAAGCTCACCGCGGCCTCTTGGGATTACGATCTGGGGACAAAGGTCGTGGTGACTCGCGGGGACCGAAGCGTCGTTGTGGAAATCACCGACCGCGGTCCGGCGCGGCGGCTATTTCGAGAGGGGCGGAAGATTGATCTGAGCGAGGCAGCATTCGCGAAGCTGGCAGACACAGACGAAGGGCTCATTGAGGTAACGATCCATCAGCAGTGACGAGCATGGGCGCGACCATGCCCGGCCTCGTAAGCAAGGACAAGAAGTTCTTACGATACCCTATTGCTGCGCCATGCTGGCGTTCGCAAACGGCCACCAATGGTATTGAACGGTTGCTTTCCAGTCTCCGGCGACGGTCGAGTCGTCCCACTGGAATGGGTGAGCGGCACAGTTCCGGCAGAAGTTCGTGTAGGTGAGCCAGCCCGCATGACCGTCCCAGAAAACGAAGTTGCTTCCGCCAAAATGTCTCGTCACAGTGTCCGCATCGCCACGGGTTTCGCCGAAGCTGTCTTCTGACTCTTCGCAGAAGAGGATGGTTGTAGACGGGCTCGTCGCCTCGTTGCGTCGAAATGAGCTGCGTGCAGACGTTCGCCTATGATAGCACACGGTCATCGAATACGTGAAGTACGGGACTGAGAGCGTGGGCTGCACGGTAACATTGGTCGCGCTGGGGCAGATCCATATGCTTTTGGTGAGGGGCGTTGGTGGTGTGCCGGCCGCGTAGAGATTGCACAAGGATTTTTGACCGATGTATGGAGGAACAACGTCAAACCACGTGCCGACACCGCAAATTAGACCGGCCGTGTAGTTCCCATCGTAGGGGTAAGAATCGTTGTAGTCGTTGGCGTAGAGCATGAAGCCGAGACCCCATTGACGCATGTTGTTGAGGCAGGCGGCGGCTTGGAGCTGCTGTTTCGCGTCGTTAGACACGGCGAGCAGCATTGTTCCCAGCAGCATGGCGACCGGGGCGGCAACCAGCATCTCGGTAAGCGTGAAGGCACGTTTGGATAAATGGTTCATGATGCTTCAACTCCTCTTCTTGGGATGACGAATATCACTCATGGCGACACCACCCATCGGACGCGGTAAAAGCGTTGGGTTTGCAGGAGCGCATTGAAGTCCGTGACGGTCACGTTGCCCCCCGGACCGGTGATGCCGAGCAGCGGAATCCAGCTTCCCGCGGGGAAGCTGCCCGAGTACTCCAACACGCAGGTCAGATTCGAGGACGTGGTGAATTGAATGTGAATATCAGACCCGACGGCGGTAATGGAAAGGATCTGCGGGACATTGTTGGTGGTCAGGATCGTGCCGTTGTTGACGAAACCAGAATGGAAATTGGTGGAGCCGTTGATGATGTCGAACACGCCATCGTTGACGACCAGACCGTAGGATTCGATTGTGGTGCCGTTGGCGGCAACGATATCGCCGTTGTTGGTGACAATCCCTGTGAACGTGAGAACGCCGCCGCAATCGGCCTCAATCAACCCGCCGGAGTCGACGACGACCGAGCCGTTGATTGTGCCACAGCCGCTCAGCACCGCATTGCTACGCACCTCGATGCCGTTGGCAAATGTGTGCACGCCGCCAAGGAGATGGTAGGTGGCGGAGTCAATGCCGTCTCCCACATAGAATGTTTCCGAATTGCTGACCGTCGCGGATCTCGCGTTAAACACCCCGGAGTTGAGACTGAAGGTGCTGTAGGTATCGTTGGTGACCGGAGACCAGAGAGGCTGGACAATTTGCGGGGCGTAAACATCGTAAGTCGCATTTGTCGCCAACAACTGATCCACTGTGACAACACCGCCATTCTGGCTGAATGCTCCTAGACCTGCCGCCCCGATGACGAGCTGCGCTATTCCGGATTGATTCGTCACATACAGGCTACCACCGAGGACCTGAACCAGACCGGTCGAGCTGGCAAGGACGCCCACGGTCATGTTCGAAAACACCTGAAACTGTCCATTGGCGACGATCAAGCCACCCTGGCAATTGGTCTTGACGCCGACCGACACATTGCCCGCGGTGAACAGACCGTTTGAAATCACCGCGAGGCCAGTGCCACCCCAAACCATATTCGTGAGGGGGTATCCCGGTATGCTCCCGAGGTTGGAACTGCACGCGGCGGCAATCGCCAACTGATCGACCTGCACCTGTCCTCCATTCTGGATGAAGAGTCCATTACCAATCTGGCCAACGGATAGCAGGCCGGTCGCTGGTTGATTGGTGACCGTGAGGGTGCCGCCGGTCATTTGAATTGCGCCGCTGGCGTTTGTATTCGCTACCGTTATTTGAGCGTTTGATGCCCCCATATAGAAGAAGGCTCCGAGAGTCAGATTGGATACTATACTCACTGTTCCCCCGGCGATCGTGAGCGTGCCCTGCGAGTTTTCGCAATCGCCGATGATGAGGCTTTGCGCGAGCAGCGAGCCGTTGGAGATCACCATCTGGCCAATTCCGAAACCGGCGATGGTGACTGGCAGATTGCCGGTCTCGAAACCGTTCACGGACACGCCCTGGTTTGTGGCCTGCAATTGACCACCGGTAATGAAGACCGATCCGGTCGAACCCTGGCCCTGGGCGATCACCATTGAGCCGGACAGACTCAGCGTGCCGCCGGCGATTATCAGCGTTCCCACGGCACTCGGTGAATCTCCGACGACCACGTAGGCGGCGGATAAGGCACCGTTGGAAACAACGACCTGCCCCACCCCGCTACCGCCGATGGAGATGAGGAAATTGTTCGTGGTGACAAGCTGCCCGCCAGTGAGGGATAAGTGGCCAGTTGCGCCGGCGTCTTCGCCGAGGCTGAGATGCTCGGGGGCCAGCAGCGTTCCTCCCGGAATGGAGAGAGCGCCCTGGGAGGCGGGTCCAAGGCCGATGAAGACGCCGTTTGGCGTGGAGACATTGTCCTCGGTCTGGAGGGTTCCGCTCAACAAAGTGAACCGGGCCGAACCGTAGAATCCGATGGCCACATAGTCGTTGGTAAAGATCGTTTGGCCGTCGATCACGGAGAACGAAGCGCTCGAATTCGTGGCAAAGCCGTCGTACAGACCGCCACCGATGACGTTGACGCCTGAAAGAGCCATGGCTCCTTCGACATCAACTGCTGCCCCGTCATCATTATCCACGGTGAGCGCAGAACCAGTTGTCACCAAAGTGCCGCCGGGATTGACGATCAGCGAATTGAGGATGTGAAGGGGAGGATTGGCGCCGATATTGTCTACGAAGAGCGTATTGGTGGCACCGGTTTGGCCGGCAAGGATCACATCACCTACGGTCAAGGTATTCGAGTAGCCGGTGGTGGTAGAGATATCGATGAGAACGGTCTTGGCACCGGCGTTGGTGATGAGCACGGACTGGGTTGGACCTGGCGGTAAGGTCAATGCCCAATTCGTGGCGTCCTGCCAAAAGCCGTTTGAAGGATTGATCCAGCTATTGCTTTGGGCACGGGCATCAGAAATCGCCAGGCCTAGAGTAACCAGTGCCAGTGATTGGCGAGCTACCAACAGCACGACGCGCAGCTTCATAAGTTCCCTCCGGTGCGTTCTCCTGCTGATAACGCGATTCTACGGCGGCCCTTGAGATCTGTTAAGTAAAAGGTGTGTAAAATTCCGGGGGCGCTGCTAACGAGAGTGACAGCAGATGGAAGCCCATGCCGGGCCGCTACTTGGCCTGGCCTGTCTGGTGAGTTGCGGCGGTATAATTGAGGGAGTGGTCGGCGGCAAAGCCTTGCTGGCCAAGAAGCACAACGATAGGCACCGTGACCGTCACGCCGGGAGTTACAATTGCGGCATCGGTCAGGCCGTACGCCGCCCAGTAAGAACGCCAATTGCCGCGATGCAGTCTTACATTGAGTATCCACGCGCCCGTGCGCTTGTTGAAATGCAATCGCGCTGTGTTGGGCGCGTTGACACCAAATCCGTCTTTGTTCAGGGTGAACGGTATCATCGCGTCACCCACGTCTACGACGAGCAGTTGTCCCCGTGGCTCGAAGCCCACGTCCAGATCCGGCACAGCGCTCAGAGTGGCGCTGTCATTGTTGGCTTTGGCGAAATTGGATTTCAACTGCAGTCTCTGGACCGGCAATTCGCAGACTACCGCGATACCGAGGTTCGTGGCTGTGGACGCGTAGCCGTTACTGACGGTGACACTGGTGGTGTACGGACCGCAGTTGGTGCCGTAGATGTGAACGGCTGAGGGCGAAGGAGAAAAGTCGTTTGTCACGTTGTCGCCGAACTGCCATTGATAGCCGAGCGGCAGGCTTTGCGGGTCGGTCGCCGTGACAGCGAAGAAATTGGTCGCGTCGACCAGAATGGCCGCGTGATTTCCGTATTGCAGGAGGGCGTTTGTGATGGCTGGCGCTGAGGTAATGATCGGCGGTAGGGCTTGGACGGCCGTGATGTAGCCCGTTCGTGTGAGAGAGTTGGTGCCCGCCGGACTCTGAGCCGTCAAGGTGACAGAGAACGTTGCCGCGTTCGTGTAGGTATGGGTCGGGCTCGTGGCGGAGCTGGTCGCCCCGTCTCCAAAGACCCAAAGCACGCTGGTGATCAGACCGGTGGAGCTGTTGTCAAACGTGACGACCAGAGGCGCGAGACCCGACCTCGGGGAGGCCGTGAATTGTGCGAACGGCGGCGGCGCCTGAACGGTGAAGGTTGTAGTGCACGACGAGGAATTGCCGGAGACGTCGGTGACGGTGATCAGAACACGCGTAACGCCGACACTAACAACCGTGCCTGCCGGGGGCGATTGCGTCCGCATCAGCGCGGTGCTGGTCGTGCAATTATCAGTTGCCTGCACGCTCGTGGTGAAGTCCGGCACCGTCGCTTGGCCGACCGCATTGGCCGAAGCGGCTCGGGAAGGAGCGCAGGTCGTGATGACCGGAGGCGTCGTATCGGCCACGGTGATCAACGAGGTTTGGGTGGATGTGTTGGACCCACCAGTGCCGCGCACGGTGAGGCTCACGGTGTAGGGACCCCCACAGGTGTAGGTATGCAGCAACGTCGTCGCCGTAGTCGTAATCACGGTGCCATCGCCGAGGTTCCAGACACGGTTGGTGATTGTGCCGGTGGATGTATCAGTGAACGTCACGACTAGTGGCGACGAACCGCTTGTTGGCGTGGCGCTAAAGTGGGCAGCGGGTCCCGTCACGCCTGTTCCAGAGACGGCATTGGTGGAACTACCACCATTGGATGTGAAGATCATATTGCCCGAGAAACTCTTGGCGGACGTCGGCGTGAAGTTGATCACGACGTTGGAGGAGGATGAGGGGGAAATGGTGAATGTCGAGCCGGAAGCGACGCTGAAACCGGCGGCGCTGATTGTTGCGCTGCCGGTCAGAGTCACTCCACCGGAGTTCGTGATCACGAAGCCTGCTTGCACCGTCGATCCAACAGTGATCAGGCCAAAAGCCTGAGAGGACGGGGTGATGCCGATCTTGGCTGGCGCGAGGGCGGAGCCGATCACTGGGTTCGTCACGGCGCCATCATTTGTGGCGAAGACGAGCGAGTTGCTGAAGATGCCCGCGACGACCGGGCTGAAACTCGCAAGGACAATACCGGTTGTTCCCGCCGAAATGTTGAGCGAATTTCCGCCTGCGATACCAAACGAAGTCCCGCCTGAAGCGAATACGAATGACCCCGTCAAAGTCGACGCGCTGGTATTGATGACCGAAATGCTCTGGGTGGCGGTTTGGCTGGTCAGTAATGTTCCGAAATCAATACTAGCGGGACGAACGATGAACGGCGGTGGGTTTTGGATAGTGGTGACGATCACCGACGTATTGTTGGCTGTACCAGCGTCACGGATCAATCCGCTTACCACGGCGGTGTTTGTCACCAGGCCGGGCACGTTGGGAATGACGTTGATCGCAACCGTCGCGGTCGCGTTGCTGGCGATCGCACCGAGGCTGCATGTGACGACACCCGCGACGTTCGTACAGGTTCCCTGACTCGCCGTGGCAGAAGTGAATGTGACCGTGGCGGGCAACGCGTCGGTGATGACCACGCCGACTTCGGCTGCGGGCCCGTGATTTGTCACGGTGAGGGTGTAGGTAAGGTCTAGACCGGCGGGAACAGGATTCGGTGAGCCCGCCCCGGCCAACACAAGATCGGCGGTAGGATTGATTAGGGCGTTGATCAGACCTTGCCCGGTTGGTGTGCCCCAGCCGGTGCACAAGTCGTAACCTGCGGCGGCGAAGAATCCCGCGGGGCTGGAGCTGTTGGTGTTGTTGCCGGTGACGACATCGTGGAAACTCTTCGCGTAATTGGAGCTGTTGCCAATTGAATAGACGGCGGGATTGACGAACCCGACTGCAGGAAACCCATTGGACGCGGCTTGCTGGTTGACGAGCGCAACGAACGCAGCCCATAACGGTGCCGCACAACTGGTGCCGCCGAAATCGCCCGTTTGCCCATTGTTGTACGTGACGTAGATGTTGTCGGCTGTCAGCGCCACATCGGGAATGTTGCGCATGGTTGTCGAACCGCGGTTGGCCGACATGCTCGTGCCCTGTTGCCAACCGGGGATCGGATAGGACGTGCTGATCCCGCCGCTACTGGCGTAAGCCTGGCTGGGCATCCAGTTCCATACGGTTTCCGAGACCCATGATCCGCCGGGTTTGGTCGTCGTCAATGTGGTTCCGCCGACCACCGTGATGTAGGGGTCATCGGCCGGATAGTCGACTGCCGAGATGGAGCCGGAATAGGCGCCCGAGTCACCCGAGGATTGGAAGAACGATTGGCCCTGGGCGGCCATTTCTTGAAAGAGCTGGTCCGTGGTGCCGCTCACGCCCCCGCTCCACGTCCAGGAGGAACTGAGTTGCTGTGCGAGGTTGTCCGTGACCATGCGGCTGAGAATGTCGTTGGGGATTCCGTGGGAGCCGGCCTCATAAACGATGACTTTGGAAAGATCCGGAGCCATGGCGACCGCCATTTCGATATCCAGCGACACTTCGCCGTCATTTGAACCGGGGTGGCCCCGCGTGCCATCGAGCAGCACATTGGTTAATGTCACACTGGGGAGATTGGCCTGCGTCTCGTAGGAGGTGATGTCGGACGCGTAATAGCCGTCAAACTCAAGGAGGCCCACAGTCTGGCCGCTACCTGTAAGCGAGACGCCAGGAATATATGCCGCTCGAAAATCGGAACCGAGGAATGTGCCGCCGGGACCGGAGCCTGCGGTCGGCAGAGCTTTCGCCCGTTGCGGAACCGGGCACGAATGGAGGCTTGTTGGATGAGGCAGGACGTAGTTATCCAGTCCGCTAATGTCCAGCACGGGAACGGCGAGCGCCAGGGACGGTTCGGCATCCGGAGCGTAAAATGTCCGGGCCTCGGTCGGGTGCCGGTAGACATGGAGGGTCACGTGAAGTGCGGTTTCGATCGTTGAAACCGGCGCGTTCACATCCAGCAGTATCCGATTCGGGTGGGTGGCGGTCACGCGGAATCCGGACGACTTCGCAAATGCAATGAGGGCCTGATAATCGTGACGGCTTGGGCCGAATCTTTCGGTGAATTGTTCGGGCGTGAGGTAGTGATGGTAATTGGGACTGGACGGGTCGTAGATCTGCGCAAGCAGTTCGTTGAGGGCTTTTGGGTTGCGTAGCGGCAAACCAATGGCCAGGTCCAGTCGGTTCGTATCAGGAAGACGGCTAACCGCCTGCAGTTTCAGGTCGACGACTGCTCGCGGAACGTGGTGGCGAAGGACCTGAAGTTCCGCGGCGTAAGCACCAGATCCGAACGTGAGTAGAGGGATGCCCATGGCAAATGAGAGGGGGAGAATTTGAGCAGGAACAACGCGAGCCGTGGCAGCGAAAAGTTGATAGAACCACAGCAACACGAAGGCACAATCCTGCACCCCCCTGTTGTTCTGATGTGGAATCTGAAACATGACCCGGGTTTTGGATCAAAAACAGCACCAGCCATGCCACCAGCTAGTTTGTAAGAGCCACCGGAACAAGCAATTGTCGTGAAGCCCAGGAAACCGAGCTATCGTCCGAAGACAGCCCTAAAGCTTGAGCCTGCCAGCGGCAAGCAACTCCACGATCTCTCTGTGTCCTTGCTCGGCGTCGGATTGCTCAGCATACTCCCGTTCGTAGAGAGGACTGCGCAGGGAGTTTAGCCCGGCGGTGTAGCCGTTCAGAACGCCACGGCAACGGAAAACCTGAGTCAGAAAGTTCGGTGGAGTCCCCTTCCCTTCCGACATGCGAATCATCTTCTCACGCCATTGGAGGTCGGTTTGGACGGTGGACACGCGCAGGAATCTGCCCGGCCACCAACTCGCAATCACCGTGGCGTAAAGAACTGGCGGAGAACAAACACGTTCGGAAACCCAGCGAGCTCGCATGGCAGAGACGTAGTCTACCAGCCGTTGCTCTTGCGGGCAAGGCCGGTCCCAAACATTCGATACAGCGCGACAATACTCCCAGTCTCCCAAAGGAGCTTCATACCCGAACCCGATGCGCCCATGCCCAGGCGTCAACTCAGGGTCTGAGGCAAATGCGGTAGAAGCGCGCTGAAGCGTTGGTAGCGGCGCCTTCGTCCGTGTAGTTTGTGACGCCGAACGCGGAAGTGACGATCTTCATCAAATCGACGAAGTTGGTCGAGTAACTGCCGCTGGCGACCTGGACCACGTTGGTTCCCGGTTGCCCGTTCCATATGAGGTTCACACTCTGATTGGTGAGCGTGATGGAAATGATCGCGAAGGGCTGTGCGTTCGTCGGCAGAGAAATGGCGACCCGGTAGAATTCATTCGGCTCCGCTGCCCCGAGGTCCGTGATCGTCGCCTGGTTCCCATTCGTCACTGGGCCGGCATAATTCGTCAGCGACAGCCAGATACCACTCGCCAAATTCGTACAAACTTGCGGAGTGTACAAACGCCCTGGGACGATTGGGCCGAACTGGAATGTGAACTGTCCAAAGCCATTCTGAAGGCTGGCAGGATTGACAGCGAACACCGAGGTGGGATTGGTTGGATCCAGGCCAGCGGTATACTTGAAGAGATTGTTCTGCCCGGTGCCATCGGCATCGGCGAACATCAGGGGCTGTACACAGTTCGTGCAATTGAAGTACTGGGTGAGCCAGGCCTGAAACTGCGACGCTTCCGTCGGAGACAAAACCGTAATGTAATCGATACGGGAACTCGTGCTCGATCCACCGGGGCCACTGACGGTTTCTGTGACTGTATAGTCGCCCGCCGTGGAGTAGGCGTGAGAGACGTTTGATGTCGTGACAATCGCACTGGCGTTATCGCCGAAGTCCCAGGACCAGACAGTAATCGGACCGCCCACGGATTCGTCTGTGAATACTACAGTGAGCGGTGCCACGCCACCGGTTGGCGCTGCGGTGAAGCGAGCTGATGGAGGCGGCTGGGCTGCCGTGATGTAGCTGGGCCTTGTGTTGGTCAGCGATCCGTCCGGCCCGCTGACGATTTCGGTTACAGTATATGCACCGGCCGTGGAGTACGTATGCGAGACGCTTGTGCTTGTAAGGTTGGTCGAGTTTCCGTCCCCGAAACTCCAGAACCAGTTGGTAATGTAGTCGATGGACATATCAGTGAATTTCACGGTCAACGGAATTACGCCATTGGTCGGGGCTGCGGTGAAGTTGACGACGGGCGTTAACGCCGTGATGTAGTTCGCGTATGTATTGGTGGCCGAGCCGCCCGGCCCGCTCGCGATCTCAGTAACAGTATACGTGCCCACTGTGGCATAAGTGTGCAAGATGCTCTTCGCAATCGTATTGGTAGTAGTACCGTCCCCGAAATTCCAGAACCAGTTGGTCGTACTGCCATTTGAAAGATCGGCAAAAGTCACGGCCATGGGGATCGCGGCGTTGGTTGGGGAGGCAGTGAACTCGCCTTCATAACCCGAGGACGGCGGCAGCCCGGTCCCCAAGGCGTAGAAGACTTCGTTCCACATGAAGCCCGCCAGATATTGTCCGCCATTGTAGGTGTAGTGAACCGAGTCCGACATGAATCCAAGGGAGTTCATCCACGGCCAGCTGACGCTCGGGGTCATCAAATCAACGTAGGCGCGGTTGAATTGGAGGGCCATGTAGCGGACCAAGGTGTTTTGTTCGACCGTAATGGGTGTTGCGGGGTTTGTGTCGACCGCGGTGTAAGGAGTACCAATATAGATCACATCACAGGACGGAGCTGCGTTCGACCACCATTGTTCGCAGTACATCAAGCCGTTGCTGGTGACCGTGGAGCCGTCTTCCTTCATATGCCAGATCAGAAGATCGGGCGACAAGGCGGCGAAAATGGGCGTGCGAATCGCGGAAGGGACGTTCGTGACGTCACTGATCGCGATGCCCCCCTTGTACATATACGCCACGTGCACGCCCCCTGTGGTCTGCAGCAGCAGTTGTGGTCCGAGAACGACATTGGTGCCAGACAAGCCATCCACGCGAATCTGGTGCCAATCGGGCACGAGAACTACATTCGTAAACTGGCCGATGGGTGCCGCGGCATACCCATTCAACGCAACCAGCGGCGTCCACGGACCCGCTTTTGTGGAGAGAGATAGCGTCATTTGGCCGCCTTGTGGTTGGGCGATCCAAAACAACCCGACCCTGTCGGAATAGGTTCCCTCCGGCGAATTCAGGGTCTGCCACCACAGCCCGCCTCCGGTGGGCAATTGGTAGTAATCCGAGAACCAGAGTGACGTCGGTCCTGTGACTTGCTGCGTGCCATTGGTAAGGTAGATGAGTACCAGATAATCGTTGAAGGAATATCCCGCCCCGCCGATGGCGTCGACCAGCATGCCCATGATGGAGGCCGAAGGTGAAAAATCTGAATTTGCCACCGAATCCCCGAAGGAGACAACTGTCACAGGCCGGTTCGTCGCTTGGGCGGCGGCCCAGAAATGGGTCAGCGTGGTGAGATTGGTCGTGGAAAGGTCTTGCGCCGCGCCAGGGGCAAGGAACACCGTAGCGAGCAAGAACGCCATCGTGGTGGATCGCATCTCGTTTCCCTTGAACCCTGAGTTGGACGAATCGAACAATGCTAGTATCCCTCATAATCATGCGGATGGCAACTGGGGTTTGCGGCCATGCCATCGAACTGGTCAAATCTTTCAGTGGCAATTGCCAAGGCGAGCGACCTGTCGCCATTCACTGGACCGGTCACGGTACAGCCGTCGGCACGAGTATCTCGATGACAACGACCGTCGGGGTCATGGATGTGACCGTCCTCACGCTCGAAGTGTTGGGGTAGCAGCTGACAACGCAATGGTCCGGCAGTCCACTGAGTCCCGCGGCAGGTGGCGGGTATCAACCGCCGATCACCCGCTGCCGCCGTACGGCCCAATCGTGGAACGGAAGCGCCGCCTCCACTACTGCCACACGTAAAGCTTGATGCCATCCGTTTCCCCGGCCTCCCGATTGCCCTTTAACGAAAAGCAAGCGGAGCTCTCCTCACGAAGTCCAAAGATATTGGCGACAGGCGGTGATCCGGAAGCGGGCGGCGGACCACCTGTTGTGTAGGTTACTCCAAAGCCACCTCCCGGTATTCGCACGGCACCCCTTCCTCCATAGAGAAGGATTGCTCCGGGTTGCGCTGCCACTTGAAGCTGTTGGCCAGCGGAATTCTGCTGGGCTTGCCAGTCGGCATACCTCCGGGCTACGTCCGCAAGGAATCGTTTGCCGCCTTCGTCAAAGTGCGCACAGACCGTCGTTTGATTGCTAAGTACCACCTGCGCAGCATATCCCCCTGTATCGAGCGTGGTAATCGCCCCTGCCACCGTGAGAACGGGTATGAGCTCGACACCGGCGCTGGCCTTCTGGGCAGCTGCCAGCTGTACCCTTGCCTGTTCATCGCGGGCCGTTTGCTCCCTGGCTTCTTCCTCCTTGCGGGCGGCTTCTTCTGCCTCAGCCTCGCGTTGTCGGCGAAGTTGCTGCCGCGCTCGCTCATCTGCCAGACGCTGCTGCGTCGCTGCCAACTCTTCCGCTCGATAGGCCGCCGCCGTCTTCGGGTCATACCCAAACCGGTGCTGCAGTTCCGTTGGCAGTTGTTCCAACGGGAGGGACGCCACCCCCGTTTGATGGAAAATAGAGACCGTTGACGGCGTGACGGTGCGCCATGTGACATTGGAATAAATCACCCCGTCCACGGTGATCACGGTCGGCAACGTGTTCGTCTCCCCGGCGAAGGTGACGGCAATGACAAAAAGGAGAAGCACGACTTCAACACGAACAGCGTTCATCACGGTGTATTCTTTCGGGTACGCCAAGCTCACAGTAACACGGGTCCGCACGGGCGGCAACGTCGCCGAGCCAACCCCATGAACGTGGACGCATCAGCCGCCTGAGTCACGAGTGACGCGTCTCAGAATTATCGCCGAACAACGCCTCGGCAAACTGCTTTGGGTCGAACGGTTGCAGGTCGTCCACCCGTTCGCCGAGGCCAATGAATTTCACCGGGATGTTCAGTTCACGGGCGATGGCAACGACAATGCCGCCTTTGGCCGTTCCATCCAGCTTGGTGACGATCAGTCCGGTAACACCGAGCACCTGATGAAATTCGCGCGCTTGATTCAATGCATTGGTGCCCGTCGTGGAATCGAGTACAAGCAACACCTCGTGTGGCGCCGTCGGTACCTTCTTCTGGAGTGAGCGGTGCATCTTTTTCATCTCCTCCATCAGATTCTTCTTCGTATGCAACCGCCCGGCCGTGTCGATGAGCAGATAATCGACCTTGCGCTTCATCGCCGCCTCCAACGCGTCATAGGCAATTGCCGCAGAGTCCGCTCCGTATTGTCCGGCAATTACCTCGCACCCCACGCGCTGCCCCCAAATCTTCAACTGTTCGATCGCTGCCGCACGAAACGTGTCGCAGGCAGCCAGCAGCACCTCATTCCCCTGCTCTTTCAACAAGTGTGCGAGCTTGGCCGTGGATGTGGTCTTGCCCGTGCCATTGACACCCGCCAGCAATACAACTGTTGGGGCTTGCGCAGCTTTCACCAATCCGGGAGACGCGACGCCCAATTCGCGTTCAATCTCCGCGCGGGCAATCGGGAACACGTCGACCTGCCCCGACTGTTTTGCCGCTTCCTTCGTCAGCTCGACGATCCGAATTGCCGTGTCCACGCCAATATCCGTGGAGATCAGCGTGGCTTCGAGTTCTTCGAGAGAGTCGGCGTCCAGTTTCGGGGCCCGCGTGACGATTCGTTTGATCTCGCCCGCCAGCCTCTCCTGGGTCTTGCGAAGTCCGTCTCGAAATTTTTGGAAAAGGCTCATTACCGTTACGCCCTGGTGAGTGCTCGTAGAGCCTCGACACGGTCGTATGGCAGTTTGATCCGGCCAAGCAGCATCCCATCGCGGCCAGAGCCGTGACAATCGCTGCCACCCGTCGCACACACGCCCAGTTGCTTCGCGAGACGCGAATAGCGCTCCGTTTGCGCAGCCGTATGCCGCGAGTGCCACACTTCGATGCCCGCCATTCCTTGAGCAACCATGTCACCGAGATGATCGTCCAATGTATTCAGGCCAGGGTGAGCGATCACGGCGACACCACCGGCGCTCTTGATGTGACCGATAATTTCGGCGGCTTCCATTCGAAAGCGTTCGACGTACGCTGGTTTGCCTCGCTTGAGGAAGCGCGCGAACGCCTCATCCGTGCTGGTCACGTGTCCGCGTTTGACCAATGCCATCGCAATGTGCGGACGGCCGATCGTCCCCGACTTTGCGCAGGCGCGTACGTCCTCCAAGGTCAGCGAAACACCAATCGCGTTGAGTTTCTTGACGAACTCCCCGGCTCGCTCCTCGCGGATCTGCGTGGCCTGGTGCAGCACGGCTCGCAACCCCGGGTCGCACCAGGAGTCGCCGAACAGATAGGCGAGCATGTGAAGCTCCTGAGGGCCGTAACGACTGGTGATCTCGACTCCGGGGATGATCTCGACGCCCAACTCCTTACCCGCCGCGAGTGCATCGGGAATTCCATCCAGCGTGTCGTGGTCGGTGATCGCGATGGCCGAAAAACCGAGCCGCGCGGCGTGTTGGAGCAATTCACGAGGCGTGAACGAGCCGTCGGAAAAGCGCGTGTGCAGATGCAAATCCGCAAAGCGCGGCGAGTGCGATGCGGAACTCATTGGGCGGATGTGGCGGTGCGCGACGGTCGTGTCAAGTCGGCCTTCAGTCGGTCGAGGATACCATTAACAAACGCCCCGGACTCGCGCGTCGAGAATTTCTTGGCGATATCAACTGCTTCATTGATGCTGACCACTGGCGGGATATCGTCGCGAAATAGCATTTCGTAAATAGCGAGGCGAAGAATATTACGGTCGACCGCGGCAATACGTGGTAAGTCCCAGTGTTCCGTATATTTGGCGATCTTTCCATCGATCTCGGCGCGCCTCTCAATGACACCATTCACAAGATCTTGGGCAAATTTGCGCTCCATCTCCCCGGCGTCAGTTTGCGTCTGCCAGAAAAGGGGCCACGCTTCGTTGGGCGTGCCGCCGCTCAGGTCAAACTGATACAAGAACTGCACCGCCAGCTCGCGAGCCAGACGGCGTTTGCCGGGCGGTTTCAATGATCTTTCCATACCCGTGCCATCTCGATAGCGGTCAACGCTGCTTCGCGACCGCGGTTGTGCTTCTTACCGACGCACCTCACTCGCGCTTGCTTTACCGTCTGGGCTGTGACAATGCCGAACACCGTCGGGATTCCAAGGAGAATAGCAATGTTCGTGAGGCCGTGGGCGACAGCATCGCCGATATGTTGCGCGTGCCGCGTTTCGCCCTGAAGCAAAACGCCCAAGGCGATGACGCAATCACATTTGCCGCTCCGCGCGAGCTTCGCCGCAGCGGCGCTGACCTCAAAGCTGCCCGGAACCCGTAAGACTCGTATGCCGCGCATATCCGCACCCGCTTTGGCGAGGGTGTCGAGGCAGTTTGCCAGCAGCGCGTCAGCAAGATCGGCATTGTAACGAGCCGAGGCAATGCCGAACCGCAGGCCTGCGGCAGACTGTGCTCTTTGGATCTTGCGCGCCCGCAGCATTACAGTACGTGCCCCATTTTGGATTTCTTGGTTTCCAAATACTTGGCATTGTAGGCCGTTGGGGCCGCACGAATTGGGACCTGCTCAACAACCTTGAGGTTGAACCCTTCCAAGCCGACAATTTTCTTCGGATTGTTCGTCAGCAGACGAATGCTATGCAGGCCAAGATCGACGAGGATCTGCGCCCCGAGGCCGTATTCGCGCAAGTCCGGCTTGAACCCGAGTCGCTCATTTGCCTCGACGGTATCGAGACCCTTCTCCTGGAGAGCGTACGCATGGATTTTGTTGGCGAACCCGATCCCTCGTCCCTCCTGCCGCATGTAGACGAGCACGCCCTCGCCTTCCTCGGCGATGCGCTTCAATGCATCGTGCAGTTGTGGTCCGCAGTCGCAGCGCAGCGAGCCGAACACGTCGCCCGTGAGGCACTCGCTATGCACGCGGACGAGCACGTTTTCCTTTCCGCGCACCTCGCCCATCACCAAGGCCGCATGATGTTGTCCATCCACGAGCGAGCGATACAGATGCAGCTTGAATTCGCCATGCTCGGTCGGCAGGGAAATCTCCTGTTCCTTTGCAACCAGCTTCTCGCGCATCCGGCGATATTGGATGAAGTCGCGGATCGTGCACATCTTCAACCCAAACTGCTCTTTGAACTTCATCAAGTCAGGCAGTCGCGCCATGGTGCCGTCTTCGTTGAGGATCTCGCAGAGCACGGCCACGGGGAATAATCCAGCCATCTTCACGAGATCGACGGACGCTTCGGTATGGCCGGCACGCCGCAGCACACCGCCTTCGCGCGCTTGAAGCGGGAAGATGTGTCCCGGCGAGACGAGGTGTTCCGGCGTGGCATTGGGATCGGCCAGGACGCGGATGCTTCGAGCACGATCGTGGGCGCTGATGCCGGTCGTCACCCCGTCGCGCGCGTCCACGCTGACCATGAAGTCGGTCTTGAAGCTCTCGCGGTTCTCGGCGACCATGCGACCGATGCCAAGGACCTTGAGTCGCGATTCGGTCGTCGGCACGCAAATCAGGCCGCGACCGTGTTTGGTCATGAAATTGACCGCTTCAGGCGTGACTTTTTCGGCGGCCATGATGAGGTCGCCTTCGTTTTCACGGTCCTCATCGTCGGTGACGATGAGGATTCGTCCCTGACGAATGTCCTCAAGGCATTCCTCAATGGAATTGAATTGAACCGACGTTGTTTGGGCCCGATCAGTCATGACAACTGCTGCAAGAATACCAGTAACGACGGCGGAAGGCAAACATCGCCCGCTCAGTCGCGGGCGGGCACGAAACGGATCCCCTTGACGTGCAGGAGCACCACCCAGAAGCGGTAGAGGTCGAGGCGGTCGCCCAAGCTGGCATAGTTCTTCGCGATCAGATCACGGATGATGCTGTCCATCTCCGAATACTGCATGGCCGTTTTGATGGCGATATCCTGAAGATCAACGCGCGCTTTGAGCGCCCGCTTGCCGTTGAGCGCTGCCAGCAGGAATTTTATGGACCGCTCGTTGAGCCCCATTTTCTCGACGTGCTCGTACAAATCTTCAGGAAAACGCACGAGGTCAAAGAATTGTTCCGGCACGGACGCGGGGAAGCTCACCTTGCCTACAAATGTCTTATCGACAACGACTGCATCGACCGGGATTTGCTCACTCATGCGCTGACGATATAGGCTGTTCGACGGGCAGACTCAACCAAAAACCATCATTGCGCCTCCTCCCATCGACCCAGTAGGGATGTCAATCCCGCCTCCCCTCCTCGCTGTCGCATTCCTAAATTGACACACCATGACCCCGCCAGTAACGTACCCCGGCCATGGAGAGCACCGAGTTACTTCGGCGAACGCCGCTGTACGCTGCCCATCTCGAATGCGGCGCGAAGATGGTGCCATTCGGTGGATGGGAAATGCCGGTGCAGTACTCGGGGATTCTCGAGGAACACGCCGCCGTGCGGGAACGTGTTGGCCTGTTCGACATTTCCCACATGGGCGAGCTTCTGGTTGCCGGACCGAACGCGGAACGTGCGCTGAACGAGTTGTTCACCAACGACGTGAGCAAGCTGGCAGTTGGCCAGGCCCAGTACACTCTGATGTGCAATCAACAGGGCGGCATCGTCGACGATCTGATCTTTTATCGCCTTGAGCCGAGCGTCTATCTGGTCATCGTGAACGCCGCCAACATCGAGACGGATTTTGTGTGGATGAACACGAACGCGACGGTGTCGGCAGTGATTGAAAACCTGAGTGATCGATACGCAGGCCTTGCTCTCCAAGGGCCAGCCGCCAGCCAGCTTTTTGAGTTCTCGGCTTCGCTCCCACACTTCCACATTCAACGCCAGGATGTTTTTGGCACGGAGTGCTGGGTGGCGCGGACCGGTTATACGGGCGAGGATGGGTTTGAGTTGTTTTGTGAGGCGGTTGACAGCCCGCGCCTCTGGAAAATGCTGCTCGACCGCGGTCGGCGATTGGGCATCAAACCTTGCGGCCTGGGTGCGCGTGACACTCTGCGGTTGGAAATGTGCTATCCTCTGCATGGAAACGACATTACGGATGAGACAACGCCATTGGAGGCAGGGCTGGGCAGATTTGTTTCGTTCGAGAAGAAACTGTTCGTCGGGCAAGACGTCCTGGTGAATCAAAAGGAACACGGCGTTGATCGCAAACTCGTCGCCTTTCGAATGACCAAGAAGTCGCCGCCGCCGCGGCCCCACTATCCAATTCTGGCCGACGGGCGGAAAATTGGCGAGATCACCAGTGGTACGCAATCACCCACGCTGGGAGTGGGCATCGGCATGGGCTACATCGAATCAGCCGAGGTCGCCGTGGGGAAAGCGATCGAGATCGAGGTTCGTCAGCGGAGGTATCCCGCCGTACTTGAGAAAAAACCAATCCTGAAAAGGGGCCAATGAACATTCCGAAAAACCTGAAGTACACCAAGTCCCATGAATGGGTGCGGGTCGAAGGCAATACCGCGGTGGTTGGCATTACCGATCATGCTCAGAATGAGCTAACCGATGTCGTGTATGTGGAAGTGCCGACGGTGGGCGCGCGCATTGAGGCGGGCAAGGAATGCGCCGTCGTTGAAAGCGTAAAGGCGGCCAGCGATATTTATGCTCCCGTATCGGGTGATGTCGCTGCCGTGAACGAGGAATTGTCCAACACGCCGGAGTTGCTCAATCAGGATCCCTACGGAAAAGGATGGATGTTCACGATCACGATGAGCGACCCGGGCGAACTCGGCGAATTGCTTAGCCCGGATGACTACGCTCATCACATCGGTGCCTGATTATGCCTGAGACTGATCGGTTCGCCGGCCGTCACATCGGCAGCAGTCCGGAACAGATCCAGGAGATGCTGCACGTCGTTGGGTTTCCCACACTCGACGCGATGGTGGATGCGTCGGTGCCGGCGCAGATTCGATTGGCCGGGGCACTTTCGCTGCCGCCTCCAGCCGATGAAACGCGGGCGTTGGCTGAGCTGAAGGGTATCATGTCGAAGAACGAGATGCTCCGGTCATTCATCGGCATGGGGTATTACGATTGCGTCACTCCGCCGGTCATCCGTCGCAACATTTTGGAAAACCCCGGCTGGTACACGGCCTACACGCCGTATCAGGCGGAAATCTCCCAGGGACGGCTCGAAGCGCTGTTGAATTTCCAAACCATGGTGGCCGATCTCACCGGACTCGAAGTCGCCAACGCGTCTCTGCTGGACGAAGCGACGGCTGCCGCTGAGGCGATGAACATGTGCCACGGACTGCGAGGAGGGGAAGGCCGAAACGTCTTTTTCGTCTCGGAGACGTGTCATCCGCAAACCATCGCTGTAGTGAAGACGCGTGCAACGCCATTGGGAATCGAGATCGTTGTTGGTGATCACACCCAATACTCTGTAACGGAAAAGGTGTTTGGCGTCTTGCTGCAGTACCCGGCGACGGACGGGCCGATACACGATTACGCGGGATTCATTGCCGAGGTCCACCGCGATAACGCATTGGCAGTTGTCGCAACCGATTTGCTGGCCCTCGCTCTGCTAAGGTCCCCCGGCGCGTTCGGGGCCGACGTGGCTGTCGGCAGCACCCAACGGTTCGGTGTGCCGATGGGTTATGGCGGGCCGCACGCCGCGTTCTTTGCAACGAGAGACGCATTCAGGCGACATATGCCCGGGCGGCTGGTCGGCGTCTCGAAGGATGCCCAGGGCCGGCCAGCCTTGCGGTTGGCGCTTCAAACGAGGGAACAACATATCCGGCGCGATAAAGCGACCAGCAACATTTGCACCGCACAAGTTCTGCCTGCGGTCATGGCATCGATGTACGCCGTCTATCACGGACCGGAAGGATTGCGACGAATCGCCAAACGTATTCATATGATGGCCACGACCCTGTGCTCCGCATTTGACGAACCGCAGCCGGGCCCCTTCTTCGACACACTGAGATTTCGCACGACAGCGAGGCCGAAAGGAGCAAACCTCCGCGAGTATTCCGATGGATCGTGGGGTGTGTCCATCGACGAGGTAACCGAAATGGACGACTTGTGCCGACTCGTTGGCCGGCACATCGAATCTGTCCCGGAGATGGAATTTGGAGCATTCGCTCGTACGACGACATTCCTCACCCATCCGGTCTTCAATTTGTATCATGCCGAGCACGAGATGCTGCGATACATCAAGAGGCTCGAGGCGAAGGATCTCTCGCTCACTACGTCGATGATTCCGCTTGGGTCGTGCACGATGAAGTTGAATGCGACGTCCGAAATGCTGCCTGTCACCTGGCCCGAAGTAAGCCAGTTGCACCCTTTTGCGCCTCTCGAACAGATGCAAGGCTATCAGTGTCTCTTTCATGAACTCGAAACGTGGCTGGCGGAGATCACTGGCCTCGGCAGTGTTTCACTTCAGCCAAATGCCGGTTCCCAAGGCGAGTATGCCGGATTGCTGGCGATTCGAGAGTATCACCAGAGTGGTGGTCAGGATCAACGTGATGTGTGCCTGATACCGGTGTCCGCGCACGGCACCAACCCGGCGAGTGCGGTAATGGCTGGCTTCCGTGTTATCCCCGTGGCGTGCGAAGAACGGGGCGACATTGATATTGCTGATCTTCGCGCCAAGGCCGTGGAGCATCGTGACAATCTCGGTGCTCTCATGGTCACCTACCCATCCACGCACGGCGTTTTCGAAGAGACGATTCGCGAGATTTGCCAGATCGTTCACGAGAACGGCGGCCAGGTCTATATGGATGGCGCGAACATGAACGCGCAGGTCGGATTGTGCCGGCCGGGAGACATCGGAGCGGATGTTTGCCATCTCAATTTACACAAGACGTTCTGCATCCCGCACGGCGGCGGCGGCCCCGGTATGGGACCAATCGCGGTCGCGCCTCATCTTGCCTCCTTTTTGCCGGGCCACCCCATCGCTTCCAAGGGAATAGGCCCTGTCTCTGCGGCGCCGTGGGGAAGCGCCAGCATTTTGGTCATACCATGGATGTACATCAGGCTGATGGGCGCGGATGGACTACTTGAGGCCAGCAAGGTCGCAATTCTCAATGCGAACTATATCGCTCGCCGCCTCGAACCGTATTTCCCCACACTCTACAAAGGGCACACTGGTCTGGTTGCTCACGAGTGCATTGTGGACTGTCGACAGTTCAAAAGCATCGCGAGCGTCGAGATCGAAGACATCGCCAAGCGTCTGATGGATTATGGGTTTCACGCCCCAACGATGTCGTGGCCTGTCCCCGGCGCCTTGATGATTGAGCCGACCGAGAGTGAATCGAAGGCGGAACTCGACCGCTTTTGCGACGCCATGATTGCCATCCACTCGGAAATTAAAGCCATCGAATCTGGCGTGATGGACAAGACGGACAATCCCCTGAAGAATGCGCCGCATACGGCGTTCGTAATTGCGGGAGAGAAGTGGGATCATCCTTACAGTCGCGAACTGGCTGCTTTCCCTGCGCCGTGGACTCGCGAAAATAAATTCTGGCCCGCTGTGGGACGCGTGGACAACGTGTACGGCGACCGCAACATCGTGTGCTCCTGCCTTCCCGTGAAGTCCTACCCGTAGGCGGTCGCAGACGCCAAGTAAGTCAAGGCTTGCGGGAGTTTCTCTCGTAAACAGTTGCCGTGCAAAGCACTTTGTTTGCACAATCTTGAAACCGGCGTATAATACGGCGAGGCGCTTTTGTGGCGAAGGCACGCAAAGAGGTCGAAATCGCGGTCCGGGTCGGGAACACACCTGCAGCAATCCAGGATGTGTTGTCCGTCCTGAAAACACACGGTCTGGAAGTCCTGGCTTACTGTACGTACACCGAACAGAATGATCTGATGATCCTTCTCGTTACCAACGACGCGTTGAGGACGAAGAACGCGCTGCAAAGCTCCGGACTTTCCTGTAGAGCGAACTCTGTCGTGGTCGTCGGCGCTCCGCGCGAGTTGGGGTCGGCCGCAATCATCGGCGCACATCTCGGATCCGCCGGAGTGGAGATTCTTTATTCCTATGCTTCCCGGCTCGGTGGCGGTCAGTCCATCGCGGTGTTCAAAACCAGCGACGACGAGCGCGCCATTCAAGCTCTGGAAATCTGTCCACAGGCACAGGCCGCCGCGTAAGCCGTCCTCTGCTCTGTTCGCCCATGATCAACTATGCGGTCCGATGTTCGTCGTTGGAACATCGTTTGTCGCAGTTGTCGCCACGTCGTTATTGTTGGTGGTTGCCGGCTGCGTCGTCTTGGGACCAAATGGCCACCACCAGTGCTTCTGTTTCTTGGGCTTCGATATGACCGGTTGTGGTGGACGGAAATCCGCATCGGTCATCACCCGTTCGACATGCGGATAAACTTGTTCTCCCCCTTGGACGGCAACCGCGCCGTCATTCTGCGCCACCAATTGCGGCGTCGACAGGATGTCCGAATAGATCATGCGCCGTAGGATCTTTCCACTGGGATCGATCTCGTCGTAATTGATGGCTCGCGGTCCGCTACGGTAGAGCACGTGAAGATGGCCGACGGCATCCACTTTCTCCGTCGGCTCCCCCATCTCGATCACAGTACCCAGGGGAACCATCCCATACACCAAATCATGGGGTTCATCCTGAATCCCCGCGTACAGCACCTCCTCGTAGGAACTCCGCCGAAGCAATAATGAATAGGTGCGGTACTGCTGATTGGTTTCGCCCTCGCCCAGCGGCAGCCCCACCGTCTCCCGCCAAATCTCCCGGCCATTGATGATCGTGAACTCGGCCGGCGCCGACACGTTGTGAACTCCATCCGCATCCACCACCGCACGCACCCGGAAAACACCACGCTGGCGCAGATCGAAATGCGGCAACAGGTTGATCGTGATGCTTCCCGATTGACCGGGCTTGATGGTGAGCGGCTCCATTGCAAATGCTTCCCCCACGGGCGGGACGGTGGCGCCCGCATCATCCGTAATCAAGAAACTCAGCCAGGGCGTATTCCCCTGATTGTCCAGTTCGATCGTACGACCCGAGAAGTTGCGGATGGAGACGACAGCCGGAATCGATTCAAACAAAATCAGCGTGTCGCGATCCATTTTGATCTGCACCGTGATCTGCCCGCGTACAACTGGAGGCAACACCATCACGGCCATCAGAAACCCACATACGATCCATCGTCGCATGCGATCACGCTAGCACGCGGGCAGGGAACGGAACAAGAAAAATGGCAACCTCAGTTCGCAATGGCCAGCGCCGCCAATGCCGTGCGCAGCGCCGTGTTGTGTGCGGCGGCCCGTTGCGAAAGCGGAAGATGGACAGGGGTTTCACTGCCGAGAATATGACCCGTGCCATTGAGAAACAAATGATACGCCATCGGCCAGCGGAGTCGCCGCCGCAGCCCAGCCGTGCCGGAATCCCGACGGATCAGTCCAACACCGGTGATCTCGTGCCCATCAATAACTCTGTCGCGGTTGATCGGAATCACTTTCCCCACCGCCGCGACAACCCGTTCGCCAATGAACGGCGGTCCGGATCGAAGTTCGTACAGGTAGTACCCGCGAGCGTCCACGTCCTCGTGATGATCGAAGGCAAAGATAAATCGCCGCCCTCTCACGAACCGTGTCACCAGACGCGCCTCCGGGCAAACGGCCGGATTGCGGAACTGCCGATTGATATCGCGCCGCTGAGCGTTGCGACGTTGATTACGCTCCCAACCGTACGGATTGATGCAGGGCAGCACGAACCAGTTCACGCGCCACCTGGCCCACTCCCCGCCCTCCAGCCAGCGCAGCACGCCTTCCACACTGCCGGGTTCCTCTCCATGGATTCCCGCCGTGAGGCAAATCGTCCCCACGCGCCGGCTGATGTCACGCCGCGCGCAGAAGAAGGGATACCCCCACACCCGGCCCACCGACTCCACCCGCCAATCGCGCCGGGGCAACGAATGGAGTCGTTCTGCGATCTCGCGATAATCACGCACGCGGCCCATGACGGGACTCATCGCACACGGTGCGCGCCGTCGCAACCGCAGCGTGATCGCCTCACGCCATCGCCTTGAGGAATTCCTTGTTGGTCTTGAATTTCGACAGGCCTGTCAGAAGCCGCTGAATGGCTTCCAACGGCGGCGCGCCGCTGAGCGCCCGACGCAGTCGCGTGATCGCTTCCAGGTCCTTCGGCGCCAGCAATAGCTCCTCGCGCCGCGTGCCGGAAGCATTGAGGTCCACCGCCGGCCAGTACCGTTGCTCGGCGATCTTGCGATCGAGCACCAACTCCGAATTGCCCGTGCCCTTGAACTCTTGGAAGATCAATTCATCCATCCGCGATCCCGTATCCACCAGCGCCGTCGCGACGATCGTCAGCGACCCACCCTCCTCCGCCTTCCGCGCGGACGCGAAAATGCGCCGGGGCTGCTCCATCGCCCGCGCATCGAGTCCGCCGGTCATCGTCCGTCCAGTCGAACCAATATAATTGTTGAACGCCCGCGCCAGACGCGTAATCGAATCGAGCACAATGAAAACGTCCCGGCCAAATTCCACCATCCGCTTCGCGCGTTCAATCGCCATCTTGGCCGTGCGCACGTGCTCTTCGATGGTCTGGTCATTGGTCGAAGCGATCACCTCGCCGCCCTTGATCGACCGACGGAAATCCGTCGTCTCCTCGGGACGCTCATCCACGAGCAACACCATCGTGTGCACGTCGGGATGGTTCGTCAGAATGGCGTCCGCCATGTGATGCAGCAACGTCGTCTTGCCGGTGCGCGGCGCCGCCACGATCAGCCCGCGCGTGCCCTTGCCCACGGGCGCGACCAGATCCACCACCCGCGTCGTGTATCGATCCGGCACCGTCTCGAGCACGAACCGCTCATTCGGGTTCAGGCTCGTCAGATCGTCAAATTTCTTCAGGCTCATCCACTTGTCCGGCGGCTGGCCGTTCATCCGGTAAATCTCGGCCAACTGCGGACTGCCCTTCTTCGGCGGCACCGCCCGCCCGTCGATCTCCAGCCCGGCCCGCAGCTTGAATTTGCGGATGATGTCCGGCGACACGTAAATGTCGTTCGGGCTGATCTGGAAGCTCTTCGCGGGGTTGCGGAGAAAACCGAACCCCTTCTCGCCCACTTCAAGGACGCCATGAACTTCGCTGCCGGTTGGTTGCGATGTCGGCGGGTGTGCCTGTGTTTGCGGCTGTTCTGTCTCGTTCACAATTCCTGCTCTGCCCGCGTCGCACGCGGGCGTATGGTTTTCCTTGCCAGATCGTGCACCGATTCCGCGCTACCGGCCGGTGCCTGTCTCGATGCGCTCCAAATCTTGAATCGACTTACGATCCAATCTCGCCATTGAATGGGTATAGCTCGCTAACCAAACCTATCGGGCAATTCCGCGTTCAGACTTGCGACAGAAGTCGATGAAATGTTCGAGCTCCGGGCTCGGCGGAAGTTCCGACTGTATCCTATCCAAAGCATTGCCAACTGTCAACCCTGCTCGACACATTATCTTAAACGCCTCCCGCAGGCTCCGATGGACCTCCTCCGATACCCCATTCCGCTCCAACCCCACCTTGTTCACCCCCCGCGTCTCCGCAGGGTTCCCATCCCCGATCATATACGGGGGTATATCCTGCACCACCTTGGCGCACCCCCCAATGATCGCCATCCTCCCAATCCGACAAAATTGATGGATCGCCGCCAGCCCCCCAACAATCGCAAAGTCTTCCACCACAACATGTCCCGCAAGAGTCCCGTTGTTGCTGAACACCACATGGCTACCCACCACACAGTCGTGCGCCACATGCGAATACGCCAGGAAATTGTTGTGCGACCCGATCACCGTCTTCAGACCGTCCCCCGTCGCCGTATGCACCGTGACATGCTCCCGAAACACGTTGTCCGACCCGATCTCCAGGTAGGTTTTCCCCCCCGAATATTTCAGGTCCTGCGTCTTGAGCCCGATACACGCAAACGGAAAAAACTCGCACCGCGCCCCAATCGTCGTCAGCCCATCCACCACCACATGCGAATGCAGCCGACACCCCTCCCCCAGACGCACGTTCGCCCCAACCACGCAATACGGCCCAATCTCGCACCCGGCACCCACCTGCGCGCGCGGGTCAACAATCGCGGTAGAATGAATATTCGAAGAAGCCATCAGAAACGCCCCACCTACCCCACACCCTCCTTTGTACACGATCTCTCGTCGCAGGTCAACCAACCCTTTGCTCCTTTGTTGTAGCGACGGCTCTATGAGCCGTCGGCCGTTTTCCAGCCGTGGAGCGCCCACGCTTGTCAGCCTCAGGCGCGGCTCCGTCGTGGCCGCCGCCCATCGGCGCCCCGTCCCCGGATTGTCGGGCAACCGGCCCCGGCTTCATTCGCCTCTGGCGAATTGCCGCCGGTGTAGCTGCGGCGCTCTGTCGCCGCGCCTTTCTCCTTGGAGGACAATGCTGCCGTCAACGCACAGGACGCTCCGAACCTCCGACCCGGAGTTCGGAGCAAAGGGCTTGCCCGCCTCAGGCGGGTCAGGGTGAGGGTTTCTCTGCCTGTCCCGCATGCGGTCCTTTGGCCGTACCCCTCGCCCTTTAAAAGGGAGAGGGTCAGGGTGAGGGTTGATCCTCGGGTTCGTTTCCGCCATCCTCGGGTTCGTTCTGGAAATTCTCAGGTTCGTTTCGCGTTTTCTCGGGTTCGTTTTCCCCGTTCTCGGGTTCGTTTTTCGATCAAAAGTGTAAAGAATTCCGACACGCGCTTTCTCTAACACGTTCACCCCGTAACAATTACCAATTTCACCCCCCTCCCATTTCTCGGGTTCGTTTTGCGATTTTTTGTTTTTTCCATTGCCGCCTCCTTGCCCCCCTCTACCCGCCCGATACCACCACCGCCACAGGCGGCTTAACCTCTTCCCCCCGTCGCGCCCGCTGCAAACGCTCCAACTGATTCATCGCCCGATAAAACTGCCTCTCCAACATCGCCTCGTACCGCAGTATCTTTTGCAGCGCCTCCGGCGTCGGCAAGACCGCCGCGTCCAGCCGCGCCTGTTCCTCCTGCCGCTCTTCCTCCTGCAGCGCCGGCAAATCTCGCTCGCACCGCCTCAATTCCCGTTCCAATATCGCCAATACCCGCGCCTTGCGCTCCGCTTTCCCCGCCTCGCCGTCGACCGCCGGATTCGCGGCCGGCGACTCTCCGGCCATCCCCTCGGACTCATCCTCGGAGGCCTGGGAACTGTCTTTCGCTGCCTCGTTCAGCTCCGTGATCAGCCACTGCATCGGCTCGCCCAAACACGCCGACGCATACGTCAACGCCTCGTTCGTCAGCTCGCCTTCCGTTTCCACCCGGCCCCGCGCCCGCCGCAGCACCTCCGCCACGTACATCATCCCGTCCCCGCTTGACTTCAGGTCCCCCCGGTCCCGGGCCAACGAGAGTCTGAGCCAATCAGGTTTTCCCAGTTGCTCCGCATCCAGCAGATGGCCGGTAATCTCCCCGCGCTCGCCCACCAGCACCCGATGCAGCCGCCAGTACGCCGTCACCATCCGCTCCACGAGAATCGACTCGACCGGACCCTCCGGCTCCAGGTGCTCCCGAAATTGCCGATGCAACGCCCGAAACTCACCCTCCCGCTCCCGGTCCCACGACTCCCGATCCGCCAGCACCACTTCCCGCGCCAGGATCCCGCCCTTCCACGCGTTCAGCCGCGACCGCGCCTTGCCCGCCGCCGTCTTCGGCCCCCGCGACTTCCGCCCGTTGACCCGACTCGCCGCCGCCTGTTCCGCCGATAGCAACCTTTTCATAAATCCGATAATATCGTATACCAGTAGTCTTGTCAATATGAAAAACGATAAGCCATTCCCCGACCCCGTGCCCCGCCCGCCCATGGCGGGCTCTGTCGCCGTACTGTAGCGGCACTCGGAGCCTGCACTGAGCGCAGTCGAAGTGACCGCCGGTCGTTTCCCCGGTTGTCCGCCGGTACCCCCGTAAGGGTGCGTTGCCCCAACGGGGCTCACGCTCCGACCGCGCACATCCACCGACCGAAGGTCTCCACCCGCATTCGGCTTCCGTGGGTTCCTCTCTTGCCGTGCCGCCATTTCGGGCTGTAGCGCAAGCGTCCCGCTTGCCTACAGCCAGCGGGATTCCTGGGACAAGCTCAACGCGACCGATGCACAGCTCTTAGCGAAGTTCGCGGCAGAAGAACTGCCGAAACTGCGCGCAGTCGGAGCCGTGGGGCGCCGGTTCACCCTGTCGATTACCAGCGTCGATCTGCCGTTTGTCGGCGTGATCGACCTGGTCGCGAAAGTCGAAGGCGACGATACCGTCACGGACTTCAAGACGATGGGGTCGGCCCCTGACGGTCACGAAGCCCACATGTCGGACCGGCCCACCCCCTTCAAACTGGCAGAACCGCAAGTCGCGAAATCGGCGCTATGCGTCCTGGGCAAAACCAAGGAACCGCAACTGTGGCAGCCAACGAATTGTACCGGCGACCAGCTTGGCGAGTACCTCGCCAAGGTTGGATACGTTGCCCGTGAGATCACTGGGAAAAACTTCTACAAATAGCCCGGCATGTGGTGCGCGTGGTGCGACTACCTGCCCGTCTGTCTCGGCGACAAGCAGAAGGCGGAAGAATCCTTGGTGACAGTTCCGTAGTTACTCAGAGCCAGCGGCTATCACAGCGCTGGCTCTTTTTGTTCGCACTCGCGCGAGGCGGCAAAAGGTTTGGCGAAAACAGTGAGAAGCTACTGCTTCTATCAGTTTGCTTCAGCAGTGGCCGACATTGCGGTTGTTCTCGGCTGGTCGTCATCTCAGGGCATACGGCTCAGATCCATTCTTTGCGCACATTCTTTGGAAAGCGGTATTTCCTAATCTCAACCACATCCTTCTCTGTTTTCCTTCGAACCATTTCGCTAACGCTACTCCAGTCGGTACCTTGCCCACGCAGATACGGCTCAGCATATTTCGCTGCCGCCACAGCCAAAAGCCTTGCCCGATCGAGGAAACTCTCATCGCTGGAAACTTCAATAAGCGTATCCTGCGGATTCTCTCCGTGGAACTGGATAAAATTCCCAATTCCAAGCTGGATATTAGGCTGATTTTCGTCGAATTCGCGAAATGATGATGGACGGAGAATTACGTTGAGCCCTCGACGATGACCTGTATCAAGCCGGACGCGCATAATAAAATACTGAGACGGAATGTCATAGACTCCATCTCGCACTTTACATAGTGGCAGACCCAGTTTTCGAGCAATTGGCTCGAAGTAAGCCTCGACTGCTTTGACGAACAATTGTGAGTCGCGCATAGAATTAGCGGGCCCCCGCCATCGGCAACGGCGATGCAAGTTCAATCTGTGGTGACCCAAACGCCGAAACGACGGTCACATCATTGTATTCAGCCAGCCTCGGCAATTCAAGCAATCCCCTCCCATGGGAAGGTGTTGAAGCCTGGTACTCGCACACGTCCTTGCCGTCCTGGGTTAGCACTCGGTTAGCATACGCCCGGCCGGATGTTTTGGGGCCAGAGTTGTTCATCGTGCATCTGCCTCCGGTACGGCTCACCCCTCTCTGCCACCGCAATCCCGCCCGTAGTTATGGATAGCGCTATCCATAAACCAAACCTCAATCACCCTTGCCCGACCGAATCGTCAGGCTGGATCAGTGAATGTCTCGTCGGGTTTTCCTTCAGCCCAGGTGTCTTCTACAGGTCTGGCTCTCCAAAAGTTTCTGTACCGCTCAAGTACGGCTTCGCAGCCAACAACCAACGCTGCATCGCTCCAGTCCCAAATGAACAGTCTCATGCCCGCTGATGGATGCAGTACCGCGAGTTGCTCACGGTGGAGCGCATAATAGCAATTGTCCCCGGGTTCGCCACTCAATCCACACGCGTTGAAGTCGCACCAAACTCGCGGGAGAGAAACATCTGGCAATGTCGATTTCATAGCGCGTTCGATTGTAGCCGACCATCGGCGAGGGAGCAATTGAGGCCGGAGCAATTGGGGCCTGGTCTCAACATTGCAACATTTGGCCACCGTCACTCTTTGGCCATCGCCCGCTCTCCCTTTCCCCCCAAAAACCTCCTCTTCCTCTCCACCGCACCCCCATCCCACGCGGCGGTTCCGTCCTGGGTTAGCACTCGGTTAGCATGCGCCTTGCCCGAACCTGAATCGTTACATCTTCTGAAGGCCGGCCAAGGTCGTCCCCGCATCCTCCCGTGTAGGGCCAGCAGCGTCATGCTTGGGTCAGGTCGACACGAAAGCAATTGGGGCCTGGTCTCAACATTGCAACATTTGGCCACCGTAAGCCTTCGCCCCCATTCCTCCTCAACCCCATCGGCCCTCCCCACCGCAACTCTGTCGCACACGTCCTTGCCGTGCTGGGTTAGCACTCGGTTAGCATGCGCCCCTGCGCCAGCTCCATCTACTACGATCTTCCTCGCGCTCGCACACTGCCTCTTCGCCCGTATCGCTATTAACGCAATTGCGGTCTGGTCCCAACACTACCGCATTTGATTGCCGCAAATCTCTACGCCCGTCCCCTTCCCCAAAGCCTCCTCGCCATCCCTACCGCACCTCTGTCCCCCGCGGCGGTTCCGTCCTGGGTTAGCACTCGGTTAGCATGCGCCCCGGCGCTAGCTCCATCCGCTACGATCCGACTCGCTCTCGTGGTTCGCCTCTTCTCCCATGCCCTAAATGTAATTGGCCATGCCGTTTCGCATCGATGGGAATGAGTTCAAATTCTACTTCCCACGGTAGTACGGAAAGTCACATTCGCGACCAACAACGGTGCCATGGCAATAATTCCCGCCCTCGTGAGCTGAGTAATGACATGCCTCACACAATATGACGCAGTTCTCCAAAACAGCTTTGCCGCCGAGCCTCACGGGAGTCATATGATGGGCGTGCGCTGCCTCACCAAAGCGATGAGTGTCGCGCCCGCCCGAGCCGAGGGCCGAAATTGCCTCCCCACAGCTTGCGCATACATACCTCTGGCGAGCTAGTGCAAGAGTCTGCACTCTACGACTGAACCCTTCGGGTCGCGCCATGGTCTCCACCTAATGCACATCGGTAGGAAAGAGTACCACCCGGAATACCTTGAGCTAAGCGTTAAATTGCCCGTTGCTTGCAACATTTCAAGCGGAGATCGGTGTTTCTGTATCAAGTAGCCTTTCCCCCTCAACCCTCCCCACCGCAACCTTGTCTCACGCGGACATGCCGTGCTGGGTTAGCACTCGGTTAGCATGCGCCTCGCCCGAACCTGAATCGTCACATCTTCTGAAGGCCCGCCAAGGTCGTCCGCACATCCTCCCGCGAACCGACCGCCACGAAGACATGGTAATTGAAATCGCCCGATAAGCCATCCGGGTTCTGCAAACGGAAAACGCAGTTCCATTTCACCACCCGAAAGTCTTTCATCCTCCAACGGCCATAAGTGGGCCCCCGCCCATCGCGTGGCGCTTCCGGCCCCCGAGAAAAAACGCCCATCGCGTACTTTCCATCGGCAGTGGAAAAAACCAGCGGCAGCGCTTGCTCGCCGGGTCCATCATCGACGGGGCCAAGCTTCCCGGTGTTCGGATCAAATACTTGAAATTGATCGAACTCCGGCGGCATGTAACCCGTCACGGCTTCGATCACGCAGCGCGTGTGGCGGTCCTCCGCGGCGAGCGACACCGTGACCGCATAATCGATGGCGTGCGGCAGGTTCTTGCAGCCGATCACCACCCGTTTGCGCAGACGATCGTTGGAAAGAATGGTTTTGTTGCGCGCCGGTTTTCCGCCGGAAGTTTCGCCCGGATTCAACCAGAAAGCAGGCTGGCTGAAGGTCTCCAGCTGATTTCCACGAGCCTGGATTTCCAGCAATCGACTCGACGAGGTGGCTCCGCGGCCGTCATCCAGCGACCCGGCCTCCGTCGGGTTGAACGTCTCGTCCGCGATAGGCTCGGACCCCGCGTTGCCATTCCAACATGTCTGCAACTCCCGGCCGTGGTCACTGGCATCGATGAACTCCTTGCCACCCCACCGCAAAGACTCAATCGCCCCAGCCATCCGCGAGGTGGCCTTGATCACAATCTCCGAGCCCCCCGCCGGCGCCCGAATGACCGCGTCGCCCCTGGCCACCGGAGCCCCCGCCAGCGCGATCAGCAGCCCGCCAAAAAACAAACGAATCATCGTGATTGATTCTCCTCGGGATCTCCCATCTGACCTGTTGTTCATGCCGGTAAATCGACTGTTGTTGGCTGTTCTGGCGATTGTCCTCTCCCAACGGTCCACTTGGCAAGCCTCTCCCCAACCAAAACCCCGGTTTTTCGGCGGTCCGCCATAGGAGAATTGCAGTCACATCAGGAGCACCCATTTGGGTAACACGCCCGAATCATTCTAGCAACCCGGAACGGCTCTCAGCCCGGTCCCCGGAATCAAAGACATTGCTGTCCAAGATAATCGACGTTCGTATGCGGGGCCTTCGAATTCTGGCCAGAACACGCGGGTTTTACCTGGAAAACCATCCAGAGCAATTGGAGCCTGGTCTCAACATTGCAACATTTGACGGCCATGGATCTTGCACACATCCCCCCTCCCCCAAAAACCATCCTCGCCCTCCCCACCACCACTCTGTCACCCGCGGAGCTGCCGTGCTGGGTTAGCATCCCAGCCGCGCAGGTCTCCCGACGCCATACATCAACCGACCAAAGGTCTTCAGACATGTGCCAGGCAGACTGATCCGCCAGTCTCTTGCTATATGCCTCATCCTCGCCCGGTACCATGCGCCTGACCCCCCGTCGTTTCCGCTTGCAATCGGAGCTGTGCTGGGTTAGCACTCGGTTAGCATACCATGGGACGGAGCAGGGAATTAACAGTCAAGGAGCGCGGTTACGTCAAGTGGCGGACCCGCGGCCTCAACCCACACGCCGCAGCGTTGAAGGCCGGATACGCGCCGTCGACCGCCCACGTCAAGAGTCACCGGATCGAACAACGACTACCGGTACGGATGTCTCTCGCGAAGCGGCGCAATCTGAAAGCGACCCGGATGGAAGAAATCATGGCAACCATCAAGCCGTATGTCCATCCCTCCAAATTGCCAGAAGTGGCAAGACTACTCGCGAAGTTGTCGACCCGCAGAGGATAGCGGGACGGATGTCCGCGTGCACACGTTGACAACTTCTCCGAGAGCACTGTTGTCCCCCATGCAGAACACCCCGACGTTGTTCCGTGTCATCCTGCCCGTCCCCAACATCGTGCAGGCCGCCGCGTTTTATGGCGACGCCTTGGGCATTCACGGAGAACGCGTCTCGCCCGGTCGACACTCCTTCCAGTATCTGTATTTCGCCGTCTCCAACCTCGAAGCAACACGGGCCCGTGTCCCGACCGCCGGAGGAACAATCGACGCCGATATCGAGACAATGCCCGGGGGAGAGCGCCTCTTCTACGCTCGCGACCCGTTCGGCAGCCGTATCAGCTTCGTGGACGAGCGAACATGCTTCACAGGCCGACAGGCGTGACGTCCCTTCCCACTGCCCCTGGCAGAAAAAAACAGAACGAACCCCGACGCTGTAGCGTCGGGGCTCATTCACGATCGTCAATACCTAAGGACGGCTAGGAGCAGGGGGACTCGCCGCGCAGCACGTTGCCGGTGGTCGGCGTATCGTTGGTGCCGCAGGTCGACGGCAGCGAGTTCTGCCAGGATACGTGTCCGTCATTGAACAGCACGTTGCCGCCCTGATCCTTGTGCGGCGCAATCGGCGAGGTGCCCGTCGCCAGCCATTTGGCGCCAATGGTATAGTTCTGCGCGCTTGCCGAATTGCCCATCCGATCCAACGCAATGATCGAGTCTGGCTGGTCCTGCCAGAACAGCCCGGCTACGTACGTGTAGCTGATGCCCAGCGTGCTGCTGTTGGTCAGCCCGTAGCCGGTTTGCGTCCGAGCCGCGCTGTCGCTGGGACAGGCATAAATCTTGGCGCTGGTGACGACGTTGCTGAGCAGGTTAAACGATGCGCACAGTGAGGGAGCGCCGTTGGCCGTGCCGCCAACGTTGGCCAGGGGCATCCGGCTGTTGTAGCTGTCGGCGTACATCGCAATGCCCAACCCGAGCTGTTTGAGGTTGCTCAGGCAGTTGGCCCGACGCGCCTTTTCGCGGGCCTGATTCAACGCCGGCAGCAACATCGCCGCGAGAATCCCGATAATCGCAATCACCACCAGCAGCTCAATCAGCGTAAATCCGATCGTCTTTTTGATCCACTTTTTCATACTTGGTTCTCCATATCTCCGTTTCGCACGGAGGTCTATCTCCGAGCGCAACCTACACTACCCCCATTCCCCTTCCGTGGCATGTAAAAGACGTGTAAAAAAACGCCCCGCCCCAATCCCCCCATCAGTTGACACCCCCAATAAAATCGCTAGTCCTTGGCAACTCGGGAGGAATGGGCGCACATGAGCAAACCAATCAGAATCCCGGGCATCGCCGGCAGTCTTCGCACGGCCTCATTCAACCACGGCGCGCTGTGCGCCGCACAGGAAGTGGCGCCCCCGACGCCAGGATCGAGATATTTGAGCTGGATGACATTCCCCTGTTCAATCAGGACAAGGACAGCCCGTCCCCACAGTCCGTCGCCCTGCTCAAGACCAGAATCCGCGAGGCAAACGCAATTCTACTCGTAACTCCGCAATACAACGCCTCGATCCCCGGGCATGCTCGGCACCGCCCACGCCCAATATCATCTGCGCCAATGCTTCATGTTTCTCAACATGCGCGCGCTCACCCGCCCCGAAGTAATGATCGCCGATGCCGACGAGAAATTCGACGAATGCGGCAACCTCACCGACACCGATTCCCGCAATCGTATTCAGAAACTGCTGCAAGCCCTCGTCGCCTGGACCCGCCAACTGCAGAGGTGACCGCGCCAAACTCGCTCCGTACCCTCCAGTCAGATCGAAACGGGCTCGACATCCTGCCCACGACTCTGTCACAAACAAATCCCATGACCCGCATCACAAACCGCCCATGAAGGCCGCCATCCTCGCCGTTCTCATGGGATGCCTCGCCGCCGGCGCCAACATCGGCTATTATCTGGCGAGAATCCTCGGCTACACCAATAGGTCAGGGGCGCTGGCCATCGGCACCCTCCTTGGCGCCACGCTCGGTGTGCTCCTGCTCGCCAAGCCCGCCATGAAACTCGTCGCCCGCACCCTCCAAAATCCCCGGAATCTCCGCCCGAAAATCCTTTCGATGGCGGTCGTCGTCCTGCTTCTCTTCCTCCTCGCGGCCTGGAATCTCAGAGGGCTCAAGTAATCCCAAGCGACCCCCGTCCGGTCACCCCTACACAATACTGAACATCACTTCCGCTTCGCTGACCACTTCGCCCGCCACCTTGCACACGCCTTTGGCCTTCGCGATCTTGGCGCGCGCCCGGCCCATCTCAATCTCGATGATCAACTGATCGCCCGGCCGCACCGGCTTGCGCCATTTCACGTTGTTCGCGCTCATGAAGTACGCCACTTTCCCCGCGTTCTCCCCCGACCGCAACATCAACACCCCCGCCACCTGCGCCATCGCCTCCAACTGCAGCACCCCCGGCATGATCGGGTGCCCCGGAAAATGTCCCTGGAAAAACGGCTCGTTCATCGTGACGTTCTTGAGCCCGATGATCTTCTCTTCGCCCTCGATCTTCAAAATGCGGTCCACCAGCAAAAACGGATACCGATGCGGCAGCACGTTCAACAAGCGCAGAATGTCCATTGCCGGCTCGGTCGTCCCTTCCGCGGTCACCGGCGGCGCGAATTCCACCGGCGACGGTTGCTCTTTCTCCATGAGCTTCGCCAGCGCCTGCGTCAACGCCGCGTTGCAGGAGTGCCCCGGCCGAATCGTGATGATATGCGCCGCCAGCGGTCGCCCCAGCAACACAATGTCCCCCAGCACGTCCAGAATCTTGTGCCGGACAAATTCATCGCGAAACCGCAGCGGCTCGGTCGCCAGAATCGTCTCGTTGCGGATCAACACCGCGTTTTCCAGGCTGCCGCCCTTGATCAACCCATGGTCGATCAGGTACTGAATCTCCTCGTACAACGCAAACGTCCGCGCCGGCGAAATCTGCGTCTCGAATGTCTCGGGCTCGATCGCCAGACTCATGAACTGCGCGTCCAGCCCGGGCTTGCCGTAATGAATCGTGCAACTGATCCGCAACGTGTCGCTCGGCACCACCACCGCCAGCGAATCACCCACCTCCACGTGCACCATCTCCTGCGGCCGGAAAATCTCGCGCTTGCCTTCCTGCGGCTGGATGCCCGCTTCCTTGACCAGCTTCACATACGGCAACGCGCTGCCATCTCCCACCGGCGGCTCGTTCGCGTCCAACTCGATCGTCAGATTGTCGATGCCGTACCCGTTCAGCGTCGCCAGCACGTGTTCCACCGTGTGAATCACGGTTCCGTTGGTGCCGATCGTCGTCCACCGCGTCGTATCGCCGATGTTGCGGATGTTCGGCTCGATCTCCGGTTTGCCCTCGAGATCGACCCGCACAAACTTGATTCCGTGATTCACCGCAGCGGGTTTCCAGGTCATGTTGACCCTTGACCCCGTGTGGATGCCGATGCCCGAAAATGACACGGCCCGCTTGATCGTCTGCTGCTGCTTGAGCATTGCCTCGCCCTTCTAACACGCAGCATACCAATTGGCAAGCAGGCGGTTTCTGCTATGATTCATCAATCGGATCAAATTATGCGCCTCGCCAGGAAGAAACTATGGTGGCTCATCGGGTTGCTCTCACTGTCTTCCACGACAGCCTTTGCCGACCCGATCGTCATCCAGGGCCCCAAGCAATCGCAGATCAACACGAACCTCCCCGACGGCGGATTGCCGCCCGTGCCCGGCGTCCAGAACCTGCAAATCTTTCGCGCGTCGCGTGACCGGCCCGACCTGACCGATGGCAAGGGATGGACTTACAATCATCATCTCGACATGGCCGCATGGAAGGGCCGACTCTACGTTGCGTGGACTTCCACCGAGAAGGATGAGGACGTCTGGCCATGGCGTCAGTTGTACAGCACGTCCACCAACGGTGTTACGTGGTCGCCCCCAGCCGAACTCTTCCCCCAGGGCGTATCGAATCCCCTGCGCATGTACTTCTTCCTGGCGCCCAACGGACACATGCTCGCCATCGCCGGTCTCCACCGCGACGAAACCACGCTCGCCAATAAGGACCCCGATTCGCTCGTCGTCCGCGAAATCCTCGCCAATCACACGCTCGGTCCGTGCTACGCGCTGCTGACCCCAACACCCGCCCCCTCGCCGTCCTTCTACACGAACTCCACCGACAAAGCCTTCGTCGACGCCTGCGACGCTCTCCTCGCCAATCGCCCGTTCCTCGAACAGCAGGACCGTGGTTCGTTGCTCGGCGCGCGGCGGATGAAGTGGCACGACTCCGGCCAGAAGAACCTCGTGCTAAAAGCAATGTCCCTGTTCCATCGCCAGGACGGCGCGCTCGTCGGCATCTGCAAAAATGGCTGGACCACTGTCTCCACCGACGACGGCAACACGTGGTCCCAACCGGTCATTCCTCCCTCGCTTGTCACCGGCACGGGCAAGGTTTGGGGACAGCGCACCCATGATGGCCGTTACGCGCTCGTCTATAATCCCGACAAAAAAAACCGTTACCCGCTCGTGATGGTCACCGGCGACGACGGCGTGACCTTCGGCGATATGCGGGTCGTCCACGGCGAGTTGCCCCCGCAGCGCTACGCCGGCGAACACAAGAACGTCGGCCCGCAATATGTCCGCGGCATCTCGGAATGGTCCAACGATGGCTCCTGGCCTGACCCCGCCCTGTGGGTCGCTTACAGCGTCAACAAGGAGGACATCTGGGTCAGCCGCATTCCGCTCTCCAGCACTCCCGACGCGTGGAATACGTACAGCCCGCTCTGGGCCCCCGTTGCCGTGATGAAGGACGGCGTCACATTGCAGGATCACGACCCGTACGATTACGCGCGCGCCACCCGTCTGTTTCCCAGCCGCTCGAAGGTCACCGCTTCGTTCGATGTGTTCGTCACGAAGTCCGATACACCGCTGGTCGTCACGCTGCTGAGCGGCGCCGTCAGCCGTAACCCCGTGAGTTGGGGATTGCCGGCAAAAAGCTCGGTCGGCAAAAGGCTTCGTTGTCGCATCGAGGCCGACGCGACCACGCACCGCTTTTCGCTCTACCTGCAGAACGAGCGCATCGCCCCGAATGTCGAGCTCGCCGAGTGGGCCACGAATTTCACCGGCATTTCATTCTCCACGGGAACCCCGCGGCCAATCCCCGACCGCGCGACAACCTCCGTGACCAATGACGTGCCGGCGCCTCCGAGTAGTTACACAATTCAGCGATTGGTCATCAAGTGAACCGATGATGCCCACTCAAGACGAGCGGTCGAGATGATCGTCGGAATGTACATGACGCGGAATGTCGAGGTCATCGCGCCCGCCGCGTCGCTTGTCGAGGGCATCCGCCGAATGACCAAACGCCGCATCCGCCGTCTGGTCGTCATGCGCGGACCGACCATCCTCGGCATTGTGACCAGCCGCGACATCGTCGAGGCGTACCCGCCCCACATCAACCCGTTCTCCGCCGCGGGTATCGAAGGAACAAGCGTGACCGGCACCATCGATGCCGTCATGAAACGCGCCGTCGTCAGCATCGGCGATAACGAGCCCATCGAGTACGCCGCCGAGTTGATGACCCGGCACCGGATCGGTTGCCTGCCGGTCACCCGCCAGGGATTGCTCGTCGGGATCATTACCGAATCGGACATCTTTCGCGCGTTCAGCGAGATGCTCGCCGAACGCGACGATGCCGTCCGCATCACGTTCGATTTGACGGAACGCGAGAGGATTCTGACCTTCCTCGAAGAAGCCACCCACGCTCTCAACCTGGATCTGTTGAGCTTCCTCACGTTTCACGACGACAACCGCCGCATGGCCGTTGCCCGCGTCCAGGGCGCGCAGGTCGACAAGCTGATCGATAAACTGTGGGAATCGGGTCACGCGGTCGTCAACGTCCTCCGTCCCGGCGCGCGGCGCGCGTCGTAGTCTGTATTGCTCGCGTGGCCTTTGGGATTGCAGCCCTCGGCGATTTGTGACAAAAACGCCTCATGAAACGCTTGTTCTCGTGGTTCTGTCTCGGGATGCTGGCAACAGCTTCTTCCGCCGTTCTCGCCGCTGATTCACCAGTCATCAAAATCGTCTCCAGCCTGCCCCGTACTGGCAGCGCAAACTCCCAGGCCCAAACGATGGTCAACGGGATCCGCATGGCCATCGACGAAGCCGGCGGCAAGGTCGACAATTTCACCATTCAGTATGAGGACTGGGACGACGCTTCTCCCGAGCGCGGCCAGTGGGACCCCGCCGTTGAAGCCCAGAACGCCCAAAAAGCCGTCGAAGATCCCGACATCATGGCCTACATCGGCACCTACAATTCCGGCGCGGCGAAAATCGCGATGCCAATCCTCAACAAAGCCTCGCTCGCGATGGTCAGCCCCGCCAATACCTATCCCGGCCTCACCAAACCCGGCATGGGCGAAGCCAACGAACCGCAGGTCTACCGCCCCTCGGGCAAAATCAATTACTTCCGCGTCGTTCCTGCCGACGACATCCAGGGCGAGGTCGCCGCCGAGTGGGCCAGGGAACTCGGCGTGAAAAAGGTCTTCGTCCTTCACGACCGCGAACTTTACGGCAAGGGCGTGGCCGACGTCTTCAAACGCGCCTGCATCAGGCTCGGCATCCAGATCGTTGGGTACGAAGGCATCGACCCCAAAGCGGCAAACTATCGCTCGCTGGTCACGAAGATCAAGAGCACCGATGCCGATATGGTCTATTTCGGCGGCACCACCCAGACAAACGCCGGCCAAATCGCCAAAGACCTCGTCGCCGGCGGTTCGAAAGCGAAGCTCATGCTGCCCGATGGCTGCCGCGAACAGGCCCTCATCGAATCCGCTGGCAAAGACAACCTCGACGACCGCACCTACGTGACATTCGGCGGCCTCCCTCCCGAACAGCTCAAAGGCCGTGGCAGGGAGTTTTACGATAACTACAAGAAGAAGTACAACGCCGAGCCGGAAGCCTATGCGGTCTACGGCTACGAAGCCGCCCGCGTCGTGCTCGATGGCATCAAACGCGCCGGCAAGAAAGACCGCGCCGCCATCACCAACGCCATCGCTGGCCTGAAGGATTTCGACGGCGTCCTCGGCAAATGGTCCTTCGACCAAAACGGCGACACCTCCCTCAAAGTCATGGCCGTCGAGGAAATCAAAGACGGCAAATTCACCCCCGTCAAAATCGTGGGGATGTGAAACTTGAGGAAAGCTCTCGATTGTCCTCATTGTTTCGCCAGCGTGTTGGTCTTGGATGATAATATTTGTCCGAGGTGCAAGAGAAATACTTCCGTCGAACCCTCCCTCCGTAAATTGCGCGTCACCGAAAACGAGTCCTTCCCTAATAACTGCCTGCACTGTGACCAACCGACTCAAAGGCGAACGCTGGTCAAGTGTTCCACTGGCGAGAATCAAGGAGGCACTACCCGTCGCTTAGTAGGTATAATCTTGTCCTATGGTCATCCTCTCTCACTTGTCTGGCATCTATTGAAACCTAAGGAGGCTTCAGGCAGCGAAGTCGTAATGCAATTTAGATTGCCCCAATGCGAGGCATGTCGGCGGCGTGGAAGGCCGCGACCTCTTGAAATAGATTTCGAGACGAATCATGCGTGTTTTCTCGTTGACAAGGCATTCTACGATCGCATGCGCAGATCTTCCGACCGGGAACCTTCGGTTGAGGGTTAACCCGTTGTTGTTCGCTTTGATTGACCGCAGGTCTCCTCACCGCTAGACTTGGTTCCGGCTCGCGCTGGCGGCGCACAATGATCACCCGGCAATTCGCTCAACAATTCGCCCGTGAATGGATCGAGGCATGGAATTCGCACGACCTCGACCGTATCCTCTCCCATTACACCGACGATTTTGAAATGACGTCCCCGCGTATCATCGATGTCGTTGGCGAACCGACTGGCAAGCTGAAGGGCAAAGACCGTGTCCGGGCTTACTGGCAACGAGCCCTGGCGAAGAACCCGGATCTTCGGTTCGAGCTGATCGAGGTCCTCTGGAGCATCGATACGATTTGCATTTATTACCAATCCGTGCGAGGACTACACGCCGTCGAGTGGCTGAGAATTGGGTCAGAGGGAAAAGCCGTGAACGCAGCGGCTCATTACAACGATCTCCCGACATAGAACACAGGAGCGCATCATGACAACCGAGAAATCCGCTGTCCGCGAACTGGAAGAGGGCAACCAGCTCCGTCTCGATTTCACCAAGCTGGCCAAAGTCGGGGCCCGTTGCCCCACCGTCATCCCCGTCGCCGTACAACATGCCGACACGAGAGAAGTCATCCTCCTCGCTTACACCAACGAGGAAGCATTCAAGCTCAGCCTGGAAAGCCGCGTCGCCACGTTCTGGAGCACATCGCGCAACGAACTCTGGATCAAGGGCAAAACGTCCGGCAATTATTTCGAATTGGTCGAGGCCCGCGTGAACTGCGAGCAAAACTCGCTCGTCTACCTCGTCCGCCCCAAAGGCGAAGCCATTTGTCACACCCATAATGCCGCCGGCAAGGCCCGCAACTGTTTCTACCGCCGCATCGACCTTGAAACCAGCGCCCTGCAGAATCTCGATCCGTAGCAATTCACGGTAGCCCTGTCTTACCGGGCTCCCTTCACGTCGATTTCCTCTCCCCTGTCGTCCAGGGGAGAGGGGCAGGGTGAGGGTTCATTTCCCCCGCGTCCTTTCCGTTTGACTGTCTCGCGTCATCAGGCCGTGCATTTGCGATTGCGACCCCTTCGCATCGCCGCTACAGTGGGCCGCATGTCGGGCAGTCAGATTTTCCTGCAACAACTGATTATCGGGTTGTCCAACGGCATGATCATCGCCCTGATCGCTCTGGGCTACACGATGGTCTATGGCATCATCGAGCTGATCAATTTCGCCCACGGCGACCTGTTCATGCTCGGCTGTTTCGCCGGCCTCACGATCACGGGCTTCCTCGGACTCGATCAGGCGGAACCAGGAACGTCCGGCACCTGGTTCTGCCTGTTGCTCATGCTCCTCCTCGTCCCCATCTTCTGCGGCGGCTTGAACTGGCTGGTCGATCGACTCGCCTACCGCCATCTTCGCGAATCCACCAAGCTCGCCCCGCTCGTGTCCGCCATTGGCGTCTCATTCGTCTTCATGAATATCGGCCTGCTCTGGGGCGGCGTGCCGATGAAAGTCTTCGGCCTCGGTCGCGCTGCCGCCGCCCCGAAAGCCTTCCCCGAGCTTGTCTCCAATGCGAATCTGCTCGGCCAAAGCCCTGTCGAGTTCACGGGCAAGGACGTGATGGTACTCGTCGTCACGCTCCCGCTCATGCTCCTGCTCACGTGGTTCGTCAAACGCACCCGCGAAGGCAAAGCCATGCGCGCGGTGGCCCAGGACCGCCTCGCCGCGCAATTGATGGGCATTCCCGTCGACCGCGTGATCGGTCGCACGTTTCTTATCGGCGGCGCCCTCGCCGGTGTCGCCAGCGTGGTCTTCGCCGTGTACAACAACACGATCTATTTCCAAATGGGCTACCGCGCCGGCATCGATGCCTTCACCGCCGCGGTACTCGGCGGGATCGGCAGCCTGCCCGGCGCCGTCCTTGGCGGCGTGATCATCGGTCTGGCCCGCGCCTTCTGCGATCAATACCTCGAGACGCGCTGGACGAACGTGCTCGTGTTCGCCGTGTTGATTCTCGTGCTCGTGTTCCGACCCTCCGGCCTGCTCGGCTCCCGCGCCAAGGAGAAAGTCTGATGGCCGCCCGGCCCAAAATCCCCTTCCATTGGTCCTTCCTCCTTGTCGCCGCGCTGATTCCGCTCGTCGAACTGATTCTTCCCGGCGAGCACCACATCGGCGATCTCTTGCGTCCGATCTTCATCATGGCGTTGCTCGGACTCGGCCTGAATATCCTCACCGGTTTCACCGGCATCCTGAATCTCGGCGTCGCCGCGTTCATGGCCGTCGGCGCTTACAGCTACGCGATCCTCACCTGCGACATCTATCCGTTCCGACTCGGCTTCTGGTGCGCGACCCTCGTCACCGTGCTCGTCGGACTGGCCGTCGGATTCTTCCTCGGTTTGCCAACAATTCGCCTGCGCGGCGATTATCTGGCGATCGTCACGCTCGCCTTCGGCGAGATCGTCGAAGACGTGTTGAAGAATCTCGACTCGATCACCAAGGGCACCGAAGGCATCAATCCCCTGCCCGCGCCCTCCGTCTTCGGCTATCAGTTCCGTCCCGAAACCTATCAGCCGTGGTATTACCTCTTCCTCGGATTTCTCGCGCTGGTCGTGTTGATCAACCGCAACCTCCACCGCTCCCGTATCGGCCGCGCCTGGATTTCCATCCGTGAGGACGAACTCGCCTCCTCCTGCATGGGCATTAATCCCATGAAAGCAAAACTCCTCGCGTTCGCCCTCGGCGCGGCGCAATGCAGCCTGGCCGGCGCGCTCTGGGCCAGTTATCTCGGCTCCAGCGGCGAACCGGGCAACTACGATTTCCAGGTCTCCATCATCGCCTTGTGCATGGTGATCGTCGGCGGCATGGGCAACATCGGCGGCGTGCTTCTCGGCGCGCTGGTCATCACGGGCTTCAACTCCATCGTCCTCGAAACGCTCACGGATTTCCTCAAAGCACACCAGCTCATCAGCAGCTCCAACGTGTTCACCGCTCCCGGCAACTGGAAGTACATGCTCTATGGACTCGCCCTGATCCTCATGATGCGCTTCCGACCCGAAGGCCTCCTTCCCTCCCGTCAGTTGAAGGCCGAACTTCACCATCAAGAACCGCCGGTGCCACCCGCATCATGAGCATTCTGGAGATCTCCAAACTAACCGTGCGCTTCGGCGGACTCACCGCCGTCAATTCCGTCTCGCTGGATATTCCCACCAACGAAATCGTCTCCGTCATCGGCCCGAACGGCGCCGGCAAAACCACCCTGTTCAACGCCGTGACGGGAATTCACGAACCAACTTCGGGAACCATCCGCTTCGACGGCCGGGAAACACGCCGACCCTTCCGCACCAGCACGGCGCTGACGTTGGCGCTCGTCGGCCTGATCGCAGCGCTCAGCTTCATCTTGATCGTCAATATCGAGCCATTGTGGGATGCCACGATCACCAGCAATTACGTCTACCAACAGCCATTCCCGTGGACGAAGGCGCTCAGCTCGGCGGTCGGCTTCTTCTCCGGACAAACAGGCGGGCGCCTCCTGCTGCCATTCCTCATCGGCGGCATCCTCGGGCTGGCAGGCGCTCTGGCGATTTGGTTTCGTAACCGGTACGCCCCCGAGGTGGCCGCGCGCGCCGGCATCGCCCGCACCTTCCAGAACATCCGCCTCTTCAACCAAATGTCCGCGCTCGACAATGTCCTGCTCGGAATGGACAGCCGCCTGCAAACCCGTTTCTGGCACGCCGCCCTGCGGCTGCCCTTGTTCTGGAGGGAACGGCGTGACGCCGAACAACGGGCAATGGAAATCCTGCGGTTCGTCCGCCTCGACTCCGAAGCTCACCAGCTCGCCGAGAATCTCGCCTACGGTCACCAGCGCCGCCTCGAAATCGCCCGCGCTCTCGCTGTCCAGCCCCGCCTCCTGCTCCTCGACGAACCTGCCGCGGGCATGAATCCGGCCGAAGCCCGGGATTTGATGAACCTGATCCACGAGATCCGCGATCGCGGCATCACCGTGTTGCTCATCGAACATCACATGCCCGTCGTTATGGGAATTTCCGACCGCATCGCCGTCCTCGACCACGGCGAGAAAATCGCCGAAGGCACCCCGGCCGAAGTGCGCAGCAATGTTCGCGTCGTCGAAGCCTACCTCGGGAAGGATCACGAAGATGCTGCTGCAACTTGAAGACGTGCACGCCGGCTACGGCACCGTGGAGGTCCTCAAGGGCATCGATATCGCCGTCAAGGAGGGTGAAATCGTCGCGGTGCTGGGCGCCAATGGCGCGGGTAAGTCCACCACCTTGATGACCATCAGCGGCATCAATCGCTGCCGTCAGGGACGTATTCTGTTCGATGGTGAGCCGATCCAGAACCGTCCGCCGCACGAGATTGTCAGGCGGGGTATTTCTCAGTCGCCCGAGGGACGCCGCATTTTCCCGCGCCTGAGCGTGCGGGAGAACCTGGAACTGGGAGCCTTTCAGCGCGCCCATGCCAATGGACTGCAGGACGACATCGATCGCGTCTTCGCAACGTTTCCCATTCTCAAGGACCGCCAATCACAGCTCGGCGGCACGCTCAGCGGCGGCGAGCAACAGATGTTGGCCATTTCCCGCGCCTTGATGGCCCGCCCCAAACTCCTTCTCCTCGATGAACCGTCCCTCGGCCTCGCCCCGCTCGTTGTCTCGAAAATCTTCGCCATTATTCGCGAGATCAACCAACACGGTACCACGATCCTGCTCGTCGAACAGAACGTCAATATGGCCTTGCACGTCGCCCACCGGGGATACGTGCTGGAAACCGGCAGAATTGTGTTGGAAGATACTGCGGCAAGTCTGATAAACAATGAGCAGGTGAAAAAATCGTATCTCGGGGGCTGAGGCAGCATGAGGAAACAGACCGTGGCCATTATCGGTGCGTCGGCGGACAAATCGAAGTTCAGCAACAAATCCATCCACGCGCATCTGCGCGCCGGCTACGATGTCTACCCCGTCAATCCCAGGGAATCCACGATCGAAGGCTTGACGTGCTATCAATCCATCCTCGACGTCCCTGTCGAGCTGAATCGCATCAGCCTCTACGTACCATCACAGGTCGGCGTCAAGCTCCTGGATGACATCGCCCGGAAGGGATGCCAGGAATTGTGGGTTAACCCCGGTGCCGAAAGTCCCGAACTGATCGAGAAAGCCCAAACGCTCGGCTTGAACGCGATCGTTGCATGCTCGTTCGTCGACGCAATGTCTCACGGCTCATGACCGCAAGGAATCGAACCATGACAACACGAACCGAACTCTCCATCGTCCTCCCCAATCGTCCCGGCACGCTCGGCGAAGTCGCCAATGCCCTCGCCAAAGCCAAGGTGAACCTCCTCGCGATCGATGCCTCCGGCGGATTCGAATACAATATCGTGCGGATTGTCCCGGACAGGGTCGCCAAGGCCCGCACCGTGCTTCGTCGCCGCGGCTTGGACGTCGGCGAGACGAAAGTGTTGTGCGTTCCCGCCGCCGATGGCCCCGGCGCGCTCGCCCGCGTTGCCGATGCTCTGGGAAGCGCCCGGGTGAACATCGACTACTTGTATGCGACGGCCGGCGGTTCCGGCGCCACCGCGACCATTGTTGCTCACGTATCCGACGCGCGAAAAGCCATCCGGGCATTGCGCTAGCCGAAAAACAAACGGGCTGGTTTCCCTGGGAAACCAGCCCGTCGTCTCAAACTCCGTCGTCGGAACTACGAACGACGCCGACGAATCATCAGCATGCCGAGAAACCCCGCGCCCGCCAGGACCAGCGTCGACGGCTCGGGAACCACCGCCATGGCATCAACCGTCAGGTTGTCGATTCGAAGCGTTCCCGCGGAACCGCCTGCGTTCAGTCCGTAAATGCGAAACACATCGTTCGGGTTGTTGTCCAACGCCGTGACGGCAGAAACATCCTGCGTCACGATGGCTCCGGGAGAAACCGTTGCCAGCACCGAGGGAAGAAATGAGAATGTTCCCAAAGGTCCGGTCGTGCTGTACGCAATCGCAATATTCGTCGGGCCGGTCGATGACTTCTGATCCCAAAACGAAAGGACCAACCCCTGAAATCCAGTCGAATCAAGCGTCACCGAGAAATAGTTCGTATTCCCGGTCCACAAGTTCTCATTGGGAGCCACACCCGCGACAAAGCCCGGCTGAACGTTGAGGGTCGATCCCGCGTTGAACGCGTTCGTGGTCACTCCGGCATTGCCAAACGAACTGATCAATGATCCAACGTCAGCAATCGTATTCGATGCGTTAAAAGAATAATAAACCAGGTTTGTTGTCGCAAAGACTTGTATCGTCATCATGGCCGATGCTGCTGCCACGAGTTTGGTAATCAGCGTCAGTTTCCTCATTCCCCTTCCCTTTCCGTGTTGACCGCTCTGTTCAGGACTCGCTCAGCTTGCAAACAAGCCAATCGCTTCTCCAATGACGTTTGTATTTCATACCCTTGAGATAGGCAAGAATTGTTTGCGAAAATCGGCACTTTTTCGCGCGCTTCTATGCGCAAACGCGACCACCCTGCATGGTTTTCGCCAAATGACGGGGATACCCCTCTCGTCCGATCGACCGTGTCCGCCAATTGCCCAGATCAACCATCGCGAAGGAGTTGTTGAGCCCGATGAAACACCGCGTCGAACATCGGTTCCGTCAACTTCCCGGTATTGGTGTTTTGCCGACTGGGATGGTACGACGCAAGGAGCACTGGCAGACCCTTGCCCACTTCATATGCCGTGTTATGGGCAAACTTCGGTAGCGGTTTCGGCAACTCGACGCCGAGCCGCCGCAATCCCTTCAGATAACTGTCAAAGGCGATCTTGCCCAGCGCAATCGCGACCCGCACCTGCTTCAGTCGCTTCAGTTCCTCATCGAAGTACACGCCGCAATGCTGGATTTCCTCCGGGAGCGGCTTGTTATCCGGCGGCGCACAGTGCAGCACCGCCGTGATATAACAATCGAGCAGTTTCATCCCGTCATCCCGCCGCTGCCATGTCGGCTGACTGGCAAACCCCGCCTTGTACAGCGCCCGAAACAGCCAACGCCCCGACGAATCACCGGTAAAAAACCGGCCCGTCCGATTCCCGCCGTGCGCCGCCGGAGCCAGCCCGATGATGAACACTCGCGCCCGCGGATCGCCAAAACTCGGTAGCGGCTTCGCCCAGTAATCCCAATCGCGAAACTCCCGCTTCTTCTCCCGGCCAATGCGCTCCCGATACGTGGTCAATCGCGGGCACATGCGACACCGAATGACGCGTTGATTGAATCTGTCCTGCCAGTCCATTGGCTCACACCTTGTGGGCGGTCCATTCGTCTCGAAATCGCTGAATCCGTTCTCGCGATTCCGCCAGTTGCGCCGCGCGAATTCGCCCGGATTCGATCGCCTTCGTCAGCGCTTCATGCGCCGCCAACATCTTCTCCGGCGTATGACAAACCAGAAGAATGTCCACTCCGGCCATGAACCCCTCGAGGACGGCATCCGTAAACGAAGCGATCTGAGAAATCGCTCCCATCTCCATGTCGTCGGTCAGGATCACCCCGCCAAATCCGAGTCGATTGCGGAGCAGTTCGGTCACGATGGACTTCGAGAGCGACGCCGGTTGCGGCTTTTTCCCGTCGAACGCAGGATAATGCCCGTGCCCGACCATGACCGCCGTCAGTCGCCGCATGAACTTCACATACGGAACAACATCTTCGCCGAGAATCTGCTCGCGCGTCCGTCGGATGGTCGGAAGTTTTTCGTGGGAATCCAGTGTCGCCCCGCCCAGCCCGGGAAAATGCTTCGGACATGCTGCCACCCCCTCGCGTTCGAGTCCCTCCAGGAATGCTCCCGCCCACCGACACACTTCATCCGCAGTCCGCCCCCAGCACCGTTCTCGCAAGGCATTGTCTGTCTTCTCGTCGAACAACTCCAGGTCCAGCACGGGCGCGAAATCGATGTCGATGCCAAATTGATGGAGCCAGCGCCCCGTCGTCCGCCCCAAATCCTCCGCCCGCTCCACATGGCCCGATTTCTTTGTCTCCGCAATCGTCAGTACTTCACCGATGATGTTGCGCAGGCGGTTGACCTGCCCGTTCTCCTGATCGACCGCAATCAGCGGACGATGGCCAAACTCGGTCCGCAAGGCGCGTGTCAACGCGCGAAGTTCGCCCGCGTCCTCGATGTTGCGGCCAAACAGCACGATGGCCCCCGGCCCCACGGTATTCAGCAGTCGCCGCGTGGCAGCGCTCAGTGTCGTGCCCGGGATCCCAATGCAAAGGTGCTGGCCGGCCTGGCGGTCTTTTCGTGAAGTCATGAATTCCGACCGCGGCAGGGTGACTTGCCTCAGGTCGTATTCACTTGTATCATTCCCGCGGAGGGAAGGTCAAACGTCCACAGAGGATGGCGATGAAGGAGTTTACGGAGCTGACAATTGTCACACCAAACAAGCCCGGCAAACTGGCTGCGGCCTTGCGTGCCCTCGCCAAAGCCAAAGTCAATCTGATCGCCATCGACTCATCCTCCGGCTATGACCTCAACATGGTCCGGCTCATCCCGAATGACCCGACAAAGGCGCGCAAGATCCTCACAAAACTGGGATACGACGTCACGGAAGCCAGCGTTCTGGGCGTCACCATCTCGGACAAGCCCGGCCAACTGGCCCATATCGCGGCTGCGTTCGCAAAGTCCCGTCTGAACATTGACTACATCTACGCGACCGCCGTCGCCTATGATCAGCCCGCCATGGTCATGGTACATGTGGCCGAGCCCGGCGCCGCCGAGAAAGCGTTGCGTGCCAGCAAAGTTATCTGATCGTCCGCCGAAAGGCTCGCCGCGGCTTAGTGCCGTCCAAACCTGACGTTCGGTGTCGGAGCCGGGTGATCCTGGCAGGCTTCGTTGGTGGGAACATCGGTTGCCGTCGAGTTGGCTTTGACGTACCCCTTCTCAATCAGCCACGTCTCGACTTCCTCCCCGCTGACATCGGCCAACACCTGGCCGTCAATCTCCAGCGTGGGCTGGAGCGTTTGCCGGCTCCGTGTGACCATCTCCTCGTAGTTGGCGGGATTGTTGATGATGTCGCGGTCGTCAAATGGCAGGTCGTACTTGCGAAGCACGGCCCGCACTCCATTGCTCCATCCGCAGCTCGGTTTCAGCCAGGCAATAATTCTCGGTTTGCTCATAGTAAAGCGATCACGCCTCCGCCGCTTTCTATACACGCAAACCCTCCGCCGCGCAAGCAGGTGACTTGTGCGCCTTGTTTCTGCTGGCCTCCCGCATTTCTGCTAGTGGCACCTAAGTTGCTTGATATGTGGGAGATGACCTTGCTGGGCGAGATTCAGTTGCTGCTGGAACGCACCTACGGATCAACAGGCGTAGACTTCGCGGATTTCATCCTCACTCGCGAACGCAGCCGCGCCCTTTCCGAAATGGCCGGCGCCAGCGCCGCGCAGATTTCCGATCTCGGCCGCGTCTTTCTGCGCATTGTCGATGGCCGGTTGCGCATGGGAATTCACTATGACCCCAGCATCATCGAAGCCCTCGAAGCCAACAATCCCGCTTGCGGACTGAGCGACGACAATATCATCCCCTTCATGGTGTTTCTGGAGGAACTCGACCACGCCGTCCACGCCTCCCTCAAGTTCCGCGAAGGAGTCCGCGACATTCACAGCGAAGCATTCGTGCGCGACCTCGAAATCCAGGCGAAGATCGATACCTATCTGGTGCTCCAAAAATACTGCGCGTTCTTCAACTCCCCAGCCCGCCTGACCGATGCGGATCGACGCTGGCTCAAAGCCTGTGTCTTCGATCGCGATAACGCTACCTTTGACGACCCCTTTCTGGCCGAGCGCTACCGCGAGACCAACCGCCTCGCCCGTCGCTACGTCCGACATCTCGACCGGCTCCCCAAAAGGCGGCGAACCGCGGAAATCCGCCGGTTCCGACAGTTGAGCTATCGCGAGAAGCGCGACCGCATCAGCGCGATCGCTGCCAACTAGCCCTCCAGCCCCCGTCGATTCAGGCCTGGCCGGGCCCCCAAAATACTTCTGGAATTCTTGGTCCGCTTCCGGTAACACCATAGCGACCCATGAACATGTTGGTGCGCCTTTTCAGGTCGTCATTGGGCAAGAAAATACTCATGGCCGTTACCGGGCTGGGGCTGTTTATCTTTGTCATCGGCCATTTGCTCGGCAATCTGCAGATCTTCCTCGGCCCCGAGGCCATCAACCGCTACGGGAACTTTCTGCAGACGACCCCGGAGATCCTCTGGCCTGCGCGCATCGGACTGCTGGCATTCGTGATCATTCATATTTGGGCATCCATTTCCCTGACGCTGGAGAACCGCGCCGCGCGGGGACCGCAATACGAAGTCCGGGAAGTCGTCGATGCCACACTGGCTTCCCGAACCATGATCTGGAGCGGCCTCATCATTTTCGCGTTCGTTTGCTTTCACCTCGCGCACTATACGCTGATGGTCATCCACCCGGAATTCCGCGACCTGCGCGATGCCACCGGCCTGCACGACATCTACCGAATGATGATCATCGGCTTCTCGAATTATTGGGTCTCGGGTTTCTACGTGCTGAGTATCGGACTGCTTTGTTTTCACCTCAGCCACGGCGTCGGTTCGATGTTCCAATCTCTCGGCCTTAAAAACGCCGCGTACCAAACCGTAATCGATCGGTTGTCCATCGTCGCGGCGGTCGTGATATTCCTTGGCTATATCTCGATTCCTCTGTCGGTCCTGGCAGGAGCGCTGAAATAACATGAAGCTCGACGCCAAAATCCCGGCTGGTCCCCTTCCCCAAAAGTGGGATAAACACAAAACCTTGATCAGGCTGGTCAATCCGGCCAACAAGCGCAAGTACGACATCATCGTCGTCGGCACGGGTCTGGCCGGAGCCTCCGCTGCCGCCTCGATGGCCGAGCTCGGCTACAACGTCAAATCCTTCTGCATTCAGGACAGCCCGCGCCGGGCCCACAGTGTGGCGGCGCAGGGCGGCATCAATGCCGCGAAGAATTACCAGAACGACGGCGATAGCGTGTACCGGCTCTTCTACGATACGATCAAAGGCGGCGATTTCCGTTCCCGCGAAGCCAACGTCCATCGCCTCGCCGAAGTTAGTGTCAATATCATCGACCAGTGCGTCGCCCAGGGCGTTCCCTTCGCGCGCGAATACAGTGGCTATCTGACGAATCGCTCCTTCGGCGGCGCCCAGGTCTCCCGCACCTTCTACGCACGCGGTCAGACGGGCCAACAGCTCCTGCTCGGCGCGTACCAGGCGCTCATGCGTCAGGTGGCACTCGGCCAGGTGAAACTGTTTCCACGCACCGAAATGCTGGAACTCGTGGTGGTCAACGGCCACGCCAAAGGCATCGTCGTGCGCGATATGGTCACCGGTCAGATTTCATCCCATTCCGCCGACGCCGTGGTCCTGGCTTCGGGCGGCTATGGAAACGCCTATTACCTGTCCACCTACGGTCGCGGTTCCAATGCCACCGCCATCTGGCGCGCGCATAAGAAAGGCGCGCTGTTTGCCAACCCCTGCTTCACGCAGATTCATCCGACGTGCATCCCTGTCACGGGCGATTATCAGTCGAAGCTTACGCTGATGAGCGAGTCGTTGCGCAACGATGGGCGCGTCTGGGTACCGAAGCAAAAAGGCGACAAGCGGCCCCCCGGCGAAATCCCCGAGGACCAACGCGATTATTATCTCGAACGCAAATACCCCAGCTACGGCAACCTCGCCCCGCGCGACATTTCCTCGCGTGCTGCGAAACAGGTGTGCGACGAGGGCCGCGGCGTCGGCGAAAGCGGCCTGGGTGTCTACCTGGACTTCTCCGACGCGATCAAACGTCTCGGTCGGGCCAAAATCGAAGAGCGCTACGGCAATCTCTTCGACATGTATCACGAAATCACCCACGAAGATGCCTACAAAGCCCCCATGCGCATCTTCCCCGCCATTCACTACACAATGGGCGGACTGTGGGTGGATTACAATTTAATGAGCAATGTGCCTGGATTGTTCGTCCTCGGCGAAGCGAATTTCTCCGATCACGGCGCGAACCGTCTCGGCGCCAGCGCCCTGATGCAGGGGTTGGCCGACGGCTATTTCGTGCTCCCCTACACCATCGCTGATTATCTGGCAACGCAAAAGCCCGGCTCGCGTCCCAAACCCGATGCAGCGGAATTCACACAGGCCGAGCAGGCAACCAGCGAACGCATCCAGAAACTTCTCGCGGTTCGCGGCAAGAAAACCATTACGGAATTCCACAAGCAACTGGGCCGCATTCTGTGGGAACACTGCGGCATGACCCGCTCGGAGAAGAGCCTCAAGGAGGCGCTCGCGCTGATTCCGTCTCTCCGCGAGGAATTCTGGAAGAACGTGAACGTGCCGGGCGAGGGCGAGGAACTCAACCAGTCCCTCGAACGCGCCGGCCGCGTCGCCGATTATCTCGAGCTGGCCGAATTGATCGTCTACGACGCGCTCATGCGCGACGAGTCGTGCGGCTGCCATTTCCGCGAGGAACACAAGACCGAGGACGGCGAATGCCAACGCAATGACGATCAGTATGCCTACGTTGCCGCCTGGGAGTTTACGGGCGTCGGAAAGACGCCGACGCTGAACAAAGAGCCTCTCGTGTACGAGGAAGTCCATCTGGCGCAGAGGAGTTACAAGTAATGAACGTCACGCTTCGAGTCTGGCGGCAGCCCAACGCCGAAACGCCAGGACGATTCGAGACCTACGAGGCGAAGGACCTGAATCCAAACATGTCCTTCCTCGAGATGCTCGACGTCGTCAACGAGGATCTGACCCGGCGCGGACAGGAACCGATCGCCTTCGACCACGATTGCCGCGAAGGCATCTGCGGCATGTGCTCCTGCGTCATCAACGGTGAACCCCACGGCCCCGAATACAAGGTTGCGACCTGCCAGACGTACATGCGCAGTTTCCGCGATGGCGAGACGATTACCATCGAGCCATTCCGCGCGCGCGCGTTCCCGCTGATCAAGGATCTGATTGTCAATCGCAGCGCCTTCGACCGCATCATTCAAGCAGGAGGATTCGTTTCCGTCTCGACCGGCTCGGCCCCTGACGGCAACGCGATCCCGGTGCCGAAGCAAAACGCCGATCTCGCAATGGATGCCGCCGCCTGCATCGGCTGCGGAGCGTGCGTCGCCGCCTGCAAAAACGCCAGCGCCATGCTCTTCGTTTCGGCCAAGGTCTCGCACCTCAACCTCCTCCCGCAGGGCCAGCCCGAAAAAGAGAGGCGTGTGCTCGCCATGGTTCAGCAGATGGACGCGGAAGGGTTCGGCGCCTGCACCGTGACCGGCTCCTGCGAAGCCGTCTGCCCGAAGGGGATCAGCTTGAATTTCATCGCCAAGATGAACCGCGATTATTTCGGGGCGCTGCTCAGGATGGGTAAAGGCAACCCAGCAGTCGCGGAAGCGTAATTACCTATTTCAGATCCACAAAGTGGCCGAGCGCCCGCTGTTTGCGCATCACGAGGAGCATGGCGATACCGCCCGCGATCCCAAAGCCGGCCATGGTGGGAAACCACACGCCCCAGCCAAATCTATCGATCAGCCATCCCGTTATTGGCAGAAATATCGTCATGCCGTAGTACTGGAATGAATCGATCACTCCCGACGCAAATCCCGCCATCTTGCGCCCGCCGATGTCCATCGGAGCCGCGGCGCCCACGAGCGAATGCGTCGAATTGACCATCAGGGAAATCAGGATGAGAAACAGGCACCCCAGAAAAACCCCCATTCCGCCCGGACGGATCGCCCCGGAATAAAACACAACCGCGGCCAGTCCAATGAGAACGGCCTGAATGAAATACAACGCCATCGCTACGGGCGAACGATGCCCCTTGAAGAATTTGTCGGAAATGACTCCCGAGGCGAGCGAGCCGATCACGGCCACGAGTGGCACGGCGTAGGTCACCGTAAAGATCTCGGCTGCGGGCTGGTTCTCCAACCGCAACTTCAGCACCTCATCAAAAAACAGCACCGCCAACTGGTCTGAACTACTGCGCACGGCTCCTGTGCAGGCGTACGCCACCGCGTAAAACCAGATCAACGGATGGGTGAATACACGTTTGAAACATTCCGCGACGCCGATTTTGACTCCGACGGTTCCGTCCACTTCATCGTGAATGAGCCCCGGCCAACCCGCTTCCTCGGGAGTCTCTTTGGCGCACATCACCATAACGATCGCGCACACCGCCGTGATCAGTGGCGGGATTCGAAACAACCAGCGCCAATCGCCTCTCGCCACTGTCCACGTGCCAATCGTGAAACCAGCCAGAATGATCGGCGCGAGCGCACCGATGGAAACCTGGCCCAACTGGATCATGAACCCAAAAATGCCCGCGAACGTTCCTCGCTCGTTGCGGTTGAACCACGCCGCGTTGATCTTGATCATGCCCGGCGCGCCGAACGACTGGAAGTATCCGTTCATCAGCCAAATCAACGCGAACGTCGAGAACGTTCCCGCAAACGAAGCGAACCCGTAGATCAGGTTGATGACGATCGTGGCGATCGCGCCAATCAGCATCGCCTTTTTCCCGCCAATCCGATCGGTGATCAGCCCGTTGATGAGTTGACCCGTGCCATAGGCGACCGACCACGCTCCGAGAATTCCCGAAATCTGGAATTTGTCGAATCCGAACTCGTCGACCATCCCCGGCGTGGCAAATCGGAAGTTGTATCGACACACATAGTAGGAGGCGTACATGAGCCCGAGGCTCACCCAATTCAGGCCGCGGCGCGGTCGAAATCCTGAGGGATAGACGGAACGTCTGGTCGATGTAGGCGCAGGGCCGGTTTGTTCCATGAATTGTCTTTCGCGAACACCCGTGTCAATACGACTACAAACCGTACCGACACTGATGCAGAAAAGTCAAAGAAAATGTTTGCGAATTCACTGTCCGAGCACGGAAACAGGCGAAGACAATCCGTCCGATCGTCTTCGCCCGTGAAAACCCGCTACGCCTACCGCCGCTCCCGATTCAGGAGCATGAGCTGGAGTAGCTGCGCAACCGCCGCAATCAGCGCCGCCACGTAGGTCAGCGCTGCGGCGTTCAGTACCCGATTGACCCCGGGCATTTCATCACGCGCAATCAAACCGGTCTTCTGCAAAATGACTTTCGCGCGCGAGCTGGCGTCAAATTCCACCGGTAGCGTGATAAGCTGAAACACCACGAGCACCGCGTAAATCCCAATGCCCAGCGTGATAAACATGGGAATTCGGAAGAAAAATCCTCCAATCATGACCAGCGGCAGCAGTTGCGATGTGAACATGGTCACGGGCACAATCGCCATCCGCACCTGCAGTGGCGCGTACGCGTGTTGGTGCTGAATCGCATGCCCGGTTTCGTGCGCTGCGATGCCCAATGCTGCCACCGACTCGCCGTCGTACACGTCCGGCGATAGCGCGAGGGTCTTGGTTCGCGGATCGTAATGGTCCCCCAAAAAGCTCTTGATGCGCTCGATCTGCACGTCGTGAATCCCGGCGTCCGCCATGATTTCCGCCGCCGCCTCCGCTCCCGTACGTCCGGATCGGGCTCTCACCTGCGAGTACTTCTTTAATGCCGCCCTCACCCGAAACTCGGCCACGAACCCCGGCACGAGAATCAGCGCAAACAGCAGCAGATAGATTTCATTGATTGTCATTGTCTTCGACATCTCCAAACTGACGCTACAGTAGCGCCACGGAGTCAGATTTCAAGTGTCTTCGGAAACCGCGTCAGATTGCGCGCCCCATTCCACCGAATAACCGCGACATCCTCCAGCCGCACCCCACCCACGCCAGCGTAATACAGCCCGGGTTCAACCGTCACCACCTGACCCGCGCGCAGCACTTCCGATGCAATACTGATCCGTGGCCGCTCGTGAATCTCCAATCCAAGCCCATGCCCGGTTCCATGGAAAAATCCCTGCATCCGTCCGCGCACCATCCCGGTCTTGTATCCCTCCTGCATAAACAATTCCTGGATTCCCCCATGAATGTCTTGGCCGTTGACTCCCTCCCTCAGCCTCTGAAATGCCCACTGCTGCGCCCGACCAACCGTTGCGTACAGCTTCCTAACGCCGTCACTGGCCCGACCGCGAACGACCGTGCGCGTCATGTCTCCCCAGTAGCCCGTCCGCATATCCCGCGGGAAAATGTCCAGGATGATCGTCGAATGCGCCCGCAACGGTCCGTGGCCCACCTCGTGCGGATCGCATCCCTGATTTCCACCCGCAACAATGGTCCGCGACGCCACGCCGCCAAGCCTGGCGATCGTCGCGTTGATGACCCCTTGAACGTCCTCCGAGGTCAGCGTCCGGCTTCGACCATAAAGGTAGCCGTCGCGTCCGATTCGGCTTCGCTTCAAAAGATCGATGCCCGCTCGCATCCCTTCCTCGGCGAGCCGCGTTGCCTTCGCCAGCGACGTAATCTCTGCCGACGTCTTCATTTCACGCTCGGGAAAAAACGGATCAGGCTTCACCGCGATACGGATTCCCCGCAATTGCTTCGCCAGACCCACGGGGAAATTCATGGGGACTTCCACCTGGCGCACCCGGAAATCTCGGAGCACCCGAGTCAATAAATCCGTGAATCGCGGCTGTTTCACACCGTCCCGCTTGAGTTGCCGCTGGTAGTGCGACAGCGAAAGCACGCGGTCCACATGCGCCTCGTGGCGCGCGCGATCGATCTCCAGATCGCTCATCACCGCATAGCTTCGGCCTCGTACTTCGAACCAGACGAATGCGTCGGGCACGAACATCCGCGTGGCATAGAGCATGTTGGCATCGTGTTCGCTGTCGGCGATCATCAATCGTGTTGTCATGACGCGCTCCTTGCTCCAAGTCCAATGGACGGCGCAATTTCCAGCGAGTAGTCACTCGATCCCACACGCGATAATTGATAATACGCCAGCCCGGCAATCATCGCCGCATTATCGGTGCACATCGCCGCCGGCACCAGCAGCAAACGCAACCCTCGTTTCGTGCATTCCTGACCCAGCTTGTCACGAAATCGGTGGTTTACGGAGACACCGCCAGAAGCGCTCACTGTTTTGACACGCCGATCCTCAGCCGCACGGATCGTCTTTCCGACGAGCACGTCCACCACAGCTTCCTGAAAACTTGCGCACACGTCATCGACCGAATGTTTCGGGTTCTTTTTCAGGAGGTAGAGCACGGAGGTTTTCAACCCGCTGAAACTGAAATTATACGTGCCGTCGTTCAGCATGCTCCGCGGGAAATCAATTGCCGCCGGATCGCCCTTCTCGGCCCGCTGTTGAATTTCCGGCCCGCCCGGATACCCCAGTCCAACCAACTTGGCCACTTTATCAAACGCTTCTCCCGCCGCGTCGTCAACCGTCTGGCCCAGAATCTCGTGCGTCCCCACGGCGGTTGCGTAAGCCAGGATGGTGTGTCCACCCGAAACGATCAACGACACCATTGGCAGCCCATCGAGCGCGGCATTGGCAAGCAGTGGCGAGTACAAATGGGCCTCGACGTGATTGATGGCAATGAATGGCTTGCCGGCGGCCAGTGCAATTCCTTTGGCTGCATTCAGGCCGATCAGCAGTGAGGCGGCCAGACCCGGCCCGAAGGTGGCGGCCACGGCATTGATTTCGCCGAGGGAAGTCTGCGCGTTGGACAATGCCTGGGCGATCACCGAATCAATCAGCGCCAGGTGACTGCGTGACGCCAGCTCGGGCACAACACCGCCATAAGGACGATGCAGCGCAACCTGAGAACTGACCACGTTGGAGAGTATCTCCGTGCCGTTGGCAACGACCGCCGCGGCCGTCTCGTCGCACGAAGTCTCGACGCCAAGGATTTTCACAGGCGGATCGATCACAACGGGCAAGCCGCCGTGCTAGGGCGTTGCCGGCGTGGCGGCCGCCGCGGCGGTCGTTTCCCTCGCGTTCTGCTTGGCAAGTTTCATCTGCCTCTCGAAAAGCTTCACGCCTTTGATCACGTCGATCGCCCGATCCAGTTGTGCGTCGGCAATGGGTTCAACCTTTTCTGTCGTGTCATCCGCCGGCAAACTCGCGCGGACGCGCTGTTCCAGCAACTTCCGTTCGTCCTCCTCGGAAATGGGCACGATGATATCCGGCGTCACGCCGTGTTCGTGAATCACCTTGTGGCTGGGCGTGTAATACTTGGCCGTCGTCAGGCGCAACGCCGAGCCGTCCCGCAACTGGATGATGCTCTGCACGGAACCTTTGCCGAAGGTTGTCTCTCCGACCAACACCGCGCGGTGCAGATCCTGCAGCGCGCCCGCCACGATTTCACTGCCGCTGGCGCTGCCGGCGTTGACGAGCAAAACCAGCGGGTAATTTGGCTGTTTCTTCCCACCGTCAGACCGATACACGGTTTTCTGGGCGGGGTCGCGGCCTTCGGTGGATACGATCAGTTTGCCCGCCGGAATGAATTCGCTGGCAATCTTGCGGGCCGATTCGAGCAGCCCGCCGGGATTGTTGCGCAGATCGATGATCAAGGCGGTCATACCCTGGCTGCTGAGTTTGGCCAGCGCCTTCTCAAAATCGTCAGCCGTCGGTTCGTTGAATTGCGTGATGCGCACGTAGCCGATCCCATCCTGCAGCATCTTCACGTCCTTCACGCTGTCCACATTGATCTCGGCGCGTTCGATGGTGTGATCCTTGATCTTGTCACCCGGATCCTTGGCCTTCGCGCGAAATATCGTAATCGTAACTTTTGTTCCCGGATCACCGCGTAATTGGCGCACGGCTTCCTGCAAGCTCATCTTCTCGGTGACTTTCCCGTCGATCTTGATAATGCGGTCGCCCGGCAACAACCCGGCCTTCGCCCCCGGGGTGTCTTCCATCGGCGCGACCACCGTGAGGAAGCCTTCCTTCGACATGCTGATCACGATGCCGATTCCCCCAAACTTGCCCTCGGTGTCCTGTTTCATATCCTCATAAGCCGTCGGCTCCATGAACTGGCTGTGAGGATCGAGAGAGCTGAGCATCCCTTTCAACGCGCCGTATGTCAGGTCGCGATAGGATACCGAGTTGGTGTCCACGTATTCCTTGCGCACCAACTCCATCACCTGAGTCATCAACTCCATCTCGGAATACGGATTGTCCTTGTCCGACTTGGTGGAGGAATCGGAATAAATCTTCGCCGCAATGGCCAGATTAATTCCCAGCAACACCACTACGAACGCCACACCGATGCGCTTGATCGTCATATCATTTCTTCTCTTCGAAATCCTGCGTTTCCCTCAGTCTCAACCCGATCCGTAGGGAGCCATTTTGGGGTCAGCGACGGGCTAACATACGGCGGGTTGACATCTGAATCAAGTCCATCCTTCCGCGGATTTGACGCGAAATAGCTCCCATTTACTCAACCAATTTCAGCGCCGCCTGCCGGAATATCGCAATCTGCCGGGTCGTCCGCGCTTCCAAATAGCATCGGAATACGGGTTCGGTGCCCGACGCCCGAAACATCACCCAGCAGCCGTCGTTGAGCATAAACTTGTAGCCGTCCTTCGTGACGACGCTCGTAACCCTCTGGCTGCCGAATTCGGTAAGTCCCTGACTGAACCGCGCCAGCAATTGCTCTTTGCGCTCAGGCGTGACGCGGAGATTAATCCGGTCGCTGACGATACCCCCGGCGCGTTTCTGAATGCCCTTCAGCACCATGCCAAGCGATTGGCCTTCATGCGCCACCAACTCAGCCATCAACAGGCACGCCAGCACGCCATCTTTCTCCGGCACGTGCCCCTTCACGCTCAGCCCCCCGCTCTCTTCGCCGCCCACAATGATCGGTTCGCTCTCCATCAACGCGCCGATGTACTTGAACCCGACCGGCGTCTCATGCACGTTCACCCCAAACTCGCGCGCAACAGCGTCAACGAGATGGCTGGTCGCCACCGTCCGCACCACGGCACCCGTCCAACCACGGTTCTTGACGAGATGGTACAGCGCCAGCGCCAGCACTTCGTTGGCGCTGATAAACCTCCCGTCGCTGTCCACGATGGCAAAACGGTCCGCGTCGGGATCCAGCCCCAGGCCGAGGGCTGCCCGCGATGATCTCAGCCGCGCCAGCAGTTCGCCCATGTTCTCGCGAATAGGCTCGGGGTGGCCTTTGCCGAACAACGGGTTCGGCTCGCCATGCAACGCGTCGACGCGCCAACCGTTGGCCGCAAGCAATCCATCAAGATATCCGCGGCCGGTGCCGAACATCAGATCCACCACTGCCTTCTTGCGGTGCTTCTTGAGCGTGGTGAAATCGACCAGTTTGCGGAGCTGCGCAACGTAGCGCGGCATGGGATCGAACACGCGCAGCCTGGGAGCCGGCTTTGCGTTGCCGCCAACCTTTCGCGCGCCCGACATCAATTCTTCGGCGTTCTTCTCGATTCCTTTTGCCGTTTCGGGCAGGCACGGTGCACCGTTCGATTCGTTGAATTTCAATCCATTCCATTCGGATGGATTGTGGCTGGCGGTGATGTTGATTCCTCCGGAAGCCCGATGGACTCGAATCGAATGCGAAATCACCGGCGTGGGCGTGTCACGATCCGTCAGCCACGCCTTGAAGCCATACCGGCCCACGATTTCGGCGCAACGCATCGCGAACTGACGCGACGAAAATCGCGTGTCGTGTCCGACAATGATGAGTTTTCCGGCGTTCGATGGCGGGTTTTCAACCAGGTACTGCGCAACGGCGTGCGCGGCGATCTCGACGTTCGCAAACGTGAACGTGTCACTGATGATCCCGCGCCAACCGGATGTGCCAAATGTAATGACAGCCATGCCGCGCATTATAGCGGCAGGATCAACGGCGTCGATAGCAATGCGATCTAATTCGCTGTTGAAACATTCAGTGACGATGTCGTAGATTCCATCCCATCACTTGGCAGAAGCCTAATCGTCCCATGACTCAAGATGTCACAGGTTCGCCACCCGGCCCCGTAAACATCCTCTCCACAAAGGACGGCTACGATGCGTGGTCGAAGTTCTACGATACTGACGATAATCCGCTCGTCGCCTTGGAGGAGCCCTGGGTGGACCGTCTTCTGGGCGATGTTCGCGGACTGACCGTGGCGGACATCGGTTGCGGAACAGGGCGTCATGCACTCCGCTTGGCCGGAGCGGGAGCCACCATTCACGCCCTAGACTTCTCTGAAGGGATGCTGGCTCGCGCCCGCGCCAAGGCTGGAAATCAAAAGATCGTCTTTTGCGTTCACGATCTGGCCCAACCGCTGCCCCTTGCCGACGCAATGTTCGACCGCGTGGTGTGCGGGTTGGTGCTCGACCACATAGCCGACCTTGTCGGGCTATTCCGTGAAATGCACCGCATTTGCCGTCCATCCGCCTTCGTCGTGATCTCGGTCATGCACCCCGCCATGATGCTGCGCGGTGTCCAGGCGCGGTTTCGAGAGCCCACGACCGGATGCGAAATCCGCCCGGCGAGCATTCCGAATCAATTGACCGATTACATCATGGCCGCGGTGCGGGCAGGCTTTGTATTCGACCACCTCAGCGAGCAATCCGTGGACGAAGCCCTGGCGACCCGGTTGGAGCGCGCCCGAAAATACGTGGGCTGGCCCATGTTATTCCTGATGAAACTCGCTCCGACGAAATGCCGAGCCTGACTCGGGCGTGAAGTTACGGCGTCAGTCTCCCGGTTGCCACCAGCGCCAACAAGATGGACCCGAGAGCAAGTCGGTAAATAATGAACACCCACGTGGTGTGACGCCGCAAGAAGCCGAGCAAAAAGGCCACCACGAAGTAGCCAACGACAAACGCCGCCAGCCCGGCGGCGAGCGCGTTGATCACGTCGGTATGCGAGGAGAAATGCAACTTTCGCAATTCGAACACCCCTGCCGCAAAGACCGCCGGCAACGACATCAAAAACGAAAACCGCGCCGCCGTGTCCCGCTTCATCCCGAGGAACAAACCGCCCGTGATGGTCGATCCTGACCGCGACGCCCCGGGAATCAGGGCCAGCGCTTGCCAGCAGCCGACCACGATGGCATCACGCCAGCCAAGCTCGCGGAGTTCGCGAAGCGCTTCGCCGCGCTGCTTGCGCCGCCACTCCGTCCACTCGGCAAACGCAAGGACGATTGCCAGTGCGATGAGGGCGCTGGCAATCACCGGCACCGTGCGCCAGTTGCCTTCGATGTGGTGGCGCAACAGAACACCGAGCACACCGATTGGAATTGTCGCCGCGAGGAGCATCCAGCCAAGTTTGCCTTCGGGCGTCGAGACTCCGCGCAGTGCGCCGCGCGTGATCTGGACGCAATCCTGCCAGAAATACAGCAGCACCGCGACGTACGCGATGAGCTGGACGACTGCCAGGAACGCCGCGTCAGGCGTTTTCCAGCCGCAAACGGCCGAGACCAGTTGCATGTGAGCGATGCTGCTGATCGGGAGAAACTCCGTCAGTGCCTGGACGACACCCAGCACGATGGCTTGCCAAAGAGTCATCGTCGCGGAGGGTTAGCTCAGCCGGGAGAATGTCTTTTGCAGCAATTCGACCGGCGCCGCGTTTTCCGATTTGGCCTTGGCGTCGGCAATCAGCTTGGCTTCCAGAGCGTTCTTCGTCGGCCGCTGGAGCTGGTAAAACACGCCGAAATAACCCGGGAAATCCGCCATCGCCAGCTTGTACGCCCCAACCTCGTCCGTCACATCGTGATCCGCGGGCACGAGATTGAACGTCCCGCCCTTGCGCGGATTGGCGGCATCGAACGCGCCGGGGTAAAACTCCGTGCATTCGCTAAGGCATTCGATCACCGAGAAACCATCATGCTGCATGGCCTTCTCCATCATTTCCATGACATGGTTCGGCAGATGCGAGTGAGACCGCGCAATAAACGTCGCGCCCGACGCGATGAGTTGTTTCATCGGATTGATGGGATGATCGATCGCCCCAGTCGGATCGGTTTTTGACTTGAATCCCAAAGGCGATGTTGGGGATGTCTGCTTCTTCGTCAACCCGTACACGAAGTTATCCATGATGACGTAGGTCATCTTGATGTTCTTGCGCGCCGCATGATTCAAGTGGTTGCCGCCGATGGAAAATGCGTCACCATCACCGCCGAACACGAATACATGCAGTTCGGGGCGCATGAGCGATACCCCCGTGGCGAACGCCGCCGCCCGTCCGTGCACGAAATGCACGCCATAAGCATTCACGAAATACGGGAACCGCGATGAGCAGCCGATGCCGGCGATGCTCGTGATCCGTTCCCGCGGCACCTGCAGCTTCTCCATCATCTTGAAATAGATCGAGAGAATGCTGAAGTCGCCGCAGCCGGGACACCACGTTGGATGATCCGCGACGAGATCCTTCTTGGTGTACTTCGGGCGGTCGGTCAGTTTGATTTCTTTCACTTCCAGGTTCTTCGCTTCGGCAATCATAGAATTCTTTCCAGACAATCAGGCGTGCGCCAGGGTGGGTTCGGGGGATTTCTTCAGTCTCTCGTTCATGCCATTCACAATCTCCCGAATCTTGAACGGCAGTCCATCGGTCTTGTTGATCCCGAGAATCTTCTCATTGCAGAACCGCGCCCGCAGAACACCGGCGAGCTGGCCGTAGCCATACAAACCTTCGTCGTTCAGTTCGACGACAAAGATGTGGTTGAAGCCATCCATGATCTCGCCGATGCCGGGCTGCAACGGCTGGATGTACCGAATGTTCAACGCGCTGACGCTTTCACCCGCGGCGCGAGCTTTGTCCACGGCTTCGCGGATTGGACCTTGCGATGAGCCCCAGCCGACCAACAGGACATTGCCCTCGGGCGGACCGTATGTTTCCGCCTTGGGCAGGCGCGACGCCAACACCTGAAGTTTGCGGCGGCGTTTGGCCACCATCATCACATGATTGGCAGGACGGCTGGCGGGATGTCCCGCTTCGTCATGCTCCAACCCGGTCACGACCGGGTACTTGCCGTCGAGCATGATGGTTCCGGGCGGGGCATGGTGTGCGATGCCATCGGCCGTGTTCTCGTACGGTCTGTAATTTGGCCCGCGCGCGGCAAAATCCGGCGTCAAATCCTGCACCAGTTTCGCGATGTCTGGCATTTCCCATGTCTCGACCCGCGTAGCCAGTGCCTGATCGGTCAGAACGATTACCGGGCAACTGTATTCGCGGGCGAACTTTGCCGCCTCCAGGGTGATGTAAAAACAATCCTCCACCGACGATGGCGCCACCACAATGCGCGGGCTGTCTCCATGACCGCCAAAACAGGCGATGTTCAGATCGCTCTGCTCAACGTTCGTTGGCAACCCCGTGCTTGGCCCACCACGCTGGACGTCGATAATCACCAGTGGCATTTCCGCCATCACAGCCCAACCCAGCGCCTCGGTCTTCAGCGAGAGCCCGGGGCCCGAAGTCCCCGTCAACGACAGATGACCCGAGTACGATGCCCCGCAGGCCATGGCGATGGCCGCCAACTCGTCTTCCGCCTGAACGAAAATTCCACCGTACTTCGGCAGTTCCGTCCGCAAAATCTCCATGATGCTCGACCACGGCGTAATCGGATAACCGGCGCCAAACCGTATGCCCGCCGTGAGCGCCCCGTAGGCGATGGCTTGGTTTCCGTCCGTGACAACCTGTTTGCGTCCGGCCTTGTTGGTGGCCGGAATGAATTCGAAAGTGTCCGTGAGCCGGCCGATGTCGTACCCGTAGCCCGCGTTGAACGCCCCGATCACATTGCGGATCACATCGTCGCCCTTGCTCTTGTAATACGCTTGCAGCATCGTCTCCAGCTTCGGCACGTCCAGGTCAAACATCCGCGCCAGCAACCCCAGCACAAACATGTTCTTCCCCTTGTCCTTCGCTGTCCCGCCGATCGCCTCCACCGTCTGCCCCGTGATCGGCACGCCCACCGACCGATACCGCTTCTGCGTCTCCTCGGGCTTTACGTTGTCGGAATCGTAAATGAGGATGCCGCCTTCCCGCAGCGTGTTGATGTGGTCGTTGTAGGAATGCTGGTAGAACGCCACCAGAATGTCCACGTCATCGCCCGCGCTCAGGACCTCGCCCGTCCCCAGCCGCACCTGATAAATGCTGGGCCCGCCCGATATCGTGGCGGGAATCGTCATGTACGTCATGACGTCCTTGTCCGTGCGCCCGGCCAATCGCGCCAAAAAGCCGCCAATCGCCTGAATACCGTCCTGTGAGTTTCCCGCCAGCCGAATTACCGCGTCCTGTATCCTGCGCCCACGCTGGGGCTGTTGGCCACCAGACGAGGAAGATTCATCTGCCACTTTTTGATCAATCATTTCCTTGTCGTCCTTCACAAATTCCCGCGGATAGAGGAGTTCTACCCGAGACTATGCCGTTTCACCGCCTATACTCTAGCAAACCCGCGCCCCCTGTCAACCTTCGGCGAACTGGCAACTCCAAAAGCAATTGACCATGCGCCAGCCTTGCGATACGTTCGCCCTGCTGGTAACTCTGCGAGAATAGCCATGAGTGACATTAATCCGCGCGCCAACGATTTCTATCAAAAGGGTGTCCAAGCCGTCGAACGCGGCAATCTCGATTACGCCATTGAGATGTTCATCCAGGCCCTGAATCTCGACCCCGGTTTCATCAAGGCGCGCCGAACTCTCCGCGCCGCGCAGATGAAGAAAACCGAAGGCGAGGGCGGACTCAGACGCGCCTGGTCCGCCGCGAAGATTTCTCCCTTGCTGGCCAAAGCCAAGATGTCCATCCAGAAAAACCCGGCCGAAGCCATGACGCTGTGCGAGCAGGCGTTGTCAGTTGACCCCAAGAACGGTCAGGCGTTGTACCTGCTCGCCGAAGCGGCCGAAGTCGCCCAACTGCCCGATACGGTTGTCCAGACCCTTGAGACGTACACGCGTCTCAGCCCCAAGGACACAAAGGCCCTGCACTGGCTGGCAAGAGCTTACATCGTAGCAGGCCAACACGATCTGGCCCGACAGGCCTACGACCGCCTCTTGCAAATCAACCCGAACGATTTCGAGGCCCAACAGGGTGCCAAGGACGCCACCGCGAAGGGCGCCATGTCTGGCGGCGGCTGGGAAGGAGACGGATCGTTCCGCGAGGCTCTCAAGGACAAGGACGAAGCCGTCGCCCTCGAGCAGCAATCCCGCGTCGTGCGCGCCGAGGACATGATTGCCAACCTCATCAAGGAAAAGCTGGAGGCGCTCTCGAAAGACCCCGAGAACCCGTCCATCCAGCGCGAGCTCGGCAAGCTCTACGCCCAGAAGGAGAATTTCGATGAAGCCCTGCGGTATCTGGAAGGGCTGTTCGCCAAGGAAGGTGGCGCCGATCCCTCGCTCGAACGCGAAATTGGCGACATCAAGATCAAGCGCCTTGAGTTCGAGTTGAACGTCAAAAAGAAGCAGGTCGAATCCAACCCCGCCAACGCCGCCGCGCTCCAAAACGAAGTCACCGCGCTCGAGGCCGAACTCGATAAGCTCAGGCTCGCCGAGGCCGAGCGCCTCGTCGAGCGCTATCCCAACGATCTGATGTACCGCTTCGATCTCGGCATGTTGTACATGAAAATGGGCAACATCGAAGGCGCCGTCGAACAATTGCAGAAAGCCCGCATGCAGCCCCAGCGCCGCGTTGCCTCGCTCAATCTCCTCGGCCAGTGTTATCAGCAGATGGAGCTGCCCGACATGGCGATCGAAACGTTCAACGAGGCCATCAAAGAGCTTCCCACCATGGACGGCCTCAAGAAAGAACTGCTCTACAATCTTGGCAGCGCCTACGAAAAAATGGGCGACCAGGACAATGCCATCGCCGCGTTCAAGGAAATCGCCAAAGTCGATTTCAGCTATCGCGACGTGCGCTCGAAGATCATGCGCAAACCGCCGCAAAAAGGCGCATAGTATCCGCCGTCGAAATCAGCAGCGGTCGAGTTCTGTCCAGAGGAGTCGCAGGTCTCGAATCCCCGCCCGCGCCCCCGGATTCCGGTCGATCAGCATGCTGCGCAGTCCGGCCGCTTCGGCGCCACGCACGTCATGTTCGTAGCTATCGCCGATGTGGATGGCCTCCTCCACACCAACACCGGCCGCACGAAGCGCCGCTTGAAAAATCGCCGCCGCCGGTTTCTCCGCTCCGATATCGCAGGAAACCGTCATCGAATCGAAGTATGCGCTCAATCCGAGCTTCTCGAGCAATCCGCGCAGGCGCCCGTCCCAATTGGAAATCACTCCGACATGCAGGCCGCGCACACGGGCTTGCCGTAAGGCGTCTTCCACATCCGGATACACCCGCCACGCGTCTGCTCTGGCGAAGGCATCGTACAACTCCTCGAAGCAGGCTTCGTTTTCCTGCTGGAGCACCCGAAACACCAGTTCCCGCCACCACGCCTTCTCCGACACCGTCAGGCCCGGGCGTTTCATCTCTGCCCACACGCGCCCAAAGGCACGCTCCATTTCGTCGGGGGTTTTGTTGATGCCATATCGACGCGCAACCGAAGCATACACGGCCCCGACAGAAGGATGCGGGTCAATCAGCGTGCCGCCCACGTCGAAGAAGATCGCACGAGGCCGGCGCGTTGTCACTGCAACACCAACTCGCGCGGCGTCGTCGCCCGCGTGGCGCCGGCAAAACCGAGCCGATCGAGTGCCTCGCCAACCAGGAAAAGCGATCCCGTAATGGCAACCGTTTCCGCATTCTCACTACGTGCCTGCGCGTAGGCCGACGCGAGATTGTTCTCGACGGCAATGTGCGCCGCCGGATTCGCGGCCTTGCACCACCGCGCCAACTGATCCGGCTCGCTCGTCCGCTCGCTGTTGACGGGTACGCACAGCACCCGCACCGCCAGCGGCGCCAGGATCTGGCACATCTGATCGTAGTTCTTGTCCCGCAGCACGCCCAGGATCAGCGTCACCTTCCGCCCGGCCGAATGCTCCCGCAACGTCGCCGCGAGACGTTCGGCCGCGGCTGCGTTATGCGCGCCGTCCAACACCACCGTCGGATCGTGATGGACAATCTGAAACCGCCCCGGCCACGCCGTCTGTGCCAGCCCCTCGTGCACCTGCTTCGGCGCGATGGACAGTCCCGAGGCTTCGAGCCCCGCCACCGCGGTCGCACAATTGATGGTTTGGTGTGCCCCGAGCAATGGAATCGTCAGTGGACCGTAGTCCTGCCGCGTGCCTGTCAATTCCACGCGCTGACAGCGCTCGTCTTCACTCAGCCGCTTCGCCCGAACCCCTCGCCCCACCACGGTGAGAGGACTTCCCGCCGCGTTGGCCGAGCGCTCGATCACCGACAGCGCCTCTTCCGCGGCCGACGCGGTGACGACAGGAACGCCGGGCTTGATGATGCCGCATTTCTCGGTGGCAATCTGCGCCAGCGTTTCGCCGAGGTATTGCGTGTGATCGAACGCGATGTTGGTGACGACGGAAACCAGCGGAACAACCACGTTGGTCGCATCCAGGCGTCCACCCAGCCCCGTCTCCCAGACGACGACGTCGACCTTCTGTTCCTCGAAATACCGAAGCGCAATCGCCGTGACCGCTTCGAAGAACGTTGGCGCGCGAAACTCGGGATTGGCCCCCACCTGCTCCAACAGCGGTCTGATCCCCTCGACCAGCCGCACCATCTCCGCTTCGGGAATGGGTCGGCCATTGATCTGAAAGCGCTCGCAGAATGACACGAGATGCGGCGATGTATACAGACCCGCTCGATACCCGGCCGCCGAGAGCACCGCATGAGACATCGCCGCAACGCTCCCCTTCCCGTTCGTGCCTGCAATGTGAATGAACCGGAGCGATTTCTGCGGGTCGCCCATCAGCCGCAGCATGTACTGCATCGTCTCCAGGCCGAGCTTCTGCCCGAACAGACGAATCCCGTACAAGTATTCGATCGTTTCAGGGTAGGTCACCGCAACGGATCCCAGTGTGTGGCCGCCTGCTGTAGTGTGTTCAGTCCCGGGCCGCTCGGTTCGTTAATCCGCCGCCTTGAACTTGCGCCCGCTCCGTCCCGAAAAACAATAGAGCAATTGCGCCAGCGTCTGCTTCAGTTGTTTGCGGTGCACAATCAGGTCAATCAGGCCACGGTCGCGAAGGAATTCGCTGGTCTGAAACCCCTCGGGCAATTCCTGCTGCGTCGTCTCCTTGATCACCCGCGGCCCGGCAAACCCGATCAGCGCCTTCGGCTCGGCAACGATCACGTCCCCCAGGGACGCATAGCTGGCCATCACACCCGCGGTCGTCGGATGGGTCAACACCGAGATAAACGGCAGCCCCGCCTTGGCATGCAGCGCCAGCGCGCCGCTGGTCTTGGCCAGTTGCATCAGGCTCAAAATCCCCTCGTACATCCGCGCCCCGCCCGACGCCGATACGATGATTACGGGAATCTTCAGTTCGGTCGCCTTCTCGATGGCTCGCGTGATCTTCTCGCCGACCACCGATCCCATGCTCGCCCCGAGAAAACTGAAATCCATCACCGCCAGCGACACGTCGTGCCCGTCAAGCTTGCACAATCCCGTCATGACCGCGTCGTTCATGCTGGTCTGACGATGATACGTGCGCAATCGTTCCGAATAGGCCGCCACGCCCGTAAACTTGAGGACGTCCACGCTCACCATGTCGGCGTCGGATTCGCGAAACGTCCCTTCATCCGACAGCATCGCCACACGCTCGGCGGCGGTCATCGTGAAATGGTAATCGCATTTCGCGCAAACCTTGGCGTTCCCCAGCAATTCCTTGCTGTAGATGATCTCGCCGCATTGCTTGCACTTGACCCACAACCCGCTCGGGATCTCGTGCTTCTTGGTCTTGGTCTCGGCAATCTTCGGTTTTTCTTTTTCTTCGAATACCGCCATGGGTCGGACTCCTTGTGCAACACCAAAACCGTACCACAACATTCCCCGATTGCGCCAGCCGATTTTGGCAGCCCGTCCATCGGTAGGGCGGCCTGGCTCAGCCCGCCGCCGCTGGAACGAATCCAAATCTGTGGCAGAGCGGTCCGCCCTGTTCTGGCCGAACTCGAAGGCTCGTCGCAGGTTCGAGAAGAACTCGCGACGCCTGTCCGGGCTCCGACCCGCGCGCTTCGTCGCCTCGCCCCTCTACGGGAGACGACAATCCCCTCTCCCTTGGAACTGAAGGGAAAGGGTCAGGGTGAGGATTTCGACACGCTTTGCTGCGTCAGGCAAGCGTCTCCACGACGGAAGATCGCGACCGCAATGTGCTCCAGATGCCATCTTCCCTTGGGAATTTGGGTTCGTTCCGACCGTTTTTGGCTTCGTTTTGACAAACGAAGCCAAGTGACAAAATGACGCAGTGTCATTCTCAACTGCCTTTCAATCAGTTGGATACGGAGATGCAGGCAGTCCGGAAAACTGGCTTCGTTTCGCACTTGTATACCCCCCCTCCCTTGGTGCCCTGCTCGTCTCCGGTAGGATGACCCCCACGCCCAGCCTGCCATCTTGGTGACCGGGCGTCTCCCGCTCCGACTCACTGCATTTGCAGTCGCAGGCCGCACGCGTAGGGCAACCGGCCCGGTTGCCGTTGTACTTCCGGTCCGTTATGTCAAAGATCGTTCTGAGCCTCAATCACAGCTCTTTCACAACGCGCCAATCCTATCACACGCCGATAGTCCTGTCAATAGCAAAGCCGATAGCATTGCCGTGGCGCCAGCAGGCCCGTAGGTCTAAGATCGGCAGGCTACGCTTGGCAATTATTCGATGGCGCTGATCACAAGGCATGAAGTCACCCAATTTCTGAGCATATAGTTCTCACATTTGTGCTATTATCTCGCTTGGCAAGGATGTTTCTTGAACGTCACATATATCTGGATGCGCCCGGCAACCTATTGATTTTTGCATAATATAGTGACAACTGGACTCAAAACAGCTCCGCCTGTTTCCAGAAGGATTGAACCAGGGTTGGGCGACGGCGCATCCGGGCCAAGGCGCGGCGAGCGGCATGGGTGAG
>Ga0335085_10000560_pt1 | contig 101580 bp, 73 predicted proteins | sample Lox_Sample_45_FD_206712 | JGI IMG/M metagenome (GOLD analysis project Ga0335085, IMG submission 206712) | Soil microbial communities from Loxahatchee National Wildlife Refuge, Florida, United States - Lox_Sample_4.5 | ecosystem: Environmental > Terrestrial > Soil > Wetlands | place: USA...
CGGTGTCGGCGGGCAGCGTGGCGCTGCCGCCCATCGGGCCGATGTTGAGCGTGTCGAAGGTCAGGTTGCTGGCGCCGTAGTAGTCCCAGAAGGCGACGTAGTGGTAGCCCTGGGCGTAGTTGTCGGTTAGTTGGGCTTTGCCGGCGCCGGTGGCGGTGGTCCAGGCGTTGGTGCTGGCGTAGGTGACGCCCGACCAGTAGCACTGGATGCCCGGCGACCATGCCGCGCCGCGTGTGCCACCGGTGAACACGTAAGTCACGCCCTGCTTAAACCAGACGACGCTTCCGGCCTTCAGCGTTGTCGCCGCTGGAATGGCCATTGCCGCGCTATCGCCAGGGCAATGTTGCCACGCGGTAGCGGGGTTGGTGCCGACATTGGCGTCCGAACCGCCTGCATAATCGACGTAGTAACCTGGCGTGGTTGGTGGCGGAGGAGGTGGTGGTGGGGCGACAATGACGGGCGCAGGGGCCGGGATGGAGATGCTGCCGGAGCCGCCGGGGGCGAAGTTGCCGGGAAATTGAGCGAGGAGGTTGTTGTAGGTGTAGGTGCCCGGGGCGAGCGACACGCCGTTGATGGTTACGGCGCTGAACTGGCAGTTCTGGTGAAGAATGAAGACGCTGTTGGCGCCCAGAAGCGTGAGAGCGCCCGGGGTTTGGATGTCGTAATCGATTTCCAAGGTAGATCCTGGATAGACGACAATGTTGCCCGTTCCCAAAGAACTCTCTCCTGAGCCCTTCAAGGAACCGCCTCTCAACAACCACCAGTCACCACTGTAAGAGTTGTTTGTGCTTTCAACATCGAGAGGTTCGGAATAGGCGCCATTCAGAAGAATCAACGTGCCATTACCGGAGAGTTGAGCGGTGATGATAAACCCGCCTGGATTCCAAGGGTGGTTGATGGTGGAGGTCCCAAGTACGGCAATCCACCCTGCGATGACAAAGGTTCGACTACCAGGTTGGTGTGCATTACTGAGCATCCCACCATTAAGAATCAGGCCCGGGTTTCCGTTGGTTCCCGGGAAATCCACCGTCCCGACAGATGAGGCGGGGGCAACCAGTTTGGTGCCGCTATCCAAAATCAGGGAGTCGCCAGGGAATGTCACGAATCCATCAGAGGGTGGGGTTTGAATAACCCCGCCGGCCAGAACTTCACAGGTATTTCCTGCGCTGGGCGATGCGGGACCAGGCTGCCAAATGGCGTTGGCCCAGGTTTGGGTCGTGGATTCTTGAACTGAAGTCGTAAGATTATCGGCTTGGCAACTGGCCAACGGCACGAGACAGAGGAGAAGAATGAGGAATGAGAGATCAAGATACAAGGGAAGAGTCAAGCGGCCGCAAGTACTGTGGCGTGGACGGTTGACGTAGTTTTCGCTGCCTGTTGACGGGGCGGAGCTACCGGTGGAAATAAGCCTTCGTGCGGAAACGATCGTAAACTTCATTGTGTGTTGTTCCTTCCAGCTCCAAGCTGTTGGCCCTGAACAAAGCGCATGCAACCGGCAACTGCGTCTTAGTCCGCTTCGTCCGGGGTGAAGAGAACAACGGCGGTACCAACAGAACAGCAGCGGCGACTTGGCCGCGAGGGCTTCATGCCCCAATCTCCTTGTACTATGTCATGCCTCCTAGCTTTCTTCGGCAATCGTCGAAGAGAGCATGCTTGAGATTACCAGTCCGGCTTCCTCTGTCAATACATTTTTCGCTTCCAAGCCAATATTTGTGGTGTGTACAGGAGAGCCTACTTTTCCCAAGGCGACGTCGGGCGGACCACCGTCGGAAGATAGCCAGAGACGCGAACTTGGTGATCCACCACTGAACAGTTAGTCCCAGTGGAAAATGGCGAAGACGCTCGTAAAGTCATCTGTCCAAAGACCGACGGATGGTTGCGTTTGCGGCAGCCGCCAGCGGTTATCGCGTGCCAGAAGGCTTAGATACTGAGTGTTGCGGGTCATGACGAGCCACCAAGCGCTTGCGGCGCCGGTCCGAGCATTTTCCTCATTGGAAACGAAATCGATGCGGCACAGCGAATACAGATTTGCATCCTGTGCCAGCCTAGCCAGAACAGGCTCGAGATCAAGATGACGGTTGGTCATGTTGAACAAAATCACGCCATTCGGCGCCAACTTACGAGTGTAAAGATCCAGCGCTTCACGGGTCAACAAGTGTAGCGGAGGTGTGTCGGACGAGTATGCGTCCAGAATCAGCAGTCCGTACTCGCCATCGTGAGCCCGCTGGAGAGAAAGGCGCCCGTCGCCAAGGATGACTTTCGTATCGGCGGGACAATCCTGCAAGAACGTGAAGTACCTCGGATCGCCAGCAATCCGGGCGACTTCCGGATCGATTTCGTAAAATGCCCAATGCTGCCCCGGTTCCGCGTAACAGGCCATCGAGCCTGCTCCCAGACCGACTACAGCAACGTGCTGTCGTAGGTCGCCGGGAACGGAGGGGATGGCTTCGCCAAGGGGACCGTACCGTGAGAAGTACCAGAACGGGACACGGCGCATTTCGGGATTCTTGGGATCGAGATCCTGCATGCCATGTATGGCGGTGCCGTGAAAGAAGTAATGCAGGTAATCCGTACTGGACTGGACGGCGACCCGGTAAATGCCGAAGAACGTGCGCGAAACAAGAAGGTTATGGGAGTCGGGGTGAAGAGAGAATGTGGTGGCCAACAAGAGCATGAGCGCGCCCAGAGCGAAGCGCAAGGGTCGGCGGAGGAATGCCAGACACATCAGGGCTGGCGGAACAGATTCCACTGCGAGCGCAATCTGTTGGGAACCAATTGCCGCGCGTTCCACGACCAAGATGAGTCCCGCTGTGAACACGCCGAGCAGCACTGGCAAGACCATATCCAACACCCGGGTGCGAGGACTGCGGTGTTTCGCTCCCATGCCTGGCATCAGCATGCAGGCGAGCAGGAGCGTCACCGGATACTCAATGACTGTCGGGAAGATCAGCGGCGCGAGCAAGGCATTGAACATTCCCCCCAAGACTCCGCCAATGGAAATCCACAGGAAGAACTCAGTCAGGTGTGTGACAGATGGTCGGTCCTTGGCCAGTTCGCCATGGCACACCATGGCGATGATAAACAGCCCGAGAAAGTGCACAGAGATGGGCCAGGTTAGCGTCTCGAACGAGAATGCCTTGAGCGTCATTCTTGCGAGCATGGTCAGCAGCACGACGACAACGACCGGTAGCGCGTATATCAGCCACCGGTGGGGTAGAAACTGTCGCCGCGCGAAAACCAGAATGAATGTCAGTAGATAGATCGCCAACGGAACGACCCAGAGAAGCGGTATCGGCACGACCTCACTCGTGATATACGTCGTCACGCTTAGCATCAAACTGCAGGGAACGAACGCGAGCAACACCCACCGTGTGCGGCGGCCAATCGTCAATTGTTCGACAGAGCCCTGGATGGGAGCCGGCGCGGGTGCGTCAGCAACCGGACTTCGTGCGAAGCGCCAGGCGCATATACCGCAGACAGCCATGAGCAAGGCCGACAGGCCGTACCCAGTTGTCCACCATCGGCTCTGTTGGCTCAAACGCAAGTGGGGCTCGATTATGACAGGGTAACTGATCAGGGCGAGCAAACTGCCACAATTGCTCGCGGCGTAGAGGAAATAAGGGTCGCGCGCGTGACGGTGTTCACTGGCAGAAAACCAACGCTGCAACAGTGGACTGGTCGCCGACAGTACGAAGAACGGCAGCCCAACCATCACTGCCAGAGCCGCAAGCAACCAAGGGATCGGATTCTGGGTCGTAGGCGGAACCCAACCGTGAGGGATGACGATGGGCAGAGTCAATAGTGGCAGGAAGACGAGAAGAATATGCAGGACAGCCTGACGGCGCACACCAAGCCGCTTGGTAGAAAAATGCGCGTAAGCATAGCCGGCGAGCAGGGTGGTCTGGTAAAACACCATCGCTGTGTTCCAGACCGCCGGAACGCCCCCGAGCAACGGCAGCAGCATCCGTCCCGCCATCGGTTGAACCAAGAACAACAGGAGTGCTCCCAGAAAAATGGTGAGGGTATACAGGATCAGCAGCATTCGGTTCTCATTCGTTGTTGTAGCACCCGGCGGTCCATGTGCGGACTCTGTGCACAGGTGAGACGCCATGATGGCACAGGAATTCCATCATGAGCAAGCGCGATCGGTTCGCCCCGCCACAAGGGGGACAGACAAAACTCTTACCGTCGGTTTGCCGTTGGCCGATCAAGTTCGAATCCGTTCCGCTGGGTCACGCACTGGTGGGATCCCGTCACTCACGGGTTTGAGTTCAGCCGCGCCAGAGCGTTACTGGCTGCGGTAAAATCGGGTTTGAGCTTCAACGCCAGCTCATATTGAGCCCTGGCTTCGCGGACCTGTCCCTGCCGTGCCAGAATATTCGCGAAGTTGTGGTGCAACTCAGGGTCATTCGGCTGAAGCGCCAGGGCCAGCTCATATTGTTGCGCCGCCTCCGCGACTTTTCCGACCTGTAGCAGTGCAATAGCCAGATTGCCATAGGTAACGGGGTCCGGTTTCATTCGCACCACCTTCCGGTATTCGGCAATTGCGTCCTCAATCCTGCCTTTCGCCATCAGGGCAACGGCGAGGTCGTAGTGAACGTCGGACAACCCCGGGTTGATTTGCAGGGCTCGTTGATAATGCTCAATGGCCAGATCAAATTCACCGAGGCTGGCCAGCACGATTCCGAGGTCACTATGCGTATCGGCGACATCCGGCGCAATTCTCAACAACGCTTCGTATTCGGCGATGGCTTCACGCGGCCGTCCGGTCACGACCAATAGCTTCGCCCTGTTTGCGCGGGCCTCGGTAAAGTCAGGTTTGAGGCGGATGGCTTCCGAGAATTCCGTGGAAGCCCCGTCGGCTTCCCCTCGAATTGCATAGGCTGTCCCCAGATTGTTGCATTCCTCGGCGCGGCGGAGAACGCTTGCCAACACATTGAAAGCCACGGACAGGGCCAAGAGCAGGCCCCAGATCCAGCGCGTCGCGATTTTCCTTCCTCGCTGCGCAGCCAATGTCCGCTCCAGTCCGAAGATGCCAGCCACCGCCAGGAGGACCAGTGGAGGAAGAATCTCCATCTCATAGCGGCCACAGGTATAATAGTAGAGTCCGACGACGAGAGCGAAGGCGACGAAAAGAATGGCCAGGGACACCAAGAACCAGCCAAGCATTAGTTTCACTTGTGCTGGCCGTCGCCGGCAGGCGATTGGCGCGGCGAGAGCCAACCATACGATGGGGACGTTCGCGAGCACTCCAAAAGGAGCTTCCACCAAGCCATGACCCGTCGGAACGGAGGGGACAGCGGCCTCTTCCACAAAGGGGAAGCGAACGCTCCAGCGCATCGGTTGCAGGAAATACATGCGGAAGTTGAACCACAAGAAGGACGGACTGAAGGGCCGCAGGACATGCTGGCGATCCAAGGCCAGTTGGTAGCGCATACCAAATTCGAACGGATTGTCAAATCGCACGGCATTGTAGAACAGGAGGCCCAAACCAATGAGCGTAATGGGGCCAAGCGCAGCCGTCAGTAGCATTCCCGCGGGTCCCTTGCGACGCCATGTAGCCCAGACGGGCACAAACAGAATGATTGCTCCCGGCAACAGTGAAGGCCGCGCTCCCAAAGCCAAACCATACGCCAAGCTCGCCATTGCCAGCCAACCCCATCGGCGACGCGGGAAGTGCAGCGCGCACCATACCGCAGCCAAAGCCAGCATCACCAGCATATGTCCGCAGCTGATGGCCACTTCATAGACGGCGCAGCGCGCCATCATGATCGGTGCCCCCGTTGCCAATCCAAGCGCGAGGACGCCCGATGCCAATACTCCTGCGCTGACTTCGGCGAAATAACGTTTCCAAAACGCGTACAACATTGCTGCACTGGTGAGGAAGCCAGCGGCGCAGAAAACTACTGTGGCGTATTCGTGAGACAGATAGCGTCCCGTCAGTGCTGCGACGGGCCAGAACAGCAGCAAGGCGGGCGTAACTCCGAAATAGAGGTAGAGTTCTCCCTTGTAATAGCTAAGGTCATCCAACCAATCAGGTCCATAGCGATAGGTGACGTTACTCACCGGATCGTAGGGATCTTGCAGGTGCGTCAGACCCGGCGGCACGCTCTTCTTGAGATGGAGTTGGCCGCCGAGGAAGCCGCGCGTCAGCAAGTTGTAGCAGTCTTCTGCCGCGTTTGCGTGCATCATTTCCGACAAGGCCGGGTGGGCCAGACAACCGTAGACGCTGACCACCAATACACAGACACCGGTGAGCAACGCCAACGTTTTTCCGTTCTCCTTTGGTCCGGTCACGGTTATGTCTGGTTCGGATAAGTTACTGGCCATTGGCCTTCGACTCCGCGCCGGTCTTTAGCCTCGTCAGGGCGACACTTGCCGCGGTGAAGTCGGGTTGTAGCTTCAGGGCCTCGGCGTATTGTGCTGCCGCTTCTTGTCTTTTTCCTTCCTGCGCCAGAACATTGGCCAGATTATAATGCACTTGGGGGTCATCTGGTTGCATTCGCAAGGCCAATCGATAGTTTTGCTCTGCCTCGGTTGGCCTGCCGGATTGCAGGAGGGCTATGGCGAGACTGTTGTAGGTGACGGGGTCTGGTTTGAGATGTATCACGATTTCGTATTCCGTGATCGCCTCGGCGACGCGGCTCTGGGCCATTAGAGCCACGGCCAAATTGTAGTGGGTATCTGACATCGCCGGATTAATCTGCAGGGCGCGGCGGTACTGCTCGATGGCCTGATCCAGCTTGCCGAGTCCAGCGAATACCGTCCCAAGGTCATTGTGGATCTCGGCTGACTCTGGGGTGATGCTTAATACTGCTTCGTACTCGGCGGCGGCTTGGGCTGGATGACCGGATTCCATCAACAGTTTCGCCATGTTCTCATGAGCGTCTGCAAAGCTCGGCTTGAGCCGGATCGCCGTCTCAAATTCTTCCGCAGCTTTCCCTGTGTCTCCCTGCATCACAAGAATGGTTCCGAGATTGTTACGTGCGTCGGCGTAATCGGGATTGAGCCGCAAGGCAACTTGGAACTCCGTTTGTGCCTGCTCGGGCTTGCCTTGCTCCTGAAGTATGGTGCCAAGGTTGTTATGCGCCAGCCAACACTCAGGGTTCCTGCTCAGCGTGGTACGCCAGAGAGTTTCCAAATCCATGTACATGCGCTGTTGATTCCATGTGGCAACTCCGAGCAATGTCAGCGCGGTTGCCGCTGCCAACACTCCCATGAGTTGCCCTTTCGAGCCAGAGCGTTCGGCGATCGTAGTTCCGACGCTGACGACCAAGCCAATGACGCCGATAATCGAATAATACTGCCAATGGTCGGCCACCAAGGAGAAGCGCATGAAATAGATATTGATGAACCCCAGCGCGGGCACGAGCATGATTACATAGTATCCAAACGCCAGCAAGCACGGCTTGCCCCAACGAGCGCGGTGGCGCCAGAATAAAACGAAGCTTGCCAAGAGGAGCAGCCCTGGGACATAGGAGAGAAGGTCATTGGGGTTAATGCGCCATCGAGGATACACAAACTGCAAATCCACTGGAAGGAGAGCCTTGTACAAGTAGAACCAAACGGCCCAACCGGCGCCCGCCAGTCGTGAGCCAATGCTGTCCTGTCTGACGACGTCATGACCAATCGCGCGGTGGTACTGAAACCAAACGGTGACAAGACCCAGAATCGCGGCGACGAGAAAGTACGGAAGACTGCGCATCACTTCCTGACGCTGGATTCTTCCGCGCCGCCACCAGCCGATGATCAGGATCATCGCTGGAAAAGCGGCGACAGCCGTCTTGCTTAGCAGGGCCAGCGCGAAAGCACCGAGCGAGATCCAATACCACCGCCGCAGGCTCGAATCATCGAATTTTAAATAGCACAGACAAGTCACCGAGAAGAAGCACATCGCCAGTGTATTCTTGCGCTCGGCAATCCATGCCACGGATTCGACGTTGACGGGATGCACCGCAAACACGGCGGCCGCGAGCCAGGCTCCCGGGATTCTCAGTCGAATCAGTATCCGCCACCAGAGCATTGCGCTGAGCGCGTGGAGAAGGATGTTGACGGCGTGGTACCCCGATGGATGGGTGCCCCACAGCCGCCACTCCAACCACCATGAGGTGGAAGTCAACGGCCAGTAATCGGGGGCCTGAGTCGTGAACCAAAACCGGTACAGACCATCGGGCATTCGTATGAGGCGATTCTGAGTGACGAGTTCATCATCGTCCCAGACAAAACCGCAACGCACTGCGGGCAGATACACGACACAAGTGAGGACTACCAACGACACGGCGCGAATCCAAGGGTTGGCCACCAAGCGCATTGCGCATTCGCCAATCCTAGAAAGCCTGCCCGGTGCGGAAATCACGAACCAACTCTATTGACGCCCGGCGAAAAAGACAAGCCGATGGAAGGGCATGACGCTGTTGGGAACTGTGTGGCCGCCGAGCAACGAACGGAAGACAGGTCGGACGAGAGAGGGGACGCAAGTGAGGTGCACATCTCAGGGATTTGCCTGCCTGCCAGGCCGAAGCAGCAAGACGACCAGACCGGCAGCGAGGATTGCGAAGGAGACCGCCGTAATCATCAAGGCCGCGTGCCAGTGCAAGGGGTAAAAGTTCATGATGAGTTGGTGCTGCCCCGGTGGGATCAGGGCTCCGAGGAGCGCATAATTGGTACGATACAATGGCGAGGGTCGGTCATCAAGCCGGGCGCGCCAGCCGGGGTGCCAGAGCTCGCTGATAACGAGGTATCCCCCGCTTTTGGATTCTGTTCTGACGGAGAGATGGCCTTCCCACGCTTCCGTGATTTCGGCGGAATCAGCAGGATCCGGGGTCGAGGGTACCGACGGCAGAGATCCCATCACCACAGCAACGGTTCGTATGTCTTGGTTCTGGATCAGCCAAACGGCAGCTTCGGCGCCGTCCGCCCTGGTGATCTGATGAGCCCAAAAGGCGCGGGGCAGGAAATGGTTGTTGCGATATAAATACACATCCAATCTGGTCAAGCCGTGATAGAAGAGCCACCCTGGCTGGTTCTCGTACTTCTGCACCAGTTCATATTGGCCATCCGGAAATGCCAGTGGCAGACAGGACAGAATGTATTTAACGTTCAAGGCATCGAGCAAATCGTAGCGGATCGACGGCTGCAGTCCATCCGGAGTTTGGACAATGTTTTCCGGACCGATGTTCATCCAAGCTCCGGGAATTATTGGGGTGAGTTGATTCCAACGCAGCAAGTCGAAATAGTCACGGTAGTGGCGGTAATTGAAGGAATCCATTCCGGCCACGATCTGCAGCTCCATGGGGGCCGCCCATGCATAGTTGAACGTCCTGCGGATTATCGGAGCAACGCGATAAAGGGACGTGTCGCGGGCCAGATATTGAGCGTAGGCGGTTTCGGGAACGGATTCGCCGTAGGGGACCATTTTGAGGTAGCGGTGGGCGTAGACACTGCCTTCCACGGCCATCAGGGCGATTAAACCCGCACAAATCCCACCGGAGAAATATGCGCGGGGAGATTTTCTCGACGTTCGGGCAAGGACTTCTTCCAAGCCGATTCCGGCCAGGGAGATTCCGAAGAACGTGGTCAGGAACAGAAAGCGCGCAGGGATCCGGAACAGTTGGAAGCCGGGCAAATGGTTGTAGAGCCACCTCAAAGCGAGAGTGTTCATCGATAGCAACACGGTGGCAGCGAAACACACGGCCAGGTATTTCGTTGGCCATCGATGCCAGCCAAGGATCGTTCCGGCGACGGCGAGCAGCAGCGGGATCAGTCCGAAATAGGCAACATCCTCCCATAGCTCGTCCTCACCAGGTTCGCCGCGCTGGTACGAGTGATTCAACGGAGTGCCCAGCGCCTCGGGATAGAGGAAGGTTTCCAAATGGCGCAAGGAAATCGCGTGGTCACTCAGAAAGAACTCATACGAGCTTTGGCTGCGAGACAGCAACTTCGCTTCAGAAGCCAAAGGCCAAATGAGATACGCGGCCAATCCGACGGCCACAAGTCCCGATGGGACCAGCCACAGGCCCAATCTCCAGAGTGAATCTGCTCGTCCCTCTCGAAATTGCTGAAACACGTGCATTGCAAGGAAGGCCGCCAAGAACCAAAAGGAATAGTAGAACAACTGGAGATGGCCGGCATGAAGGCACAACGCACCCGCGACCGCCAAGGCCAGAGCCGAGCCCAAACCGGGGCGTTTAGCCAGATGGAAAAGCGCAGCGAACATCAACGGGAACGTGATGACGATGGAAAGGTTTGGCAGCCAACCGGCATATGCCCCAATAATCAGCTTGAAGCTGAACATACCGGCCACGGACATGAACAAGCGCGGCCAAGTTTCGAGCCCGAGAGCCCACCCGGAGATATAGTAAGCGATACCTGCCGCCACGAAATAGAGAAAGAATGTGCCGCCGACAGCCGCCAAGGGCGGCTTGAGGAAGAACAGAAACTGCAAGGGAAAGGTGAATTGTGACTGGGGATTGATTATGCCTGCATAACCGGAGAACTGATCACTACGCCACAGGGGAAGGCCACGACCTCTGTGTATGGAATCGTAGAGGACCTGCTTGGTAGCCGCATGCTCCGCAACGAAATCGGAGAAAGGCGAAAACAATGTCCTGCCCGGCGACCACAAGTAGCCGTAGCCGACGAGGGCCAAGGTGACAATCACCGTCAACGAAAGCGCCAGATCCCTGTTGCCGCGCCATCTGGCCGATTCGCCGTGACCGCTGTCTGGCATGTTCCAGCACGCCTTATTCTGAGAGCCTTTTTTCGGCCTGCCTCACGGCATCGAGAATCAGAGAGGCCCGCACAGCGCGGGCCAGACCGGCATTATACGGAAAATCGGCAGTCAGTCCGCCCTTTTCGTCAAAGAGCGTAATTCGGTCAGTTACGATCGATGTGATCATACCGGCCAACCGGTTGTAATCGGAGCCGAGGGTGACCACTGGAGAGCCGCTATTTCCATGGCTTGCCGTGCCATCGATCAAGAACACACTCCCGCCGGGGTTTTGGGCGATCATGCCGAAACGAATAATCGGGTGGTTCCGGTCGTTTTCGGTTCCGAGCGCCAAGGGATAGCCGGCAATCAACACGCCCTTTCCCTCGGCAAGCGCGGAGCCGTTGTCGAATATTTCCAGCGGGATCGGGAGGTTTTCCACCTCGCTGTTTTCGGTCGCAGCATGAACGGGGCTGATGACGGCAATGTCATTTGACGGATCGGTATACAGAACGCGGCAACGAGACCGATGAAATCCGTTGCCCGTATTGATACCCGTATACAGCAGCTTTTCGAGTTTGGCGGCGGCGGCCACAACATGATCGCAAGTCACGCCGATGACCGCGGTCCTGCCTGTTGTCGGCACGCCGCCGACAAAGAAGCCGCTGCCAATCGTGTCCCACTCATTCGAGGCGTCGGCCGGCACTTGGACAACAAACACCGATCTGACCAGATTAGACGAGACAGCTTCAGTGCCGGGAAAGAGTCCTGCGTCGGGGGTGGGCAGGCTTCCGACAGGCGAGACCACGTCGGCGTGCGTCGGAACAAGCACAGTGAAAATGATGGCCAGAGCATGTACGGGCAAGCGCATGTGAATGCTTGTATCATCGTCGCTCCCTCACTTCAAGGTCAAGCAGGGTTCCAAGGGGAAGCAGAACCCGGCTCCCAAGCAGATGAGGCACGACAATCATCAAATCTTCGCGACGACGAGAGAGGTAGATAGATGTGCGGGTTTAATCGGAAAATGGATGAGTCAAATCTACTGGCGTATCGAGGGCTGGAGGGGCTTGCCCTGAATCCAGCGGCCCTCGACGGTTTTGCCATCCGGATAGGTCATTCTCCCCATCCCATCCATTACACCGTCAAAAAAGTGTCCGACGTATGTGCGTCCATCGGGCCAGGTCATCGTGCCATTACCGTCGGGGCGATCCGGAGCATCGGGAATGTTTCTCCATGTCCCCTTATACACAGTTCCATCCGGCCACCGAATTGTCCCGTAGCCAGCCCTGAGTCGGTAATCCCACTGGCCGTCTTCAACAGTACCATCGGGGTAAACCATTCTTCCGCTGGCGGTGTAGGGGTTTCCCAAACGCCATTCGCCTTCTATTTGGGACCCGTTGGTCTCCGTGAGAATTCCCCACCCGTTTGGCATGTCGCCAAGGATGTCTCCCGTGTAGGACGTGCTGTTTGGCAAGGAAAGAACTCCCACACTCCTCACAACCGCGGGTTTGGCGTACTGGCTCGGTGGTGAGGAGAAGATCGACATTCCGAGGCGGAGACGACTGTCGGCAAAAAACTCGTTGGTAAAACTGCGAGATCGCTCGGTTGACAGAGTAGGCACCGCGGCCTGGAAACTGCCGTCATGGCTGCCTGCGGCACCTGATGGATCGGCAGCGAAGGCAGATCCCACGATTTGGAGGACAGAAATCGCCACAAGGAGAGCACCGTGTCTTGTCATCATCTGAATGGCCAGTCAGTATACGCCGTCCATCCGTGGAGGTCAACACCGCGAACGCGCGTGATTGAAGCCCCCATCCGGGGACGCCGCCAACGCGGGCCGCCACGAGCCTGGTTACGGCCCCGGGGAGGCGGGGGGCGGAGACTCACGGAACGGTCGGCCGGTATGGTACAGGGCCAATCGTGCCTCAATCTCCCTGGCCATTTTTGGCTGGCCGGTTGCTCTGGCCAGTACCGCGGCTTCCTGCGCGGTGGCAATCGCTTCGTCAAATCGTCCTGCTGAGGCGTAGGCGACGGCCAACGTATCGAGACCGCCTGGGGAGTGACCCCCATTCAGGGTGACGGCCCGTTGGGCGAGCTCTACAGCCCGGGTCGGGTCGCCTCCCTGATCTCGCGGGAGCGTGGCCAGCAGCCAAGCGAGATTGTTCTGGGGTTCCGCGTAATCCGGTTTGATGCGCAGGGCCTCTTCGAACTGCGCCATGGCTTCGCGGCGCCGGCCCCCGACGAGGAGGGCGACTCCGAGTTCACTATGGGCTTCGGCATACCCCGGCCGGATCCGTAGCGCCGATTCGTACTGATCAATGGCGTCGGAAGTTCTTCCGGCCAACATGAGGGCATTCCCCAAATTAAGATGCGCCTCAGCGTAATCGGGATCGATCCGCAAGGCATTCTGGTATTCCGTCACCGCTTCGCTGACTTTTCCCATTGATACCAAGATGCTCCCCAGGTTGTAGTAGGCGTCGCGGTAACCCCCATTCAGGCGTATCGCTTCCTGGTTCTCCCGGACCGCATCGTCGAGTTTCCCGGCACGGGCCAGCGCGTTTCCAAGATTATAGTGGCTCGGCGCCGAATTGGGTTTGAGCTGAACGGATCTCTCAAAATGCTTCAGTGCATCTTGCGCATCGCCCAACTGGAGCAAGGAGATTCCCAGATTGTTGTGGGCCGCCACATAGTCGGGGTCGATCGCCAATGCCTGCTGATAGTATCGGATCGATTCTTTGGCCCGGCCCATCCGAAAGAGAGAGTAGCCGATATTGCAGTACGCCCGCCGATTGCTGGGCAGTCTTGTGGCGGTGTCGGTCCACAGCGACAGGTTGCTGCGGTAATCGTCGTTGCGGCTGACGGTCAGGAAGCCCAAGCCTGCGGCGATGACAAACACCACTGTCAGCCATTGTCGTCCGAGGCACTGATAGATGCCGATAACCACGAGTGAAATGATCGCGGCCAATGAGAGGTACACACGGTGTTCGGCCATCGGCGAGTTGATAATGGGCACGACGCTGGAAGTCGGTGCGAGAATGAGGAGAAACCACGCCCCGAGGAATCCGAGCACGGGGCGGCGATTGAGGGCCCATAGTACACCCGCCAGCAACGCCAGGAGGATCGGTACATAGAGCAAGGCCTGGAACACCGGGCGGGTGAGCATCTCGGTCCCATAATCAAAGATCAGCGGGTGAGGCCAGATGGTGAGTCGGAGATATTGGAGGATTACCCAGCATTCTGCCAGCGCGTAGGACGACCAGGATACGCCGGTGGAATAACCGATGTCGCGTTGGGACAGGCCGGACATCAGGCCGAGGAGCAAGAGCCAGGTGGCGGCGAGGGCCAGATACAGTCGCCATCTCTGTGTCCATGCCTGCCGAAAGCTTCCGGCGGCGAATGTTCGGTCATACAACAGAACCATGATCGGCACCGTGGCCATAACTTCCTTGGTGGCCATGCCCAGCGCACAGGAGGCGACCGAAAGCGTGAACCAACGAGCGGGTTTGTTCGATTCGATGCCGCGGATGAAACAATACAAGGTGAGCAAATAGAACAGCCCCATCAGCGACTCGCAGCGTTGCGAAATGTATGTCACGGCTTCGGTCTGCAAGGGATGAAGGGTCCAGATGAGAGCGATCCCGAGCGCCAGCCAAAGCGCCGACTTTTCGAATCTTGCTTTGAGAACGGGGCGCAGGAGGGTTCGCCGGACCACGCCAAACAGCGTCAGCGCAGCGAGGATATGGATGACGAGGTTCAGGACGTGATACCCCCAAACGGCAGTTCCACCGAGTGCGTAATTGATGGCGAACGACAAGTTGACGACCGGCCGGTCGGCCACGCCAGCCGTGGCCGGCGGCGAGAGGACCCGGCTGATCTCCCCCAAGTGACGAATGGTGGGGTTTTCGGGAATGGACTGCACATCGTCAAATACAAACGGAGTCGAGAAGCTGTTGTGGTACGCCAGGAAAGCGGCGATCGGCAGGACCAACGGGGCGACTTTGCGTGGACTCACAACTCAGGAGAGTAGGGGATGCGATGGGAAGAGAAAAGCGGAAAGGAGAGCGAAACCCCCGGCGTATTCTAGCTGGTTCCCGGTTTGGGTCCGGACGCAGTTTCGCGGTAGGGCAAACCTCTGCGATATAATTCGAGTCGATTCTGGATTTCGCCGACGAGTCTTGTCTGGCCTGCCGCGCGAGCCTGTTCGATGGCCCGTTGGGCGGTGGTCACGGCGTCGCTGAACCGGCCCGCAGCGGCATACGCGACTGCCAAGGTATCAAGATCGCCAGCGGCATGGTTTCGGTCGATCGCGGCGGCGTGCTGGGCCAGGAGAACCGCCCGCGACGGGTCGCCGCCCTGGGTCGGCGGGAGTGTAGCGAGGAGCCAAGCCAGATTGTTCTGTGGTTCGGCGTACTCGGGTTTGATCCGCATCGCCCGTTCGAACTGCGCCATGGCTTCGCGGCGATGGCCGGCGACCACGAGGGCGACTCCCAACTCGCTGTAGGCCTCGGCGTAATCGGGCTCGAGTTGCACGGCTGCTTGATACTGGGCGATCGCATCGGTCGTTTTCCCTGTCAACATCAGAGCATTTGCGAGATTGAAGTGCGCCACAGCGAGTTCGGGCTCGATCCGCAAAGCCTGGTGGAAATGCTCCATGGCTTCCGGCAATCTGCCCATCTGCTGGAGGGCGAAGCCGAGGTTGTTATGAGCCTCGGCATAATCGGGCATGATGCGCAGCGCCTCACGATACTGAGCGATCGCATCCGCCAGGCGGCCCGCCCGGTGCAGGGTGAGCCCCAGATTGTAATGGGCCTCGACATTGTTATTGAGCTGAATGGCTCGCTCGAACAGTGCGAGCGCCTGGGGAATGTTGCCGGCCTGTGAGTATGCGCTGGCGAGATAGCCGATGGCCCGAGGGTTGTCGGGACGCTTTTCCACGGTGTCCTGCCAAATGCTCAATTCGGAGCGATAATCGCGGTTGCGTTGGATGGTCAAATCGGTGAACAACGCCAGTACCGACAGGCTGGCCAAGCCCCCGACGAGGACGCCCTGTTGCTTGTTGAGCAGGCGACGACCGACCTCAAACGCGCCGATCACGGCCAATGTGACCACCGCCGCCAGCGGCAGGTACATCCGGCGCTCGGCGGCGACTTCGCCGACGCTGGGGAGAATACTGGAGGTGGGCGCCAGGATCAGGAAGAACCACGCGCCGAGAAAGCCGGCCCACGGATGGCGACGGAATGCCCACACGGTTGCGGCCAACAGGCAAAGGACAACAACGACGGGCACCAGGCAGTCGTCAATGGAGGTGGCTATGGGCCAGTCAAAGTAATCGATCACCAACGGGCGTGGCCACAAACAGAGTTGCAAATAGTACACGATAACGCCGGACTCGGTCAGCAGATAGTCCCAGGGTGTCAGGCGTTGGAAGCCAAACCCGGTGGCCGGATGAGATTTGGCAAGCACCAGCACGGCCAATAGCAGCCAGGTACCGGCGAGGCCGAGATACAAGCCGCGGCGGCGCTGCCAGAGTTCGCGGAAGGATGCGACAAGGAAGATACGGTCGTAGACCATGACGATGAGAGGGGCAACGACCATGACCTCCTTGCTGCCCATGCCGAGGGCGCAGGAGATCACCGCAGCGATATACCAGCCGCGGGCGTTGGCCGAAACCGAGCCGCGCAGGAAGCAATACATCGTCAGCAACAGAAACAGGCCCATCAATAATTCGGTGCGCTGGATGATGTAGGTAACGCTTTCGGTTTGGAGCGGATGAACTTCCCAAATCAGAGCAATCACCGCCGCCAACCAGATGGCGGATGCGCCGAATCGGCCGCGGAATTTCTCCTGCTCCAACGTGCGTCGGAGGATGCCGAAGAGCACGAGTGCGGACAGCACATGGGCGGCGAGGTTGAAGAGGTGGTAGCCGCGGACATCGTATCCGCCCAGCGCGTAGTTCAAAGCCAGGGAGAGGGAAACTGTTGGTCGTCCACTGACGGTGGCCAGGGGCGGGGCGGAGAACACCTCGGAGATCGGCCAGAGGTGGCGGATATGCGGGTTCTGGGGAATAGACCAACGGTCGTCGAAGATGAAGGGGCTGCGGAAGCTGTTGTGCCAGGCGCAGAACCCGGCGAGCACGAACAGCAGTGGGAGGAATTTCCGGGCATTCATCGCGGAAAGAGTAGGGGATGGGTGTGAAAGAGAAAAGGGGAAAGAATATCGAAGACCGGAGGCTGGGCCGGTCTTGCAAGGCAAATAGCCAGCCCCTACACTCCCCGGAGACGACGGACGAATGAGCGACACCAGGACAACGCGAGCGAGCCGGGGCATTCCTTCACCCGTGTTGGCCATTGTTCTGGTGATTCTTACGTTGGTGGCGTACCTGCCCGTGATCCGCGGGGGATTTGTGTGGGATGACCGGTCGCTGATCACGCCGTTCGGGACGACAACGGTTGGCGAGGAACTCCATCAGATTTGGTGTACGACGGAACGTCTGGATTTTTTTCCGATGACGGAGAGTCTGTGGTGCCTGGAGTGGCGGGTGTGGGGTGACCACGCCACAGGATATCATGTGGTGAATCTGCTGTTGCACGCGGCCAACGCGCTGCTGTTGTGGGCGGTGCTGCGAAGGCTGCGAGTGCCGGGGGCATGGCTGGCGGCGTTGGTGTTTGCGATTCACCCGGTCAACGTGGCGACGGCGGCCTGGATCAGCGAGCAGAAGAACACGCTGTCCATGTTTTTCGCGCTCGCGGCGGTCCTGCTGTATTTGAAGTATGACGACGGCGGCGGCGGAGAGCGGTATGGCGCATCGCTGGCCGCGTTTCTCGTCGCGCTGCTGAGCAAGTCCGGGGTGGTGATGCTACCGGTGGTGTTGTTGGGGTGCATCTGGTGGCGGCGGGGCAATCTGCGGGTCCGTGACGTGTTGCGTTGCGGGCCGTACTTTGGACTTTCGCTTGCGATCGGATTGGTGACGATCTGGTTCCAGCATCATCGGGCCATGGCGGGGCTATTGGTGCGGCAGCGCGGGTTCGGGGAACGTCTGGCCGGGGCCGGCTGCATGCCATGGTTCTATCTGTGCAAGGTGCTGGCGCCCTGGGATCTGATGGCGATCTATCCGCAGTGGCATATTGACGGGTCGCGGTGGACATCGTATGTGCCTGGCGTGATGCTGGTGGGGTCGTTCGCGCTGTTCTGGTGGCGGCGCGGGACATGGGGGCGTCCGCTGCTATTGGGATGGGGCAGTTTTGTGGTGATGCTGGCGCCGGTGCTGGGATTGATCGGGCAAAGTTTTCACCGTTATTCGCTGGTGGCGGACCATTGGCAGTACTATTCGATCGCGGGGGTCATCGCGCTGGTGGTGGCGGGCGGAGAAAAGGTCTTCGTAACGGGAAAGAGCCGCGGACGCGAATACGCGGGGATTGCAGTGGCGGTGGTGGTGGTGAGTTTGTTGGGAGCGGCGACGTGGCGGCGGAGCGGTCTGTATGCGGATGATCGAAGGCTGTGGGAGGACAATGTGGCGCGGAACCCGGACGCGTGGATGGCGCAAAGCAACCTGGCGATGCACCTGGTTGATGCGGGGCGGGTGGACGAGGCGATTGGACATTACCGGAAGGCGCTGGCGGTGAATCCGGAGGCGGCGGAGGCGCATGTTGATTTGGGGGTGGCGTTGATTGCGGCGGGGCGGGAATCGGAGGCGGTCGGGGAGTTTGAACAGGCGATTCGGATCAAGCCGGATCTGGCGGGAGCGCATGTCAATCTCGGGCTGCTCCTGGTTCGGGCGGGGAAGACGGAGGAGGCGATCGGGCAATTCGAGGAGGCGGTGAGGATCGATCCGGAATATGCGGAGGGTCAGGAGGAACTGGGAAACGCGCTGCTGATGACGGGACGAGCGTCGGAGGCGGTGGGACATTTCGCGCAGGCAGTGCGGGTGAATCCGGAGGATGATCAGGCGCAAATCGGGCTGGGCAGCGCGTTGACGATGACGGGGCGCGCGGGGGAGGCGATCGGGCATTTCGAGCAGGCGTTGAGGATTCATCCGGGGGACGCGACGACGCATTACAATCTCGGGGTGGCGTTGGCGAAGGTGGGCCGGGTGCGGGAGGCGATCGGGGAGTATGAAGAGGCGTTGAAGTTGAAGCCCGACCTGGCGGCGGCGCGGGCAGCGTTGAATCGGTTGCGAGCGGTTCAGTAAACAGCGGCATATCTCTATGAGGCCGGAAGCCGGCCGTGGTATAGTTCGCGGACATGAAACTGGCCGAGCGGCATCGGTGTGCGATCTGCCTGGTTGTGTTTGCGAGCGCGTTCGTTGGGCTGACGGTTGGCAGCTACGTGCGGGAATCGGCGACGTGGGACGAGCCGCAGCACGTGGTCGCGGGATACAATGCGTTGCGCTTTGGGGACTATCGGACGGACCCGGAGCACCCGCCGTTAATCCGCATGTGGGCGGCGCTGCCGTTGCTGGGCATGAACGGGATCCGGGTGGACCTGGGCAAGATCGACGCGAGCGAACCCGGGCCGTGGGTGCGGGAGGGGCAATTCTATTTTTGTCACGAGACGCTGTATCTGCACAACGATGCGGACCGTCTGCTCTACGCGGCGCGCTTCATGATTGTCTTGCTGGGGGTGTTGTTGGGGGTGCTGTTGTTCGCGTGGACGCGGGAGCTGTTCGGATTCTGGCCTGCGGCAGCGGTCCTGGGGCTATACACGGTCGAGCCCAATATCCTGGCGCACAGTCGGCTCGTCACCACGGATCTTGGGGTGACATGTTTCTTTTTCGGGACGATGTATTTTCTCTGGCGGACGGCGCGTCGGGTGAGCGTGGGGAACGTGGCGGGGCTGGTTGTATTTTTCGCGGTGGCGCAGATCAGCAAATTCTCGGCGTTGTTGCTGTGCCCCGTGGTCGTGGTGTTGCTGGCGGCGCGGGTTTGTCGTCGGGCGGAATGGCCGGGGAGGGTTGCGGGGAACGGTCCGTTCCGCGGGCTCGGGGAGAAGAGCGCGGTGGCCGCCGGTATCGTTGTGGCCATGGCGGTGGTCGCGTGGGGTGGGATTTGGGCGGTGTACGGTTTTCGGTATGCTCCGTCGGCGTCGCGGACGTGGCGGATGGACTTCCACAATGATCCGCTGACGCGACAGCGGCTGCCGGTGCTGGCGAAGGCGGTGGGGTGGGTGGACGGACACCGTCTGGCGCCGAACGCGTACAGTGAGGGGTTTCTGGCGGGGCAGACGGCGGCGCAAGGCCGCGGGGCGTTTCTGATGGGGATGTACCGCAGTGATGGCTGGTGGTGGTATTTTCCGTTTGCGTTCGTTGTGAAGTCGCCGGTGTCGTTGCTGGCGATCTTTGTGAGCGGGGCAGTGGTGGCGGCGATGCGGTGGCGACGGTGGCTGGATGACACGGTGTATCTGCTTGTGCCGGTGGCGGCGTACCTGGGAGTGGCGATGACGAGCAAGTTGAACATCGGGGAACGGCACATCCTACCGATTCACCCATTCGTGCTGGTGTTTGCGGGATTTGGGCTGGCGGAGCTGTGGGGGAGGCAGAATTGGCGGGGTCACGTGGCAACAGCGACCGTATGCGGGCTGGCAGCGATCGAGGTTGGAATGGTGTGTCCGCATTACCTGGCGTTTTTCAATGTGGCGGCAGGCGGGCCGCTCCAGGGGCAGAAGTACCTGGTTGATTCAAACATCGACTGGGGACAGGACCTGAAGGGGCTGAAGCAGTGGATGGAGAAGCGGGGGATCGAGCACATCAACCTGAGCTATTTCGGCACGGCGGACCCGGCGTATTATCAAATTCATTGCACGTATCTGGGAGGCGGGCCGTGGTTTGATCAGCCGCTGGTGGACGACCCGGAATTGCCGGGTTACGTGGCGGTGAGTGTGACGAACCTGCGCGGAGTCCATTTTCCGGTCGATCTGCGGGACTCCTACAAGGCGTTGCTGGCGATGCGTCCGGAAGCGGTGATTGGGTATTCGATGTATGTGTACCGGGTGGAGCGGCCGTGGTGGCCGTAGCGGGGAAAGCAGCACGGGATCGAGGATGACGGATAAGGGGTAAGGGCAGTGGCGACGCGGCACGGCAAGGCGGGGGACGGCCGGAGCGACATTCGGCGGGATACGGCCAGACGACAAGGGGCGATTCCGCGCTACAAAGCGACCGAAAGCGGATTGGGGGAAAGAACAAGGGGCTGGTCCGAAGACCAGCCCCTTGGAAGACAGCTTAGAAAGGATCTATAGGATCTCTTTCTGATTACTTGCGACGGCGAATGAGGCCGAATGCGCCGAACAAGCCCATGACCACGAGCGCGATGCTCGAAGGCTCTGGAACGGTCTCGAGGAGCGTGTACGGGCCGCTGGGATCAACACCGATCTGGCCGTAGACAACTGTCGCGCCAGTGGCGAGGTTCATCGTGCCGCCACCACCTGCCGCCATGTCGCCGAGATCAAGGCTCGTCGAGTTCGGGAAGTCCGCAGTCGCCGGGAACTTCCAGTTGGTAGCGTCCGCGTCGCTGACGTAGCCAATGAACTCTTGGCTGCCATTCAGCACAACGATGTAAATCTGGTTGTGCGCGAAGCCGCTGTCGGAGGCGGTGATACCACCAGCGATGGCGCCATCGACGATCGTGTCCGTGCCGAACGCGGTAAATCCAGCGAGGCTGGGGCTGCCGACTGTCGGCGCCGATGCGAACGTACCGATCTCGAATGTCGTACCGGCATCAAGATAGTTGCCTTGGCTATCAGCGAGGTACGTCGATTCCGACGAACCGTAGTTCACTGTGATTGTTGCGTAGGATGCTGTCGCGAGAGCTGCCACCGCGAGAGCCGCCACGATATATTTGATGCTCTTCATTGTTCTTTCCTTATTCCTTTCCCTTCTGTCTTTCCTCTACCCTTAGTCTTGTACTGCTACGATTGTTTTAGTTTAGCTTCTTTCAATTTCAATACGGCGCCGGGAACGTCCAGTTGAAGCCGTTGTCGCCGGTCTGGAACACGATCACGACGCTGGCTCCCAGCGGGATCGCTGTCTGACTGGCATCCGTGTTGCCCGTCGCGGCATTCTTCCACCCAGCGGACTGCGTCTTGCTGGCGGTGGAGTAGTAATAGGTTGCGAACGAGCCAGCCGGATCGTTGTGAATCAGCACCTGGTCGGCGCTGCTGGACGAACCAGCCTTGAGGCCGGGGTACAGGCCGCTGGTGGCCAACGTGTTTGCCGACGAAGCATAGACGTTCGGGATGACGTTGACGCCTGGGCCGATCAACGGGACCAAGGTCTTGTAGAGCTTGACCGCGCCGACGACCTGGACATTCAGGTTCGTGGAGACCTTGCGTTGAACGGAGACGCCCTGATCCTGATACAGCGGGACGAGCGACTGATCCGTGTTGCCCGACGCGGCATTCTTCCAACCAGCGGATTGCGTCTTGCTGGCGGTGGAATAGTAATACGTCGCGAACGCCTTCGTCACGGGATTCTGGACGAGAACCAAGTCAGCCGACGAGCTGGAGCCCTGCAGAAGTCCGGCTTGGTCTGTAGCGCCGAACACGCTGGCGAGATTCCAGTGCGGAATGATCTTGACGTTGTCGCCACTGGCAATGGTGCCAGAATCGTTGAACGCCGTGTAGACGTTGTTGGCGTCGTTGCTGACGATATCATCCGTGAATCCGCCGGTGGCGCTGTTCGTATTCACATCTTCGATGTAATACAACGGGCCTTCCGAGCTCTGGTTGAACTGGCCAGCCGTCAGCCCGGGCAGGGCGACAGCGGTGCCACTGACGGAGGTCACCGCGCCGCGAAGCGTTGGAACCTGGGTCATGCCCAAGCCCAACACTGAAAGCGCTGGTGAACTGCCAGGACCGGCGGTTCCTTCAGCGGTTAGTGTGATGAACCCCACCGGGTCTGTGTAGACGTTAACCTGAGCGCTTGCCTGATAGCAGATCGCCGCAGATACGGCGGCCACGGTGGTGATGACTGCTAATTTCGGTAGGAAGCGCAAGCCCCTTGCATGTTTCGCTCTTTGCATGTCTTCTCCTCGCCTATTTCCCAAAGCCTCGTTCACGACTCGGTGAACTTTCTTTTCCCTATACCTACACTCCACTGACTCGGTGAATCTAACTGGTGCGAGACTACCAGTGGAGGCGCGGAGAGTCAACAACTTTTTCACATTTTTGTGCGACAATTTGGTGACGGGGCAGGCGGGGGTAGAAAACGGCTGTTTCTGGCCGTATTTCAACGGGTTACGGTGGAATTCACCTCCCTTCGGCGGGGTATGTAACGGAGCATGCATTGAACGAAATTGACCGTGCCAAAATGTCCTTATAGGCATATCTCGGGCCAATGGATTTCGCGAAATTGGGCGAAAAGTGGAGTTTTTTTTGAACGGAGAGGGAGAAAGGGCGAATTCGGTCCGGAGTCAGGGAAAATGGGGGGTGCGGAGGCGATTGAGAAATACCAACCCTCACCCTGACCTGCTTCCTGTGAAGGGAGAGGGGACCACAAAGAATACCAACCCTCACCCTGACCCTCTCCCTGTGAAGGGAGAGGGGATCAAAAAAGCCGAGCCGTCGCCGTGACACTTGTGCTCCGGATTGCGAGCGGGAGACGCGGAGCGGAGAGAGCGGGCCGGTGTCGGCCGCGTGGCGGGAGAATCGGGATAGGATATTTTGCACGGAGAGAAGATATCGGATGTGGAATGATGGAGGGCGAAAGGGGCGCGGAGCGGAAACGACAACGGCACGGGGCGGCGGGAAACGGACGGGGCGACGACCGGACGGGGGAAGCGAACGGATCGGGCGGAGGGTACAAACGGCAACGGCGGGGCGGAAGGGGGACGCAGGCTAAAGACCTGCGGCTACAGGGTGATGGTGCTGCTGATGGTTACGCTCAAATCGGTTCCGATGGCATCGGTGAAGGGGAAGTGGCGCCAGTTTTTCACGAGGCCTTTGCGGACAGGGTTGCTGGCGATGTATCTGATTTGCGCGCCAAGGTCCTCATCGCGGCGGAGGATGTGGGGCGTACAAATCCCTTTGCCACATTGCTCCGGGGCGATGTTGGGCGAGCCAGAATCCGGAGCGTTGTTTGAACCGGACCATCGCGGGGCGCGTGTCCGAGGAGTCGTTCCGGCCGGTGAGCAGCGCGTGGAGGTGGTCCGGCATGAAGCAATAGATCGAGACGACACAGGCGTGTTTTTCCGCGGCGGTTTTCAGCGATAGGATTCGCGCGGGAGGCGGTGGTGGTGTTCAAGCGGGGACGCGGGCATGCGGCAGGACGTTATCGTCGCAGCAATGGGGCGACGCAAGGCAAAGGGAGGCGGGAATCGGAAGTCAGTCGGCGGTTGGGAGGCGGATGGTGGTGGCGGGGGAGGCGACGAGGGCGGATTCGATCCACTGGGCCTGCTCGTAGTGGACATAGGCTTCCTCGGTGCGGCCGGTTTGGCTGAGGGCGTTGGCGAGGCCGAAGTGGGCCGCGGCGAAATCGGGTTTGAGGCGGAGGGCCTCGCGGTAGTGGGTGATGGCGTCGTCGAGTTGGCCGGCCTGGGCGAGGGCGTCGCCGAGGTCGCAATGGGCCTGGGCGTAGCCGGGTTTGAGGCGGAGGGCGAGTTGATATTGGGCGATGGCATCCTGGATCTGGCCGGTGTCGAGCAGGGCGTTGGCGAGGTTATAGTGCAACTGGGCGAACCTGGGGGCGGCGTCCACGGCGAGTTGGTACTGGCGGACGCCGTCGCGGAACCGGCCCTGCTGGAGATAGAGATTGCCGAGGTTGTTGTGGGCCTGGATGAAATCGGGGTCGAGTTGGAGGACCTTTTGATAATGGGCGATGGCCTCGTCGGCGCGGCCGGTCTGCTCGAGGGCGATGCCGAGGTTGCACTCGAGGGCGGCGGAGGGGGGTTCGAGTCGGGCGGCTTCCTGGTAATGGGCGATGGCGTCGCTGAAGCGTTTCTGTTCGAGGAAGACGCTGCCGAGATTGGCATGGGCGTCGGCGTAGTTGGGGCGGATGGTCAGGGCGATTTTGTAGTGGACGGCGGCGGCGTTGAGTTTACCGGCCTGGAGCAGGAGGTTGCCGAGGGAGTAATGAGCGAAGGCGGATTGCGGGTTTTTGGCGATGGTATCGAGCCAGAGGGTTTCCTCGTCGCGGAAGACGGACGCATGCCGCCAGGTGAGGGCGGCCGAAGCGGTCAGCAACAAAGGGACGGCGAGAGCGGCGAAGTAGCGGGGTTGAGACGCGGCGCGATGGAGGAGGGTGGCGGCGCCCGAGCAGAGGAGGGTGATGATCGCGAGGCTGGCGAAGTATTGGAATCGGTCGGCGGCGAAGGCGTACTGGAAATTGGAGATATGGACGAGGCCGAGGACCGGGAGCAGGGCGGCGAAGAAGAAGGCGAGGGCGAAGAGGGCATTGCGGCACCCGGGGCGGTTTCGCGAGCGCCAGAGCAGGAGGAACAGGGCGAGGAGAGCGGCAAGAGGGAGCCAGGACAAGGGGTTGAGCGGATGATTGTGCCAGCGCGGGTAGACGAACGAGAGAGGGAGCGGGCAGAGGATTTTGGCGAGGTAGAACCAGAAGGCTTTGCCGGCGACGATGAATCGTTCGAGGAGACCGAGGCGCGCGGCGAGGGCGTCCGGGGTGTTGGTTTGGGCGCGGCGGGTGAAGATGGCGAAGCCGGCGGCGAGCCAACTGATGGCGACGAAGGGGAAGATGCGGGTGATGTCGGCTTTTTCGGGATAACCGCGGCGCCACCAGACGGGGAGGAGCAGGACGATGGCGAGGATGGCGGCGTAGGCGTTGCTGAGCATGGCGAGGACGGCGCAGACGAAGGCGAGGGAGTACCAGGAGGAAGAGAGGTAGCTGCTATACCAGCGGAGGGGGCGATGTTTTTCCTCGTCGAACATGGTGTAAAACATCAGGGAAGAAAAGAAGAAGAAGCCGGATTGGACATTCTTGAGTTGGGAGATCCAGGCGACGGATTCGACATTGACCGGGTGGACGGCCCAGAGGGCGGCGGCGAACCAGGCAGCGCGGAGGCGGAGCCGTCGCAGGAGGAGGAGGACGAGGACGGCATTGGCGGCGTGAAAGAGGAGGTTGACGAGGTGATACGGGAGCGGGTGGAGTCCCCAGAGGTGGCGTTCGGCCCAGTAGGTGGTAAGGGTGAGTGGGAAATAGCGGGCGATGGCCGGTGACGACCAAATATAGGTAAGGCCATGGGCGGCGGTGAGGGCGGCGTTGGCGGTGACATGGTCGTCATCGTCCCAGACGAAGCCGGCGCGCCAGACGGGGAGATAGGCGAGGAGCGTCAACATGACCAGGGCGAGAATCTGGAGCCAGAGCCGGGGAGCGGTGGTGGCGCCATGGGCCGGGGACGGGGAGGGGCGCGGCGTCGGAACATCCTCCGGCGGAGCGTCCATGGTGGCCTTTCTCGTCATTCTGTTAATTATAGCATAAACCTGTCCGGGGTGAAGCAGCAACCTTGCGTGGGAAGCAGTTAGCGCCCGGCGGCCATATTGGCAGTTTCAAGCCAGGGTCAATATTAAGGACGTGCGAGGAGATAGGGGGGAACGATGGGTTAGGGGAGAGCGTGCAGACGGTCGAGGGCGTCACGAGCCTGAACGAGGCCGGAGTTGAAGCGCAAGGCATCCTGATAGTGGCGGATGGCGTCGGGGATGCGGCCGGCCTGCTCCAAGGCGGCGGCCAGGGCCAAATGGGCCTGAGCGTAATAGGGCCTGAGACGGACGGCCTGTTCCCAATGACTGATCGCATCGGGCCATTGGCCTTGTCGGGCGAGGGCGAGACCCAGGTTGTAATGCGCCTCTGGATCGTCGGGTTTACTGCGCAAGGCCAACTGATACTGGTCGATGGCATCGGCGAGCTGATTCCTGCGCAGGAAGAGACTGCCCAGGTTATTGTGGGCGTCGGCGTAGTCGGGGTTGATTTGGAGGGCCTGTTGGTATTGGCCGAGGGCATCGTCGGTCCTGCCCTCCCGCTCCCAAGCGGCCGCCAGAAGGAAGTGGGCCTGGGCGAGTTTGGGTTCGGATTGGAGGGCGAGATGGTACTGGGCGATGGCGTCCGGGATCTGGCCGAGCTGCGACAGGGCGTTTCCGAGATTGCAGCGCGCCTGGGCGAAGTCCGGTTCCATCTGGACGACCGCCATGAAATGGCCGATGGCCTCCGGGAAGGAGCCGATCCGGGCGAGGGCGATTCCGAGATTGTTGTGGGCCTCGGCGAAGTCGCGCTTGATGCGCAGGGCTTGCCTGTATTGGTCGATGGCGGCGGTGATGGAGCCGGATTGCATGAGGGCGGTGCCGAGGTTATCGCGGGCCTCGGGGTAATCCGGATCGAGGCGGAGAGCCTGCTGGTAGTCATCGATGGCCTCCGGCAGGAGGCCGCGTTTTTGAGCGATGAGGCCGAGATTGTTATAGGCGACAAAGGCGTTTGGATTTTTGGCCAGCGCATCGCGCCAGAGCGATTCGCTGGAGGCATAGACGGCGGCGCGGTTCCACGTGGCGAATGCGAGCAGCAGGAGGAGGGCGATGCCGATGGCGCGGGCGAGGGAGCGGGCCGGTGGGGCGATACGCCGGGCGATGGCGACGGCAGCGGCGGCCACGAGAGCGGTGATGCCGGCGATGGAGTAGTATTGCCAGTGATCGGAGACCAGGGAGTAACGGTAGAATCCCTGATCGAAGAAGCCGAGCACGGGCAAGAGCATGGCGGTGAAGTAACCGAGGCCGAACAACAGCGGGCGACCCCAGGCAGCGCGGTTGCGCCAGAGGAGGAAGAACACCGCGACGAGCGCGGCGTCCGGGACATACCAAGCCCAGGCCGCCGGGGCGACGCGCCATTTCGGATAAATGACCATGAGGTTGACCGGCAGGAGCGCCTTGATGAGATAAAACCACAGGGCGGCTCCGGCGGTGAGGAGTCGCGCGAGGAAGCTGGCGGTGAGGACACGCGTGCCGCTCAACCCGCGCTGATACTCGAACCAGATCGTCACTGGAGCGGCGATCAACGAGAGGGCGAAGAAGGGCACGGTGGGGAAGATGTCTTTGGGGCGGAGCGGGCAGCGTCGCCACCAGAGGCACAACAACAGGGCGATCGGCAGCAAGAGGATGGCGGTTTTACTGAGCAACGCGAGAGCGAAAGCGGCGAGCGACAGACCGTACCACAGCCAGCAGTTCGTCTCGTCAAATCGCAAGTAGAAGAGGGCAGCCATCAGGCCGAACAGCATGGACAAGGTGTTCTTCTGTTCGGTGATCCAGGCGACGGTGGCGGCGTTGACCGGGTGGATGGCGAAGAGCAAGGCGGCGAGCCAGGCGCCGGGGAGTTTGAGGCGTTGCAGGACGAGCCAGAGGAGCAGGACATTGGCGGCGTGGAGGCAGACATTGAGGACGTGGTAGCCGGTGGCGTCGCGTCCCCAGAGGCGCCACTGGAGCCAACGGAGGCTGTGGGTCAGGGGATAGTAGTCGAGGGCTTCGGTGGTACACCAGATCCGGCGGAGGCCGTCGGGGGCGTGAATCAGTCGGCTGTTGGTGAACAGGACGTCGTCAAAGACGAAGCCGCCGTGCAGGACGGGGAGGTAGGGCAGGATTGCGGCGGCCACGAGGATGAACGCGAGGAAACGCGGTTGGCGGGCGATGGTGACGGGCGCTGGGGCGGCTGCGGCCCGTGGGTCGGTCGTGTGGCTGGTGGGTCTGGCGCTTCTCACCGCGGGGAAGATAGCATGGCGGGGGCGGCGAGGGCAATGCGTTGAGTGGAGAGGGTTGAGTTGCGAACAGGCGGTCTGGTACTATCGCGGGCGGGGAGCGCCGTTGGGGAGATGCGCGGAGAGGCCAGATCAGATTCAACAACCGAGGAAGGCACGGGATGCGCCGTCGAAAACTGTCATGAGGATATTATTTGCAGCGAGCGAGATGGCGCCCTATGCGAAGACGGGCGGGTTGGGGGACGTGGTGGGGGGGCTGGCGGGGGCGCTGGCGGGGGGGGGGCACGAGGTGACGTGTTGCGTGCCGTATTATCGGAGCGCGCAGGCGGTGGCGCCGGGGGCGAAGGCGGTGGGGTTGACGCTGAGCATACCGCTGGGGAGCCGGGTGGTGACGGGCGAGGTGCTGGAGTGGCGGCAGGCGGATGGGGTGCGGATGGTATTTTTGCGGCGGGATGAGTTTTACGATCGGACGGAGTTGTATGGGGCCGGGGGACGGGCGTACGAGGATAACGCGGAGCGGTTTTTATTTTTCTCGAAGGCGGTGGTGGAGGTGGCGCGGCATGCGCGATATCGCGCGGACGTGGTGCATTGTCATGACTGGCAGGCGGCGTTTGTGCCGGTGCAGATGACGTACAAGCGGCCGGCGGTGCGGGCGCAGCCGTGGAGCGTGACGCCGCGGGTGAAGACGGTGTTGACGATTCATAATGTGGCGTATCAGGGGATATTTTGGGGGCTGGATTTTCCGTTGACGAATCTGCCGCGGGAGTATTTGACGGTGGAGACGCTGGAGTATTACGGGCAGATGAACCTGCTCAAGGGGGGGATCGTTTTCGCCGATAGTATCAGTACCGTGAGTCCGAAGTATGCGGAGGAGATCGTGGAGCCTGGGGGGGGATTTGGGCTGGAGGGGGTGTTGAGGAATCGGGGGGCGGACGTGCGGGGGATTTTGAACGGGGTGGATTACGGGCGGTGGGATCCCCGGACCGACCCCAGCCTGCGGGCGCGGTACGGTCGGGAGGAACTGGGGGGGAAGAAGGTGTGTCGGGGAGACCTGTTGAGGAGGATGAAGCTCGAGGCCGGGGAAGGGGAGCCGGTGGCGGGCGTTGTGACGCGATTGACGGCGCAGAAGGGGGTGGAGATTTTGGCGGGGGCGTTGAAGGGGATGGTGCGGATGGGGGTGCGCGTGGCCATTCTGGGGAAGGGGGAGCCGGAGTACGAGTCGATGCTGACGGAAGTCGCGGCGCGATATCCGGGGCGCGTGGCGGTGCGGATCGGGCAGGATGAGGAATTGGCCCACCAGATTCAGGGCGGGGCGGACATGCTGCTGGTGCCGTCGCACTACGAGCCGTGCGGATTAACGCAATTGTATGCGATGAAGTACGGGACGATCCCCGTGGTGCGAGCGACGGGCGGGCTGGATGACACGGTCCGGCAATATGAGCCGCGGACGGGACGGGGAACGGGCTTCAAATTTGCTCCGTATACGGCGGGAGCGTTGGTGGGAGCGGTGCGCAAGGCGATTTTGCTCTACAAACAGCCGAAGAAATGGGAGAAGTTGATGCGCCAGGCGATGGCCGGTGATTTTTCGTGGCCGGCCAGCGCCGTTGAATACGAAAAACTGTACGCGGCGGTCGTCAACGCCGCATCGGAGTAGTCAGGACAATTAAATATGCCAGAACTGCGCAAGGATCCAGTAGTCGGTCGCTGGGTAATCATCGCGACTGAGCGGGGGAAACGTCCGAGCGATTTCGTGTCGCAGCCCGTGGAGACGCCCGAGCCGGCCAAGAACCCGTTTGCCGAGGGCAACGAGCACATGACGCCGTCGGAGATCTTCGCGTTCCGCGACCCGAAGAGCAAACCCAACGGCCCGGGCTGGCAGGTGCGCGTCGTGCCGAACAAGTTCCCGGCGCTGCGCATCGAGGGCGAGCTCGACAAGGAAGGGCAGGGGATCTACGACAAGATGAACGGCATCGGCGCGCACGAAGTCATCATCGAGACGCCGAATCCATCCCTGCAATTGGAGGACCAGCCCCTCGAAGGGATCGGACGCGTCATCGAAACGTACAAGATTCGTGTGACCGATTTGTTGCGCGATCCGCGATTCCGCTACATTCTGGTATTTAAGAATTTTGGGAAACAGGCGGGTGCGACGATCGGACATCCGCACTCCCAGTTGATTGCCACACCCGTGACGCCGAAGCGATTGAAGGAGAAGCTCGTCGGCGCGATGCAGTATTACGCGTACAAGGACCGCAGCATTTTCGAGGACATCCTCAAACAGGAGATCAAGGAAGGCGCGCGATTGGTGTACGAGAACGCCGGGTTTGTGGCGTTCTGCCCGTTCGCATCGCGGTTCCCGTTTGAAGTGACCATCATGCCGCGCCGGCAATCGGCGTACTTCCAGGAAATTCATCCCGATGAGATTCTCTTGCTGGCCGACTGCTTGAAGGTCACGCTGACAAAACTCTCGAAAGCGCTGAACCAGCCGCAGTACAATTATCTGATCAGCACCGGGCCGGCACGCTACGCGCACCATGGCTACTGGTCAACCATCGACCAGGACTTCCGCTGGCATATCGAGATTCTGCCGAGGCTGACGCTGATCGCCGGATTCGAGGTCGGCACCGGCTTCTACATCAACCCGACGCCTCCCGAGGAAGCGGCCAAGTATCTGCGCGAGATTCTGGTCTAAGGCCCGCGAGGGACCCGAGCCATGCCGCTCCACGTCGCGTTTCTCTGGCACATGCACCAGCCGTACTATGTCGACCCGGTCCGCGGGGCGGCGTTGATGCCGTGGGTCCGATTGCACGCGACGAAGGGCTACCTGGACATGATCTGGCTGGCCGACCAGTGTCCCGCCTTTCACTGCACGTTCAACGTCACGCCCGTGCTGGTGAAACAGATTCGGCAACTGGCGAACCACGAGGTGCATGATTTGTGGCACGAGCTGGCGGCGGCGCCGGCCGAGTCGCTGACCCCGGAACAGAAAGCCAGTATCCTCGAACATTTCTTCAAGGCCAACTGGGACAACATGATCAAGCCGTTCCCGCGGTACTGGGCGTTGCTGCAGAAGCGCGGGCTCAACGCAGCGAAGATCAACCTCCAGCACGCAGCGAAGAATTTCAGCCCGCAGGAATTTCGCGATCTACAGGTGTGGTTCAACTTGACGTGGTTCGGCTACGCCGCCGAGAGGTTGTATCCGGAGATTGGGGACCTGAAACGCAAGGGCGGGGGATTCACCGAGGAAGACAAGCGCATCGTGTTCGATCAGCAGCAGGACATTCTTAAAAACGTGCTGAGCTATTACAAGGGTGTGGCGCAACGCGGTCAGATCGAATTGAGCACGACACCGTTTTTTCATCCGATCCTGCCCCTGGTCTACCACACGGAATTCGCGCGGCGGTGCATGCCAGGGCGCGATCTGCCCCCGCCGTTCTCGCATCCCGAGGACGCGCGAGCGCAACTGGCTCTGGCGCGCGAGTTGCACGCCGAGGTTTTCGGCGCGCCACCACACGGTGTCTGGCCGTCGGAAGGTTCCGTCTGCCCCGAGCTGATCCCGATCCTGCAGGAACTGGGCTACCAATGGTTCGCCACGGACGAGGAAAACCTGTGGCGCAGTCTGGCGGTGGTCCACCCCGGAAAAATCCTCGACCACAACATGTTGTTTCAGGGATGGCGGGCCCAATTCGGCGACGCGAGCGCCTGCCTGGCGTTCCGCGAACGGACGCTGAGCGATTTTGTCGGATTCACCGCATCCCGCAACGACCCGCACCGCGCGGCGGACTTCATGGTCGGCCAGATCGAGCAGATTCAACACGGCGTGCGCGAAGCGGACCCGTTGTGCGCAGTGATCCTCGACGGCGAAAACGCTTGGGAGCATTTTGGGGATGGGGGACAGGCGTTTCTCCGCGAATTGTATCAACGACTGACCACGCACTCCGACATCGTCACCACGACCTTCCACGATTATTTCACCCAGCATCCGCCGCGGGCAACGTTGAGCACGTTGCACACCGGGTCGTGGATTCGCGGCGATTTCGATATTTGGATCGGCGATCCCGAGGAGAACCGCGGCTGGGAACTGCTCGGGCAAACGCGGGACTTTCTGCAGGCCCGCGCCGACCGCCGTGAGATCACGCCCGAGCAATTCAAGAAGGCCCTTCAGGAGATTTACGCTGCCGAGGGCAGTGACTGGTTCTGGTGGTATGGCGGTGATTTCGTGACGGACAATGATCTGATTTTCGACGAGCTGTTTCGAACACACCTGCAAAACGTTTACCGCATCTGCGGAGCGCCCGTTCCCGACGTCTTGAAGACCAACATCTGCCGCTCGGAAGTGGCCACGGAAGCGCGCAAGCCGACCGACCTGATCACGCCGGTCCTGGATGGTGTCATTACCTCCTATTACGAGTGGGCGGGCGCGGGGATGTACGAGGCGGGACGCAACATGGGCGCCATGTACCGGAGCGAGCGCTGTGTGGAGGCGGTGCATTTCGGGTCCGATCTGACGACATGGTACCTGAGGATTGATTTTCGCAAGGGTATCGGGATCCCCGACAAGGCTGTTCTCCGCGTGAATTTTGTGGAGCCCACCCATCGGGCAATGATCGTTCCGCAACTCAAGCCCGGCGTCAATGCAGCGGAACTCTGGCTGACCGATCCAGGAGTCGACTATCGGAAGCTGACGGACGTGCGGCAGATCAAGTTTGAAAAAATCCTCGAGCTCGGAATTCCGCTGTCCGACCTGGGCTGGAAACAACGGGATCAGGCATCATTCTTCGTCCAACTACTCGAACACGACGTCGAACTGGAGCGTCATCCCGAGATTGGCACGCTCAATATGGTTGTGCCCGACGAGTTGTTTGCCGCCGAGAACTGGTGGGTGTAAGGAGCTAGGACGAGCGCCCTGACGTTGAGCCTGTTTCTCTCTTCGAGCATCCGCTACGAGGTGCGTTTATTGCCCAGATTAATGATGCCGACTGATGTGCTGGGGGTTGAGCCGTATGCCGTCATTCTCGGCGGTTCCCGCGTGAAACTATTAGACATAATCCATATTGTGCGACGTTACTCGCATGGCGGTTTGATTTCATGTCCACTCGGTCTACTCCCAAGATTATGCCTCTCCCCCACAGGGATAGATCGATTATCTCGGGTTCGTAATCGTCGCATTGCACGACGAACGAGTACGGTTGCGAGAAGAGGTCCACCGGTGCGATGCAATAGATGATGCAGCGCTTTACCGCAGGTATGACGAACCTTCCATTTTGCGTCGGTGAAAGCTGACGGACTGTTTGCCTCTCGCAGCACTTCCGCCATGGTCGAGGGACAATCAACCCGAATCAATCGATGCGTCCGAATCGCTTGGTGAACGGCCAGTAAACGAAAACCGCTCGGCCAACCAGATCGCTCTCAGGCAGGGATCCCCAGAACCGACCATCCAGACTGCTTCGGCTGTTGTCGCCCATGGCAAACAGGTGATTCGGCGGGACAGTGTAGGTCTCGGTCGGTGTTCGCAGATAACGCGAGCCAAAGACGCCGTTAATGATGACGTAGCCGCTGTAGCCGTTCTGGCAGGAATAAATACGCTCAAAAGCAGGTCGGGTATCGAGGATTTGTCCATTGACCAGGACATGCGGCGGTTGAATTTCGATGACGTCATTTGGCAGTCCGATCAGCCGTTTGATGTAGAACTTGCCGCGCGCCGCTCCGCCCAGTTCGGTGATGTGGGACGTGTCGAACACAATGACCTCACCGCGGACGGGCTTGCGGAAATGATAGCTCAGCTTGTCAACGAAGATGTGATCCCCGCGGCTCCGATAGCCGTATTCTTCGTACATCTTCCCCTGGAACAGAATCCCAACGATCTTGTCCAGCACCGACGGTCCTTGCAGCGTCGCGTACGGGGTCGGGGGGGCTGATTCGGGGGGCGGATAAATCCCATACAACGTGGGCTGCATCGAGCCCGTGGGAATCTTGAACGGCTGGATGAAGAATGTGCGGATGGCCATCGCCACAATCACCGCCACCAGCAATACCTCGATGTTTTCGCGAGCCCAGGATTGACCTTGCGGCGGCAATGCCTCCTGGATCGTTCGCTCGACTTCGTCGGCTTTCGTTGTGGCCTCGGCCGCCCGGCGGCCGTTGAGTGCCTGCCCGAGTTCCTGAAGCTTCGTCTCAATCTCGGACCGCCGTTTGTCGGACAGCAAATCGCGGTTGATCCGCAACCATTTGTGCCCGCCGCGCAGGATCTCGCGTGCGCTCTTCAACGTCCGACGCTCTTTCCAATCGATCATCTGTTGGTCCCCTACCCTGCTTTCAGCACCGAAATGAACGCTTCCTGCGGAATGTTCACCTTCCCGATGGCTTTCATGCGCTTCTTGCCTTCCTTCTGCTTCTCCCACAATTTGCGTTTGCGCGTGATATCACCGCCATAACACTTTGCCGTCACGTTCTTCGCCAGCGCCTTCACAGTCTCGCGCGCAATGATCTTGCCGCCGATGGCCGCCTGGATCGCCACCTGAAACATCTGTTGCGGGATTACCTCCTTCAGCTTGAGCGCCAACGCCCGCCCTCGGAATTCCGCCTTGCTCCGATGCACAATGCTGGAAAACGCGTCCACGGGTTCGCTGTTGACCAGGATATCCAGCTTGACGAGGTCGCCTTCGCGGTAGCCGTGCGGCTCGTAATCCATGGAGCCATAACCCCGCGTGACACTTTTGATCTTGTCGTGAAAATCCACCAGGATCTCGTTTAGCGGCAACTCGGCGGTCAACATCACGCGCCGCGTGTCGATCGAATCGGTCTTGGAGACGGCCCCGCGCTTCTCCATCACCAGTGACAGCATATCGCCGATGTTTTCGTTCGGACAGATAATAAACGCCTTCACGTACGGTTCTTCGATGTGATTGACCGTGGAGGGATCGGGCAAATACACCGGGTTGTCCACGTCGATGACGTCCCCGTCCGTTTTGAGGACGCGATAAATCACGCTCGGGTACGTGGCGATGATGTCCATGTCCCATTGCCGGCGCAATCGCTCCTGAACAATCTCCATGTGCAGGAGGCCGAGGAATCCGCACCGAAATCCGAATCCCAGCGCTGCGGAGCTTTCGGACTGATATTGGAACGCCGAATCGTTCAGTTGCAGCTTCGCCAGCGCCGCCTTCAGGTGCTCGTAATCTGCCGAGTCGATCGGGTACAAGCCGCTGAACACCATGGGATGGACCTGCTGAAAACCCGCCAGCGGCTTACTGGCAGGTTGACGCGCATCGGTGATCGTGTCGCCAATTTTGACTTCGGACGTGCTCTTGATATTGGCAATGACGTAGCCCGTGCTGCCGGCAGAAAGCTTCGACCGCGGCTCCGGTTTCGGCGTGAACACGCCGACGTCCTTGACCTCGTATTTCAGGCCCGTGCTCATGAGCTGGATCATCGAACCCGGCACGATCTCGCCCGCAAACAGCCGCACATGCGTCACCACGCCCCGATACGTGTCAAACATCGAGTCGAACACGAGCGCCTGAAGGGATTTTTCCGTGGCAGGCTTCGGCGGCGGAATCCGCTCGATCACGGCCTTCAGGATGTCGTGGATGCCGATGCCCGTCTTGGCGCTGGCCAGGATCGCCGTGTCGCCGGGAATCGCCAGAATCTCCTCCAATTGACGCCGCGCCTCGTCGACGTTCGCGCTCGGCAAATCGATTTTGTTGATGACCGGCACAATCGTCAGGTTCTGCTTGGAGGCCATGTGCACATTGGCCACCGTTTGGGCTTCGACCCCTTGCGCGGCATCCACCACCAGCAACGCACCCTCACACGCCGCCAGGCTCCGCGAGACTTCGTAGGCGAAGTCCACATGCCCGGGCGTGTCGATCAGGTTTAGTTCATAGGTCTGGCCGTCCTCGGCGTGCCAGGACATCGACACCGGGTGGGCCTTGATCGTGATCCCGCGTTCGCGTTCGAGATCCATCGAGTCGAGCACCTGCTCGCGCATTTCCCGCTTCTGGAGCGCGCCGGTCGTCTCCAGCAGACGGTCCGACAACGTCGTCTTGCCGTGATCGATGTGCGCGATGATGCAAAAATTCCGTATGTGTCCCAAATCCATGAGCGGGACACTCTACCAGCCTTTTTCGTCTTTGGGTAGTCCCCTGCTCTTCTTTTGGGTTCGGGCAAAACAAACCGGCCCGGCACACTGTGCCGGCCAATGTGAAAGAAGAACAAGCGCAGTGGTCCGCGCCCACGGGCGGAGTTGGCTGGACTCCATGGCTACCGCGACGGCCACCGCATTGCCTACGTCCGTGCCACATGGGATTTTACACGCCGGACGGTAAACTACGGCGTTTGCCCGGAGCCGCCACTACAGTACGCAAATGGACTGAGATTTACCTGCGTCAGACTATACCCACCGCCCAGCGTCGCCATGGCGGAGTTGATTTGATCGATATATCCGGGGATGAACCAACCCGACCCAGATCCATTGTACGTGTAAACCGTTAGAAGAACCAACTGCCCGTTGAGGATTATGAACCCCGGCTGACCACTGTCTCCAGTAACTTTGTTCTCGTAGAACAGGCTGCGAATGGGGTTGCTGGGCGCTTTGAACGAAACTCCTCCGGCCGCCACAGCCGAGATGTCTGATTCCAAGGCGTCCTCATATTGGTTGAGGCACAGCGCCGGAATGTAATTCGTTGAGATCGGCTGTAGAGAATTGGGAAAATAGTTGGTGTAGCTCGCCGGCAAAACCGGGGCAAAAGTGATCAGATTGGTTGGGACATCGGAATCCAAAACCCCGATCTGCAGATCCGTAGAACCGATTTGCACCGAGTTGGAGAGCACGCGACTCACAACTGTATTATTCTTGGCAACAAACTGCAGTTGGGTGCCGTTGGGGATGGCGAAGTGGTGGGCAAACACCACATGACGCGGACTGATCAGCGTACCGCCCATCTGTGAATCCTTCTCGTTGGAGTTGTAAACGGCGATGCACGTAAGGTCGAAACCGCTGGCCCAACAGTTCGTGTTGCGGACGTAATTGGTCGCCGCGTAGTTGAGGCTGGAGTAGATCGCCACATTGGTGGCCCACCAGGCCGAGCCGGTATCATTGGTGTCAAGAGCCCCAATCGCCAGGTTCGTATCGACCGCCACCGTCGCCGCGTAACGGGCGGAGCCGGGTTCCAAGAAAAACGGCACCGTCTTATGGATCACACTTCCCACCGCATTGGTACCGACATCAGCATACTGCAGGTAGAGATCATTGGTGGGCTGGTTGTAGTTCTCCGCCAGGGTGTACGTAGCCGGTCCGCTGGTGGTATCGAAGACTGTGGACGGCGACATTGAGGGATTCAGGCTCACTTCCAGAATTGGACACAGCGCGGGACCGCGTCCCATGTTCCGCATGCCGCAGATCACCTGAGCGAGCCCTGTGTAGGGATAACACACGCTGCCGTTGGCCACCACCAGATTGGGATCGGGTCCGGGCTGCAGCCCGCTTCCCGGCGGAGACAGTGGCCCGTCGGAAATGCCATCCCCAAAGGAATCGGCATTCGTTGGGTTCACGCCCAACAGGTAATTCTCCAGGTTGTTCAATCCGTCCTGGGCAGGATCAGCTGTGGGCGCCGCATTCGCCGAGAACACGGAGCCGAAATACTGAATCTGCCACAGGTCCGGCAACCCGTCGCCATTGCAGTCGAAAGTGCCGGTGGCATAGATCATGTGAATGCTATTGGAGGTTATGTCGGCGGGCGCCGCGTTGTCGCCCGCCAGCACGGTCACCATGTTGGTGCAGGGAGTCGAAATCGTGATGACCGCTACCCAGTTGCTGAAGCCATTGCTGCTCGAAGCGGCAGTGCCCTGAACATCGACCCCGGCGAGACCGTAGGCGCTGGCACTCGTACCCGCGACAGAGACAGCCGAATTTGTGGTGTAAGACTCGTCCGTGGGCGACGTGATGGTTAACGTGGGGGTGGTGGCACCTCCAGGAGGAAAGGTCCCGACAGCCACGCGATACACGACGGGAGACATGGAGGAGCTTGTGTTGGTCGCAGCTCCTTGGACAAGGTAGTTCGTGATAACATCCCCTTCGTCGGGGATCAGGATGCTGGGACTGATATTAAAATAAACGCCTACCGGACTTCGCGCCGACTGAAGCACGTCCGTTCGACCACCGCCAGCCTGCCAACACAATTGAAGATTGCCTCCCTGCAGGCTTAGACTGACTACCCGCAGTATTGAAGCGCTGTTGGTCGGATCCGTGCCGGCCAAATACTGCTGCAAATTGCTCGTGCCCTTGCCCAGTGGATCCGCACTGGCAACCGTGGGATCGAACGGGTCAAGGCCGTACCGCTGTTTCCACTCGTTAGGAATACCGTCGCCGACCGCGCTCAATTGCGGGTCCAGCACAAGGTGCTTGTAGCGCAACCTCCCGCCATTTCGGATGTACCGCGCCGAAGCATTGGTAACGACGAGGATGTCAGCCTGAACCACGCCGCCATTCTGAATGAACAATCCGTTGGGCAGGTCAAGCACGGCGTCGCCTGTTTCGTTGGTGACAACCAGGCTGCCGCTGTCCATTTGAATAAGGTTGTCGTACTGGCTTGTGTCGAAGACGGCGAGTGCATTGGTTTGGAGAATACCGGTGTATTGGGCGTTGGCCAAAACACAGAGGTGAAAGCACAGGATCAGTGCGGCGAAGGCGCACCAGACGAGATGAGACCCATCCAAGAATGCGCTTGGTCGGCGAGCGCGGCCAGAATGGGCGATGATCCAGTGTAAATCCGAGACGGTCAACTGCACGCGGAGCACGTCATACGACGCTTGTGTCATCCTCGCGTGCTCGCAGTTCATGACGGCCTTCATTTGAAACCCGGCCCACAGATGCTCCCACGACCCCCTCTTGTTGCGGCACACAAAGCCACCTGCCCTTGGAGCGCCCCTTCAAGCCTGACTAGCGTATAGCCGCCATCGCGCTGGAGTCAAGCAGTATCCCGCTGCGGCTTGAGAGTCTACCCGCCCACAACGGAGATCAAACGCGCTTCGATCCCATGATCGTCTACATTAAAAACCCTGCAGCGCCATCTGGGCGTTGCAGGGTCGATAAAGCAAAAGGCTTTCAGATGATCAACTTCTTCGCCCGAACCGTCCGATGAGCAGCAACGTACCGCTCAGAACCAAGAGACAAAGAGTACTGGGTTCAGGAATCGACATTGCCGTTACCTGAAGACCCTCGACCTTCTTCGCGATAAAGGCGGAGGTTCCCAGCTCGCTGCCCGCACTCAGCGAGTTGTCCGACGCGACGCTAACCTCAGTGACATGTTCACCGGCATAGCCGTTATCTGCGAGGTACGAAGCCAGATCAATGTTCAGAGTGCCATTCCAATTCGCGCTCGTTGGAGGCGGAAGAGTGAATTCTGCAAACAAAACGTTGGTCGACCAGAATTGGGTGGAGAAATCGGTGAAAGCCGAGAAATCAACTGCCTCAATGACCAAATTAACGTGGATGGCGGCGCTGGAATATGTGTTGGACGTACCCGTACCGGCCAACGTTGTATCGCCGAGTTCTTTAAACTGAATCTCGTCAATCCACTGCCCAATGCTGCCATTAGACTGGATGTCAAAATTGATCTGACCATCTGTAATTTTAGAGCCTCCGTTGGTCGCCAGGGCACTGAACGTCATATTGTTGAAGATGAGAGAATCGCCTGAAATGATCGGGGTATTATACAGGAAAACGGGCGAACTGTCCGTGTACTCGAAGATGTTTGAATACGTCATTGTCGTCCCAACCCTCTCGCCATAGTTGGTCGTAATCTGGGCCTCGACAAAAGTTGGGCTTGAGAAGAAAAGCAATGCCGCCACGCCACCGCCAACAACCCCCGAGAATACTTTCATAACTTAATCTCCTTCCGCGACCTGTAAAACACACCCCTCTCGCAACATCAGCGCTTATATATCTCTTGAAATGGGATGTCAATACAAAAATGAGAAAGAAGGCAGAATTGCCAAAACTCAAATCCTCCTGGCACCCTCTGCAAAAAACCCTGATCGAATGAGTCATTTTGTTGCATATCGCTTGGGCGCGTCTTCAATACTGTGAAACTGCTACTGCGAATCCTCGCCAAAAACATACGACCCTGTAGCGTCTACACGGCGCTACAGGGTCGAAAGGTGCGATCCCCAAATTCGTCAACTCTTTCGCCTGAGCCGTCCGATCAGTAGCAAGGTCCCGCCGAGAACAAGGAGAGCGAAAGAACCCGGTTCCGGTATCATCGTTGTCATTACTTGGACGCCCGCCGCCTTCTTTGCGATGGAAGCCGTGGTGCCGGGTTCGCTGGTGGTATCCAGCTCGTTGTACACCTCGAGATCCACCATGGTTGCGTCACTGGAGTAACCGGCGTTTGCCAGGTCGCTTGCTATGTTCAAAGTCAGCGACCCGCTCCAACTTTTGGCGTTGATCGGAGGCGGAAGGTTCCATTCGCCGCCGTTACTCGTGGTCATCCAAGCGGTGAAAGTCACCGGTTGAGCCAACGGAGTAAAATCGATCGCCAAAACGGTCGCGACGACTTCATTGGAAATGATGGCACTTGTCGCGCTGGTGCCCGTGCCAGCCAAGGTCACCTGGCCCACTTCCTGAAGCTGAAGCTGTCCAACGAACTGCCCAAACCCGCCTTTGGAAATGATTTCCGTATTCACCATTCCGGCTGTGGTAGCACTGGCTCCGTTGCTCTGGATGGCACTAAAGGTCATGTGGGTGAAGAGGAGCTCATTGCCCACGGCGGACGGGGCACCATAAAGCGGGACTGCGGTCGTCGGAGACGTTGCTGTCTCAGTTACATTCGAATAGACCACGTCCGTTCCAACCACATTGCCATAGTTGGTGGTTGTTTGGGCTTTGACCAAGGCTGGAACCAACACCAGAAGCACCGCCGATGCACGCAACAATCCGCTGGAATTCTTAGTTACATTCATGCCCTATCCCCTCTCGCGACCAAAAGATTTAGCTCGCTCCTACCCTCTGCGATCCTCTTGCACAACCCTCAGGACAGCTTATACGGTAGGTGCGCGGCGAATGTCAACAGGATAATTAGCAAATCTCGCGGTTCGAACGCTGGATGGGCGGAGGGAGGGCGCGAGACGAGACGTGGTCGACAATCTAAATGCGACTACTGCTGCTGAGCGTTCGGCTCTGCGGAACTGTTGCCTGCGGAGGACGGGGCGATGGGTGGTTGGCTGGCGACGCCGGCCCGCGACGGATCAGATGGGGGCCCATCGGATGGTAGCGCCGCGTCGACAAGCGGTCTTGGCTCTTCGCGGCTCAATTCCTCGGCAAGCTGCTCGGCTTTGGCGGGGTCGATCCGTTTCATCTCGCGGGCGGCTTCCCCCGCCTTCTCGGATTCATGCATGGCGAGATAGGTCTTCACCAGCCCCCCCCATGCCTCAGCGTAATCCGGACGGAACTTGACGGCCTGTTGAAAAAACACGGCAGCCTCGTCGTTGCTGCCTTCGCGGTTGGAAACGACGCCCAGATTGAACCATGCCTCGGGGAAATTCGCCTGATACTTGATGGCCTGTCGAAAACAACTTACTGCTTCCTCAAACTTGCCTTCGCCGGCATAGGCCACGCCAAGATTGAAATGGGCATCGGCATAGTCGGGTTTCAACTGGATCGCCATCAGGTACGCGACGATGGCTTCCTTCTCATGCCCCTGCCCCGCTTGCGCCCCGCCCAGATTGCTCCAGACCTGTGGGTCTCTTGGCGTGAATTTGACCAACTGCTCGAATACCGGGGCTGCGTCGGCAAACCTGCCCATCCTCGAATACGCCCAGCCGAGGTTGTTCCATGCGTCCACATAGTCCGGCTTCAGCCTGATCGCCTGCTGGAAGCTCGAGGCCGCATCGCCAAAGAAATTCATCTTCCCGTAAGCCACCCCTAGAATGTAATGCGCCAGGCTGCTGTCGGGATAATCGTCGACCAACTCTTTGGCGTCCTTCATGAACCCGGCGAAGTCCCGGTTGTCCTCCGCCAATTCCGCCGCCGTGAAATTCGGGTCCGCGTAGATAAATCCTTCCGCTCCGTGAGCGAAGCGTCGCAATGGCCCGCGGATGTTGAATGGCCATTGGTCGTACCACCATGTCGCCACGGTCCCGCCAACAACAACTAGGAGCGCTACGCCAACCAGCACGGCGGACATGCCGCGCCGCTGTTTCCTCGGTGGGGTACCCAGCGGCTTCACTGCCGGTGGGGCACTTTGAATGCCGGGAGCCGGCCCCGATTCTGCCCCCGGACCCACCTTGACCGGCTCTTCACATAACATCTCCTTGGGTGGCGTACCCAGGAGGTTCGTTGCGATGTCGTTTGCCGCCAGCGCATCGGCGAATTCGGGAAACCCCTGCAATTGCTTCCAGTTGCCTCGGGACTCGGCCGGCACCCATGTGTGGGCGTTCGCGAACCCTTGTGCGATCCACAGCCTGACCGTGTCCGCATTCACGGGTCCGTAGGTCCGCCCGTCCGCGCCGATGATGCGGAATGAGCGATCACCCGTGGGCGCCGCGACAATTGACCGCGACCGGCCCAGCGGTAACACAGCCGCTGGCGCCTTGGTTTCGCGCTGCGGAGACATCGCCGGCGCCTCGATTTCCTCGTAACGCATTTCGACTTCGCCGAAGCGAAGCAGATCCCCATGGCGCAACATGGCATCCATGGTCCGCTCGCCATTCAGATACGTGCCATTCGTCGAGATCAGGTCGCGGAGCTTGAAGTGGTCGCCAATCCGTACCAGCAGCGCGTGATGGGAGGATACGGTGTCGTGTTTGACACAAATAATGTTCGCGTCGTCGCGTCCGACGTTGACGCGTTCCTGCGTCAGATCGAACACGCGACCGGATCCATTTCCCGAAACAAGCTGGAGCCTGGCTCGGGTAGTCGTTGTCTGGGCACCTACGATCACGGCGACCCCTTCCGACAGCTAGAATGCCTTGAGCCTCGGCAATTTGCAAGTCGCGACCGGCCGCGCGGGCCACTTTTTATCAATGCGCGGGTTTCTCCATGCCGGCGGGCCGCAGAGCCTGCCAGGGAAAAGGCGCTGCGACATTCTGATTGACAGAACATCTCGACGGCGGAGCTCACAATTCGGCTGGCTGAAGGTTGCTGCCGACTACGCCTTGGCGAGTTTCACCGCCAGCGCCCGGCCGTGTTCGAGCAGCTTCCTGACGCGGGCTTCCGTCGACGCCTCGCTGTAAATGCGAATGATCGGCTCCGTGCCGGATGTGCGGAACATCAGCCAGGAATCGTCCTTGCAGATATACTTCACGCCGTCGAAATCCTTCATCTGCGCCAGCGGGACGCCCTGCAGTTCCTTCGGCGGCTGGGTCCGCAACGTCTCGATGAATTTCTCGCGCTTCGTCAACGGGAAATGCATGTCGATCCGGTCGTAAAAGCTGGTGCCAAATTCCTTCTGTAATTCCCGCGCGATTTCACTCACCCGCTTGCCCGTGACGGTCAGCATCTCCAGCAACATCAGGTTCGCCAGAATCCCGTCGCGTTCGGGGATATGTCCCTGGAAGCCGATTCCGCCGCTCTCTTCGCCGCCGATCAATACGTTCGTCTCCCGCATCTTTTCGCAGATGTATTTGAACCCGACCGGCACCTCGGCAAACTTCAACCCGTGCGCCCTGCAGATGCGGTCGATCAACACGGTGCTGTTGGCCGATTTCACGACCAGACCCGTTTGCTCGCCGCGATCCCGAAGCAGATGCAACAACAGCATCGAGAACACCAATTGAATGGATACGTACTTGCCCTTGTCGTCCACGATGCCCAACCGGTCCGCGTCGCCATCGGTCGCCAGACCGATCTGCGCCCGCGCCTTCTTTACGGCATCGCACAGCGCGCCGAGATTTTTGCCGATCGGTTCGGGGTTGACCCCGCCAAACAACGCATCGCGCTCGCCGCGGATCGTCTGCACTTTGCACGCTGATTTCTCCAGCAGCGACTCGAGCAAATGTCCGCCACAGCCATACATCGAATCCGCAACCACCGGCAATTTCGCCGCGCGAATCTTCTTCAGGTCAACAATTCGTTTGATCGCGGCCACGTGCGCCGGTTGCGGATCGTAAATCTCAATTGCTCCGCTTTTCACCCCGTCGTCGAAACCAATGGTGCGCACCGGTGACCGATCCACCCGGGCTTCGACCTGCCCGCAAATCTCCGGATCGGCCGGGCCGGCATAATGCGCCTTGAGTTTGTAGCCATTGAACTGCGGCGGGTTGTGGCTGGCCGTAATCATCACCGCGCCGGCCAGTTTCCGATCCCGCACCGCAAACGTCACCGCCGGTGTCGGGGCCGCCGACGGCGGATACAATGCCCGGATGCCGTTGGCCGCCAGCACTTCGCAGACGAGCTTGGCGTACGTCTCGGACAGGAACCGGTTGTCGTACCCGACAATCGCCGCCTTATTCGTGCCCACGAGCGAGTTCCAGTAATCGGCCGTCGCCTGCGCCACGCGCCGCACATTTTCAAACGTGAAATCCTCGGCAATCACACCCCGCCAACCGTCGGTCCCGAATTTGATCTTCGTCAATTGCATGCCTTCCTTAATTCCATAATGGCTTCCCGCAAGTCCAGTGTCTTGTGTCGAAACAATGAATTCCCCGCTACCAACACGTTCGCTCCGGCATCGACGCATTGCCGGCCCGTCTGCGGATTGATCCCGCCGTCGACGATAATTGGCAAGTGCTTCGCCGCCGCCCGCAACGCGCGCACTTTCGGCAGCATCTCCGGTATGAATGCCTGCCCGCCAAACCCCGGGTTGACGGTCATTACCAGCAGTTCATCGATCTGCCCCAGGAATGGAAGCGCCTTGTCCGCCGGTGTGCCGGGGTTGATCGCCAATCCGGCCGCCTTCCCGCGCGCGCGAATCAGCGCCAGTGTCTTGCCCACATCATGATGTGCCTCCAGATGCACAATCACATGGCTGGCACCCGCGTCGATAAACCGCTCGGCATACAGGTCGGGCCGCTCAATCATCAGGTGAACGTCGAGCGGCAGCTTCGTTGCCTTTCGAAAAGCAGCGATCGTGTCGGGGCCAAAGGTGATATTCGTAACGAAATGACCGTCCATCACGTCGCAATGCAGCCAATCTCCCCCACCCTCTTCCGCTCGCTTCGCGTCCCGAGCGAAATTCCCGAAGTCCCCCGCCAAAATCGACGGCGCGATAATAAGTTCAGGTTTGGCTGTCACGATTTTGCGCGCTGAATCAGTTCGATTTCGTAGCCTTCGGGCGCGTCGACGAACGCGAAGACCATCCCCAAGCCGGATTTCGTCGGGCCATCGGAGAGCTTGACGCCTTTCTTCTCCAATTCCCGGGCGAACGCATCGAGATTGTCCACCTCAAACGCCAGATGAGTCAAGTCGGCCTGCACGTGGACCGGCCCGGCGGCGGGATACGCGCACAATTCGATCTCCTCCTCGCTTTCAGGCGCCTTCATGAACACCAGCTCCGAGCCGCGCGGTGATTTGTGGCGCCCCGTCTCCTTCAGCCCGAGTACGTCGCGGTAAAACGCCACAGTTTTCTCCAAATCGTTCACGCGATAGCGCGTATGTAACAGTTTCTTGATCCGTGCCATGGTCTCCTTACCACCGATAGCCCGCCACGGGCGCGGCGCCATTCGAGCCAAATTTCCCCACATACCAGTATGCCCCCGCTGCCAGCAACAACAGGCCCGCCAAAAACAATGCTATGGGCAGCAGCAGTTTCCTCATCGCTCTTCAGTCTACCGAAAGTCCGGCCATCCGACAAGTGGTGAGGCAACCCTCCCCCGACGCGCCGCTTCCAACCTTGCGCTACCCGCTGAAACCGTTACACTTCGTCGCAATGCTGATCGACTACCACATGCACACCGAATTGACTGATGGCACCGGCCGTCCCGTCGATTGCGCCCGTGTCGCCATCGAACGCGGCCTCGACGAGATCGGTTGCTCCGACCACGCCCCGCTGGCCGACCGCGAGACCGACTGGCACATGAAGAAGTCCGACCTGGAAACCTACGTTGGCTGGGTCCGTGATGCGCAGGCGAAGTTCCCGCAATTGCCGATCAAGCTCGGTCTCGAGATCGATTTTCTCCCGGGCTGCGAAGCCTGGGTGCGGGATCTCGCCGCCATGTATCCGTGGGATTACTTTCTCGGCAGCGTCCATTACATCGGCGAGTTTCCAGTCGACCGCAGCGCCGAGGACTGGGCGACCCAAGACGTCGACGCACGCTGGCGCGAGTACTTCGACCTCTGGAAACAAGCCGCCCGCTCGCGCCTCTTCGATTCCCTCGCCCATCCCGATCTCCCAAAGAAATTCAACTTCCGCCCGAAGACCGATTTCACGAACGTGTTCGAGGACGCGTTGCGCGCCCTGGCCGAGTCCGGCGTCGCGATCGAAGTCAGCACGGCCGGTCTCCGCAAGCCGTGCAAGGAAATCTACCCGAGCGAACCGTTCCTCCGCATCGCCCACCGCCTGAATGTCCCCATTACCCTCGGCAGCGATGCCCACGTCCCCCACGATGTCGGCACCGATTTCGGCAGGGCCGCCACGTTCGCCCGCGCGTGCGGTTACGACAAGATCTGCCGATTCACATTGCGCAAGCGCGAATTGGCCAAGCTGCGAGCCGTCTAACCATACCCGATGCCGGTCGGCGTGTCGCTTGCGCCAACTTCGGTCAGTGCTACCGTATCTTCAAAACAGGAGATCATCATGAAAGTTGGCGTCCTTGGGTCCGGTGACGTGGCAAAAACACTTGGCAGCGGTTTTCTGAAGCACGGTCACGACGTAACGATGGGTACGCGCTCTGCTGCCAAATTGACGGACTGGGCCGCGCAAAATCCGAAAGGCCGTGTCGGCAGTTTCGATCAGGCCGCAAAATTCGGCGAGCTCGTGCTCGTGGCCGTCAAAGGCACGGTCGCAGCCGATGCCCTGCGCGCCGCCGGTCCGGCGAACCTTGCCGGCAAACCCGTAATCGATACCTGCAATCCCATCGCCGATGCACCGCCCACGAATGGCGTGCTGAAGTTCTTCACCGATATCAATCAATCATTAATGGAGAAGCTGCAGCAGGAGTTCCCCACCGCGCGCTTCGTCAAGGCGTTCAATTCCGTCGGCAACACCTGCATGATCAATCCGCAATTCCGCGGCGGGAAACCGACGATGTTCATCTGCGGCAACGACGATGCCGCGAAGAAAATCGTCAGCGGAATCCTCAATCAGTTCGGCTGGGAAACCGCCGACATGGGCAAAGCCGAAGCCGCGCGCGCCATCGAGCCGCTCTGTATGCTCTGGTGCATCCCCGGCTTCCTCCGCAATGACTGGACCCACGCCTTCAAATTGCTGACGTGGTAAGTCATTTTAATTCGCCCCACCAACGCCATGTGGTCCAGCTCGGAAGCAGCATTACAAGTACAACCGGAATGAGGCGCGGAAACGACGTGAATGGAATCCCACCAATGCCTGCAACGGTTAGCGATAGAGCGAAAATTACGAAGGCGAGCGAGAACAACACTGCGGCAAGTTTCCTCTGACAGATGAGGCCGACGCCAACCGAAAGGCAGCAAATCGCGGCGATAATGCAACCTGGCAAGTATCGCTCCTGGCCACTAGCGACGCTGGCGCAGGCAGCAACCGTAGCATAGGTTCCGAAAACAACGGAGAAACCGCCCATCACCTCGAACCTCAAAGGGCCAGACTCAAGCTTCTCGCGCACTTTCTTCACCGGTCTAACGGCAAAAGCCACAATCTGTGACCATAAGATCCACTGCACAAGAAACAGAAGATTTGCAAGTGGCAAAGCCCAAAGATCATCCTTGCGCGTGAGGGATCGCCCCAGACGCGCGGGGAGACCCAGCACGATTTGCGTTAGAGGGAGACCCAAGCTGTAGATCGCGTCACTGAAGAAATCGGCTTCTCCCGGCCCGCCCCAGGAGAGACTGCCCATAACAACGAATGGCAACGCGACAAGAATCGCAATGAGTGTCATTCGCTTGTGCAGGCGCATCTGGTGCGGCCATCCTATCCACTTTGCGCCCCGTTAACCTTCAGGCTGGTGACATGAATCAAGTCGATAATCTCAACTGCCCCTGCGTTATCGGCGATGGCGATGTTCCTACCGCCGGGGATCACCCAAAGAAAATCAAGGTGCTCAATGAGAAAACTTCTCTGGTCCGACAAAAACAGGCGATATTCCTGGAAGGGCGCTCGTTCTCGGACCTTCTTGACTTGCTCTGCTGTCACGGCTTCACTCCAATCCTGTGGAGGATTTTGCTGCTGCGCGCAAGAGGGATTTCAAACAGCGCCCTACCCTCGCGACCGGAGCGCGCTCCTACGATTTCGCCGCCGCCAGCACCGCGCTGAACGCCTTCGGGTCGTTCGTCGCCAAATCCGACAGGCTCTTGCGGTCGAGCGCGATGTTCGCTTTCTTCAGCGCCGCAATAAACTTGCTGTAGGTCGTCCCCTCCGCGCGGCACGCGGCGTTGATCCGCTGGTTCCACAGCGCGCGATAGTCCGCCTTCTTGTCCTTGCGATGGGCAAAACTGTACGTCAGCCCGTGCCACACGGCGTTCTTGGCGTAACGGAATTTCTTGCTGCGCCAGCCGCGATAACCTTTCGCGGCTAACAGCATTCGTTTGCGTCGGCGCTGACTCGCGGGTGCGTTGGTGGCTCTTGGCATCGGAAATTACCTTGTAACGATTTTAACGGTTTTTAACAGTTCGTCCCACGCTTAGCCGCGATGGCTGAATGGCAGCACATCCGTAATATGATGCTTGTGCGTCTCGCTGACGGCCTTGGTCAGCCCCAGCCGGCGCTTGTGTTTCGAGGATTTATGGCCAAGCAAATGTCGCTTGCCCGCCCCGTACCGCATCACCTTCCCGGTCGCGGTGATCTTGAACCGCTTCGCCGCGGCCTTCTTCGTCTTCGCTGATTTCCAACGTGGCATGTCCTGGTTCCTTCCTGAAAATCCAAAATTCCTACGCTTCGCTCGTCGCGCTCGCCTTCTGCTCCCCGGCCTTCTTCCCCGCACCGCGGAACGGCGAGATCATCATCGTGATGCTCCGCCCCATCAGCTTCGGCATCACCTCGGGCCGACCGCAATCCGTCAGGTCCTCGATGATCCGCTGCATCATCTTGTTGCCAAACTCGGGATGCGCGTTCTCCCGGCCCCGCAACATCATCGTCACTTTCACCTTCATCCCGTCGTTCAGAAAATCCCGCATGTGATTGCACTTCGTCACATAATCATGCGGATCGATGTTCAACCGGATCTTGATCTCCTTGAGCTTCGTCGCGTGCTGATGCTTGCGCGCCTCGCGATCCCGCTTCTCCTGCTCGTACTTGAACTTCCCGAAATCAACGATCCGGCATACCGGCGGCGTCGCGTTGGGCGCCACTTCCACCAGGTCCATCCCCTGCTGCTGCGCCGCCGACAGCGCCTGGCTGATCGAGATGACCCCGAGTTGCTTGCCGTCTGAGTCTACCACCCGCACTTCGCGGGCGCGAATCTTCTGATTAACGCGGACAAATTGTTGAATTGCTGCGATCTCCTGTTGGCCCTGTTCGGGTCAGCTATGTTGACTCATTGAACTCACACGTTTCGCTCGCTCGCGCTCCCATCGACTCAACCGCCGACTCCGATTTCATTCCGACCGTCGGGACGAGCGCGAATGGTCTGTTCTTGTACGGCTTTTCCCGCCCCTTTGCAACTGTCTTTTTGACCGCCCATTTTCACAGCCCATTCCACGCTCTTTCCAACCGAAAATCGCCCTCACTTACCCACCAAAACCCCTCCGCACACCCCCAAAAACCCCCGAACGAAGCCAAACGAAGCCAATGCAAAAATCTACGCCCCAACTTTCCCAACATCCTGTCCCTCAATATTATCCACGACCACACCACCCCAAAAATCGTTGGCTTCGTTTCGCAGAACCGGGGGGGTGCCCCCCTCCCCTCGCTTGCCAAGGGAGGTCTGTCCGTTTTGGAGTGCGGTGACTTGTCACCGCTTTGCCGTTCTCGCCACCCCGCCGTTCGTCCGGCGCGCCGCATCCCGCCGAATTGTGGGGCGGGCTGCCTGCCCCGAACTCTTTCAGGGTTGTAGATACCGCGCCAGCCAGGCGCGGATCCGCCCTTCCCGTCTCCTCGCCCCTGCGCGGGAGAGCATTGAGGTCAGGGGGCCGGCCCAGCACGCCGTCAGTCCGTCCTGGCTGGAGGGCGAACCTCCCGGTGAGCCGCATCCTCGGTCCTTCACCCCCAATTTCAAAGCCGAGCCGCTGGGAGCGGCGGAGCCGAATGCGGCACTGGCCGCATGAGACGCCGCGATGAAGTTTTCGCGGCAAACCAACGCCGCAGGCGGCCCATTCGGGCGAGCCGAGCGGGCGCGACCGAGTGCAAAACAATCCTCTATGTCAAATAACCACCCCGACTCTACCACAATCCCCCGCCCGACACCAGCACAATAATCGCTCAATGATAACCGCTTTAATCGACCACCTTTGCCCCATGTCGCGGGTTGTAGGGCGGGATGCCCCGTTCGACGGGCGTATCCCGCCGTTCCGAGTCGTTGCCTGCCGCCCGTCCTTTCCCCCCTCCGCCGCCCGCTCAATACGCTCCACAACTGTCCTACTGATTCTCGCATAATATAGTGACATTTCTTGGCGGGTGTGATAGTGTTGGCGGCATGGGGAATACAAGAGGCGTCAGACGGGACTTCAAGGAACTGGAGCGGCGGCGACTTCAGGCCGCCAAACTATTCGATCGCGGGCTGAGTCAGGCCCAGATTGCTCGCCAGTTGGGGGTGCACCGCCAATCGGTCAGTCGTTGGCATCAGGCTTGGCAGACCAACGGCACCAAAGCGTTGAAGAAAGCGGGCCGAGCCGGACGCAAGCCACGATTGCAGCCGCCGTCTTGTCGACGGGGTCAGACCTGTATTCTTGACAAATGAGCGAATGCACCAACAGTGTTGTGGAGGATGCCTCGTACAACAATGTGAACGAATTGGTCAGCCGCAGTGGCACAAACGGACTGATTCGGTTCCGTGGCAGCGTCAACGAACCGATCAGCAATGCGACCGTCGCCGGGAAGCAGGCCATTGTCGATTCCGGCACGAACTTCACCGGCTATGCCAATATCGGCTCCGGCATCAGTACTGTGCAGGTACAGGTGTCGGACTTTACATGTGGGTTACTGAGAACATACTCCAACCACCAAAACCAACAACATCGCCTGACGCCGAAGGCACCGTTAGCGCTAACCCGGTCACTTATATACCGCCCCCGGGGTGTTCCTGCCCACCATGACCATCAAAGATGGAGTTACAATTGGATAAGCAAACAGTGAAGATCGTTTTTGACCTGTGCGTCTCGATCGGCTTGGTGTTCTTCATAGTAAGATCGCTCGTTTGTGCAAAGGAGCGACCCGCTTGGGCGCGTATCTCTATATTGGTTGCCCTGTGCTTATGGCTAGCAGTTGGCGTGATGCGGGTAACGCAAGGGTTGCTAGGTTCTCGTGCGTCGTGGAAAACAGTTCTCTACTTGGGGCACTACCGTACCGCCGCTGCAGCGATGGCGTTCGGGGTGCTTTTCGTTTTGGCAATATCGGGAGAACTGTTGAGGGTGCTTGGACTGAATTCATTAATGAAGGAACTGAGAAAAGAACTTCAGCAGCGGCGAATAAGGTCGAAGGGGGCAAAAGGGGCCGGCTCTTGAGGGCTTCTGGAGTCAACCAAGAAATCTCCGGGGTCGACTCTTTGACACCTCAAGCGGGAATCAAGGTCAGGTCTCAACATTGATACATTTGCAGACAAGCCTCCCCTTCGCCACCTCTTCCAAAGAACCCTGACCCCGCGCAGTTCTTCCCGTGCGCGCCAGCCTCGTGCACGGCATCCCGCTATCCACAATTCCCAATCGCTCCCGGAGCCTGCCCTGAGCGAAGTCGAACGGGTGCCATGCTAAAAATTTAGCACCCCTGGGTCAACTCCGATACGGAGGCACCCTCGTGTCGCATCGTCCTCCCCTGTCCGTCATCTCGTCCGGCGTAGCTTTAGCGAAGGCGGAAGCTTCAGGGACAGCGGATCGGCGATGCGGCATACACATCCCAACCTCTGCGCGCTCTGCGGGCTTCTACCCCGAATTCTTGCGCAGCACTCACGAACCCGTTCGGAGTTCAGGGCCGCGTGAGCCAGCCGTTGACCCATCCCTCCCCACTCCATTCACCCGGCGCCAAATCCCAAAACCCCATCGGCGATCTCCCTCCTCTTTCCCCATCACTCCGCTACTCCAACACTCCATCTGCTTCCTCCTCCCTGGCAAAACTCCTCCAACACCTCCACCCCACCGATCTAAAAAACCCTGACGCCTCCCTTGGCCCTCGTAGCCGAAGCAGCACCGCCCCCCATCTCTCCCCCACTCTGTCTTGCCAACGGGCTCCATTCCCGCGTAGACTCCCGCAATGGACCCCATTGACGAACTGAAGGAAAGCATCAAAGAAACCGCCAAACAACTCGGCGTCGCCCAACGCGCCCTCCAAACCGCGCGCATCGGCGAGGCCGAGAAAGAGTGGATCAAACAGCAACTGGACACGGCGACCAAACAGATCACCTCCCTGAATAACGCGATCACCCACTTCTCCGCCAAACGCTAATTCCACATCACGATGCCGACGCGCCCACCCGCCAGGCGGATGCGGGCGGTAACGGTGGCTGCGCGCGTCTCGCCGCGATTCGTCGACGTAATTCCCCCGCTCACGGCTTCACCGGCGCCAGCACCGGCCAGCCATCGCTCCCCCATTCCACCCGTCCGATGCCGAGCGTCGAAATCCCCCCGCGATTCGCATCGTAAAAATGGCAGCTGAACCATTCCCTCTTTCCGTCCGACACGATTCCCGCGTGCCCCGGACCGATGAACGACCCCTCCGACCCCAGAAACAGGCTGCCGCCGCCCCGCAGCATGTCCTTCCCGTCCCTATCAACGTACGGCCCCGTGATGGTCTCGCTGCGCCCGATCCGAATGTTGTACGTGCTGTTCGTCCCGCGGCAGCATTGGCCCCAATCCACAAACAGATAGTAGTATTTCCCGCGACGATAAATGTACGACGCCTCGATCGATCCCGAATGCGCCAGCGAATACATCGTGTCATCGCGCGTCGACCGCTTGCCCGTCTCCGGATCGAGCCGCACCAGCTTAATGCCGCTCCAGTACGACCCGAACGCCAGCCAGAACCCGCCCCGCGCATCCTGCGTGATCGCCGGATCGATCGCATTGAAGTTGTCACCCTCGCCTGACTGAACGACGACTCCCTGATCGGTCCAGTGAAACCGCGGATCGCTCGGGTCCAACGTCGGATTCGTCGCCAACGCGATGGCCGACGTGTTCTTGCCCCAGATCGAGACGGCGTAATACAGCCGATACTGTTTGCCGATGCGCATCACGTCCGGCGCCCAGGCCCGATTCCCCCTGTGCGCGGGCACTGCCGCCGCCACTTCGGCCGGCAGATTCGCGAACACCGACGGGCCATCCTCCCACGTGGCCAAATCCTTCGAGTGCGCCGACGTAATCCCGTCCCCCGTGCCGAACATCCAGTACTCGTCCTTGCACTTCACGATCGTCGATGGATCGCGAACCGGTATCGCCCGATTGCTCAAATGCGTGACCGGCGCTTCCGCCGCCGGCCCATCTCGACCGCCCGCCAAATCCCCGAGCGCGTTCACCACCGGTAATACATTCCCGCCCCGATCAAAAAACGACCTCGTGTCCAGGCGACCGGCCGTCGCGTTCGTCTGGTACTCGGATCCCCACCAGAAAATCCCCGCGCCATTGCCTCCCGGCAATCCCTCAACAATGTGCCCCACCGCTTTGATGTATTCCGCTTGCCCCGCTGGCGACGGTGTGAAGCCGACGATCGTTCTGTCCGAGAATGAATTGGCCCAAGGGAACGATGTCTCGGCCACAAACACCGGCTTGTCGTAACGCAACACGGCATTGCTCAGGCACGTCTGCAGGTCCTCCAACGAACCGTGCAACGACGGATAGTAACTCTGCCCGATGATGTCGAAGGGCACGTCTTGCTTGATCAGGTTGTCGAAATACCATTCCGTGGCCGCCCAGTCTCCGCCCCGATCGATATGCACCACAATCTTCGGCATCCGCGCGCCCGCCGCGTCGTGAATTCCCCGTATCGCCGCATTCATCAACCGCGCGAGTTTCGCCCATTGCGCCGGCGTGTCATACGCGCCGCCAACTTTCCCCTCCGGCCACAACATCCCGCCGATGATCTCGTTGCCGACCTGGACGTAATCGGGCATCGCGTCCGCCGCCATGAACGCCGCGATGCAGTTGCTGTTGTACTCCCGCATCTCTTGCACCAGCGCCTCGAACGCCAGGTTCGTCCACGCCGACGGCATGGCCTGTTTGCCGGGGTCCGCCCACGTGTCGGAATAATGGAAATCGAGCATGAATTGCAGGCCGGCCTTCTTGACCCGCACAGCCAGCGGCACGGTGTACTCGAGATTATTGATGTAATTGCACGGGTCGGTCCGGGCCTGCGCGGCGCTGCTGGTGAACAGCCTCAGGCGCACGCAGGTCAGCCCATGCTTCTTGAGTATCGCCAGCGCGTCCTGCGCCTGGCCCCCGTCTCGATACACCGCCCCGAGCGATTCCATGTAGGCCAGATCCGAGAAGTCGGCCCCGGCAACGATCCCTTCCGCCGCGCACATCTGGCAGATCATGACCCCGCAGATCGTCGCCATCACACTCTGGAAGGTCCGGTTCATCTCCGTGGTGCTTGCCGTGAAGCACGACGATAATCCAGTCGCCACGTCACCTCAAGCCCCGGCACCGATCCGCATCACCCTTCAAACCGATACCCGATCTCCCGAATTGTCTGAATGAAACTCGGGTGATGCGGGTCAGGCTCGATCTTCGCGCGCAGCGTCGTCACGCACCGATCCACGCTCCGCGCCGTGACCATCACGCTGTTGCCCCAGACCGCGGTCATGATGCTGTCCCGCGTGAACGCGCGTCCGGGATGCTGCAAGAAGTATTCAAGCAGTCGAAACTCCTTATTGGTCAACGCCACTTCCTTGCCGTCTTTCAGCAGCCGATGCGACACGGTATCGAGTTCGCACTTCCCAAACTTGTAACACGGCGCCGCGCCCGCCTGGCTCCGACGCAAAAACGCCTGCGCCCGCGCCAGCAGCTCGCGCACGCTGAACGGTTTCGTAATGTAATCGTCCGCGCCGAGTTCCAGCCCGCGCACGATGTCTTCCTCCTGCCCCTTCGCCGTCAACATCAGGATCGGCATCTCCAGTTTCTCCGCCCGCACCGCCCGGCAAATCTCAAACCCGTTCACCTTCGGCAACATGATATCCAGGACAATGAGATCGGGGCTGCCATTCAACGCCGCCTCCAGGCCTTCTTCGCCGTTGCGCGCCGTTCGCACCCGATAACCCCGCGCCACAAAGTTGTCCTTCACCACCCGCAAAATCGTCGGGTCGTCTTCAATGATCAGAACATTCGCCGGCGTCATGATGCGCTCTCCGCAACCGCGGGAATCTCCATGATAAACGTGCTGCCGCGTCCAACCTCGCTCTCGACGCGCACGGCGCCATGATGCGCCTCGACGATCGATTGGACAATGCTCAAGCCCAGCCCGCACCCGCCCACCGTCCGCGCCAGGCGCTGATCGCTCTGGTAAAACCGCCGGAACACCCGCCGTTGCTCCGGCGACGACAGTCCGATCCCGTTATCCTCGACGGCGAATTCGACATGCCCGTCCCGCGCCTCGGCCCGCACCACGATGCGCTTGTCATCTCCCGAATATTTCCATGCGTTATCCAGCAGGTTCAGCAACGCCGTGGTCAGCGCATCGGCATCGCCCTCGATCTCGGGAATCCCGGCCGCGACGCGCGTTTCCACGCGGCAACCCGGCGCGTGCGCGCGCTCGCCCATCGCCGCCACCGCGCCCTCAACAATCCGCTGCGGACTCACCCGCGCAAACGCGAACTTGAATTTGTTCCGCTCCAGCCGCGAGAACGTGAGGAAATTGTCAATCAACCGGCTCAACCGCGCGTTCTCTGTCGCCAGCAATTTCAAGTACTCCCGCGTCGTCTTCTCGTCGAACCGCTCGGTATCGAGCAGTGTATCCACCAGCGCCCGCATCGCCGTCAGCGGCGTCTTGAGTTCGTGCGACACATTCGCCACCAGATCGTTCTTCAACCGCGCCAGTTGCACCTGCCGCCCAAAACCCCGCGCCATGAAGATCGCCAGCACCAACGTCGCGGCAATCACCACGCTGCCGATGGCGAAATACTGCCCGACCCGGCGCTCCGCCTCGGTGTCAAACTGCGCGCGATTGTCCAGGGAGAGTGACAGCCGCCAACCGGGCAACGTCGGGCTGAGCGACATCGTGGCGATCGTCGAATCGCTCATCGCCTCCTCGCCCGGAGAGAGGACGGCAATGCTCACGCCCTTTGGCAACGCGGATTCGCGAATGGCTCCGCCCAGTCTTGTCTTCAGGCCGGCGGTGGTGAACAACGCCCGCATCCGCCCATTCGGCGAGGCCACCGTCCACACGTCGCTCAATGGCGTCGGGCGCAAGACGGTGCCGTTCGGCATGGCCGGATTCGTTTCCACATATCGCGCCGCGAGTTCTTCGGCGGCAAGCGTCGGAAACTGCAGTGACGGATCCATCCGGCGCAACTCGTGCATGAGAAACCGACGTTGCGCGGACGGCAACGTGTCCGCACCGTAGTCGTTGAGCCGGTCCTGCAACCGGGCGAAAGCGTCGCTGCTCCGGTTTGTCGATGACTCGAGCGCAAGCAACTCGGTATTTGCTTCAACGCTCCGCTTCAGCGCATCGGATGGATAGATGGCGCGCCCTTCCCTGTCGATGATGATGACGCTGTCGGCCAGCCCTTCGCGGACGCCACGCGCGAATCCGGACGCGTTGGATTCCACCCCGTCGAGACGCGCGAGCCGCTGATCCCACTCCTTCAACAACTGGGCTTGAACAAGCGCCAGGTGACTGCGGTACGCCTCGGCCAGTTCCTCGCGCACGGCCATCCGCTCGTTCTGCACCGCCTCGCGCATGAACCACAACACGCAGCCGATGGCCACCGCCACGACAATCACCAATAACGCCAGCATGGGCCAGGCGCGTACGTCCTGGCCCACGCGGCGGTGGAACAAACTGAACCGTCTCACATTCACTTCGTCCGATAACTGGCAACGATGGTGTCGAACTGCGCCTTCACAGTGTCGAATTTGTCGGGCGCGGTTGTCACCACGAAAAGCTCGGAGTTCGTCTTTCCCAGCACGCGCAACAAGTACTGGACGCGCGGCGTGCCGCTTTCGGTGTAGTCGCCAATGCAACTGACCGCGGGTCGACCGTCAATGGTAAGGTCCTTCCAGCTATCGGGACGGATCTTCCTTGTATTGTTCTTCTGCACGTCCTCGTCCATCCAGGCGCGGGCGGATTTCCTGGCGGCGTCCGACAGCGAGTCGGTCGCAAACAGGCGCATCCCGCCATCGTACGTGTCCGCATCCGGATCGAGCGTGCGAATCAGCACCTGTCCATCCGGCTGGCCGTGTTGGGCGCGCCAGACGACCCAGTCCGCAGGCGCGGTGAACGACACGCCCGTCTGGGCGTCATGAAACGAGACGGATTCTCCCGGCTGACGTTGGGTGACGGAGGTCAATTCCGCAAGGACCGGACCGGCCTCGAACTTCGCGAGATACCGATGCGCATCGTCGGAGAACCAGAAGGTCTGGTTCACCGGCATGAGCTTCACCTGGAAACAATCGAACTTCCCGGCCGGCACGTCGATGGTTTCTTTCGCCAACACTTCGAGGCCTATGGGAATAACAGTGGACCCGCCGATCGGGCTGTAGATGGGGATCGTCGTCTTGTAGCCAACGGTCAGGGGGAGACGACGGATGAGGTGCATGGCCTCCTCATTGTCGTAGACCGCTCCGTCGACGCCGACCGTTTCGGGTTGCCCTTTGCCAACACGCTGGATTTGCACTTCGCCGGACTTGTAACTCGCCGTGACTTCACCAAACAGCGAATGCTTCCAATGGCTCGATATCGGGCGGAATGTTTCGGGGTCTGCGTCGACGCTGCTGACCGATTGCGCTCCCCCCGCCATCATCCGGCAGCCGACGCGCCACACGTTGCTCCCGTTGACTTCATGCACAAGATCAGCGCGGTATTCCGCCACGCCAATATCCGAACCGGTCGACAACGAGACCGTGAGCTGTAGCCGCTCGCCATCCACCCATGGCACGGGCCCCAGCGGCAGGCCATTGGGCAACAAGGCGCGCGCCTGAGCCACCAGGTTCGTCTCGTTCGGATAATCATGGATCAGTTTCCGAAAGGCGGCTGTCGCGTCCGCCGTCTGATTCTTCTTCAGGTAGCATTGCCCGAGACGGAACTGCGCCTGGGCCGCCAGTGATTGATTCACGTCCTGTTCCGCGACCAACTGCTGATAGATTGCGATGGCCGAATCAACATCGCCCTTGGTTTCCTCGGCGTAAATGCCCTTCTCGAGCAACTCGGAGGGCGACTCCGTCGCCGCGCGGGCGACCGCCGGGTACACGACGGCGGTGGCGGCGACGAGGAGCGTTCGAAGCACGGTCCACAAAGTAGATTGAGTTTTCATGAGACTCAGCTTCGCACTCCCGTGTTACCGGTTTGTTACCTGCGTGTCCGTTGTTTGTCCCGTCGGATCACTTCCGCGGGGTCAACGGCGTGTAGTAGTAAATGACCGTATAGGTCGCGGGCACCGTCCCCGGATTGCGCAGCATCGTCGTCGCATGCGAGGCGAAGAAAATCACCGACCCCGGCCCGACGGTTTCGGAATGGCCGTCGTACGTCGCCTCGACCGTGCCTTCCTTGACGACAATGACCTCCTCCTGCATGTGAAGCCGCGGCGGGCCGCTCCTCTCGCCGGGGTTCAGCGTCGTGATATGGCAATCGATCTTGTCGAGTGTCGCCGTCGGGCCATCGAACACGGTCCGGCGCACACCGTTCGATACCGTCATCGGCTGCATCTTCTCCCAATCGTAGATGGCGGAAGAGAGTTTGGCCGGAGCCGGCGGTGTGGCGGGCACGGTCACCTTGGTCTGGGCTGACAGAGTGGAACAAAGAGCAAGGAACACGACAGAACAAAGAACTGTTTTCATGATCTCCTCGGATTGCGTGTGGCATTCATCGCGTCGGGCCAGCAGATTACACCCCCCGTTCCTCAACCGCAGCCAGAATCTGGACGGTCAATTCCGCCAGACGGCAACGCCCGCTTTTGTCGGCCTCACGGCATGTGGTAGTCGCGTTCGACGCGACAGACCTGGACGTGAAATTCGGAGTAAAACTTCTCGCGGCCCAGCCGTTGCGCTTCGCGGTGCTGTGGATGATTGCGCCACGCTTCGAGGGTCTCAGGGGATTCGAATATTTCAATCGACACCCGCTCGCCATCCGCCGCCGTGAACGTCTTCGCTGAGACAAAGCCCGGCATGGATTCCGCCAGCGCCCGCATCCGCGGCGCCCACTGTTGATACTCCTCAACATGTTCCGGCCGCAGCCGGGAACGAAACACCGTGACGATCATAGGTCGCCTCGTCTTGTTATCAGACTATGCTCGCCGCTCTTTGATCGACTGAAGAATCTCGGCAATGGCCTCCGCCTTGGGCTTGGCGCCGACGTTGCCTTTGCCATGGAGGCGAACGCTGACCGCCCCCGCCTGCATATCTCGCGGGCCGATGACGAGCATGGTGTGGACCTTGGCTTTCTCGGCGTCCTGCACCTTGCCGTTGATCTTGTCAGGACCGTAATCCCCCTCAACACGGACCATGTTGGCGCGGAGTTCGGTAACGATGCCTTTGGCGTAATCCACGAGCGCGGCATCTTCACCGATGGTCAGCACGCGGACCTGTTCGGGCGCGAGCCAGAGCGGGAAATTGCCGGCGTAATGTTCAATGAGGAACCCGATGAACCGCTCGTGTGTGCCGAGCGGCGCGCGGTGAATACACAGCGGGGTCTTGTCGGTATTGTCCTTGTCGCGATAGGTCAGCCCGAACCGTTTCGGCACGGCGAAATCGACCTGGTTGGTCGCGAGAGTGAACTCGCGTCCGATCACGCTCCACACCTGCACGTCGATCTTCGGGCCGTAGAACGCGGCTTCGTTGGCCACCTCGACGTAATTGATTCCGCTGGATTTCAGGACATCGCGCACCATGTCTTCGGTCTGTTTCCACAATGCGGGCTCATCGACGTATTTCTTGCCCATCCCCTCGGGCGCACTGGTGCTGAATCGCATCTGGTATTTGTCGACGCCGAAGATCTTGAAATACTTCATGTACATGTCGTTGACCGCGTTGAACTCGGCGGCGAACTGCTCGGGAGTACAATAGATGTGCGCGTCGTTCATGTTGAGCGAACGCACGCGCATCAGACCGAAGAGCTCACCCGATTGCTCGTAGCGGTAGCAAGTGCCGTATTCCGCCAATCGCAATGGCAAATCGCGATAACTGCGGGGCTCTGCCGCAAAAATCCGATGATGATGCGGACAATTCATCGCTTTGAGGTAATAGCGTTCCGCGACCTCCGCATCTTTCGACTCGCGGAGTTCCATTGGCGGGAACATTGAATCCGCATAGAGAAGCGGCAGATGACCGCTGGTCAAGTAGGTCTTCTCCTTTGCGATATGCGGGGTCTTGACCCGGACGTAGCCGGCGGCGAACTCGGTTTCCTTCGCGAGCTTTTCCAGTTCCTCGACGATCACAGTGCCTTTGGGCAGCCAGAGCGGCAGACCCGGGCCAATGAATTCGGTGTCGATCACGTACAGACCCATCTCCGCGCCGAGTTTGCGGTGGTCGCGTTTCTTCGCCTCTTCGAGCATCTTGAAATACTCGTCGAGCTGGGTCCTGTTCTTGAACGCGGTCCCGTAAATGCGCTGGAGCTGCGGGTTCTTCTCGTCGCCCTGATAATACGCGCTGGCAACACTGGTCAGCTTGAACGCGCCGACGTTCCCCGTCCGCATCACATGCGGCCCGGCGCACAGATCAATGAAATCGCCGTTGCGGAAATAAGTAATCTCTTCGCCTTCGGGGATCTTTTCGAGATTGCCGATCTTGAACTTGCTCGGATTGCCCGGGCGCTCGCTCAATCCGCCCAGCCGACCGCTCTCGGCGTCCTTCATCGCCTGCTCGCGGCTCACCACGACCTTCTCGAACACATGGTTCGCCTTGATCTCCTTCTTCATCTCCTCTTCGATCTTCGGGAAATCCTCCGGCGAAATGCGGTGCGGCATGTCGAGATCGTAGTAGAAGCCGTCTTCGACTGGCGGCCCGGCGGCAAACTGCGCCTCCGGCCAGATGCGGAGAATCGCGGTGGCCATCACGTGGGCCGCCGAGTGCCGCAACCGTTCGAGGTCGGTCATTTGCGCGCGTTGATCGAGGGTTTTGCGTTCCATAGGGAGAATGAGCCTTTCATCCTATAGCCGTAGAATCACCCGGAGAGCCTTCGTGGCTCTACCGAGTGCGGCGATAGGCTGACGTCGTCGTTTGCACGGCCCGGAAGCTTAAGAGGATCGGATGCCAAAGTCAATCCCGACCCGGTGGCGGGTTCCGTGTCCGCCTGCCTCTGTTGGCCCCTTGAAACAGGCGGGAACTCTTCCCGGTATCCAGAGCGCCGAGTGCGACGGGGAGTTGTTCCCCGCAAGTCCGCTGTGATAGGGTTGGCTTCCAGCAGCTATTGATCTGGTCAGAATTCGATGAGAGACAGTCCATCGCAAGCCCATCCGACCTCAGTATCAGTTCGAGCACGAAGCACCGGCGCGCGCCCCTGGGCGACACCGGTGGCCTTGCTGGCGATGGTATTCGCGATCAATTTCGCCACGATGCCGGGGATGTGGTGGGCGGGAGATCCGTCCGCATGGCGCGAGGAGGCCCGCAGCATCCTCCGCAGCGGCACGCTCCACGTCAATACGGAGTACGCCGAGCATGTTGGCGATCCCGGCCAGTATTTCGTCGTCAATCCGCGTAACGGACTCTGGTACTCGAAATACGGCCTGATGAACTCGCTGATGGCGGTGCCCCCGACCGCGCTGGAGGCGGCGGTGAACGGGCGGATCCCTCGCGTTGGCCAACAGTCTGATCTCCTGATTTTCAATCTGTACAACATTCTGCTGAGCATGGCGGTGTGCGCGTTGTTGTATCGGATCACCGGCTGGTACGCGGGCCGAACCTGGGTGCGAGCGGCGTATGTCCTGTGCACATTCTATGCGACGTTCTTCTGGTATTACCAACGGGCACAAGGCGCCGAGATCTATCAGGTCCTGTTTTTCCTGGGGGCGTTTTATTCTCTCATGGTGTTCCTACGTGGATTGGCGGGCTCGGGGGGTAACCCGGGGCCGCGCAACCATCTCGCACTGGTTCTGGCGTGGGTATTTGTCGCGGCGTTGGCAATGACGCGTCTGGCATTCGGATTGTTGATTCCCACGGTCTGGCTGTCGGTCGTGTACGCCGTGTGGAGCATGGACAACGGCGAGCGCGGAAGCGTACTGCGCCGACAAATCGGCTGGCTGCTTGTGCCGTCCCTGATGATCGTCGGCGCCATGGCGTGGATCAACTGGGTCAAGTTTGGCGAGCCATGGCTGACGGGCTATCATCAATGGCGGCCCCGGGACAACTGGCCCATCGGCCGATGGCAGGATGGTATCTGGGGAGTGCTATTCGATCCGCAGGCCAGCATGTTGCTGCACTTCCCCATTCTCCTTTTTGGTCTGCTGGCCCTCCGAGCGTTCTGGCGCCGTTACAAACTCGATACGGTAGTGATATTCCTCTTGCCGTCGGCCGTATTCCTGTTCCTGACCAAGACGCCGATCTGGCGCGGCGAATGGGCTTATGGACCGCGATACCTGATTTTCATGTTGCCGGTTGTGGCGCTGCCGTTTGTCGTGTATCTCGAATGGCTCGCGGCACGACCGCGGCGATGGCGTCGACTCACGATGCTCGCCGTGACCGTGATCGCTCTCGGGTATTCCACGTGGCTGCAGTATCAGACGAACCGGCTGGATTTTTGGACGATGTACCGCGTCTGGTTCACGTTCGACGGCGACTGGAGCCAGGACTCGGCTCGGTACTTCTTCGACCATCAAATGGGAACGTTCAACGCCGACCTGATTCGCCACAAGAACGACCTCGATGACCTGCCATACGTTGCCGAACTGGAGAAACGCGGCCTGCTGTCAGCGCAGCAGTTGCCGGAGTACAAGAAAATGCTGCGGGGACTCATCGACGATGAGAATTTCTACTGGATACACGGACGGCGTGAACGTGAGCGCGCCAACTAAATCTCGTTCCACATGAAATAGTGCGGGCCGGCTTCCGGGATGATGAATTCCTCGCCACGAATCTGGAAGCCGTGGACTTGATAAAACGGGATGGCTGGCGTACGGGCATTGAACCAGATCATTGTCGCGCCGCGCTGTTTCGCATAATCGATGGATTCGCGAAGCAGCAACGTACCGACTCCTTTCCGGTGCAACTGTGGCACGACCGCCATCCCGCGCAGCCGCCACGCTCCGTTGTTTGTCTCTCCGTGCGGCGGCTCACGGTAGGCCGACACGATACCAATGAGCTTGCCATCAAGAAACGCACCGAAGTGTGCCGTCTCGGGCTGGTCGTCGCCCGGGTATACCAATTCTTCGACGCGCTGATGGGGACGCAAAATCGCCTGACGCAACGGTCGCGTCTCGGCGGCGGAAATCTGACGGATGGTGGGTGATGCGCTCACGGCACCGGCCAGAGAAACCATTTGTGGGCGAGAAAATGCTCGATTTGTTCCACCGTCTGCTTCGCTTTACGGTCGACCGCCTCGGCGGTGTTGAACGCGTTGTGCGGTGTCAGGATTACATTCGGCCGACCCAGCAACGGGAACTCGGCTTTGCCGGCGCGGAGTGCCACACCCAGAGAGCTTTCATTCTCGTAAACATCCAGGGCCAGACCGCCAAGATGACCTTCATCGAGCAACAGGGCCATGTCTTCCGTCGGCGTGAACTCGCCGCGGGCAACGTTGACAAAGAGCACGCCCTTCTTCGCGCGCTTGAGGGTTTCATAGCAGAAGTAGCACGCGTTTTCCTTTGTCAGGTTCATCGAGCAGACAATGATGTCCGCCCAAGCCAGTCCTTCATCGGGCTTCATATACGAGACGGATGCGTGCTTCTCGACAATATCGACGCCGCGGACCTGCATGCCGAGGGCCTGGCCGAGTTTGACGACCTCGCCACCGATGTTTCCGACCCCAACAACGAGGAGCTTTTTCCCGGCGCACTCGCCGCCGGTCAATCCGTCGCGGTCGAACGCGGGAAACTGCGCGATTTGAGCGGGAAGTTTCCGCAGCAGGGCCATGGCGAGCAGCATCGCCTGCTCGGCGACGGCGCGCGTGCAATAGAGCGGCAGATAGCCGCACGGAATCTTTTGTCCGATTAGATGATCGTACCCCGTTGTCCGCGCAACGACTCCCCTCACCTTCCCCGCCCACGACGGCGGGATGACGGATTGGGTGCGAATGCTGATGATCTCGGCCGGGGGCTCGGTGTCGCCGGCTTCCTGGATGGTTTTGAAGGTAAATCGCGCGGGCAGATGCGCGGGCAGGTGTTGGCGGAGCGCCACAACTTCTTCCTCGAAGGCCTCGTAGAATTGGACGTTCATGGCGGCGCGGATGATAGCAGAGCCGGGCCCAATCCCGAAGCGGTTTTGGGGTCGGCCGCAAAAGGAATTCGGGTAGTGTCCTAATTTGAAAACTGCGGCGGATGTGATGGTATCCGGGAGTGGATCAGTATAGTGCCAACCGTGAGAAGAAAACCCAACAGAACAATAAGGAACACCAAAAGACCGATTCTCCGCCACCCGCAGAAAGTAGCTGTGATGGCGGCTACCACAGCCGAGAGAGCTGATATATCCTGAACGCATACCGCATTCCAGGCTCTTTCCTCCTGAGGTTCTGTTATGCGGTACGGAAAGGAATGAGCGTATAAGAATGCAAGGAGCGCCAGCGTAGTGAAGGCGATGGTGCCTGCCTTAAGCAACTTCAATAGGTTTGACCTTGTCACACTATTTCTGCGCCTTGCTGACAACGGCAGCCCGCACAGCCGTTTGGGGTGAATCGACGGGTGGAAGAGTGACATAGCGCGTTTCTGGGCCATCCTTGAACGACCACGCATAGCACCGCTTGGCCTTCGGGTGCCCAGTGATCGCAAACGACTCAACAACGCCCTCCCATGCCGTCTTGTCACCGAACATCTCCAAGACAGGGGCGGACTTCTCATGTTGCGCTTTGACCTTGTGCATCACTTCCACGGCTTCGCGCAACTGCTCAATGCGTGGACTCATGCCTCAATCATATCCACACCACCCCAAGCAGGCCGATAATCGCCGCGATGATCGTACCATTTCTCTGGAGTTTTGCGCCTCGGATTGTTACCGGCGTGTTCGGCATGGGCGGAGTTTACTAAATCCTCCGTTCAAACTCAAGAAACCGGAGCGGCGGTCAGCGAAAAGCGAAACGGCTGGACTACCCCCGACAGATAGCCCAGCCGTCCGCGTCAGCGGCGCGTATGAGACGAGCGACAGACACCGCGCCGCCTAAGTTTTACTCACGTGGACGCGCGGCAGCGTGTCCCTACCGCACGTCACGGCTTGTTGACACCTTTTCGGCGGGCTTGTAGTATGCGGGCGGTGGCGAGGGACGATTAGCTCAGTTGGCTAGAGCGCTTCCTTGACATGGAAGAGGCCACAGGTTCAAGTCCTGTATCGTCCACCATCCTTCGCTCGAAGAGCAGCGAGAGCGAAGGATGCCCTCCATAGCCTTCTTGGCGACGGAGGGCCTGTCACCACTCTGGGTCTGTTTGCGCTTCGAGCTACGGATGGCAAGCCATCGACGTACGGACAATTGCGAGAGTCAATATGGGACCGATATGCACCAGGTTTATCTTCTTCGCAGCCTAAATGATCGCACTCAGCACTACGTCGGTTACACCGACAACGTTCGCGAGCGGCTCGCCTACCACAACGCAGGCAGGTCCCCGCACACGAGCAAGTTCCGACCTTGGGAACTGCGCGTAGTAGTGTCCTTCGCCAACCGCGATAGGGCGATCTCGTTCGAGCAGTACTTGAAGACCGGCTCCGGCCATGCGTTTGCCACTCGACATTTCCGCTGAGCCTCTGGCATAGTGTGTTTGCGCGCAGGCGTGTCGCGCAGGCAACTCATAAACTCGGAGGAATTCAACATGGCACTGAAAGTTGGCGACAAGGCACCGGATTTTGAACTGACGACGAAATCGGCGGAGGGGCCGAAGAAGATCAAGCTGAGCGCGAATTTTGGCAAGAAGAACACGGTGCTGCTGTTTTTCCCGATGGCGTTCACGGGCGTGTGCACGAAGGAAATGTGCGAAGTGAGCCAGGGCATCGGCGCGTATACCGGGCTCAATGCCGACGTGCTCGGCATCAGCGGGGATAATCCGTTCGCGCAGGGCGCCTGGGCGGACAAGGAGAAGATCACCGTGCCGTTGCTGTCCGATTACGAGCACAAGGTCGCGCACGCCTACGGCATTGCCTACGACAGTTTCCTGCCGCAGAAGAATCTCGGCATGGGCGGCGTGCCCAAACGCTCGGCGTTCGTCATCGACAAGCAGGGCGTCGTCCGCTACGCCGAATCCAGCGACGACCCCGGCCAGTTGCCCAACTTCGAGAAGATCAAGGGCGCGCTGGCGCAACTGGGGTAGCGCAGGGAGGGCTGGGGAGTGGTCGGCCCTTGCGCGGCAGGTACGGCGCCGTGAAATTGAATTGGCATGGCGGCGGCAAATGATCCATTTGGTTCACTGCAGACATTCGCCCGGAGGAAAATGGCTCCGACCAGATCCAGTTTGAAATGGCTCGCTGTCCCGGCGCTGTTCGTGGCGGTCGTTCCGTCCTCGAGCTTTGGGCTGGCGGAACTCAATGACTCGTTCAGCCTGCCGAGTGGATTGGCCAACGATGTCGTGCGCGTCGGGGAGGTGGCGGGCCAGACGGCGCAAAAAGGCAGCGGCATCATCCTCAGTGTCGTGCCGGATGGAAGCGGCGGGGATTGGTACAACGTGCTGACCGCCGATCATGTCGTATACGACGCGGTCAAGGTGGCCACGACTCAGCAGTTGGTCCAAACGCCCTGGTCCATCACCATGGGGTTCCGATTCGACCAGACTTTCCCGTTAAGTGTCGCCAACGTGAAGAATGTCGCGCTGGATGGAGCGGGAACAGATGGCATGGGAGACGGGCCCGATCTCGCGTTGTTCTCGATCCATTTGACCGCAAGCCTGATTGCCAATCCTCCTGCCAATGTTTTGGCTCCGCCATCGTTGTTGCAGCCGGTCAACATCACGGCACCCGATAACAGCGCGGGCAACCAAATTGTCCAGGCTGGTTTTGGGAGCCAGGCGACGGCGGGCAGCGGCGCGCCCTACCCCGCGGGAACGTCGTGGTATAAAGCCCTGGGGAATTTCGGCACCTACGAGTCCGCCGCCAATACGATTTCCACCACCGGGCTTGTCGCGAACTTCGTGGGAGCGAAGAACCCAAGGGTCAACGGAGGTAGTTACACCTTCAACGCCATCCAAGGGAGTTACGCCTTCACGCTCGACGGGAGCAGCAATATCACGGCCGGCACCTCGTACGTGCTGCAGGGGGACTCCGGTGGACCGACCTTCGAGTCCAACGGTCAAGGGGGCTTCTCGCTCATCGGAGTGCATTCCAGCGATGTGCAGGACACCGCCACCAATGGGGATGTATATGTACCGGCGGGTCAAGGCTACCTGTGGAGTGACGTGCAGCTTTCTTCCTACACGACCTGGATCAATCAGACGATCCCGCTAATTGACGTAGACGTGCCGGAACCGTCGGCTCGGGACCTTGTGGCTCTGGGTGGACTGGTATTTCTGGTTGGCGCGTGGCGGCGCACGGCACGTCGGCGGGCGTGACGGGCAGCCTGGTGACGTTACCCCCGGGATTCGCCCTCAAGCGTCATGCACCGCGCGAGATTGCGGGCGCGGCTTGCCTAACGCGCGGCGCGCCGTATAATAAGTCGGCATGGCATCGGCACATAATCTTTTCAGTTCACTACAACCATTTGACGCAGGGGGCGGACGCAAGGGCAGGTTTTATTCCCTCCCCGCCCTGGAGAAGTCGGGCATCGGCAGGATCTCGCGGCTGCCGATCAGCATTCGGATCGTGCTCGAATCGGTCTTGCGCAATGTCGATGGCAAAAAGGTGACCGAGCGCGACGTACGCGCGCTCGCGAATTGGAACGCCAAATCGCCGGCGCAGGAAGAAATCCCGTTCATCGTCGCCCGCATCGTCCTGCAGGATTTTACGGGTGTGCCGCTGCTGGTCGATCTCGCGGCAATGCGGTCGGTTGTCGCGCGTCTGAAGAAGGATCCGAAGATCGTCGAGCCACTCGTGCCGGTCGATCTCGTGGTGGATCACTCGGTGCAGGTTGATTTCTTCGGGACCGCCGAGGCGCTGAAGCTGAACCTTGAAATGGAGTTCAAGCGCAACCGCGAGCGTTACGAGCTTCTCAAATGGGGCCAGCAGGCGTTCAAGACATTCAAGGTCGTCCCGCCCGGTATCGGCATCGTGCACCAGGTGAACCTCGAATACCTCGCCAAGGGCGTGCTGTCCACAGGCGATGTCTATTACCCCGACACATTGGTGGGGACCGACTCGCACACGACGATGATCAATGGACTCGGCATCGTCGGCTGGGGCGTCGGCGGCATTGAGGCCGAGGCAGGAATGCTTGGCCAACCTGTTTACTTTCTCACACCCGAAGTCGTTGGCGTCCACATGACCGGCACACTCCGCGAAGGCGTGACCGCGACCGATCTGGCGCTTCACGTCACGCAAATGCTCCGCAAAGCCAAGGTCGTCGGCAAGTTCGTCGAGTTCTTCGGAGACGGCGCCGCGTCGTTGCCCGTGGCCGACCGCGCCACCATCGCCAACATGGCGCCCGAATACGGGGCGACGATGGGCTTTTTCCCCGTGGACGACGAGTCGCTCAATTATCTGCGCGCGACGGGTCGCACCGATGAACAGGTCGTCGCGTTCGGCAATTATTTCAAGGCGCAGGAGATGTTCCATATCCCCCGCAAGGGCGAGGTCGATTACACCATCGAAATCGAACTCAATCTCGGGGACGTGCAACCGAGCGTGGCCGGCCCGAAACGTCCGCAGGATCGCATCGAGTTGCCCAGACTGAAGAACACGTTCACGGAACTCTTTTCCAAACCGCTCACCGAGAACGGCTACAATAAACCCCGGGCCGAGCTGGAGAAGCGCATCCCCGTCCACCTTGATTCCCTCACACCGGTCGAACAATCGCTTCGGGGTGATGGCGGCAACGACCGCGAATCGGCCAGCGAATCGGAGATGCGCGAAGACCATCCCACGCCCGATACGGTGAACAACTCCGTGCCGACGCACGACGGCGATTGTCAGATCGGCCACGGCTCCGTGGTCATTGCGGCCATCACCAGTTGCACCAACACATCGAATCCAAGCGTCATGCTGGCCGCCGGCTTGCTCGCCCGGAAGGCTGTCGAGCGCGGACTGCAGGTTCCCGCATACGTGAAAAGCTCTCTCGCTCCGGGTTCACGAGTGGTCAGCGATTACCTGGCGAAGACCGGCCTCCAGCGCTATCTCGACATCCTCGGCTTCAATCTCGTCGGCTACGGATGTACCACCTGCATCGGCAATTCGGGCCCGCTTCCCGCGCCCATCGAAGAGGCCGTCGTGAAAAATGACCTCGTCGCGGCCAGCGTGCTCAGCGGCAACCGCAATTTCGAGGCGCGGGTCCATTCCAGCGTAAAAGCCAATTTCCTCATGTCGCCGCCGCTGGTGGTCGCGTTCGCGCTAGCGGGCCGAATCGACATCGACCTGACGACCGAACCCATCGGCAAGGACAAGTCTGGCAGGGATGTGTTCTTGCGTGACTTGTGGCCGACATTACGGGAAGTCCGCGAGGCCATGAAGAGCGCCCTCAGACCGGACGTATTTCGCGCCCTGTACAAGGATTTCGCGGCGCAAAACCCTGCATGGAACGAGATCCCATCGTCCGTCGGCGATGTCTATCGCTGGGACCAGAAGAGCACCTATATTCAGGAGCCGCCGTTCTTCGAGGATTTCTCGATGAAGCCCGGCTCAATCATGGAAATCCGCGGCGCGGCGGCGCTGGCAATCTTCGGTGACTCCGTTACGACCGACCATATTTCCCCCGCCGGCAGCATCAAGAAAGATTCGCCCGCCGGCAAATACCTGATCAGCCATGGCGTTGAGCCTCCCGACTTCAACAGCTACGGCGCCCGACGCGGCAATGATCGCGTCATGACCCGCGGCACGTTCGCCAACGTGCGGATCAAGAACCTGATGTTGCCCGGGGTCGAGGGTGGCGTGAGCAAGTACAACGGCCAGCCGACCACCATTTACGACGCGGCGATGAAGTACCATGAGACCGCCGTTCCGCTCGTCGTGTTTGCGGGACAGGAATACGGCACGGGCAGCTCCCGCGATTGGGCGGCCAAAGGTACGCGTCTGCTTGGGGTGCGCGCGGTGGTGGCCCAAAGTTTCGAACGGATCCATCGCTCCAATCTGGTCGGTATGGGAGTGCTCCCCTGTCAATTCAAGGATGGCACCACCGCCCAGACCCTGAGGCTCGACGGCTCCGAGACCTACGATATTCTCGGGCTCTCGGAAAACCTCCAGCCCCGCCAGGAATTGACGCTGGTAATCCATCGGGCCAACGGCACCGAGCAAAAGGTTCCGATCACTGTCCGCATCGACACGCCCATCGAGGTCGAATACTACCGCCACGGGGGCATCCTCCCGTTCGTCCTGCGCCAGTTGTTGCAGTAGCTCGGGAACTCCGCAAAGAATCCGCGAAACTATTCCGGCATCGGGGTGTTTGTCTCTTCATCCGCCGCGGTATGCAGTGGGGACGGCGGACAGCAGCATCAACCAGAAACGCAGTGTTCGGAGCAGACAAGGAGACAGATCGGTATGCGAAAGTTCATGGGGCTTCTTTTGGCAGCGGTGGTATTTGGCATGTTCACAACAGGCGCGTTTGCGGCAACCAGCACGCACCGTCACCACGCCAAGCGTCATCATCACCTGCGCCACCACCAAGCCAAGTAAGTCGTCCGCTTCTACCCGTTGCCCGTCAAGCTCATGCGTGGCTTGACGGGCAACGGTCTTCCCTCCAGTCGGAACGCCATTCTCTGGCGGCAGGCGCGTTATACGTTGCGCGCTTGACACTTCCCGTAGTAGCGATATAGTGCAATTGGAATCGGACAAAATTTGTCGTGTTTACGTGAGGCTCGTCCGACCTCAGTTTGAGAAAGTCGATCATCATGACTGATACATTCGAGATTCAGGACTTACATGTCAGTATCGAGGAACGCGAGATTCTCAAGGGCGTCGATCTCGTCGTCCGCAAGGGCGAGGTCCATGCGCTCATGGGGCCGAACGGCTCTGGAAAAAGCACGCTCGCGAACGCGCTGTTGGGCCATCCGAAGTATACGGTCACCGGCGGCAAGGTCCTCATGAAAGGCGAGGACATCCTCGAAATGGAGACCGACGAGCGCGCCCGTAAAGGATTGTTCCTCGCGTTTCAATATCCGTGCGAGGTCCCGGGCGTCCGCCAGTCCAATTTCCTTCGGCTCGCCTGTAATGCGCGTACGGGACGCGAGATGGAGGTCACGGAGTTTTACAGCAAGCTCGAGGAGAAAATGAAGGTCCTCGACATCGACGAGAAGTTCTTGAAACGGTATCTGAACGAGGGCTTTTCGGGCGGCGAAAAGAAGCGCAACGAGATTTTGCAAATGATGATGCTCGAACCTGAGTTCGCGGTCATGGACGAGACGGACTCGGGCCTCGACATCGATGCGCTGAAGATTGTCTCGCGTGGCGTGAACGAGTTGCGCGGGCCGGGGCTGGGCATTCTGATCATCACCCACTACGAACGCATTCTGCGTTACATCAATCCGGATTTCGTTCACATCCTGGTCGACGGCAAGATCGTGAAGTCAGGCGGACCGGATCTGGCCGCTCACCTGGAAGAGCACGGCTACGATTGGATCATCAAGGATGAGGATGCGGCGGCTCCCGCCGTGGCGAAAGGTCAGGGCACATGAGCACTCCCGCGGAACCCATTTTGGGTGGCGCCTACAAGGAAGGCTTCCACGACAATCTGAAGGCCGTTCACAGGGTCCCGAAAGGACTCTCGCACGATGTTGTGGATTACATGTGCGATATCAAGGGCGAACCGGATTGGATGCGCCAGTTTCGCCATCGCAGCCTCGATTTGTTCATCAGCCAGGGCTTGCCGGAATGGCTGCCCGGGTTGCGGGACGAGCTCAATTACGAAGAAATTACCTATTACGTCAGTCCCGTCGAGAAATCGGCGCGCCGCTGGGAGGACGTGCCCGAGGAAATCCGCCGCACGTACGACAAGCTCGGGATCGCCAAGGAAGAACAGAAGCTCCTTGGCGGTCTCGGCGCACAGATCGACAGCGAGATGGCGTATCACAACATCCAGGAGTCGCTCGCCAAGAAGGGCGTCATCTTCCTCAGTTGCGATGATGGCTTGAAGCAGTACCCCGACATCTTCCAGGAACACTTCGCCAAGTCGATTCCGCCCGAGGACAACAAGTTCGCGGCGCTCAACTCGGCGTTCTGGAGCGGCGGTTCGTTCGTGTACATTCCGAAGGGCGTAAAATGCGACATTCCCCTCTCGGTCTACTTCCGTATCAATGCCGAGCAGTTCGGCCAGTTCGAGCGCACGCTCATCATTTGTGAAGATGACAGCTTCTGCCATTACGTCGAGGGCTGCAGTGCGCCGGTGTACACCACCAACTCACTCCACTCGGCTGTCGTTGAAATCTTCGTGAAAGACCGGGCCCGGTGCCGTTACACGACGATCCAGAATTGGTCAACCGACGTTTACAACCTCGTGACCAAGCGGGCGTATCTGTACAAGAACGCCGTCATGGAATGGGTCGATGGCAACCTCGGCTCGAAACGCACGGTCAAATATCCGTCGTGCTACATGGTCGGCGAAGGGGCTCACGGCGAAATCCTCAGCCTCGCCAGCGCCGACAAAGGCATGTGGCAGGATGCCGGCGCGAAGCTGGTGTTCCACGCGCCGAATTGCACCGGCCGGATCAATTCCAAGTCGATCAGTGGCCACGGCGGACGGTCCTCGTACCGCGGTCTGGTTCAGGTGAACGAGGCGGCCAAGAATTGCCGCGTGCAGGTCAATTGCGACGCGTTGATCCTCGATCCGATCAGCCGTTCCGACACGTATCCCGTGATGGAGATCGACGGCGACCTCGCGACGGTGGAACACGAGGCAAGCGTTTCGAATGTCTCGGAGGAACAGCTCTTCTATCTCATGAGCCGCGGTATCAAGAAAGAAGACGCGGTATCGATGATCGTGAACGGTTTCATTGAGCCGATCGTGAAGGAATTGCCCATGGAATTCGCGGTTGAAATCAATCGACTCATCAACTTGCAGATGGAAGGATCAGTCGGGTAGATGGGCAACGGCTGATCGAGAACCCGTGGGGGACGGTGTGGCCCCGTCCCCCACCCCAATTTACGATGACAACTGGATTTACACAGCAGACACTCGAAGCCGTCGGCTCCGGCGAGCCGGCATGGTTGAGGTCCCGGCGTCTCAACGCGTGGAACACATTCGAAAAGCTTCCCCTGCCGACCAGGCGGGATTTGGAATGGCAGCGATTCGATATCCGCGCACTCAAACTGGACAAGGTGTCGTTGCCCGACGGCAAGCCGGCCATTCACGAGCGTCTTTCTGCGCTCTCTGCTGAATTGGACAGGAAGGGTGTGATCTTCTGCGACATGGTCACGGCGGTTGCCAGGCACGGCGATGTTCTGAAGGAGTATCTGGGCAAGAGCATCGGGGCGGACGAGCCGGCGAAGTTCGCCGCGTTGCATACCGCGCTGTGGAAAAGTGGCGCGTTCCTGTATGTGCCCGCGGATGTTCGCATCGACCAGCCGCTGGAAGTGACCTACGAACTCGCGGGGCAGAACATTGCGGGCTTCTCCCACACGTTGGTCGTTGTCGAGCCGGGCGCGGAGGCGACGCTCGTGCAGAAGTTCGTGGGCGGACCACCGGTCGGCACGAATGGCGCGCCGAGCATTCACGCCAGCGGCACCGAGGTGTTCCTCAAAGACAGCGGGCATCTCCATTACATCAGCGAGCAGAATTTCTCGCCCAACGTGTACGATTTCACGCTCAAACGCGCGCACGTCGCTCATGACGCGGAGATCGACTGGGTGCTCGGCATGTTCGGCGCCTCGTTCCAGCGGTACGACGTGCAGTGCATCATGGAAGGCGAAGGCGGCACGAGCTTCATGTATGCGGTCGGGGTGCTCGATCACAACCAGCAATTTGGCCAGTTTACCAAGCAGCACCACAAAACGGGCAACACGACCAGCGATCTGTTGTTCAAGAACGTGTTGCGCGATTCTGCCGTCAGTAATTACGCCGGCGTGATCAAAGTCGAGAAGAACGCCAACGGCACAAATGCCTACCAGGCCAACCGCAACCTCGTGCTCAACAAGGAAGTACGTTGCGATACCCGACCGATTCTGGAGATCGAATCGAACCAGCTTCGTTGCACGCACGGAGCGACCGTCGGGCAATTGGAAGAGGAGCAGCTCTTCTACCTGCGGAGTCGCGGCCTGACGCCCGAACTGGCGCGGGACGTGTTGATCGAGGCGTTTCTGGAGCCGGTGCTGTCACGCATCCAGGTCGAGAGCGTGCAAAAGGAGTTTGCCAGGCTGGTTCACGATAAGGTAGTACGCAAGGGATGATTGAGGTCCTCGATGCGGTGGAGTTGGAGGAAATCCGCGACGACTTTCCGGTCCTGCGTCAGAAAGTCCACGGCAAACCCCTGATCTATTTCGATAATGCGGCGACCTCGCAGAAGCCGCGGGTCGTGATCGAGGCGCTCAACGATTATTATCAGCGCTACAATGCCAACGTTCATCGCGGCATCCACGCCTTGGCCGAACGCGCGACGCGGGAGTATGAGCGCGCGAGAGAGAAGATTGCGAAATTCATTAATGCACCGTCGACGGAACTGGCTATTTATACCCGTGGCACAACCGAGTCGATCAATCTCGTGGCCTATTCCTGGGCGCTGACCAACCTGAAGAAGGGCGATGAGATTCTCACGACATTCATGGAGCACCACAGCGATACCGTGCCGTGGTATCAGGTCTGCGAGCGCACGGGCGCAGTCATCAAACGGATCGAACTGAATGCAGACGGCACGTTGCGCCTTGATGATCTGGACAGGCTGCTCACCGACCGCACGAAACTCGTGGCGGTCACGCAACAGTCCAATGTCCTGGGCACGATCAATCCCGTCCGGCAAATCGCCGACGCCGCCCACAAGAGCGGGGCTGTCGTGCTCGTGGACGGCGCGCAGAGTGTTCCTCACATGGCAGTCGATGTGCAGGCAATGGATTGTGATTTCTTCGCGTTCAGCGGACACAAGATGTGCGGGCCGACCGCCAGCGGGGTGCTCTACGGCAAACGCCCGCTTCTCGAGGCAATGCCGCCATTCATGGGCGGCGGCGAGATGATCAAGGAAGTGTGGTTTGATCACGCGAAATACAACGATCTGCCCTACAAATTCGAGGCCGGCACGCCAAACATCGCGGAATCCATCGGACTCGGCGTTGCAGTCGATTACCTCACGCACATCGGCATGGAGAAAATTCGCCAGCACGAGAAGGAAATCACGCAGTACGCACTGGATTGCCTGAAGGAGTTTCCCGAAATCACCGTGTACGGCCCAAAGGACATCGAGAAACGCGGCGGCTTGATCGCGTTCACTCTTGGCGATGTCCACCCGCATGACATCGCGACGTTTGCCGACCAGGATGGCGTCGCCATCCGCGCCGGGCATCATTGCGCCATGCCGTTGCACAAGAAGCTCGGGCTCGCCGCCACCGCGCGCGCCAGCTTTTACTTGTACAACACGCGCGACGAAGTCGATGCCTTCATCGAAATGCTGCACAAGGCCAAGAAGTTCTTTGGCGCCTGTCCGACCGGCCGCGCGATGGGGTATTGACCTGCTGCGGCAGGCGCACTAGTCTTTGCGTCAAACCGCCATGCAACCACTATCTGTCGCGCAGCTTATCCCGGTTCTGCAAACTGCCATCGGTCCAACCATCCTGATCTCAGGGGTCGGCCTGCTGTTGCTGACGATGACGAATCGCCTGGCGCGCACGATCGATCGCACACGAGCCTCGGCACGGGAGTTGACGGAGGAGACTGGGGAGGACGCCACCCGGCGCAAAGAGCAGCTGCGCGTCCTGTGGAGACGGGCGCGGTTGATTCGCCTGTCGATTGCCCTGGCCTCGACGAGTGCCCTGTTCGCCGCGATACTGATTATCGTGCTGTTCCTGACCGCTCTTCTGCACCTCGACAGCGCCTGGTTGATCTCGGCACTGTTCATTGTCTGCCTGGCAAGCCTGATTTGGTCGTTATTCGTGTTCATTCATGACATCAATCAGGCCCTGGCTGCCTTGAAACTCGAACTTCCGGGCGAGATTGTTGACCGCTAACAACGAGCCGAGTGGCCGTTTTCACTGCTCGAGAACTTTTTTGAAACGAAATGGGCACCTCGTGCGTCTAACTGGGTAGAGGTGGCCAACTATGAAGAATCGGGTCAGGAAGCACTTGATGAGGTTGCAGGATGTCATTGATGTTGTATCGCGATTCGCGCGTAATGATCACGAGACGAGCCTGGTTGTCGCCGACCTGATCAATCGCGGTTTCGTACAGGTATACACCCAGGGGCACGGACGTCGCACTGTCGTGCGATAAGTGGTGGGTCCTGCCTTTGTTCGACTGGCGCGGTCAATGGGGCACCGCGTCAGTCACCGTGTCGTCGATTTTTTCCTTCCCGCACCAGCGTGATGTGGTAACTTTCCGGTACAATGCTCGAAGAATTCTATGGGGAAATCATCATGGACCACTACCGCCGCCCGCGCAACAAGGGCAAGGTGGATCCGTCGGACATTACTGCCCATGATTCCAATCCCCTGTGCGGCGATGAGATCGACGTCACCGCACGAGTCTCCAACGGCAAAATTGCCGAATTGAAATTCGACGGTCGTGGCTGCGCGATCTGCACCGCCTCGGCTTCGATCATGACGCAGAAGCTTCTCGGCAAAACGTTGCCAGAGGCGAATCAGTTCATCGACGGCTTCCTGAACATGATGCGGGGGGAAACTCCGTTCGGCGGCAAGGAAATGGGCGATTTGAAAGCCCTCGAAGGCGTCCTGAAGTTCCCCGTCCGCGTCAAGTGCGCAACCCTGGCGTGGAACACAGCCCGCCAGGGTCTTCAGCAGCGCAACGGCAAGTGAGCTGGCCGATTGATGCCCTATGGATTACCTCTTCCATAAGCATTTCAGCCTCGAAGAAGCCCGGGCTTTACTTCCGGAGCTTCGCCGCGCCTTTCGGGATGCACACCGCCGACGGGACGTGGTGCAGCAAACGGACAAAGAACTGGGCGAGACGGTACGAGACACGGGCTCCGACGTCGGCGGGGAGAAGGTTTCCGGTCTGCTGATGGATATGCTCCAGCTCAATGCCCAACTGCGCCGCATTCAGGAGATGGGTGTTCAGATCAAGGATTTCGACCGGGGCCTGGTCGATTTCCCCCACGTGCGTGATGGGCGTGAGGTGTTCCTCTGTTGGGAACTCGAAGAGGACGATATCGAGTTCTGGCACGACATCGATGCCGGTTACGCCGGCCGCGAGCGCCTCTAGTTGTTCAGCCCCTTATCGGCTTCCTTCGTCGAGAAGGTTTCCCGGACCCATTCCCCGTTCACGTCGCGATGATATACGTCGCGTTGTTGCACGATCGTGCCATCGGGATTGTGAAGGTCATGCTCCACGATTTTTGTTTGCGGCGTAAGCGGGGCCAGTGACTCGTTGCCCGTCTTCGTCGAATAGGCCGGGAGACTGCTGACGGTTGTCTCCCGAACGACGGTGCCGTCCGGGGCCTTTGTTTCGGTCGTGGTCGTACGAGATGTCGCCTCCCAACCAAACTGTCCGTGTGTGCTGACAACACTGTCACTTTGCTTGGTGTTGCCCTGGGTCGCAGTGGATGTCGTTTCCTGCGCCGTGATCGCGGGTTGTCCGTTCATGTGATCGACACTCCTGGTGTCGGCGGTCGTAACCTGCTCGTTCGGCCCGTGGCTGACAGAGGTGGAATCGACCTGCTGCACCTGGATCAGATTGCCGTTCACATCCAGGACCCGGTCGTCGCTGGTGGTGTCAGTCACGCTCCCACTCTTCTTGACCGAATCGACGCTCGCCACATGATCGAGCACCAGGTTCCCGCTGCTGTCGCGCTTATAGACGCGGGCCTGCTCGCTCTCCCCGAGGACCGACTTGCTCACGCTCGTATCCGTGCGCTGGGTTACGTGACTCTGGCCCTCGCGATCCGTCTCCACCAGCGTGGAGGAACTCACCGACTGCCCCGGCGCAACCTCCTTCGTGACCGTGGTGCGAGTGCGCCAGTCATAATAGCTGCCGTCGCCCAGACGCGCCTTTGTCACGGAATCAGATTCCTCGGTGGTCGCATTGATCTTTGTGTTTTGGACATCCTTGATGAGGGGCACAATATCGCGGTCGCCGGTGTTGATATTGACGGCGGAGGCGCTCGTCGAGTTGCCGGTTGCTGGCTGGGAGACTTCCGTGCCGCGGATGATGACCTGGCCATAGCCGGTGACGGCTGTCACCCCGATGATTCCGAAGGCAAGAACGATACGTTTGTTCATGTTGATTTCCCCTCTGCCGACAACTTACGCCGCGTTTCCTGCAATTCGCAAGTGCCAAACCCGAATAAAAAGCAAGGCACATGCCGTGCGCAAGGGGCGCGCGGAACAAAAATGTTCACCGCTGGCAACGTGGACAAAAGTATGTGCTCCGTTGAGATTGGACAAATCGGCGGATCGTCGTGCCGCACCGGGGGCATTCCTTTCCCTGCCGACCGTAGACGGCAAATCCTTGGACCTCAAAAATGCGAGGGCCATACGCAATGGCGCGACGCAATGATGCGACAATGCCCCGACGTAATCGCCCCAACTCGTCAGGGCGCAGTCGGTCGGATCGACGGCGCGGATTGATCCGCGCCCGCCAAAGCGATTCGCTTGCGTAGATATTGCCAACGCCGGAAATCAACCGTTGGTCCAGCAGCGCAACCTTGACGGGCCGCGAGGTCCCGCGCAACCGTGAAAGATCGCAGTCGTCGCCCAGAGGATCGGGGCCGAGTTGCTGCCGACGGTGTTCGAGCAGCGCGGTTGTCACCAGCTCCATGGTGCCGAGCCGTCGCGGGTCTTCAAAATAGGCCGTTCCCCGGCTTGTGTGAAGGGCGACGCGGTAGCGCGGCGGCTTCTCGAATTCGAACCAGCCGGTCATGCGCAGGTGAATGACCAAATGCAGGCCGCCAGAGAGATCAACCACGATGTTCTTGCCCAGACGGCGGACCTCCTGGATTCTTTGTCCAGCCAGATGGCCGGCAAGTCTGATCTTGGGATCACGGACTTCGGTGCTCCGTATCCGCGCGCCTGTCAGCCGCAGCGCGAGCACGTTCACCAGGATCTGGACTTCGGGAAGCTCTGGCATAGTGACCTGGTCGTCTGATGTTGGCGCCGACGCGGGTGCCCGGGGAGGGATTCGAACCCTCACGGTGATGTAACTCACCTTCGGATTTTAAGTCCGATGCGTCTGCCGTTCCGCCACCCGGGCCCGGCAACAGTCAAATAACTGTGATGAATGGGGAGTTTTCGCCGCCCGTTCATGAGTTGACCTATACCAGCGCCGACGCCGGCTGGCAAGTCGCCTATCCACACGAGGAATCACTGAATTGGCCCTCGGCAACGGATACCAGTTGCAGGGGTCTCGGTCATGTCCCGGCGCTTCCGATCTGTGCCAACAGGGACGACGGTGGCGTTGGCAGGCTATCCCGGGTGGTTTTGTGAATGGGCGCAGCCAGCGGTTGCTTCACCGAGCTGTGAACGTGGCTTTGGTTGTTCGTTCATTTTTTGGCCGCATACGGCTGCGCCCATTCGAGTTGTGCGTTACGACCCGCCCTACGCGCGTGAGACGGGTATCCTTCCCATCATTGTGCGAACGGTCCCTTCCCTGCGCCGGCATTGTTGGTGACGAGACCGGGCACGTCTGCTGCGTTATCCAACGTGTACGCGTACGGCGGCACATTGGACGGGTCGGGGTCAACCACGTTCGCCGGGTTCCACGAGGACGGAGTCAACGTGTCAGTGCCCGGAATCAGCGATTGGCCGGGATACCATCCATTCACCCAGGTCACGCCGTACGAGGTGTCGAGATAACCGACGTTGTTGTATTGGGCCAGTAACTTACCGGTGGCGCCACTGGTGACCAGCAGTTCCCACGGGTTCTGGACGTTCTGGTACCAATTGGCCTCGACCAACACCTCGGCGTACAGGCGTGTGCGGGCGCAATAGTTGTTGCCTGTCGCAGTGTAATAGTTATTGAACACGTGCACGCGTCCATAACGCACCGATGGCAGGCGCTCCTGGCACAGAGCACCCCACCAATTGTGATGGAACGTCACATGGAGAGACCCCATGTCGCTGGCTGAGTCGCCGTCATCGCCGCCGATGAGGTTGACATCCTGGTGACCGGTCGGCGTTGTGTAGAACATCTTGCACCAGGACACCGTGACGAAGTCGCCGCCGCGGGTGACGTCGATGATGCCGTCCTGGGTATCATGGACCGTGCAATGATCGATCCAGATGTGGGTGGGATAGTACTTGCAGGTGATTCCATCCGCATCGCCGATGCTGCCACTGTTGGAGATGTCGAGGTTTTGCACAATGACATTGGTGCAATACATGAGGCCGATATCGCCGATGACCGCGGCATTGGTGCCCACGCCGATGATCGTCTTGTTATTGCCGAAGTACGTGTCTCCATTGGGCCGCAGAGCGACGGTGCCGTGAATCCGCAGAACCGCCGGGGTGTTGGGCGCCTTACCCGTGTCGTTGCCGTAGTAGGCGGCCATGTCGGACAACTGGTACACGTCCACCGTCGGGCCGCCCGTGCCGCCGGTCAGCGCGAAGTTGTAGTCCGCGTAACCGACTTGATTGAAGTTGGGGGCGGATGGTGGATTGACCGTAAGCGTGACGAAGTTGCTGTTGGTCGCGCCGAGGTTGTTGTTGACCGTCACCGAGTACACACCCGCGTCCGTGAACTGCACGTCGGTGAGCACCAAGGTGGAGTTCGTGGCATTATCGATGGGCGTGTTGGTGTTGACGAACCACTGGTAGGACAACGGCTGCGTACCGATGGCGACCACGCTAAAGGAAGCGTTGTTACTCACCGTGACGGTCTGATCCTGCGGCTGCGTAATGATGATCGGAGCCGAGAACACGTTGGTCACGAGCAACTGCGCCACGACGCTGGTGACGGAGCCGGCCGTGTTGGACACGATCACTGAATAGCCGCCCGAGTCGGTTGTCTGCACGTTGTTGAGCGTCAAGGTCGAGTTCGTGCCGCTCCCCAACGGTGTGACACTGTTCAGATACCATTGATAGCCAAACGGCGGAGAGCCGCTGACGCCGATTGTGAAAGTTGCGGTCGTTCCGGCGCTGTTGGTGGTGTCCTGCGGCTGTGTCAGGATAATGGGCACACTCAACGGGATGGAATTCGTGCCGCCCACATTGATCGTGAAGAAACGAATCGGAGTGCCTGGTGTGACGGGACTGGTGACGCCAAAATTGCCCAGGGAATCGAACCTGAAATTTCCCGAGGGCAGCCAATTGGTGAACGGGATGGTCATGTCCGCGGAAGTTTCGACTTCGAAGTTGCTGCCCGGCGTGCCGCCTGTGCCTTGCAAGAACATATCCCCGCCGGATGTGAACGACAGTGACGTGATCACCACGCCATTCGTCGAAGGAGGCGGGGGCGGCGGTCCGCCACTGGTCGGCGTTACATCGGCCCAACTCGTGCCGAGGCGAACTTCATCGACGTACAGCGTTTGCGAGGCGGCATGATTCAAGAAGATCGTGGACAGCGACGACCCATCAGTGCCGGCAGTCGTCGAAATTGTCGACGCTGGAACATTGTTGTTATCACCGAGCGATGACGGATCGGCCCAGAGGGCGACCTGATCGGCGCCGGATTGGAAGGTATAGCTGGCCACGATCAAGTGCGTGCCCGCGCTCAAGGCCGTACTGATGGCCGGGCTGGAAACGCCCTTGCCGATGCCGATATTGCTTCCGTTCAGAAAGATCCCGAGTTCCGGCGAACTCGTCGCCGAGGTGCTGTTGTGCAAATACACAAAGGCTTTGACCGTGCTGGGCGCGGTCTGAATGTTGAGCAGGAACGAGACGTACACACTTCCGCTGGATTGGGCGGTAAACGTGGCGGCCTTCTTCTTGAAGGTGCCGCCGTTATACCGCAGCCCGCTCCCGGAAATACCGGACAGGGACGAATTGGTCAACGCGGCCGCGTTGGTGACGATCAGGGCCGTGCTGGGACTGTCGCCCGCGGTCCAAACCGTGTCCCCGATGCCGGATGCTCCCAGGCTCCCGTTATTGTAATTGAAATGCTCCACCAGCAACTGCGCCGTGGCGTTCTGCAACAACGCGACGCTGACGGCAACTGCGATCAATGCTTTCATGACGTACCTCACGGGTTGTTAGGCGTTGACGGTTTCTTTGGATTCAATTGGATTTCTTACTACGGCCCGAATGAAACGACGCCGGCACCGGCGTTATTGGTCACGATATTGGGAACATCGGCGGCGTTGTCCAAGGTGTACGAATACGGCGGCGTGAACACCGGGTCGGTGCCGGGGATCATCACGTCGATCGTGCTGTCCTTGTTGGTGTGGGTCCCGCTCCATCGCACATTGTAGGAGGTGTCGAGGAACCCAACGTTGTTATTCGTCGCGAACAACAATCCCTGCGTACCACTGGCGCCCGTGATGTATTGCTCCCACGGGTTCTGGACGTTTTGGAACCAGTTGTTCTCCACCAGCAATTGGGCGTCAATTCGCGTGCGGACGCAATAGTTGTTGGTGACGATGCCGCTGATTGAGGCGTCGTAGAAGTTGTTGAAACAATGCACATGACCGAAGCGAACGGACGGCATACGCTCGATAACGAGTTGGCCCCACCAATTGTGATGGAATGTTATGTGATACTGGCTGCCATTATCGGAGTCGCTCGCGGCGATCAAATTGCACAGGTCATGGCCGTGGTCGTACGTGTAGTAGAACTTGTTCCACGAGAGCGTGAGGTAATCCGAGGACTGCGTCATGTCGATTTGGCCATCGGATGAATCGATCAGCGTGCAGTGATCGATCCAGACATGGTCGGAGTAATGGATGCCGATGCCATCGTCGGTGGAGCCCGAGATTGTCAGGTTGCGGACAATGATATTGTGCATGCGGTAGATGTAGAGTCCACCGCCGGAGAGCACGACATTGCCCACGCCGATCACCGTCTTGTTGGAATAGATGTGCGTGTCCATGCCCGTGAGGGCAAAAGAATTCGTGACGTAGATCGTATACGCCGCATTGGCCTGCGAATAGGTTTGAAGTTCGGCTTCACTGCCAACGTAAACCGCCGGACCGCCCGCGCCACCGGTGATGGTCGTGGTGTCGTTGCAGAAGCCGACGGGGCCGAAGTTGGGGGCAGTGTTCGTATTGATGGTGAGCGAGGCATCAATGCTGTTGGTGATGCCGAAGGCGTTGGAGACGATAACGGAATAATCTCCCGCATCCAGCGACCCCACATCGGTCAGCGTCAGCAGCGCATTCGTCTGGCTGTCCAACGGCGTGACGTCATTGAAGAACCACTGATAGTACAAAGGCACCGAGCCACCCGCGACGACGCTGAAGGTCACCGTCTGGCCCTGGGCGGCAGTCTGTGGTTGCGGTTGCGTCGTGATAAACGGCGGCGTCTCGATATTCGTGACGACGAGCATGGCCACAACGCTCGTAATCGAGCCGGCGCTGTTGGAAACGATGACGGAGTACCCTCCCGCGTCGCCATACTGGATGTTCGTCAACACAAGCGTGGCGAGCGTCGCATTGGCGATCGCGTTGGTTGAATTCAAGTACCACTGGAAGTTCAGCGGAGCTGTGCCGTTGGCGCCCACTGTAAACGTGGCGGCATTGCCCAGCAGATTGGTCGTGTCATGGGGCTGCATCGAAATGGTTGGGGCCACCGCCGCGGCGGCGTTGGTGTTGATGCGAATCACGTAGAAGTTCTGCAATTCATCCGGGCTGACGCTTCCATCCGTGAACGAGAAATTGCCGCCGGCGTCGAACGGCTCAGTCGCAATCACGGGCCAGTTGCTGATCGACTGGGTCAGATCCGATGATGCCAGCACATCGTATTGTCCGTTCGTCGGGCCATTAATACCCGAGATGACAAATCCATCCGCAGTCATCGTCACGTTGGTGACGAGGAGAGTTGCTGCGACAGGGGCCGGCCCGCCGCTGGTCGGTGTGACGTCGGCCCAACTCGTGCCGAGGCGAAGTTCATCGACGTACAGCGTTTGCGCGGCGGCGTGATTCAAGAAAATGACCGACAGCGATGACCCGTCGGTGCCCGCGATTGTCGAGATGGTCGAGCCGGGGACATTGTTGTTATCACCGAGAGAAGACGGGTCCACCCACAGGGCGACCTGGTCGGCGCCGGACTGGAACGTGTAGCTGGCGACGATCAAGTGCGTGCCGGCGCTCAGAGCCGTGCTGACGGCCGGGCTGGAGACTCCCTTGCCGATCCCGATGCTATTTCCATTCAGAAAAATGCCGAGTTCCGGCGAACTCGTTGCCGAGGTACTGTTGTGCAGGTACACGAAGGCTTTCACCGTGCTCGGAGCCGTCTGGATGCCAAGCAGAAACGAGACGTAAACGGTCCCACTGGATTGCGAAGTGAACGCGGCGGCCTTTTTCTTGAAGGTGCCGCCGTTGTACTGCAGACCTCTGCCGGTGATGCCGGACAGGGAGGCATTGGTGAGTGCCGCGGCATTGGTGACGATGAGGGCGACGCTGGGGCTGTCGCCCGCGCTCCAGATCGTATCCCCGATGCCGGAGGATCCCAGACTGCCGTTGTTGTAATTGAAATGTTCGACCAACAATTGCCCCTGTGCCCCCCGGACCATCAACATGCCGACAATGACTGCAATCCAAGTCCTCATGACTTACCTCACGGGTTATTCCGCATTGACGATTTGTTCTGGCTCAATTCATGGACAATATTCGTAGGCACCCAGGTCCGGGGCGCTGCCGCAGTATGGCAGCCCGACATCGACGCCTGAGTCGATCAATTGACTCCCGGCAACAAGATGTCCAAAACTCGTCGGCAGGCTGCCATCGGGTTGGCGTGGCGCGGCCGCGTCGGCCTCGGCAATACTATTGAAATCCGCGGAGCTGGCGTTCAGCGGAATGGTCCAGGTGTTGTGGTCCTGGATGACGGTTCCTCCGCCGAACGAGACGCCCTTGACGGGGTTGCCGGAATTGCCGGCGGGCGCGAAGCTCACGCAATTCTTGAAGACGTTGCTCTTGCCGCTATTGACGTTTTGCTCGAAGAAGAAGTTGTAATTGCCGCCCCAAGCGACGCAATTGTAGAGATTTTCGCCGTCGGCATGATTGTTGTCGGTAAAGTCGTTCTTGCTGTTGCCGTAGCTATTATTAAAGGCGATGCAGTTGTAGGCGTAGTGGGTGCCTTTCGAGTCTCCGCCCGAGCCGTTGCCGCCCATCTTGAAGCCGTTGCCATTGCCGCCAAAGGAACTCGTGTTGAACTGGCTCTTGTCGCCGCTGTGCCAAGTCCAGCAATTGGTCAGGATGACGGTGGAATCCGTCTCAAAGAAGTCGAAGCCGTCATCGGAGTTGTACCAGGAACGGCAGCCGATGAAGATGTTGCCGACGCCGGGATGCATCTTGCAGCCAAAGCCGTCGGCGTTGCCGCCATGCGTCGCGTTGTCGTAATTGTGGTACGAGTCGCAGTTGAGGATCGTATTGTAAGCGGCCCGCGTACCGTCATTGACGGTGGGATGGCTAAACCCAATTTGCAGACCGCTGTCCTGATTATCGTGGAAAATGCATTGTTCGATGATGTTGTGACTTCCTTCGACCTTCATGCCGTTATCGCCACAATGCTCAACCTCGAGCCCCTTGATGTACCAGTAGTCGTTGGTCAGGTAGATTCCGCGGCTGGAATCACCGATTGGCTGAGACGAGAAATCGAGGATCGGGTGTTCGCCAGGGTACGCGAACAAATTGATCATCGCGCCGTTCGCACCCGGATGGCCCTGGAGTCGGATCGTGTTGACGTATGGGTAGGTCCCGCCACGGACATAGATCGTTTGGCCCGGCTGCGCGAGATCGGCCGCGGTTTGAATGTTGTAGAATGGATGCGCGAACGAGCCGTCGTTGGTATCGGTGCCGGTGTTCGAGACATAGTAATCGCCGTTGGTGACCGGTACGCCCAACGTGAGCTGAGCCACGGTACTGGTGGTCGAGCCAGCCATGTTCGACACAATGACGAAATAACCACCCACGTCGTTCGAGGAGACGCTGGCGATCGTATAGGTGGCATTCGTACCCGCGGACAGCACGGTGTTGCTGGTCACATACCATTGATAGAACAACGGCTGCGAGCCGTCCGCCGTCACGCCAAAGCTCACGCCTTCGCCGAGTTGGACGACCTGATCCGACGGCTCGGACGAGATGGAAGGCGGCGTAGTGGTGGCCGCGCTGGACGTGTATAAAATGAAAAACTCGTTGGCTGTACCATCCGGCACTGGATTCGTGACGTTGAAGTTGCCGTTGGCATCGAAGTTATACGTCCCGACGGTCGTCCACTGATCGGTGGTCAGGGTCATGTCCGTCGAAGCAAGAACCGAGAACACTCCGTTGGATGATCCGCCAATTCCCTGCATGACAAACCCTTGGTCGGTCATTTGCACCTGGGTGACCTGCAGCGCGCTGGCCGGCGGCGGAGGCGGAGCCGGGGGCGTGCCGACGACGACGTCGTACCAGTTGGTACCGATGCGGACTTCATCCATGTTGAGCGTCGGACCGCTGCCACTGATGGCGTAAATTCCGAAGTAGGGAATGGAAGATGGATTACTGCCACCGCTGGCCGTGCCCATGGAGGTTGGGGCATTGGTGGCGCTGTAGGTTGTATTGGTCGGGTCGACCCACAAATCGGCCTGATCGGTGGACGTGCCCGTGAACGTATAGCGGACAACGACCAAATGCGTGCCGCTGCCGACAGTGATGGAGGCCGCGGGACTGCTGGCTTTTTTCCCGATACCAATGGAGGTACTGGTCGCGAAAATCCCCAGTTGCGGACTCGACGGCTGCGAAGTGGAATTATCGAAATAGGCGAACAACTTTGTGCCGGAAACCGAGACGAGGTTCACCAGGAACGAGGCGTACAAGGTTGTCCCCGGGGTGTTACTGGAGATTGCGGTGAATTGGACCATGGCGCGGCGGGCGGTGCCGCTCGGAGTCCACTTGACGCCGTTACCGGTTGAGTTGGTGAAATTCGCGGGGGCCGTCAGCGCGGCGGTATTGGTCACCAGGATTTCAGGGCCGGCATTCCCACCGGCATCCCAGACACCGGCTCCCACGGTGTAGAGATTGCCGTTTGTGTAACTGAAATGATCCGTGAACGGGAGGCTCTGAACGGCGGCGTGCGCGGTGGAGGTGAACAACATTCCCACGACGAGGGGGACAAGAATCTTCTTCATGGAATACCTATTGCTCCTGTACCTGGTAGAACTGCTGTTGCGAGTTGGTTGCCGACGGGTCCGTGAATTGCCAGGTTCCCGTGACGGGCGGGTTGGTGAAGATCGGGGTCCAAACCATCAGGTCCGGCGATGAGTACACGATCACCGGTCCGTGGCTGGTCAATCCAACGACCTCGAGGAACAGGCCGGTTGTCGTTTGACTGACGGCATCGATAAAGATGGCTTGTTGCGGTGTTGCGACGGGAACGAACTCATACGCCCCCAGGTCGGGCGCGCTGCCGTTGTAGGGCAGACCGACATTGATGCCGGCATCGATCAGGTCGCTGCCCGCGGCCAGCCGCGCAAAGCCGTTCGTGGGCAAACTGTAATCGGGGTTGCGCGACGCAAATGCCAGCGACGAATCCAGGCTGACGAAATCCGAGCCGCTCACGGTCAGGCCATTTTGCCAACTGTTGGATACCTGGATGGAGCCGGCGATGATGTCGACGACGCCGAGGTAGGAGATGCAATTCTCGAACACATCGGTGCCGGTACTCGGCGTGACGGGGAACTCGTAATTGGGGTTAACGTTACGGAAGCTGGTGCAGTTAAGCAACGTGTGGCCGCCGACACTGAGATTATAGTCGAAGCCCTTGGAGTGGTTGTCGAAGGCCATGCACTGTTTGAGGGTGTGACGGGCGTGGGTGCCCGAGCCGCCCAACTTGAAACCATTCCCGTTCCCCTGAAACCCGGACACGTTCCACTGGTTCGAGCCGTTCATGAAGGACCAGCAGTTCGAAAGGATGACGGTATTAGCGTCATTGTCATAGAAATCCCAGCCGTCGTCGGAATTCAGATAGGAGCGGCACCCTTCGAAGACATTGTTGGGGCCGCAACCGGTCTTGGCCGAGAACCCGTCGCCGTCGTTGCCGCTGCTGCCGGGTGTATAGTTGCGGTAGGAATCACAGTTCAGGATAAGGTTGTCATGGCCCAGGGCCGACGTGCTGCCAATGGTCATCCCGTCGTTGCCGCAATCGTGGATCACGCAACCTTCCACGATGTTCGAGCCGCTGGTGATGATGATGCCGTTGTCCGGGGCGAACTCCACCTCGATTCCCTTGACGTGCCAGAAATCCTTGCCGATATAAATGCCGCGGTCGCCGGAAGGCAGGTTGGTGGCATTGAAAACAGGATGCTCTCCGGGATAGGCCCACATGTGGCAGTAATTTGTCGCCACGCCGGCCTTGGCCACTTTGACCTGGTTGGTCAGCATGTAGGTGCCGCCGCGGACATAGAGTGTATCGCCGGCGAGGATTGAGATGACTCCCCGCTCTGGTGTCCGCCAAGGTGTGTTGGTTGACGTACCCGAGGCCGAGTCATTCCCGTTGGTGGCGACGTAGTAGACGGTGGCACCCACGTTTACCGAAACGACGACCAGCGAGCCGATGACGAACATCGCGGTTCGTCGGAGTGAGTCGGTCATATATGGTATTCCTATTGTTCCTCTACCTGATAGAACTGCTGTGTCATATTCGCCGCGTTGGGGTCGACGTACGTCCAGCCTCCCGTGACGGGCGGGTTGGTGAAAATCGGCGTCCACGCCGCAAGATCGGGCGAGGCAAGCACGACAATGGGTCCGTCGCTGGTAAGTCCGGTCACGTGCAAGTTGAGGCCCGTGTCGGTCATCGAGATGGCATCGATCAGCACCATACGCGGGAATGAAAACTCGAACGGGCCAAGATCCGGTGCCGGGCCGTTGAACGGCAACCCGACGTTCACGCCTTTGTCGATCAAATCGCTGCCGGCGACCAGCCGGGCAAAGCCGTTGTTGGGCAAACTGCCGTCGGCCTGGCGCGGCGCTTTGGCGGCGTCTTCGGTGAGAACGACGTAATCCGCGATGTTGGGCGTGACCGGCAGGTTCCAACTGTTATTGATATAAATGTCACTGCTGGTGCTGTTGCTGGAAACAAGCTTGTGGTCCGGACCATACGGATCGAAGCCGACGCAATTCTCCACGGTGTGCGTGCCGCCGCTGTTGTTGAGGGCGTAATCGTAGTTATTGGAGAACGACAGGCAGTTGAGCAGCGTGATCGGGCCCTGATGATCGTTTTGGTGGAAGGCCTTGCCGGCGCCCGAGCCGCCGAAATGATTCATGAAGGCGATGCATCGCGTCACCATGCGCGGGCCGTAGAAATCCGTATCACCGCCGAGCTTGAAGCCTTCGGCGTTGCCGGCTGAATTCGTTCCGAAGCTGGCGGGGTCGCCATTGTGCCACGTCCAGCAATTATCGAGCGTGACATCGTATTGGTTTTTGTAGAGGTCCCAGCCATCATCGGAGTTTTCCCACGAACGACAGCCGCGGAACACGTTGCCCTGTCCCGGATGAAGCTTGCAGCAGAAGCCATCGGCATTTCCACCGCCATGCCGCGGATCGTAATTCAGGTAGGAATCGCAGTTGATAATCTGGTTGGAGCAGACACGGAACGGGAGATCCAGGTCGCTGTCGCCGAGGCCGATCTGCAGGCCGCTATCGTGGTTATGGTGGAACGAACAGAACTCGATGATGTTGCCACTGCCCTCGATCTTCATCCCGTTGTCGCCGGCCCGGTACACTTCCAGCCCCTTGATGTACCAATAACAACCGCCAAGTCCCGATGCCGCGTTCGTGGTGATGCGAAACCCGCGATTGGCGTCGTTGTCGGCCATCGAGGAAAAATCGATGAACGGATGTTCGTTCGGGTAGGCCCAGAGTTTGATGGGGGCGGCGGGCGTACCGGCATTTGTGAGGTTGATCGTGGTCGAGTAGGAGTACGTCCCCCCCCGGAGATAGATGGTGTCGCCGGCCCCAACAAGATTGACGGCCACGGCGATGTTGGATAATGGAGCGTCAATGGCGCCAGAGTTTGCGTCGTTGCCCGTGGGGGCGACATAGAAGGTAGCTGCGCTGACGGGCGCTGTTACAAGTACAAGGCCGATAATGGCATGACACCACTCGCGCACTTAACTCGCTTCTCCTTAAGGTCAGGGAAAACACCCTGGTCGAAAATCCCAAGGCGTGTTTTTAATACTCGGTTTGACCAAAAGTCAATGTCGTCTTGAGAGCGACCCCGATCAGTGATTGGTCCTGCTATATTGATCCGCAACACGTGATATTAGCCTCAATAATTATCACCATCCGAATCCCCTCCGTTCGTTGTTTGGCGGAATTGCGCGGAGCGCAACGGACCATCCGGGGGATTGCTCAAGCCGAAGATCCGGCGAGCAGCAGTGCGGAATGTTGCTGACTATGGCCCCAAATCGGGACCAAAAGTTCCTTTGCGTTTGATCGGACATCCTCCGCTGCCGAGACTGTATGCCAGGCAGCCGACGCCACAAATGCCGCACCCGGATTCGCGCCGCCGGCTGGCGCATCGAACCCGCGGGATTTGTGGATTTCGGATTCGAGCGCATCCCACAACGTGCCCGCGGCCGTCCGCCCCACATGGCGCACATCTGGGAACTGAGAGAACAAGTCTTCCGCAGCGGTTCGGGATTGTCTCTTATTGCGATGAGTAAACCCTTCGGCAGACGCGATGATTTGCACCGGATCATCGGGATTTGCCGCGCGTAACACCAAGGCGCCAGCACCTTCCGCGGGCACGAATCCGTTATTTCGGCGCAACCATCGCACCGTTGCGTAGGCATCCACGGCCATGGGATCCAGTTCTTCGCCGGCAACAACCAGCACGTGCTCGACCAGGCGGTTGGCGAGCCACGTCGCGGCCACATTGATCGCTGCGACCCACGCGGTGTCATCCGAGAGCACGGAGTACGCTGGCCCGGCAACCCCCAGGGCGGTCGCGAGGTGGCTGGTGGGCGCGTTGAATACGGTCTCCGGGAACACGTTCGGGCTGCCGAAGCGCTGGCCATTTTTCACGACACCCTGGAAGAATTGGCCCGTCGGGACCAGCGTGCCGGTGTGATAGGCGGCAACGATCCCAAGCGTGGAAGGCTTTACCACCGTGATCCCGCCGGCGGCATCCAGTGCGCGCTGCGCCGCCTCAATCATGAACAACGTCAGCGGACTTGCCCGACGGACGGACGGCAGCTTCTGCCAGCGCGCCAACTCAGGGCGTAGTACGTCGACGCGTCTCACCGGAAATTCGTGCCCGGCCAGACCAGCCATCCGTTTCGGTTCGCCTTCCGGCAAGACCACGCCTGTTCCGCAGATCGCCAGGGGCCGCGGAAACTTCGTGGTACCAACGCCAATCGTGGCATTCGGTTCAGCAGCCAGAAGCGTCGATCGCGACACGGACTTCATTCCCGCAGGCGGGTCAACATACCGTGCAAACACCAACGCGGCGTTGGGTCCTCCGAAACCAAGATTCACGCTCATCGTCGCGCGGATTGACGGAGCACGTTCGTGGCCGGTCACCAGTTGGGAAGCGACGGTGGGTTCTGGTTGCCGCACATGAAGATTGGGAGGCAAATCGCCTGTGGTCAGCGCCTGCAACGCGAACACGGCCTCGATGGCGCCTGCGGCACCGAGGGTGTGTCCGATGGCTCCTTTCGTGGAACTCAGGCGCAGATGGCTGTTCGCGCCGAACACCTCGCTGAACGCCACGCATTCGCTGGCGTCATTGAGCGGCGTGCCCGTGCCGTGGGCGTTGAGATAGCCGACGTCGGCGAGAGCCACGCCCGACCGGGCAAGCGCCTGACGCATCGCGGCGACCAGAGCGGCGCCGCGCGGATGCGGTTGTGTGAGATGATAGAGATCGGTCCCATGCCCGTAGCCGGCCAACACACCGAGAATCTTCGCGCCGCGTTGGCGGGCGCGCTGCTCGGATTCGAGGACGAGGAACGCCGCCGCCTCGCCGAGCATCAGACCGCTGCGCGTGGTGTCGAACGGACGGCATTGGTCGGTGCTCATCGCCTGCAGGCAGTCGAAGCCGACGAAGATGAGTTCGGTCAACGGTTCGTACCCCCCTGTGACCACCAGGTCCGCCTGCCCGGCCCGGATCAGGTCCGCCGCGTGACCGATGGCGTTGGCGCCACCGGCGCAGGTATTCGTGATGATTGTGACCGGGCCGCGAAACGCGAAGTGATCCTGCAAGTCGAGGAGTTGGTGTTGGCCCTGATAGTGCGATACGTCAAAGATGCGTCCGGGTCCGCGACGGCGCGAGAGCAGTCCCCGCAGGAAGCGCTCGCCCAGCGCCATGGCGCCGCCGGTGGTGCTGACCGACAACGTCAGTTGCCTGTGTTTGGAACGTCCGTTTCCGTCGAGCAACGCCGCCATTGCCAGCGCCTCGCGGAATGCCGGAGCCGCCAAGCGGGTTGCCCGCGACCACCGCCGCAGCCGGCGCGGGTCAACCTCGGGCAATTCCGGTATCCGCGCCTGGGCACCGTGCCGGCAACGGCAGCCGGAGACATCGAACAGCGTGATCGGAGCCCGCGCGTCGGCGCCGGCGATGAGCCGTTGCCACGTGGTGGCCACATCAGCGCCCAGCGGCGTTACGGCGCCGATGCCGGTGATCACCACGATCGCATTGGAGCCATCCATCATCTCAGTTTGTCCGGCGGAGCGCCGTGTAGTATTCCCACAACGGACCGACCACTCCTCGCTGGCGGAGCCGCTCGGCAATCGGGGCGAACGTGGCCGGCAACGGGCCGACGATCCAACTCGAGGCGAGCCTCGCGAACCCGGCCAGTTGGTCCAACAGTCGCGGCTCGGTAAGCGCGGGCGATATGTAGAAGGTGGGATCCAGCAGGTCGGCGTCCGCCCGGACGATCCCCTCGCGAACGGCCCGCGCGAACAACGGGGTACCGGGATAGATGCGCATCCCGACAAACGCGAAAATGATTGCGCCCATCAGCCTCTGTGAATTCTCGAAGGAGGTCCGCAACGTTGCCGGCGTTTCGCCCGGGCCGCCGCAGATGATGAAATGGCTGCAATGAACCCGGGCGGCGCGGGCCAATTTGGTTGAGTGAGCGATATCGTCGAAGCCGAACGTCTTGCCGTATTCGGCGAGCACGTCATCGCAGAAGCTGTCGGCGCCGAATTCGATGTGCGTCAATCCCGCTCGCGCCATCAGCGTCATCAATTCGGCCGTCAGATTCTTCGGACGCAGGAAACAGGTCCACGTCAGTTTGACGCGGCGGCGCAGGATGGCCTCGCACACGCCGACGACGTGATCGTTGGACAGGTTGAATACGGCATCGGCGATGAAGACATGCTTTGCGCCCTGCCGCTCAATGGCTGCCAGCTCGTCAGCAACTTCTTCGGGCGGGCGCTGGCGGTTCTCCCGTCCTTCGATCAGCGGGTAGGTGCAAAAGCAGCATGGCAGCGCGCAACCCCGCTGGGTGGAGATGCTCACCATCGAACTGCGTCGGACATAGAAGTCGACCAGGTCCTGGGGACGTTCAGCGGGGCCGAGGGAGGCGGAATCGCACGGGTCGCGCGGATTCATGACGACCCGGTCTCCACGGCGGTAGACCAGACCCGGGATGGCGCCCGGGTCGGTATGGTTGGCAAGGGCGTCGACAAGGTGATTGAAGGCGGCTTCACCGGGGCCGTGGATACCGTAATCGGCAGTGGTCAGATTGAGCAATTGCTCGGGGAAAATGGAAAAGGCGGTGCCGCCGAGAACGATCGGGCAGCGGCACAGACGGCGGATCGTGTGGCAAAGAGTGACCGCGTCACCGAAATAAGTTTCGCGGGTGACAGATTGGACATCGTCGACGTTGCGCAGCGAAACGCCGACGACATTGGGCTGGAAATCCACCAGGATTTTCTCGAGGGGATCCTGACTGGCCTGGGCGTCGTACACGCGGGTACGATGACCTGCGTGTCGCAAGGCGGTATCAATATGGGCCAACCCAAGCGGGAATACCGGGTACGGCTGGTCGCAACGATTGCTGCTGATCAACAGAATCCGCGAAGGCATGAACCCGATATTAGGAACCACGCTCCAGAAAGCAAACGATAATCCCGGTTGACGGGCTGGAATCTGAACCCTACTCTTCCCGCCGGGAGAATGCGATCGTGCGAGCCTTGCTGATGTCCCCGCGATTTCCGCGGAACATGTGGACCTACGAACGGGCGCTGGCGTTGATCAAACGCAAGTCGCCGCTGCCGCCGTTGAGTCTCCTGACCGTGGCCGCGCTGCTGCCCCAGGATTGGGAGTTTCGCCTGAGCGATCGGAATGCGGAGCCGACGAACGAGGCGGACTGGGACTGGGCGGATATTGTCCTGATCAGCGCGATGTCGGTGCAGAAGACCGATTGTCTGGCGCTGATTCGCGAGGCCAAACGGCGCGGCAAACGCGTCGCGGTGGGCGGGCCATATCCGACGACGTTGCCGGACGAAGTGGCGGCGGTTGGGCCGGACTACCTGGTATTGGATGAAGGCGAACTCACCATACCGTCGTTCGTCGCGGCGCTGCAACGGGGTGACGCCACGGGCCGGTTCCATGCCGGTGGGCAATTTGCGGACCTGACGCAATCGCCGATCCCACGGTTCGACCTGGTGGATTTGAGCTTGTACGACTCGCTGTCGGTGCAATTCTCCCGCGGCTGTCCGTTCCAATGCGAATTCTGCGACGTGACGGCCATTTACGGCCGGCGGGCGCGCCCGAAAACGCCGGCGCAAGTGCTGCGCGAGCTGGACCGGCTGGTCGAGTTGGGCTGGAATCGGCACGTCTTCATCGTCGATGACAATTTCGTCGGCAATCGGGCGAAGACGCGCGAGCTGTTGAAGGAATTGAAGCCGTGGATGAAGCGGCAACGGTATCCGTTTTTTCTCGAGACCGAAGCGTCCGTGGATCTCGCCAGCGACGAGGAACTGCTGGAGCTGATGGCGGACTGCAATTTCCACGGCGTTTTTCTTGGAGTCGAGACGCCCGACCAGGCGAGCCTCAACGCGGCGCACAAAATGCAGAACACGCGCCTGTCGCTTGATACGGCGGTGCAGAAGATTACCCAGGCCGGGATGCGGGTGATGGGCGGATTCATCATCGGGTTCGATGGCGAGCAGGCGGGCGCGGGCGAACGGATCCGGGAATTTGTGGAGCGCAATTCCATCCCGACGATCCTGTTTGGAATGCTGCAGGCGCTGCCGCACACGCCGCTGTGGCATCGGCTCGAGCAGGCAGGACGGCTGCGGGGTGAAGATTCGCGGCTCAATCAGGAGACGCTGATGAACTTCGTGCCGACGCGGCCGATTGAGGAGATTGCGCGCGAGTACGCGGACACGACGTGGCAGCTGTACGATCCGCGAAAGTTTCTCGACCGGACGTACCGGCACTTCCTGATGATGGGGCCGCCGCGGTGGCAGCCATCCGAGCGGATACCGATCGAACACGGGTGGACGGATATCCGCGCCCTGCTGACGATGTGCTGGCGGCAGGGAGTGATTCGTCGGACGCGGTGGAAATGGTGGCATCACCTGATCAGTCTTGGCCGGCGCAACCCGCGGCTGGTGAGTCAATACATCTGCACGGCGGCGCACATCGAACATTTTCTTTGGTATCGCAAGCAGATGCGGAAGGAGATCAACGCCCTGCTGGCGAACGCTGGGATGACGCCGCCGTCGCGCCAATTGAAGCATTCTGTGGATCCGCTGGCGGCGTGATCGCCCCGTGAGGGGTTCACCTTCAGGGATTTGGTTTGCGTTCCAACGAAATGTGGGCGTATAGAACTGCCCGTCATCCCGTTAGAGGCCTGTTGTCTACGGCCTGGCTTACGAACGTAGAAAGGATCGGTTCCAGCCATGTACAAGATCATTGGTGCAGACGGCAAGGAATACGGGCCGGCCACTGTGGATCAAATCCGCCAGTGGATGTCCAGCGGCAGCGTGAACCTCGACACGCGGACGCAAGCGGAAGGAACAACCGGATGGAAACCGCTGCGGGAATTTCCCGAGCTTGCGGCGGCGTTCGCCGCCGTTTCGCCGGCATCCGGTCCGCCGACCATACCTGCACCGGCTGGGCCGCATCAGCTGACGAAATTTCCCGTGGCAGTGGTGATCATTCTGCACTATCTCACGTGCGGTATCTTCGGTATTGTCTGGCTGAACCTGATGCACGGCAAGCTTCCACGGGTCCGGCAGGATGACCCGACGGCGGGCCGGGCGGTCGGCTTCTGTTTCATACCGTTCTTCAATCTCTACTGGATATTCTTTACCTTTCGGCGGTTGTGCGTGCGCGTCGACGAACAGCGAAGTCTCTATGGTCTACCCCCGAGCAATCTGAAAGGGTTGGCCACCACGGCGTGCATCTTCCAGGTGATTCCGTACATCAACCTACTGCTCGGGTATACCATCATGTTTCCGGTTTTCCTCGGGATGATGCAATCGAGCGTCAACCGTCTCGTGGTGACCAGCGCGACCACGCAGCCTCGGGGGACCCTACCCAGCGCGGCGGAGGCTGCGCCCGCCATGTCGGGAGTGGTAGTGGCGCTGGCGATTGGCGGTTGCGGGCTGATTTTCATCGCCATCATCGGGATCCTTGCGGCCATGCTGTTACCCGCGTTGAACCAGGCGCGAGAAAAGGCGCGGCGGGCGATGTGCATGAGCAATGAAAAGCAGATACTGATCGCGATTGCGATGTATGCGGACAACAACGGGGGGCGGTGTCCGATGGACTCGGCGAAACCGACGCTCGTGGGGAGCATGCAACTGCTGAGCAATGTTGTGCCGAGCGCGAAGATACTCTTCTGTCCCGACGATTCCCGTCCGGATGCGCGGCCGGAAGAAGATTTCCGTAAATTGACCCGATTGAACATCAGCTATTCGTATGTGCCCAATCTGCAATGGCAGGATAAGCCCGACTCCCCTATCGTTCTGGATCGGATCGACTCAACGGCGGCAGGCAGCGAGTGGGAACCCGCTGGGAACCACAGATGCATCGGCGGCAACATTGGTTTTATTGATGGGCATGTCGGTTGGTATCGCACGTTGCCCTGCGCGCTCAAAGACAAAGATGGCAACGAAGTTGTCCTGAGTCCGTGACGCGGTTCCCGCGGCATGTGTTGCGTGTGCTTGGGCGAATAATCGGGACTGATTCAAAAACAACGGAGAGGCCGCAGTGGCCCCTCCGATGCCCAGCCTTCGGAAGGCTGATGTCTCGCCTTGTGCCGGCTCAATGAATTCCGGCAGCCTCCTGGGCGTGTTCGGGCAGGCCGAACGCGTGCTCGGTGTTGACCTGGAAGTACTCGTTCCTGGCGGCGGGCGACGTCATCGGGTCGAGAAAGCGTTTCAGGTTCTCCACGGAATCCGCTTCCCACAGACAGTTGGCCTGGCGGCCGTCGGTGCTGGGCAGATAGGAGATTCCTTTGAGGCCTTTCGGCAGACGGTTTTGCATGACCATCGGGCCGATCCTGCTGGTGGCTTCCTCCCATTTTCCGGGATCGGTGATGTTGTGATGAACGGCAACGAACATGATACACACTCCTTCGGTTTGAGTTAACGGACTGCGATCCTTGAACAGTGAACCCTACCACGCAACAGGCACTGTGCAATACGGGCGAGAGATGATTCTCGCATAGGACAAAATGCGAGGCGGGCGGGGAACGGGGCGCGAGAGGATCCGGATGGCAAATATGACATGAATCAGATGAGACCCCGGAATCAGGATCGGACTTCGACAAGGTCGCCGGGAGTCGGCTTTCCCGATGAGTTGCTCAGGGGTTCCCTGATCCCTGTTTCCCTCTGTTCCGTTCCCTACCCACGAGGCACGCGGACGGGACGGCTGGTCCCACGGGCGCGTCCCCACATTTTCTTCAGCGCACCGGCGAGGAGCATCGGCGCGCAGTACACCAGGTATTTGCACACGATGCGGGGTCGGCGAGCGACCCGCGCGCGCTTGAGCCAGTACCAGGCGATGCCCCCGATGCAGGCGAACCGGGCAAACCGCCGTGACGTTCCGCCCGGATACTGTCCACGCCACTCGGCCCGAACGATCGGATAGATGCCGTCCGTCATTCTCTCGACATCCCGGACGGAGTTCGTCTGGTGAACCCGATAGGAGACGGTTGTCGGCTGCCTCACCACCACGCATGGACCATAAACGCCGAGGCGCAGAATGGTATCCAGCAGGTCCATGTGGAATGTGGTGGGCGTGCTCTGGCGCAGACCGCCGGCCCGCTCCACGACCGATTTCTTCATCACCATATTGCTTCCATTCAGGCCAACCTCCACGTCCTTTGCCAGGTAGTCGCGATACAGGAAGACCTCGATGGCGCTCGTGCCGTCGTCGTTGGGGATCACCGGGTGCTCTTGAAAATGTATCGTGGCCCCCAGAATCAATGCGGGTGAACCACAGGCTTGGATGATCCGCTCGTATGTCTCCAGCGCGCGGGGCCAGAGAAGATCGTCGCTATCCAGCAGCGCGACGTATTCACCCGCGGCCAACGCGATGCCCCGGTCGCGGGCGACTTCTGGTCCCTGGTTTGCCTGACGAACGGTCTTGATCCTTGTTCCGTAGGACCGCAGCACCTCGGGTGTGGCGTCGGTCGAACCGTCGTCGACCACGATCAACTCGTAATCCGTCAACGTCTGGGCGAGCACGGAATCAATGGTGGAACCGACGAGCTTCTCGCGGTTGAACGTGGGAACCACCACGCTGAATCGGGGTGTCATCGTGATTGGCTCTTCCCGTTGGCTAGGCGCTACGGGCGCGATCGAGACAGGCCTTCACTTTCCTGGCCAAACCCTCAACGTAGGGTGTGTCATACATGGTAAGGTTATCGCCTTCGACGTCGTGCACCTCGATTCCGCCCTGGATCAGCGGAGTCCAGCCGGATCTCGGGTCGACGGTGTACAGAGACGGGGCTTCTTCCGTGATAAAGAGGATGCTTCGTCCGGCATACGGCCCGGGCGAGTACGCCTTGGCCGCTGCGACATTGAGATCCGGAACGCTCAACATGCGCTGTGTCCATTTTTGGGCGCTGCCGAGACGGGATTTGGCGGAGATCCTGCAGATTATTGCCCGGACACTTCCCAGAAGAAGCCGACCGAGTCCTTTCGTCTTGGTGTAGAAAACCTTCAGTTTATCGCGGATTCCGAGTGCGGCGAGTTTTCGCAGTTCGTGCATGATTCTCTTCGCGAGATATCCCTGCCGCAGGGGCCAACCTTCGAGGGAACCCGGAGCGGGGGTGTTGAACATGGCGAGCACGGCCACGTTCTCGCCCTGCGCGGTCAACGACCGGGCCATCTCGTAGGTGACCATGCCGCCGAAGCAAAAGCCGCCCAAATAATACGGACCGTGCGGCTGAACGGCGCGAATCTCCTGGAGGTAATGGGCCGCCATTTCCTCGACCGTGTGGTGCGCGGTTTTCCCGCTGAGACCCTGGGAGCGCAACCCGAACAAGGGTTGGTCCGTTCCCATGCAGCGGGACAAGGTCCAACAGAAAAAGATTTCGCCGCTGTGGCCGTGAACACAGAAAAGAGGAGGAAGCGTTCCGTTGGGCTGGACCGCGACGAGGCAGGAAGTCGACGACGGGGCCGTGGGAGCGGACAGAATCTCCGCCAGTTGCGCAATCGTGGGCGATTTCTCGAGCGCAGTCAGCGGCACCTTCGTTTTGAAGGCCTTCTCGATTTGCGCGAACAACCGCGCCGCGAGGAGTGAATCTCCACCCAACTCAAAGAAATCCTGGTCGGCACGGATTGGATGCCGCCCGAATGCCGCTTCCCAGAGTTCGATCAACCGTGATTCGACGTGCTGTTTGTCCCTGGATGCCGGGCCGTTGCCGGAGCTTGCTGGTGGTGTCTGTGTCTCGACGGATTGGTTGGCGGGCATGGCAGAAATTGGACCGACCCTTTCCATATGACCTGCGGCCCGCGACCTCCGGGGCCATTCGGCTGCACCTGAGTATATTTTATCCGCCCGGACGCCGCTATCAAGCCTTTTTGCGACTTCAAGATCGGATCCGGGAGATGTCAAGAGTCATAGCGTCGCCCGCTCAAGGCAGCACAGCGGCGGGCGGAGCCATGAATGAGCACGCATGGCACGAATACGGCGGGCGATGGCGCGGCAGGCGATCGGTTGAGCGGAGGGGGCGGGAGCGGAATGGGACCGATAGGACGAATGGGACGGATGGGACGGATACGGGGCAGCGGGGGGCGATCCGGTAAGCGGAGGGGACTTGGGCGTGAGTGTCGCAATGGCGAATGTACCTTTGTTTAGATGTGACCCTGATGCTGGTGGACGGCACTGCTGTCCAAGATAATCTGATTTGGGACAGAGGGCAGTTGTTTTTCGGCCTGGTTTCATTGGTCTGAGGCTCGTCTCAGGTGGAGGTTGTCGGTTGTGCGGGCTGGATGCTGTCCAACATGAGC